>Ga0207646_10001551_pt1 | contig 28141 bp, 25 predicted proteins | sample KBSK5502metaG_FD_184343 | JGI IMG/M metagenome (GOLD analysis project Ga0207646, IMG submission 184343) | Corn, switchgrass and miscanthus rhizosphere microbial communities from Kellogg Biological Station, Michigan, USA - KBS K5-50-2 metaG... | ecosystem: Host-associated > Plants > Roots >...
GCGCTCGCGCAGGCCGCGAAGAATCGAGATCGTGTCCTCGACCGTCGGCTCGCCTACGTAAATCGGCTGGAAACGCCGCTCGAGCGCCGCGTCCTTCTCGATGTACTTGCGGTACTCGTCGAGAGTGGTCGCCCCGATGGAGTGGAGCTCACCGCGGGCGAGCATGGGCTTCAGCATGTTCGCCGCGTCGACCGCGCCCTCGGCCGCGCCGGCCCCGACCACCGTGTGGAGCTCGTCGATGAACAGGATGATCTGGCCCTCGCTCGAAGCGATCTCCTTGAGGACCGCCTTGAGACGCTCCTCGAATTCCCCGCGGTACTTCGCGCCCGCGAGGAGCGATCCGATGTTGAGCTCGAAGATCCGCTTGTCCTTGAGGCCCTCCGGCACGTCGCCGCGCACGATGCGCTGCGCCAGGCCTTCCACGATCGCCGTCTTGCCGACGCCCGGCTCTCCGATGAGCACCGGGTTGTTCTTCGTGCGGCGCGAGAGGACCTGGATCACGCGACGTATCTCCTCGTCGCGCCCGATGACCGGATCGATCTTGTTCTTACGCGCGAGGTCGGTGACGTCGCGGCCGTACTTGTCGAGCGCCTGGTACTTCCCCTCGGGGTTCTGATCGGTGACGCGCTGGTTGCCGCGCACTTCCTTTAGCGCGTTGAGCACGCGCTCGTGCGTGGCGCCGAGCCGCTTCAGCGCCTGCCCGGTGTAGCCCTGGTCCTCGGTCATCGCGAGCAGGAGATGCTCCGTGGACACGTACTCGTCGCCGAGCGACTGCGCTTCCTTCTGCGCCTGCTGCAGCACTCGTCCGAGACGGGCGGACGCCGAGAGCTGGACGTTGCCGGTCACCTTCGGCTGGCGCTCGAGCTCGGCCGCGAGGGCCGTGGAAAGCTGCGCGGGCTGGATGCCGAGCGCGGTGAGCACGCTCGGCACGATCCCGCCGGCCTGATCCACGAGACCCGCCGCCAGGTGCTCGACGTCAAGTTGGGCGTGGCCCTCGTCGCGCGCTTTCTGCTGCGCGACGACAAGCGCCTCCTGCGACTTTTCCGTGAGCTTATTTGGATCGATCACTTCGTTACCTGCTCAATCTCTGGCGCTCGGCCAGGAGACTCGTTCAAGACTGGTGGACTTGCTCCTCGCGAGTGAATTGCTCGTCGCTCGCCCTACTTCGTTACCTGCTCAATCTCTGGCCCTCGGCCAGGAGACTCGTTCAAGACCGGTGGACTTGCTCCTCGCGAGTGAATCGCTCGTCGCTCGCCCTACTTCGTTACCTGCTCAATCTCTGGCGCTCGGCCAGGAGACTCGTTCAAGACCGGTGGACTTGCTCCTCGCGAGTGAATCGCTCGTCGCTCGCCTACTTCGTTACCTACTCAATCTCTGGCCCTCGGCCAGGAGACTCGTTCAAGACTGGTGGACTTGCTCCTCGCGAGTGAATCGCTCGTCGCTCGCCCTACTTCGTTACCTGCTCAATCTCTGGCCCTCGGCCAGGAGACTCGTTCAATCGCTCGTCGCTCGCCCTAGAGCAGATGGCTCCGGACGTTCTCCCCGCTGCGTGACGCGGCGACTTCGCGTGCGAGCTGGCGTTCTTTCTCGTTGAGCTTTGTCGGCATGACGACCTTGACGGTGCTGTACAGATCGCCGTGACCCCCGCTCGCCCGCGGCATCCCCTGGCCTGCAAGACGAATCGTGCGCCCGTTTTGCGTTTCCGGTGGGATGCGAAGTGACACGCGACCCTTCAGCGTGGGGACGGTAACTTCTCCACCGAGCATCGCTTCATGAAACGCGACCGGCAGGTCGACGCGGAGGTCATCGCCGTCCCGCGTGAAGAACGGATGCGGCTTCACACGAACACGCAGATATGCGTCGCCGGGCGGACCGCCGCCCGCGCCGGGATTTCCCTGCCCCGCGAGGCGAATGCGCTGACCATCTTTGACCCCCGGCGGGATCTTCACGGTGAGCCTCCGTGCGGGTTCGCCGTGATCGCGCGAGATCTGAATCACCTGTTCGGTGCCCCTGTAGGCCTCCGGAAGGGTGACCTCGACCTCGCCCTCGACATCTTCGCCTTGTCTAGCGCGGGTGCGCGTTCGCGTTCGTGTGCGACCGAACAGATCGTCCGCGTCCCCGAAGCCGCCGTTCGCGGCCTGGCCGAAGAGCGTCCGGAAGAAGTCCGAGAACCCGCTGGCATCGCCACCGAACGGGTTTTCGCCGGGTTGGCCTGTGTACACGTATTCGAAGCCGCCGGTCCCCGCGGGACGTCCGCGCCCTTGCGCGAACTGCTCCCACTCGGGACCGACCGTGTCGTACCGCTTGCGCTTCTCCGGGTCGCTGAGGACTTCGTTCGCCTCGTTGATCTCTTTGAAGCGTTTCTCCGCGTCCGCTTTCTTGTTGACGTCCGGGTGGTACTGGCGTGCGAGCTTTCGGTAAGCCTTCTTGATGTCGTCGGTCGAGGCGTTCTTCGTAACGCCAAGCGTCTTGTAGTAGTCCTTGTACTCGACCGGCATCCTTTAGAGCTCCGCCGTGTTTAGTGCGCTGGCGCCGACGGCGCGATGCTCGGACGTGCCGCCTCGATCTGCGCGGGCGTCACGTTCGGTCCGGGCAGCAGCGCCGCCTTGAGCACCTCGTCGATCGTCTCCATGAACTTGATGTCGACCGTGTCGATGACCTCCTGAGGCACGTCGACCAAGTCCTTCTTGTTCTTCTTGGGCATGAGGAAGGTCTTGATCCCGGCGCGGTGCGCCGCGAGCAGCTTCTCCTTTACGCCGCCGATCGGAAGGACGAGACCGCGGAGCGTGATCTCACCGGTCATCGCTACGTCCTTGCGGACTTTTCGGCCCGTCAGCGCCGAGACGATCGCGGTCGCCATGGTCACACCGGCCGATGGGCCGTCCTTCGGGATGGCCCCCGCGGGCACGTGGATGTGCATGGCGTGATCCTTGAAGAAGCCCTTCGGCACGCCGAGCTCGGCGTAGTGCGCGCGCACGTAGCTGAGCGCCGCGATGGCCGACTCCTCCATGACCTTCTGGATCTGGCCGGTGAGCACGAACTCCTCCTGCTTGGATCCCTGGTCCATGATCGTCGCCTCGACGGTGAGGACGTCGCCGCCGTGCTCGGACACCGAAACGCCGGTGGCCGCGCCGACCTGGTCCTCCTTCTCGGCGAGACCGTAGTCGAACCGCTCGGGACCGAGGTAGGTCGTGAGATCCTCCGGTTTCACCTCCACGGTCTCGGCCTTGCCCTCGGCGATCGCGCGCGCGACCTTGCGGTTGATCGTGCCGATCTCGCGCTCGAGGTTCCGCACGCCGGCCTCGCGGGTGTACTCGCGGATCAGCTTGAGGAGCGTCTCGTCGCTCATCACGAGCTTTCCGGACTCGAGACCGTGCTGCTTGAGCTGCTTCGGCAGGAGGAAGCCCTTCGCGATGTGCATCTTCTCGTCCTCCGTGTACCCGGGGAGACGGATGATCTCCATCCGGTCGCGGAGCGGCGGGATGATGGTGTCCTCGACGTTCGCCGTCGTGATGAAGATGACCTTCGAGAGGTCGTAGGGCACCTCGAGGTAGTGGTCGCTGAACGAGTTGTTCTGCTCGGGGTCGAGGACCTCGAGGAGCGCTGAGCTCGGGTCGCCGCGGAAATCCGCGCCGACCTTGTCGATCTCGTCGAGCATGAACACGGGGTTCACCTCGCCGGCGGTCTTCATGTTCTGGAGGATGCGGCCGGGCAGCGCTCCCACGTAGGTGCGCCGGTGGCCGCGGATCTCGGCCTCATCACGAATGCCGCCGAGCGACATGCGGATGAACTTGCGACCCATCGCCCGCGCGATGCTCTTCCCGAGGCTCGTCTTGCCCACGCCGGGCGGCCCGACGAACGAGAGGATCGGCGCGCGCAGGCCCGGTGCGAGCTTCCGCACCGCCATGTACTCGAGGATCCGGTCCTTGATCTTGGGCAGGCCGTAGTGGTCCTCGTCGAGGATCTTCGCGGCCTGCGCGATGTCCCAGTCGTCGCTCGCGGCCTTGCTCCACGGGAGCGAGACGAGCCAGTCGACGTACGTGCGGATCACGCCGGTCTCGGGCGAGGCCTGCGGGATCTTCTCGAGGCGGCCGACTTCCTTGAGAGCCTTTTCCTTCACCGCTTCGGGCATGCCGGCCTGCTCGATCTTTTCCTTGATCTCGCGCAGCTCCGCGCCGCCCTCGTCCTCGCCGAGCTCCTTCTGGATGGCCTTCATCTGCTCGCGGAGGATGTACTCGCGCTGCGTCTTGTCGAGCGTCTGCTGGACCTCGCTCTGGATCTTCGCCTTGAGCTCGAGAATTTCGTTCTGCTTGGCGAGGAAGACCGAGATGAACTTGAGTCGCTCGACTACGGCCGGCATCTCGAGGAGCTGCTGACGCTGCTCGAGCGTGAGGTCGGGGCTCGACGCGACGAGGTCCGCGAAGTGCGCGGGGTCCTCGGTGTTCTTCGCGGTCATGGCGAGCTCCGGCAGGATCGACCCGCCGTTGTCCACGTACTTCTCGAAGAGGCCGCGGACGCTGCGGAGGAGCGCCTCCCGCTCGACGGCGTTCCCGATCTCATCGGGGATGACGTCGAAGCTCACGCGGAAGAAGCGCTGCTCCGGCAGGTAACTCTTGATACGGACGCGGCTCAGGCCCTGGACGATGATCTGCGCGCTGCCGTCCGGGATCCGGAGGAGACGCACGATCTCGGCGACGGTGCCCACCGAATAGATCTGCTCGGGAGCGACGTCATCGACCTCGGCATCCTTCTGGGCGGCGAGGATGATGTAGTGCTTTTCCTCGTTCATCGCCGCGTTGATCGCGGCGACGCTCTTCTCGCGACCGACCCCGAGGGGGACCACCAGCTTCGGGAAGACGACTGCCTCCCGCAGCGGCACGAGCGGCAGGTCATTCGGGAACGGGTTTGGCTGGATGTTCGGGCTCGTCGTGGTTGTCTCTTGGTCGGTCACTTCTTCTTTCCTTCTAGCTAGTTAAGGGTTGGGTCGTGTGATTTCAGCTTTAGAGCTCAACGCCCTTTTGGCGATGGCGCATTCGTGGCTTGCGAGTCGTCGGTTCGTGCGTCACTTCGACCGTCTGCTGCGCCTCGGCCTCGGCGTCCTCGCGCGCGAGCTCGTTCGCGATCTCGTCCAGCAGGTCCGTAGCGTCGCGGAGCTGGAGCAGGAGCTTCACGCCCGCGAGATTGACTCCGCGGGTTTGCGTGAGGTACCGGATTGCCCGCACGCGCTCGAGGTCTTCGTCGGAGTACAGGCGGATGTTCGTGTCCGTTCGCACCGGATCGAGCAACCCTTCCTCCTCGTAAATCCGGAGGGTGCGGGGGTGACACCCGGCGAGACCGGCCGCGATGCTGATGACGTACACGGGTCGTCGTGCGCTTGCCACGAAGAATATCTAAAAGCCTACCAATGCCGTTGTCAAGGTTCTTCCTACCCGACGGGCCACCTATTTGGCGGCCAGCCAAGCGCCGAAACCCTCTCTACGCCACGGGGTCCCCCCCGGCCTCGGACGCCTCGGCCGGCTCCCCGTGTCGCGGGGGCCCTCGGCGCTTGGCCGGCCGCGCCTAGTGTTTGGGCCCGTGCGCTTCGGACTGGATTTCGGCACTTCCAACACGTCCCTCGCTGTCAATGACGGCGCGACGACCCGTGTACTTCCCATCGACGCCGTGGCGGGCGAGACCATGCCGACCGTCCTGTACATCCGGAGAGACGGGACGCCGATTGTCGGGCGAGCGGCCATCGATGCGTACCTCGAGGACAACCGCACGCGCGGGCCGCTCACCAGAGAGTTCCAGTCGCTCGGGATCCTCATGCAGTCCTCCAACCCGGATCACCCAATCGTCGAAGCGCACATCTACACCGACCGTAGCGCGCCGGGCCGGCTCTTCCAGGCGCTCAAGACCTTCCTGGGCGCTCCCTTGGAAACCCGGACGAACGTGTTCGGCAACGCGAAGGGTCTCGAAGAGCTGATCGCGCTCATCCTCGTTCACGTCCGGAATCGCGCGGAGGAGCTCACGGGCACGGCACCGGATGCGATCACGGTCGGTCGGCCCGTCAAGTTCATCGGCGGTGACGAGGTCGAGGCTCGCGCGACAGGCAGGCTGCGTGCCGCCGCCGAGCTCGCGGGTTTTCGGGACGTCCATTTCGTTGCGGAGCCCATCGCGGCGGCGCACGCCGCGGAGGTCGGACCGGGCACGAGCCTCGTGTTCGACTTCGGTGGCGGCACCCTCGACCTCTGCGTGGTACGGCGCTACGACCGCGGCGGGCTCGCGGTCCTCGCGACCGCGGGTGGTCCAATCGGCGGCGATCGTGCCACCGAGCTCCTCATCGACGACGCCGTGGCGCCACGCCTTGGGTCGCGCGCCGAGTGGGGATCGAAGCGCCTACGGCTACCGCGCTACATCGTCAACGCGCTGCGCGACTGGCACGCGCTCTCCGCCCTGAATGAGAAGCCGCTCCTCGAGGCACTCGATGACCTCGTGCGAGCTGGCGCTCCGCGACGCGAGCTCGCTGCGCTACGCAGTGCGATCGAGCTTCAGCTCGGGTACGAAATCTTCCAGACGACCGACGCCACGAAGATCGAGCTCTCGACCGTCCCCGCCGCGATCCTCACGTATCACCACGCGGAGGTCGACGTCGATGCGCGCGTGACTCGCGGTCGCTTTGAGCATCTCGTCCGGCCGATGCTCGACGAGACCGCGACGCTCGTGCGGCGCGTGACCGGTGACGCCGGCCTCGAGGCGTCCGAGATTTCCGCAGTCGTCTACACGGGCGGGTCGAGCGCCATCCCGGCGTTCCGCGCGCTCATGCGCGAGCTCGTTCCGAACGCGGCCGCGCGCGACGCCGCCGCGTTCACGAGCGTCGCCGCAGGTCTCGCGATGCCTGGCGTGGACGCCCTCGTGGTATGACGCATCGCGTCCCGGCGGTCGTTGAGCGCGCGTTGACCAGACGGGTGGTTCCGTTGAGTTTTCTGTGAGGTAGCGTCCCCGCGCGTTGACCCGACGTTGCCGATCCGGCCGGTACAACCGATCGCATGGCAACGATCGACGAGGACTTCCGAAATCTTCTCGAAATCCCGCGCGTGGGAGAACCCGCCGCGGATCAGCTGCGGAACGCGGCGATGGCGCTCTCCTCAATGTCGCCTGAGATGGCAAAGGCGATCACGTGCACTCGACGAGTCCCGAAGGATCAGATGGCGGAGTTCGCCGCGCTCGCGGCTCGGCTCGCCGCGATGTACGGGCTCGCCGTCCATATCGAACCGGGTGATCCGGTCTGCGTCCGCTTCTCGAGACTCGAGTCCGAGTGATGTCCAAGTACGGCCGCGTCCTGGTCGTCGAGGATGACGAGCCGCTGTGCCGGATCCTGAAGCGCAACCTGGCCGCACGAGGCATCGAAGCTGCGTGCGCCGAGAGCGTCGCGGCCGCCCTGCAGTCGATCGCCGCCGCCCGACCGGATCTCCTCGTGCTCGACATCAATCTCCCCGACCGAAGCGGCTGGGAGCTCTGCCGCGCGCTGCGAGCCCGCGGTCTCGAGATCCCGAAGATCATCCTCTCGGCGACTCGCGTCACTCCGGAGCGGCTTGCCGAATTCAAGCCCCTGGCCTTTCTGCCGAAGCCTTTTCCACTTGAGGCCCTCCTCCGACTCGTGGTAGCGCGTGAAGAAACCCCCGCCAATGCCAGTCGCTGAGCCCGGAATATTGCTGCTTGGCGCCGTCGTGGTGCTGCTGTTCGCGTATCTCTTTTACGCGCTCTTCCGGCCCGAGAAGTTCTGAGCGGAAATGCTCTCCGACTTTCTGCAGCTGGCCGCAGCGCTGGTGCTGCTCTATTTGTTGGTCTTCCCCGTGGGCCGGTACCTCGCCGCGGTCTTCACCGGGCGCCGTACCTGGCTCGACCGGGTATTCGGCCCGATAGACAACGCGATCTATCGCCTGGCGGGCGTGGACCCGCGGGTGCGGCAGACCTGGCGGCCCTACTTCCTCGCGATGCTCCTCACCAACGCGGTGATGCTCGCGATGCTCTTCGTGATCCTCGAGGTCCAGCATGTGCTTCCGCTGAACCCGGACGGCGCCGGCCCGGTGGACGTGTTCCTCGCGTTCAACACCGCGGCGAGCTTCATCACGAATACGAACTGGCAGAACTACTCCGGCGAAAACACTCTTTCCTATTTCAGCCAACTCTTCGCGATCATCTTTCCTCAGTTCACGTCGGCGGCCACCGGGCTCGCCTGCGGCGCGGCCTTCATCCGCGGTCTTGCGGGAAACCGCGAACTCGGCAACTTCTACGTCGACCTCACGAGGATCACCACCCGCATCCTTCTCCCGATCGCCTTCGTAGCCGCGATCGCCTTCGTCGCGCTCGGCGTGCCGGCAACGTTCGGCGGCGCGGTCCAGGCGAACACCCTGGACGGGGCCCACCAGACGATCACCCGCGGGCCGGTCGCGGCGCTCGAGTCGATCAAGCATCTCGGCACGAACGGGGGCGGCTGGTTCAACGTGAACTCCGCGCACCCGTTCGAGGACCCAAACGCTCTCGCGAACGTCCTCGAGCTGGTGCTCATGGCGATCCTGCCGATGGGCTTTGTCTACACGTTCGGGGTCATGACGAGTCGCATGCGGCAGGCCTGGACCTTCTTCTGGGTGATGGCGGCGTTCTTCGTCGGCTTTCTCGTCATTGCCTACGTCGGCGAGGTCCAGGGAAACCCGCTCCTGAGTTCGCTCGGCCTCGACCCCGCGCAAGGGAACATGGAGGGGCACGAGGTCCGCTTCGGCCAGGCGCTCACGGCGCTGTTCGTCACCGCGACGACCGCCTTCACGACGGGCACCGTGAATGCGATGCACGACAGCCTCACGCCGCTCGCCAGCCTCACCCCGCTCGCGCAGATGATGCTGAACATGGTCTTCGGCGGGAAGGGTGTCGGTCTCATCAACCTCGCCATCTTCGTGATCCTGGCCGTCTTCCTCACGGGATTGATGGTGGGTCGCACGCCTGAGTTCCTCGGCAAGAAGATCGAGGCACACGAGGTCAAGCTCGCAGCGGCCGCGTTCCTCATGCACCCGCTCCTGATCCTAGGGTCGATGGCCATCACGCTCGCGCTGAGCTTGGATCTCTCGTCCATTTTCAATCCGGGTTCGCACGGCTTCAGTGAGCTCCTCTACATGTTCACCTCCGAAGCCGCCAACAATGGCTCGGCCTTCGCGGGTATCACCGGCAACACGAACTGGTTCAACGCGAGCGGCGGCGTCGTGATGCTGCTCGGCCGGTACGTGTCCATCGCGCTGATGCTCGCCCTTGCGGGCTCCCTGGCCGCGAAGAAGGCCGTCCCCGTGACGGTGGGGACGATGCGCACCGACGACCGCCTCTTCGGCGGCGTCCTCGCCGGCACTGTCCTCGTTATCGGCGCGCTCACGTTCTTCCCGACGCTCGCGCTGGGCCCGATCGCCGAGCACCTGGCGATGCTGGCCGGAAAGGCCTTCTAGTGGCCGCGACCGCTCACCAGTACCCGAGCGCGCACGACGTGGCCGCGTCGCAGCGCGCGATCCGCAACCGGACATTCAGCGCCGCCATCCTCGTGCCCGCGCTCTGGCAGGCCGTGCTGAAGCTCGATCCGCGCCGGCTTATCCGGAACCCGGTGATGTTCGTCGTCGAGGTCGGCGCGGTGCTCACTCTGCTGCTGACCGTCCAACCGACGATCTTCGGCTCGGCGGCGGCCTCACGCGGCTACAACCTTCTCATCACGGTCATCCTCGTCCTGACGGTCCTGTTCGCGACCTACGCCGAGGCGGTGGCCGAGGGACGCGGGCGCGCGCAGGCAGCGACGCTCCGAAAGACAAAGCACGAGACGCCCGCCCGGCGGGTCCGCGAAGACGGACGGATCGAACGGGTGAGCTCGTCGGAGCTGCGAAAGGGCGACATCGTCGTCGTCGAGGCGAACGAGATGATCCCGGGCGACGGCGACGTGATCGAGGGCGTCGGCTACGTAGATGAGGCGGCGGTCACCGGCGAGTCGGCGCCGGTGCTCAAGGAACCGGGGACCGACAACCGCAGCTCCGTGACCGGCGGCACCCAGCTCGTAAGCGACAAGCTGCGGATCCGGATCAGCACGAACCCCGGCGAGACCTTCCTCGACCGGATGATCGCGCTCGTCGAGGGCGCGAAGCGCCAGAAGACGCCGAACGAGATCGCGCTGACCGCGCTGCTGGCCGTGTTCACGCTCATCTTCCTGATCGTCTGCGCGACGCTCGTGCCGTTCGCGAGCTACCTCGGCGCCCCCATCGACATCGCGACGGTGATCGCACTCCTCGTCTGTCTGATCCCGACGACGATCGGCGCCCTCCTCTCGGCGATCGGCATCGCGGGAATGGACCGCGTCACGCGCTTCAACGTTCTCGCGATGTCAGGCCGATCGGTGGAAGCGGCCGGCGACATCAACACGCTGCTTCTCGATAAGACCGGGACGATCACGTTCGGGAATAGGCTCGCCTCGCGGTTCATCCCGGTCGGCGGTCACAGCGAACGGGATCTCGCCGAGGCGGCGATGCTGTCGTCGCTCGCGGACGAGACCGTCGAGGGCAAGTCCATCGTCGCGCTGGCGCAGCAGCGGGGAGTCAGCGCCAATGGGGCCGGCCGGCTCGAGGGCACCGAGCTCATTCCGTTCAGCGCCGAGACCCGGATGAGCGGGGTCAAAAGAGATGGCCAGCGGATCATGAAAGGGGCGGTCGACGCGGTCGAGTCGCTCGTCGGTCGCACTTCCGCGGAGCTGCGCAAGCACGCCGCCGCGGTCGGTGCCGAGGGCGGGACGCCGCTTGCCGTCGCCGTGAACAGCGATCTGTACGGGATCGTCTACCTGAAGGACACCGTCAAGCCGGGACTCTCGGCGCGCTTCGCCGAGTTCCGGCGGATGGGCATCCGCACGGTCATGGTCACCGGCGACAACCCGCTCACCGCCCGGACGATCGCTCGGGAAGCGGGCGTCGACGACTTCGTCGCCCAGGCGAAGCCCGAAGACAAGATCCGGCTCATCAAGCGCGAGCAGGAAAACGGCAATCTCGTCGCGATGACCGGGGACGGCACGAACGACGCGCCCGCGCTCGCCCAAGCCGACGTGGCCCTCGCGATGAATTCGGGAACTAGCGCATCGAAGGAAGCCGCGAACATGGTCGACCTCGACTCGGATCCGACCAAGCTCCTCGATGTTGTGGCGATCGGCAAGCAGCTGCTGATCACGCGCGGCGCGATCACGACGTTCTCGATCGCGAACGACGTCGCGAAGTACTTCGCGATCATCCCGGCCATGTTCGTCGCGGTATTCGCCGAGCTCTCGGCGCTGAACGTCATGGGTCTTGCGACTCCGAAGAGCGCGATCCTGTCGGCGCTCATCTTCAACGCGCTCATCATCCCGGCCCTCATTCCCCTTGCGATCCGCGGCGTCGGCTACCGTCCGTCCAGCGCGAGCGCGCTGCTCGCGCGCAAGCTCGCGATCTACGGACTGGGTGGCGTGATCGCGCCGTTCATCGGGATAAAGGCCATCGATCTCTTGGTCGGTCCGATCGTGGGAGGCTTGTGATGCTGCCGGCCGTTCGAATCTCTTTCGTGTTGCTCATCCTCTGCGGCGGCGTGTATCCAGCGGCGGTGGCCCTCGTCGCGCAGCTCATGCCCTACCAGGCGAACGGAAGTCTCATCACGCGATCCGACGGAACGGTGATCGGGTCCGAGCTGATCGCTCAGCCCTTCACCAGCGATCGCTATTTCCACTCGCGCCCGTCCGCAGCGGGAACCGACGGGTACGACGCGCGGGCGTCGTCCGGAACCAACCTTGGGCCGACGAACCAGAAGCTCATCGACCGCGTGAAGGGGGCGGCGGACGCGGCGCGCGCTGAGAACCCCGCTCTCACGACGATCCCCGCCGACCTTGTGACCACGTCCGGCTCGGGCCTCGACCCCGACATCACGCCGGCTGCCGCTCTTGCCCAGGTGCCACGTGTCGCCAGGGCCCGAGCTCTGCCGGAGAAACAGGTCGCGGATCTGGTGCGATCCCAGACGACCGGACGCGATCTTGGCATCTTCGGCGATCCCCGAGTGAACGTGCTCAAGCTGAACCTCGCGCTGGATGCGCTCGCCCCTCAGCATTAGGGTCGGCATGGACGACGAGGATCGACCCAGCTCGGAGCAGATGCTCGAGCGGGTTCGCCGCGAGGCGGGCGCCGGGGCGCATGGACGGCTTCGTGTCTATCTCGGCATGGCACCGGGGGTCGGTAAGACCTTCGCGATGCTGCATGAGGGAGCCCGCCGCAAGGCCCGCGGCACGGACGTCGTGATCGGCTTCGTCGAGACATATGGCCGTCCGCAAACGATCGACGCGATGGCGGGGATCGAGGTCGTCCCACGCCGCCGGATCCCGTACCAGGGGGTGACGCTCGAGGAGATGGACACCGATGCGGTGATCGCCAGAGACCCGGACGTTGCCCTCGTCGACGAGCTCGCCCACACGAACGCGCCGGGGTCGAAGCACGCCAAGCGCTGGGAGGACGTGCGTGAGCTCCTCGACGCGGGCATCACGGTCCTCACGACGGTGAACATCCAGCATGTCGAGAGTCTCGCCGACATCGTCGAGACGATCACCGGCGTCGCGGTCCGCGAGCGCATCCCGGACCGGATCGTCGACGACGCGGACGAGGTGGAGCTCGTGGACATCACGCCGCATGCGCTGCGACAGCGGATCCGCCACGGGAACGTCTACCCGCTGGAGCGCGCCCAGCAAGCGCTTCAGCAGTTTTTCCGCGAGGGCAACCTGAACGCGCTGCGCGAGCTTGCGCTTAGGAAGGTCTCCACGACAGTCGAGCAGGACCTCGAGGAGTACATGCGTGACAACGAGATCGACACGGTCTGGCCCGCGGCGGAGCGCGTGATGGTAGCGATCGATGAGAAGCCCTCGGCGCAGCATCTCATCCGCAAAGGGTGGCGCGAGGCGACGCGCGCGAATACGCAGCTCCTCGTCGTGTTCGTCGAGACGCCCGCATGGACCGAGGCGACCGCGGAGCGGCGGCGGGGTATCGAGGAGAACCTGCGGTTCGCCGAGGATCTGGGGGCCGAGATCGTGCGGATCGCGGCGCGGAACCTGCCCCGGGCGCTGGCCGACGCCGCGCGTGCCCACAACGCCGGGACCCTCGTGGTCGGAGAGGAGCATGACAGGCACAGCCGCCTACGCGACCTCTTCTCCCGCTCGCTGGTGCGGGAGCTCTTGCCCGAGCTCGGAGACATCGATCTCCGGATCGTGTCGCTCGCGCCCGGCCGACATGATCTCGAGGACGGGGAAAGCGACGGCTGATCGCGGCTAAGTTGGGGCGGTCTGATCCGCGCTGACGAGCCGGTACCCCACGCCAGGTTCGGTACGTAGATAGCGAGGATTCTGCGGATCCAGCTCGATCTTTTTACGAAGCCGCGCGACGTACACGTGAAGGTAGTGGGCCTCGTCGCCGTATTCGGGACCCCACACTCGCTGGAGCAGCATGCGGTCGGTCAGGACCTTGTCCGGATGCGCGATCAAGGCCTTCAGGAGCTCGTACTCGGTGGGCGTGAGTGAGACCTCCTGGCCACCGAGGGTGACCCGGCGATGCTCGAGATCGACGATCAAATTGCCGGTGCGGAAGATCGCGGCGGTCCCGGCGGCGGGGCGAGCGGTGTGCCGCAGCGCGACGCGGACCCGTGCCAGGAGCTCGTCGACGCCGAAGGGTTTGGTGAGATAGTCGTCGGCTCCGAGATCAAGCGCCTGCACTTTGTCGCGCTCCTGGCCACGGACGGAGAGGACGATGATCGGCGTGCTCGAGGCATCGCGGATCCGGCGGATGATCTCGAAGCCGTCCATGTCCGGCAGTCCGAGATCGAGCAGGATGAGATCGGGCCTGAACGAGACGATGACCTCGAGCGCCGACTGGCCGGTCTGCGCAGCGCGCACCTGAAAGCCGTGCCGGCTGAGGTTTGTCTCCACCGCGCGCCCGATCGCGGCCTCGTCGTCGGCGACGAGGATCCGCGCTCCCTCGGACGTTCCTCCGATCATGCCGCGGGTTTCTCGGGCAGCGGATCGCGGGCCGGAAGCGCGAATACGAACCGAGCCCCCCCGCCGGGGCGGTTCTCCGCCCAGATCCGACCGCCGTGCGCCTCGACGAGCCCTTTCGCGACGGCCAGACCGAGGCCCGAGCCTTTTTGCTTGCGGCGCGCCTCATCCTCTCGATAGAACGGTTCGAAGAGTCGCCGCAGCGCCTCCTGAGGGATCCCTGGTCCTCGATCGGCCACCTCGACCTGGAGCTCGCCGCCGGACCGCCGAGCCATGACCCGGATCTCCTGCCCCGCCGGGGCGTACTTGGTCGCGTTCTCGATCAGATTCGACAGCACTTGATCGATCTCGACGTAGTCGAGCTCGACCGGCGGCAGATCAGCGGGAATGTCGACGACCACCGGATGACCTTTGGTGAGCGGGCGAAGGCGGCCGAGGACGTCGTCGACCAGCGCCGCGAGGTCGTACCACTCCTTCTTCGGGTTGAGGATCCCCGACTCCATGCGCGAGAGGTCGAGCAGGTTCTCGATGATCGCGTTGAGGCGATTCGCTTCCTGCTCGATCGTATCGACGAATTCGCGACGATCGTCCTGCGTCCACGTCACGTCGTCCTGGCGGAGGCTGCCGGCGGAAGCGACGATGGACGCGAGGGGTGTGCGGAGGTCGTGAGACACGGCGTTCAGCAGCGCTGTTTTGAGGTCGTCCGATCGCCGCAAGACCTCCGCCTCGAGGGCGTCACGGCGAAGTCGCTCACGCTCGACCGCCTGGCCGAGCTGGGCGGCCACCGCCGAGAGCAGGCGGCTCTGCGGACTTCCGAGCTGGGGACCGAGCGGCGAACGGACCAGCGTGATGGTGCCGACGCGGCGTTCGTCCGACGTGACCGGAACGACGAAGTACCGGTCGCTCGCCGATCGCGCACGCCCGAGCGATCGCGGCGGCACGACCGAGACCCACCGGCCGCTCCCCGACGGCTGCGCGCCGGTCGGCGCGGTGCCTTCACGCAGGAGGTGGGTCGGGGCGATGCTCACCGCGGTCGTTCCGGGAGCGAGACGCATGTCGCCGCTGATCGCGGTCCCGCCAAAACCGGTGGCCTCGATGAGATCGATCCCCACCCCGCTGACCTGCAGCTCGTTTCGCAGGCGGTCGGCGATCGACCCGAGCGCCGCGCGGAGGTCATCCTCGGTCACGAGACGCGCGACGTCGTAGAGCACGACGGCCTCGCGCTCTCGCTGCTTCGCCTCTTCGGCACGCCGTATCTGGCTCGCGGCGAGCTGACCCGTGATCACCGCGGTCGCGAGGAAGAGGAGGAGCGCGATCCACTCGGTCGGATCGGAGACCGTGAAGGTGTGAAGCGGCTCGACGAAGAACCAGTTGAAGATGAGGAAAGCGGCAACCGACGCGACGACGGCAGGGCCGCTGCCGAAGAGGACGGCGGTCACCAACACCGCGATCAGGTAGAGCATCGAGATGTTGCCGATCCGGGTTTGCCCCAGCACGAACCCGATCACCAAGCTGACCAAGACGACGGACGCGAGACCGGCGGCGTACCCGGCGACGCGTGCGGGGATCGAGCGATCGGTGACGCGGTTCGTGGGGCTCACTCTATGACGCTCGCCACGTTGATATCGCGTTGAGCGATGGCCGCTCCCGCTAGCCGAACAGCGCCTTTCGGACTTCGCTCTCCGACGCCGTGGGCGAGAACACCATGACGCGATCCCCGACTTCGAGCTTGGTGTCGTCGTCGGCATGAAGGAGCTTTCCCTTGCGGATGATCCCGCCGACGAGCGCGCCGCTTGGCAGCCGCAGGCTTCCGACGTTCTTGCCCGCTGGCGGCGTCCCAATCGCGATCTCGGCCTCGATGAGCTCGTTCGCCGAACCCGCGAGCGACATGAGCGGCATGAAGCCGCCCGACGGGAGCTCCTGCTCGATCACGTTCATGAGCACGCGCGTCGAGGAGATCGTCTCGTCGATGCCGAGCGTTTTGAAGACGATCTCGTTCTTGGGGTTGTTCACGCGCGCGATCACGCGCGGCGTGCCGCACCGTATCTTCGCGAGCTGGCAGATCACGAGGTTCTTGGCGTCGTCTCCGGTGACGGCGATGAGCGCGTCGGCCCGGCTGCAGCCGGCCTCCATTTGCGCACGCCCCTCATCCGCCGGGGCGTTCATGACGATCGAGCCGAGCTTCTCCTGAACGAAGTTGGCCCGACGCCGATCGGCCTCGATGACCGTCACCTCGTGGCCCGCCTCGAGAAGCGCCTGCGACAGATGGAAGCCGATCTCGCCCGCGCCGGCGACGACGAAATACACCCTAGCGAGCCTTCACTGGCGTCTTCACCGGCTCGTGGACCATCTCGGCCTCGTGCGCGAGCGCTTTTCGCATGAGGACCTCTCCGACTTCACGGTCGTCCTGCAGCATCGCGTGGAGCAGCGTGCCGAGGATGGTCGTCCGGGAGAACGTGTTGATGCCCATCTCCCGGTAGGTCTGCGCGCGGACCGGATCGTTCACCTTCGCGATCACCTGCTTGACGCCGAAGATCTTCTGGGCGATCTGCGCCGCCATGAGATTGCGGTTGTCGCCTTCGGTGAGCGCAAGGAGCGAGTCGGCGCGCTCGATGCCGGCCTGACGCAGCACCTCGAGATCGGTGCCGTCTCCGAGGATCGTCTCGCCCTTGAAGGAGCTGGGAAGATGCTGGAACCAGGCGCGCTCTGCGCGCGCGGGACTTATCGACGCGATGTCAACGACACTTACGCGATGCCCCTCGGAATCGAGTAGGCCCGCGAGGAATCCCCCCACACGGCCGCAGCCAACGATGACGACGTTCACTTGTTCTCTTCCTGACGATACGCGAGCACCGCACACGGCGCGTTTACATACACGTTCTGCACGGTTCTTCCCACGTACACCCTTCCTAATCGCTTTCGATAGGGCATGGCAACGACGATGAGGTCGCACTTGCGTTCCACGGCCGTGTCGACGATGGCAGCGGCCGCGTCGCGCGCCTGCAAGAGCTCGGTCTCTAGCTGGAGGCCAGCTTGGTCGGCCACTTTCTTGGCGCTTTCGAGAAGCTCCTCGCCTCGGTCGAGCTCCGGCTCCATCACCGCGTCAAGCGGGAGGTTCCACCGGACTTCGATGACGTGGATTCCGACCACCTCGGCCTTCGCCGGCTTTGCGATCCACGCCACCAGACGAATCACATCGGGATCCGCGCTACTCCCCGCGAGCGCCACGAGGATGCGCTTCGGCTGCATGAGTGCGCGAGTCTAACCGCGAGCGAGGTCTGCGGTGTCGCGATGGTGGTACGGAACGTCGATGACGATCGTGTTCGGTCGGAAGAGGAGCGCGGCCTTCAGCCGGAACGCGGTCTGGCTGTGCAGCAGCCACTCCCACCAGTGACGCGGGACGAACTCGCTGAGCACGACGGTGATCGGGCGGTTGTCCGACTTATCGATCGCGTCGATGTACCGCAGCAGCGGCTGGACGAGCGACCGGAATGGTGATTCAAGGACATCGAGCGCGATGTCGGTGCCAAGGTTGTTCCAGCGCGCGCGGAACTCGTCCGCGCTCGCCCGCGACGTGGATATGTGGACCGCCTTCACCATCGGGGACACCGACCGAGCGAACGCGAGCGCCTGCAGTGCCGCGCGATCGAGCCGCGCGATCGGGACGATCACCACCGGCGCGGCGTAGACCGGAACGCGCTGGTCCGTTCCGGAGATCATCAAAGCGTCCTGCGTCGTCTGGTAGTGCCGATTGATCGCGTAGAGGACTCCCACGATGACCGGAATCAGCACCATCACCATCCACGCCCCCAGGGCGAACTTCGTGACGGCGACCACGACGAGGACCGTCCCCGTAACCACGGCGCCGAAGCTGTTGATCGCCATCGAGAGGCGCCAGCCGGGATTGCGAAGGCGCCACCAGCGCCGCACCAGCCCCGACTGGGACAGGGTGAAGGCCAGGAACACTCCGATCGTGTAGAGCGGGACGAGGGCGTTCACGCTCCCGCCAAAGGCCGACAGGATCAGCACAGCGAGGAACGAGAGGACCACGATCCCCGTGTTGAAAGCGAGGCGCGAACCGACATCGGCGAAGTGCCGGGGCATGAAACGGTCGTTCGCGAGCACCGATGCGAGCCGAGGGAAGCCGGTAAAGCCCGTGTTAGCGGCGAGCAGGAGGATCACGGCAGTGGTGATCTGCACGAAGTAGTAGAAGGGCGTGCCCGCGCCGACGACGGCGCGCGTGATCATGCTGTTGACGGTCTCGATCTCGCTCTGGTCGGGTTGGATCCCGATCCGCGTTGCGAGATAGGTGACCCCCAGAAAGATGGTTGCGAAGATCGTGCCCATGAGGACAAGCGTGATCACGGCGTTCTTCGTTTCGGGCCGCTTGAAGCTGGGCACGCCGTTCGCTATCGCCTCGCTCCCCGTGAGACCGACCGACCCTGACGCAAAGGCCCGCAGGACGAGCAGGATCGAGAGCGCCGCGGTTCCCTCCGCGGGGAACGGATCGGGCGCCGTCACCCCGGCCGGCACGTCGCCGGTGAAGATGCGAAAGAGCCCGAACGCGAGGACTCCGTACATCGCGAGCATGTAGGCGTAGGTCGGAGCGGCGAAGAGCAGGCCTGCCTCACGAACGCCCCGGAGATTGCCGACCGCGAGCACCGCGATGAGCACGATTCCGACCAGCACGCGATGTTCGTGGAGCTCGGGAGCGAAGCTCGAGATGGCGGCGACCCCCGCGGCAGTCGAGACCGCGACCGTGAGCACATAGTCGATGAGCAGCGCCGACGCAGCCACGAGCCCCGCGATGACGCCGTGGTTCTCGCGGGCGACGAGGTAGCTACCGCCGCCGTTCGGGTACGCCCGGATCACCCGCGATTCGGAAAGGACGACGATGGCGAGGACGAACACGACCGCCAGCGCGATGGGCATCGTGAGTGCGAGGGCCGCTCCTCCCGCGATGGCGAGGATGCGCATCGCCTCCTCGGTCGCGTATGCGGAGGACGAGACGTTGTCGGAAGCCAGGATCGGAAGCCCTGTGGCGACTCCGACCCGCTCCTCGGCCTCGGCATCGCTGTGAAGCCGCTTGCCGATGAGAAAGCGAACGGCCGCGTCCCATCCACGTCCGACCCGACCCGTCCGGTCCATCGTCTGTTCGGTCGCGACGTAGCGGCCCCCGTGGCCTCGTATGCCGCTGCCCGTCGGACGCATGATGCGGACGTACTGATCGCCGACGTGACGTCCGGGCTGTTTGACGCGCCGCTCGAGCGACGGGGTATCCGGTCGCTGCGGATCCTCATCGCTCATGCCGGTGTTCCTCTCGGTCTTCGTCAAAGTGGTAGGGCACGTCGATCACGATCGTGTTCGGCCGGAAGAGCAGGCTCGCCTTCAGCCGCAACGCGGTCTGGCTATGCAGGAGCCACTCCCACCAGCTGTGCGGCACGAAGGACGCGAGCACCACGGTGATCGGCTTGTCGGGATCACGTTCGCCGATGCGATCGATGTATTTGAGCAGCGGCGGGACGAGCGAGCGGTATGGCGACTCGATCACTTCGAGGGGCACCTTGCCCGCCCAGGCCTCCCACCGCTTGCGAAACTCTTTGGAGCTCTCCTCGCTTGTCGAGACGTGCACCGCCCGCACCGCGGGCGAGATCGAACGGGCGAACGCGACGGCGCGCGCGCTCGCGCGGTCCAGCCGGCCCACGGGGACGATCACCACCGGCGCGCGCATCGGAGGGAGTTCCTCGTCGAGCCGCTCGATGACGAGGGCGTCCTGCGTTCTCATGTACGTGCGGTGGATGGAGAACAGCAGGGCGACCAGGAGCGGGATGATGAGCACGATCAGCCAGGCGCCTTCCGGAGCCTTGGCGATGAGGACAACGATCAGAACGAGACCGGTGACGACGGCCCCGAGGCCGTTCAACATGGCTCGCCAACGCCAGCCGGGCGATCGCAGCCGCCGCCAGCGGCGCACGAGCCCGGTCTGCGCCAGCGTGATCGCGAGGAACACGCCGATCGTGTAGAAGGGGATGAGCTTCGTGACGCTTCCCTGGTTCACGGCGAGGACAAAGGCGGATGCGAGGGCAAGAGCCACGATCCCGAACGAGAACGCCAGCCGGTCGCCTCGATACGCGAACTGCCGCGGCATGAAGCGGTCGTTCGCCAGGACCGACGCAAGGCGCGGGAATCCGGTGAACCCGGTGTTCGCCGCGAGCGCGAGGATGACGGCGGTCGAACCCTGCACGAGGTAGTAGAAGGGCGACATCCCCACGAGCGAGCGCGTCACGAGGCTGTTGAGCGACTCCGCCTCGAGACGGTCGGGTAGCGTTCCGATGGTCTGCGCGAGATACGTGAGTCCGAGAAAGAGGGCGGCGAACGTCGCGCCCATCAGGACGAGCGTGAATGTCGCGTTGCGCCGTTCGTCCTTCTGCATGCTTGGGACACCGTTCGCGATCGCTTCGCTACCGGTGAGCCCAACCGATCCGGATGCGAACGCGCGAAGGATGAGCAGCGAGCCCGCAAGGCCGGCGAGCGACATCTCTCCTTCGGGTGGAAACGGATTCGGCGGTACCGCAGCCGGCGGGATGTCGCCGGTCACGACCCGGAAGATGCCGTACAAGATCAGCGCGCCGAGCGCGAAGATGTAGACGTACGTTGGTCCGGCGAAGATGAGCCCAGCTTCGCGAACGCCGCGAAGGTTGCCGACCATCAAGAGCCCAATGAACGCGAGCCCGATCGGGACCGCGTCCGGCTGTAGCGCGGGCACGAAGCTCGTGATCGCGTAGACCCCGGCGGCGGTGGACGTCGCGACCGTGAGGACGTAGTCGATGAGAAGCGCCGCCGCTGCGACGAGACCCGGCATGGTGCCGAGGTTGTCGCTGGTGACGATGTAGCTACCGCCCCCGTTTGGGTACGCCTGGATCACCTGGGATTGCGAGAGGACCACGATCGCAAGGACGCCGACGATGGCGATGGCGATCGGCGTCAGGAAGACGAACGCCCCTATCCCGGCGAGCGCGAGCACGCGCATGGCCTCTTCCGTCGCGTACGCGGATGACGAGATGTTGTCCGAGCCGAGGATCGCGAGTCCCGTGAAGACCGAGAGCCGCTCAGTCTCTTCCGCCTCCATGCTGAGGCGCTTCCCGAAGAGAAAACGCCGGACTGCTTCGTATGCCCTGCCCGCGCGGCTCTCGGGCTCGAGGAGCTCCTCGTCCGCGACATAGCGGTCTCCACGCCGGCGGAAGCCGGGCGAGCGGTGGAGCTTGACATAGCGGTTTCCCGGAAGTCGCCCGGCCTTGGTAGTGCGGTCTTCGAGAGAAGGGGTCTCGGGTGTCTCGTTTTTTCCTTCGTCGTCTGTCACGTCAGGGTTGCGATTGTCGCACGGTACTTCGTGCCCGCTCGGACCCCGATTGATCGACCAACGCGACGTCACGAGCGGAACCCGCCGACTGCCGGTCGATCGAGACGAGGTGCGCGGGAGACGTGAGCACCTGGATCGTGATGGCACCCGGCGGTGGCGCGTCGAAAGTCGCGTGGACAGTGAGCGTGCCGCCGATCCGGTCGATCCACACCACACGGATGCTGTACCCGCCGGTGCGCTGCGCTCCGGCGAAGACGCCGATGTAGAGGCGCGTGGGGTCTCTGACCGCAAGCTGCCCGAGGCCGGTGGCGCTCGGATCGGCTGCGGCGACGACCTGAGCGCCACCGTCGTAATCAGATTGCTGCGTCGAGCCGTGATCCGTGAAAGGGATGTTCTGAGCGTCGGTCACGCTCGTACCGGCTCCACCGCACGCGACCGTGGCGACGAGCAGGAGCTCACAAGCCGAACGCAAGGCGGTCCGCGAAGATCGACGGAAGACCCCGTTCGCGGATCCGGCGTTGCGTCTCATCGAACCTATAAGGCGAACGATGGAAGGTCACCGTGCCCAGCGCAAGGTCCACGATCGCGTACGCGGCACGTGGATCGCCGTCGCGTGGCTGGCCCACGCTGCCGGGATTCAGAAACGCACGCGGGGCGAGCGGGTACGGGGTCTCGTACTTGACGCGGCCCGGCTGTCCCTTCCCATCGGCTCGGAAGAGGGAGGGGACGTGGGTATGGCCGGCACAGCAATGCGACGTCCTCGCCAGCGCGAGGGATGCAGCCGCGCTCCTTGGGTTGGTGACGTACTCCCACAGCGGATCGCGCAGGCTCCCGTGGCAGAGCGTGACGTCGCTCGTTTCGAGCGTCCGCGGGAGCGCGGCCAGCATGTCGCGCTCCGCGGCGGAGAGCCAGCCACCATGCATCTTCGCCGCGACGGCCGCTGGCGGATTGAAGAAGTCGAGATCCTCCCCTGTCGCGACCGCGCGGTCGTGGTTGCCCGCCACGATCGTGGCCTTCCGCTCCACGAGGAGCGCAAGCACGTCGGATGGGTCGGGCCCGTAACCGACGGTGTCGCCGCACACCCAGAGCGCATCCACGGGTCCCATATCGGCGAGCACGGTCTCGAGCGCGACGAGGTTCGCGTGGACGTCGCTCACCACGCCGACCTTCACCCGGCAGCCGCCTGTCGCGCGGCCCGGACCGTGAAGCGCTTCTCCGCGAGCGCGCGGCCGATCACGACCGATGCGACCCCACGCGATGCGAGCGCACGAACGTCGTCGAGGTCGCGGACGCCGCCGCCGGCGTGCAGCGGGACGCGAGGTCCCACCACCGCACGAACGGCGTCGACGAGGGCGAGCGGCGGACCCGCCAGCCGCCCTTCCGTCGTCAGATCGATGAGGTACAGCCCCCGGACTCCGGCGAGCTGCGCGGCGCGCGCCGCCGCCAGGGCGCCGCGGCCGGTCGCAACGGCGACGAGCTCCGGGTCGCCGCCGCGCGGTGCGAGAAATCCGGCACGCGCCTCGATCTCGACGATGCCTTTTTCGCCGAGGGAGGCGATGTCCTTCAGAAGCTCGTCATCGCCGAACACCGCGCTCGAGAAGAGGACGCCCGCGAATCCGCGATCGATCGCCGCGCGCGCGTCGTCCATACGCGAAATACCGCCGGCCAGACGGCACGGCACGCCGGCGGCGCGCGCGACCTCGGCGAGGAGATCCAAATTTGTCGAGCCGCCGGTCTCGGCACGGTCGAGATCGACGAGATGCAGCTCCTCGGCACCCTCGGCGACGAGGTCGCGCGCTCTCGCGACGATGGCCGCGCCGGGACCGTTCGAGCCGTGCGATCCGCGAATATCCAGCGACGGCACGATCACCACGGGCGACGCTTGGCCTCAGCCGCGGAGCGCGGGTAGCGGGTTGGCGTGGCGCGCAGCTTCCGGATCACGACGAGCGACCTGCCCGGCAACATCTTCCCGAGGCCAAGCTCCGAAGTCGGCGTGATCTTCACGATCTCGCCGCCGATGGCCGCGCACGCTTTCTTCGCGCCGGGCAGCTCCGCCTCGAGCCGGCCCTTCCATGCGATCGCGTCGCCACCGACACGGAGGAACGGCAGGAGGTATTCGACGATCGCGCCAAGCGTGCCGACCGCGCGCGCCGTCGCAACGTCGTAACGCTCGCGGCGCACGTGCCCGAGCGTTTCGGCGCGCTCATTCCTGACCTCGACACCATCGATCGCGAGCGTGCTTGTGACCTCTTCGAGAAAGCGAGCCTTCTTCCCCATCGACTCGACCAGGGTCACGCGGGTCGCCGGGAGCGCGACACGCAGCGCCAGGCCCGGAAATCCCGCGCCGCTCCCGACGTCGACGATCCGTTCACGACCGGTCCAGGCACGCACGGCGACCGCGGTGAACGAATCGAGGAAATGTTTCGTCGCGATATCAGCCGGCGTTGTGATCGCCGTAAGGTTCATGGTCGTATTGCGTTGGATGAGGAGATGCGCATACCGCGCGCAGAGGGCGACTGCCGCGGCGTCGAGACGGACGCCGATGCGCTCCGCGTCGCGGGCGAGTGCCGCGAACGGCGCGTCAACGGACTCCGAGGGCGGCACCGGCCGTAAAGTATGGCCGTGAGGCGCGCCGTGGCCGTCTGGGCCGCGGCTCTCGTCATCTCGTGCGGATTGCTCGCCCTCCCGCTCGTGGCGTTCGCCGCGAGCGCGGTCACCATCCAAAACTCGGCATTCACACCGCCAACGACGAGCGTCAAGGTCGGCGACACGGTGACGTGGACGAATCGCGACGCCTTCAGCCACACCGCGACCTCGGACACCGGGGCGTGGGACACCAGTGTGATCGCCGCGGGAACCTCGAAGTCGATCGTGTTCATGGGCGCCGGCACGTTCGCATACCACTGCTCGATCCACCCCTTCATGCACGGCACGGTCGTCGTTCAGGGCGCGGCCACTCCGCCCCCGCCACCTCCTCCGACCGCGCCACCGCCAACGCCGGTCCGCACCGTGCCACCGACGATCGCGCCGACCTCGCAGCCGACCGCCGAGGCGACGGAGGCGGCCGCGGCTTCGCCCACGGCAGCGCCGAGCGCGAGCCCGTCGCCGTCGGCTGCCGCGACAGCGACGGTAACCGCATCGCCTTCGCCGAGCGCCGTCGCGGCGCAGGTCACGCCCGTGCCCGCGGCGGGCGGCGGTGGACTCGGGCCGGCTCTCATCGCCGCGGCGGCAGTCGCGGTCGTCGCGCTCGGCGCGATCGCGGTCTTCCTCGCACGACGGTCCTGAAACTACCGCTCGATCGAGGGCTCGCCGGAGCTAGCACCCTACCTGCGACAATTGCCTCTTCATGACTGTTCTGGCGCGACGTGAGCAGGCCGATGACGTGGCCGAGATCCTCGTCACCGCCGAGGAGATCGCCGCAAAAGTGCGCGAGCTCGGTACGCGCATCGCCGCGGATTACGCGGGCAAGGACCTCGTCCTCGTCTCCATCCTGAAGGGGGCGCTCCCGTTTCTTGCCGATCTCATGCGTGCCACGCAGATCCCGCTCAGGCTCGACTTTCTCGAGGTCTCCTCGTACGGCGCCGGCACCGAATCGACCGGAGCGGTCCGGATCCTGAAGGACCTCGCGAACCCCATCGAAGGCAGACACGTCCTGGTCGTCGAAGACATCCTCGACACCGGCCACACGCTGTCGTACGTCTTCGATCACCTCCGCTCTCAGCGGCCCGAGACGGTGCGCCTCTGCGTGCTCCTGGACAAACCCGCGCGTCGCATCGTCCCGGTCGAGATCGACTATCGCGGGTTCGAGATCCCCGACAAGTTCGTCGTCGGATACGGGCTTGATTACGCGGAGCGGTATCGGAACCTGCCGTTCGTGGGTGTGCTCAAGCCGGAGGTGTACGCGAGGGGATCGTGATGATCTGGCTCGCGCGGACTGCCGTCGTCGCCCTGCTTCTCGCCGCGATGCCCGAACGCGCCGCCGCCGGCTCGCCGCTCGAGCCGCTGCCGGCAACGATCCGGGTGAACATCTCGCTCCTCGGTACGAGCTACGCGAAGATCGGATCGACCGGGTCGCTGACCGTCACAAGAGATGACGGCACGGTCCTTTACCAGGGCTTCAAGAACACGGTGGCACGGCGCGGGGTGCGGCGGCTCGCCGACCCAAGCCGGAGCATCGTCAGCGTCCGCGATCCCGGCGAACGACGCAGCCTTCTGCAGGAGTTCCGGGAGGCGCGCCGGCGCGCGCAGGTCGAGGACATCCCGATCGTGACCGTTCCATTCGAGTTCTCGGTCGAGGGCGATGGCTCGAATCCCCTCGCGGCGCCGCTCTTCTCGGCCCAACAGATCACGCCGCTCCATTACGTGGCGAGTGGCGGGCTCCTGACGTTCAACGGACGCGCGTTTCGCGGGGCGCTGGATCTAACTCGCGACGACGAGGGCGACATGATCGTGGTGAATCAGGTCGACACCGCCTCGTATCTGGCGTCGGTCGTCGGCTCGGAGGAGCCCACCACCTGGATGCCTGAGGCTCTCGCGGCGCAGGCGATCGCCGCGCGCACCTACCTCTCGACGCACCTCGCACGGCATGACAACTACGACATCGAGGGCGACACGCGCGACCAGGAGTACGACGGTCTCGCCGGCGAGGCGACGTCGACCGTCAAAGCCGTCGATCGGACGGCGGGCATGATCGCGACCTACAACGGCCGCCCGATCGAAGCGCTCTATTCGGCAAACGCGGGCGGTATCACCGAAGACAGCGAGAACGTGTACGCGAACGCGCTGCCGTACCTCCGCTCGGTCCCCTCACCGGCGGACGAGATCGCGCAGGCGTCGTCGTGGGGTCACACGAGCTGGGTGTGGACAACGGAGTTCACCGCGCCGCAGCTCCGGAGCTACATCGGCGCCCGCGGCATCGACGTCGGCGATCCGCAGCGGATCGACCTCGTGCGCCTCACCGGCACCGGACGGGTGCTTTCGGCACGGATCGTCGGGTCGAGCGGCAGCCGCGACATCGGCAAGGACGCGGCGCGCTATTACTTCGGCCTTCGGAGCACCCTCTTCACCGTGAGCACGCACCCCGAGGAGACCGAGTACGTCGATGCCTCGAACGCCGAACGCGTGCGTCAGCTCGACTTTCTCGGCGCGACCATCGAGCGCACCTTCACCATGAACGTGAAGGATCCCGACCGCTTGGCCCAGCCACTCCGCGTCCTGGGCTGGCAGTACCGGTTACCGGCCCGTTTCGTCTTCACCGGCAAGGGATACGGGCATGGTGTTGGAATGTCGCAGTGGGGCGCGCAGGGAATGGCTCTCGGCGGGAAATCGGCGGAGGAGATCCTCCAGCACTACTACCGAGGGATCGAGATCACGACACTGGGCGGCGCGTAGCGCGGATCGCGCTGGCGGCGCTCGTCATTGCCGTGGCCTGGCTCATCGCATTCGTGAGCTGGTCGGCAGAGCCCGGAGCCTACGACTTCATCGCTCTTTACTCGGCCGCACGCCTCGTCGCAACAGGCGCTGCGCCGTCGGTGACCGATGCCGGGGCGCTTCTCGCGATGGAGCACGCGACGCGGCCCGAGCGGACGATCCTCCTCAACGATCCCAATCCGCCGGCGTTGGCGCTCCTGATGTCGCCCCTGGGGGGCCTCCCGCTCGGCGCGGCCTATGCGATCTGGGCGGCGCTCGGAGCGGCGGCCCTTGCCGCGGCGGCCGATCTGCTCGGCCGCCTTTCCGAACCGGCGCAGCGCGTGCGTCTCCTGCCCTTCGCCGTTCTCGGCCCGACCTCTCTCATCGCACTCGTCCAGGGACAAACGACGCCGTTCGTCCTGCTCGCCGTCGCGGCGTCGCTTCGTACCCCGCCGTTCTGGTCAGGCGCGCTTCTCGGCCTCACCGCTTTCCGCCCACAGTTTCTGCCGATCTTCGCGCTGGTGGCATTGGCCGACCGCCGTCGGGCGACCGGGATGATCACGACGAGCGCGCTCGTCGCACTCGTGTCGCTCGCGACCGTCGGCTTCGAGGGAATGGCGCGGTACCCGGACTTGCTCACCCGCGTCGCCACCGAGCTGCGCCCGGGCGAGCTCGGCCTCGCCGCACTCGTGCGTCGGGTCGTCGGGGGTGACGACATTGTCCTGAACGCCGCGCTCGCTGTGGTCCTCTACGCGATCGGCGCGATCGCGGTGCTCGTCCGCTCGCGAATGTTCACGACGCGCGCAGTCGACGCATCGACCTGGTCGATCCTCGCCGCACCGCATGCGTTGCTCCACGACGGAGTCATGGCCTATCCGGCGATCGCACGAGCCGCGACCACTACGCGCGCGACCGTCTTATGGGTCGGCTCGGGAATTGCGGTCGCTCTGCTTCAGAAGTCGGGGATACCACTCGCGTCGTTATGGCTGCTCGCAATCTGGTTCTGGGGCCGCGGCGAGCGGGTCCCAGCGGGTGGCACCGGGGAGCGGCTTGCGCGCGAGCCATAAGCCCGCCGCGTCGCTGGGGACAGGACCCGCTGCGCGCCGCTAGTCGTTACTCGCCGTTGAACTTCTGCGACCCCGCCCTTGCCGAGATCGGCCAGCCTGACTTTCTCGGCGCGACCATCGAGCGCACGTACACGATGAACGTGAAGGATCCCGACCGCTTGGCCCAGCCACTCCGCGTCCTGGGCTGGCAGTACCGGTTACCGGCCCGTTTCGTCTTCACCGGCAAGGGATACGGGCATGGTGTTGGAATGTCGCAGTGGG
>Ga0207646_10001552_pt1 | contig 28129 bp, 19 predicted proteins | sample KBSK5502metaG_FD_184343 | JGI IMG/M metagenome (GOLD analysis project Ga0207646, IMG submission 184343) | Corn, switchgrass and miscanthus rhizosphere microbial communities from Kellogg Biological Station, Michigan, USA - KBS K5-50-2 metaG... | ecosystem: Host-associated > Plants > Roots >...
GCAGGCAGCCGAGACGCAAGCCGATGCCGGCAAGAAGATCGATGCCCTCACTGACATGCAGATGCAGGCAGCCGAGACGCAAGCCGATGCCGGCAAGAAGATCGATGCCCTCACTGACATGCAGATCCGGGCCGACGAGCGTCAAGCCCAGGCCGACGAGCGTCAGGGCCGACTGGAAGACCGGATCGATAAGTTCATCACCACCGTTGAGCGCTACATCGATGAGGGGCGGAACGGGAAGCCGTAGTGACTGCTCTCGCACTTCCCATACCTGCACGCCCACCTCATAAAAAGGGGGTTAGACAACTCTGTAAACTCCGTTGCGGGAAAATAGACCATCGCTGCGAGGCGGTTTTCTTAGATCCTCACGCCCCTGCTCCGCATCCGAGAACAGGCATCATGTCTGAGATTCTAAGAAACCAGATGCTCCAAGCATCAACCCCATCCTGACCTCTTTGTGTTGCCCAACCGCTAGTGATAGACTGCACCACGATGTCGGACTCAAACGGAGGTCGCGATGAAATACTGTCCCCAGTGCCAGCGGACATACTCTGATACGCAGCGCTTCTGTCTTGAAGATGGCAGCCTCCTTTCTTTCCCGGACCCCTATCACCTGGTGGGCCGCACCTTAGTGGATCGCTACCGCATTGAAGCTTTAGTCGGTGTCGGCGGCATGGGAGCCGTCTACAGTGCCCACCAACTGGGGATCGACCGCCGCGTCGCCTTCAAAATTCTCCTGCCCCATCTCGCGCTCGGCAATGAACGTGTGATCAGCCTCTTTGAGCGCGAAGCGAAGACGGCTGGCCACCTCATCCACGAGAATATCGCGATCATCTATGATGCTGGCCGCACTCCCGAAGGGATTGCCTACATCGCGATGGAATGGCTCGACGGTCGGACTTTGGAGGCAGCTCTCCTCGCCAGCGGTCCGCTCAGCGTTGAGCAGACATCAGCCATCCTCCGCCAGGTGTGCGCCGCGCTTGAAGCAGCACACGCCCACCATATCATTCACCGGGACCTCAAACCAGCCAACATGATGCTGGTGAAACGACCGGATGGGACCGAGCAGGTGAAAGTCCTCGACTTCGGCATTGCCAAAGTCATCAGCGAGACCACCGACTCACCAGTCTCGGCGCTGATGGGAACACCACACTACGCCAGCCCCGAGCAATTCAAACTCGGCGCTCCGATTGACAGCCGGACAGACATCTACTCCCTTGGGGTAGTGCTCTACCAGATGCTGACCGGAGCACTCCCTTTCAATGCACCTTCGATTCACGAACTGATCCAGTTGCAAATCACCGCACCGCCACCGCCTGTCCGTCAACTCCGACCTGAAGTGCCCCTGGCTATCGAGCAGTTGATCGATCGCATGTTGGCGAAGAAGCCGGAGCAACGACCGCACCCTGTGAGCGAGATTTCCCGGCTCTTCGCTCTGGCGCTCAATCCCCCGCTGGGGGAGCCGGTGGAAACCCTGCTAGATCGAAAGCCGCCAGCCATGCCAGAGCAGGCGATTGAGGAAAAAAGTAAGATCTCATCTCAGCCTGCATTGAGCAAACCACCCGACTCTGTATTTTCGAGACAGGGGACAAAGATCGAAGGTCCCAAGAGCACATCCCCCCCGCCCAAACAAGCGGTGTTTACTCCTCCAAGGGCTGGGCACACGAAGTTAAAACTCACCTTGATCGTGATATTTTTCTTTGTCAGTGTAGGGTTTGTGGCCCTTGTGGGATTCGGCTATGTTTTTTATCGTTTCACCTCGAGCGCTGGATTAAACAACGAGCGTGAACGGCCAGCCGAGGCTTTAAAACCCTCCCCCGAAGTTCCCAGTAAAAATACGCCCAATTATATCGCGACGCCTCTTCCGACCATCGTCCCTTCAGATAAAGCAGAGCCAGCGCCAACCCCCATTGCGACACCTAGACCTTTATCTAACACTCCCTTGCCAATTCCCAAAACTCAGGCGCCTACCTATATTTCTAAATGCGTCTTTTATGGAGATCCAAATTCCTACTATGTTACCTCAAACAATGAAATCATCGGAGTCAATATCTATCGACAGACCGTTTTGGTTGGTAGAAAAATTCCTCCGACGGTTGAAGGTTTTGCCTGGATGTATTCTACTCCTGCGGTAACCTATGGTGTTGATGCTAATGGCGTGATCTGGAATCGCTATACCAATGGAGTTCCATTTATGGTTGGCTATGTGACTAATCCCTGATCCCTCCCTGCCTCTTTCTCGCCGCTTACACCCAAAAACTGCCCTTCCAGACCAGTTGCCGCAAAACTTTTTGCGTTTAGAAAGCGGCGGCTGCACTTTCCCAGCTTAGCCCTGGCTGTGATCACGCCCCTTCTCACGCTCTGCTGATCACTGATCTGCCCGCGAGCACGGACCTGTCTCAATTGACACGCTGCCCAGGCAGCATCAGCCCGCTTTACATTTACTTCCGATAGGCATACCATGCTTGAGAACCGAGCTTAGCTCACTCTCTTTATCAGCTCCTCTGGAATCATCCAGTCTATCTGACCCACACAGCTTACCTTCTAAGGAGACAAAAATGACGAATATAGGAACTGGAATCGCCCCAGCACGAAATAGACAGTTGCAAAACAGGCTCAACCGCATTTTCGAGGAAACATTCGGACCGTTTATCACGCAGGCACCTGTCAGCGCAGAGCCTGGCGCCTTCACCACCTGGACACCGCTGTGTGACATCTACGAGACGGATAAGGATATCGTCATCAAGATGGATATACCGGAAGTGAAGAAAGCGAACCTCTTCGTCACGTTTGATAACAGCGTGCTCACGATCAACGGGGAGAGGAAAGCAGAGGAGGGAGAAGGGCAGAGCTATCACCGCCAGGAGCGAAGCTATGGCCAGTTCTTGCGTAGCTTCACACTCCCTCCGTTTGTCGACACGAAGAATATCACCGCTGATTCCAAGGAGGGGATGCTCTTAGTCACCCTGCCCAAAGTGGAGGCAGCCAAGGCCAAGCAAATCGAAGTGAAGGTCCAATGACCAGCGAATGCGCATCCGCCAGTGATTCTGCCGGTTGTCACGGGCTCATTCTCACCAGGCGAGCCGTTGGAGATTTTCAACTCGGCCTTCCATAAGATGGCTGCTAAAGGAGCTTGAAATAGACAGCGCTTCTCATTGCGAGAGGGTGGAAGGCCGCCCTCTCGCTGTTTGTCAGTCTCCATCTAAAATCACATCCCAACAGGATTCAGAGGATTCAGACAGGTTAGTAGGGCCTACTTGAGAAAAGCCGCGCAACAGTTCCTGCCGCCACCTTGACAAACCGTCACACCCTGCTTCCCCCTGTCCAAAAACTGTAGTTATTGCACACCCCAAATCACCGCCTTAAAACCCCAATAAAATTGCAGTTTTTCGCGCCGATTTTTTGAGATCTTTTTGGACACCCCTATTTTTATGAAGGCAGCCCTCTATGCCAGGGTCTCCACGCACGATCAGCATACGCTCCCGCTCCAACTCAAAGCGATGCGCGCCTACGCCAAGCAGCACCACTGGACCATTGCCTGTGAAGTCGAAGAGATTGGGCCGGGAGAAAACAGCGCCTCGCGCGAGGCGCCGGTCTGATTCGGAGATCAAAGGCGGGGCTGAGGTTTATTCAGCGGCATGGTCGTGTGTTCAGTCACGCTCGAGGGAGGAGCCTCGTCGAGGGTCGCCGCGGCCTCAGCTATTCTTTGCGTCGCTCCAGCAGCCGGCGCGGCTGAAGCGAGCTTCGCATCGATCAGTCCATCGATCCGGCGCAGCATCATTCTCGACTGCATCAAGCTACTAAGGCCCGCCCCCAGCCCAAGCACTCCCCAAACGGCCAGCCAGCCGACGAAGATCATCCAGATAATGATCCAGTCTGGTTCGCGACTGAACAGTCCTAAGGCGACGCCGATCAGCACCGCAGTCCCCAAGAGAAGCGCGCCTTGAACGGCATTGCGCATCCCATCAGCCTCCCGCTTCAGCCACTCTTGGGACAGCTCCAGTTTCCGCTCCGCGGCGTTGCCGGCCTCGGTGGGAGGCGTCAGTTGACCCTGCAGTGCCAAGGCCACAGTTTTAAGGTCTGTCCCGCAACTGCGACAAAACTTCGTCTGATCCTGGTTTTGGGCGGCGCATTTAGGGCAAAACATCCGGGCACCTCTCTTCTTAAGTGGTTGAATAATATTACGCCCTGAGATTTAATTTGTTCAAGGATAGATCTGATTGGGTGCCGTCGCCGGTCAGCCTTTGGAGGGGTAGCCGGAGAAAAAATAAAGCACCGAGTCGCAGTGCGGCTGAGCCGCAAGCGACTCGGCGACGAGGCGACTCTCCACCGGAGAGTCGCATGGGGGCGACAGGGCGAAAGAATTTCTTGCCAAAAAACAAGAAATTACGGACTTGCTGCGCAGAAGAAACAGAGAAAAGGAGATGAACTGATGGATCACAGCACCCGTTTGACGAGCGGAGGACTGTTGATAGTCGCAGGCCACGCGATCTACCAGAACGGGAAATGGTATGGCGGCTTCCCTGGCGAAGATTCATTTTATGAAGAGCAGGTGCGCGCCGGATGTGGCGTGTTTAGAGATGAGAAATATGAGGCCTTGGTCTTGAGCGGTGGGCGGACTCGTCCAACCTTGCAGGAAGTTCAGAACGGTCTGGTGACCAATAGTGAGGGGGAGGGCATGTTGGAGTTCGCTGTGAAAAATCGGCTTTGCGCTGAAGGAGAGAATGTCATCCACGCAGAGCCCTACGCCCGAGACAGTTTTGAAAACGTCTTCTTCTCGATGCTCTGTTTCTATCGCCACTACGGGAAATGGCCGTCACGCGTTGGGATTGTGAGCTGGAAATTCAAGTCTCTGCGATTCTACCTGATCGCCTGCGGACTAAAACTAGGCGATGGGAAATTTATCTTTTATGGCAGCGGGGACCCGGACGTGCAGAAAACGATAGAAACAGTTGCCGCAGCCAATGCGAAATACGACTCATCAATCGTCTGGGTCAAGGAGGAGCCGGTGATTATGGACCCTTTGCACCGCGATCCAATCGAGTTCCACAAAAAGCGGCTGGGCCGGATGCCAAAAGAACTCAGTAGCAACGAAGACTACTTGAAGGCGGTCAAAATGGCTTACGACCAAGGCTTCAAGCTTGAGACCGGGAAACAAGGAATCGTTGGGGAAGTAATAGATGCCGTCGAGAAAACGATTCCGGGGCCAAGTTGGCGTGAACACGTATGGCCTTGGTAGCTCTAAGCACACAAAGTCGCGCCTTCAATGCCTGAACAGGCAAGTGCACTGACCAACTTGGCCATCTTGCAACAAGCACCCTACCAATTTCAGGACGTGAGCGGCGGGCATACTCCGGTGGGGCAAACATACGTCATATATCCTGCGCCGCACAGGTGGCTATGGTCATTTGCTATCTGTTCGAAGTCGAGTTCCACGAGTAACTCAACCAAGCTCTTGAAGCGCTGCCACTCCAGCCCTAAAGACTCGCCGACAATGCCGCCGGACCAGTTGATAAACTTGAGCGTCCCGACCGAGGTGTAGTCCCAAGTGGTCAGACTCTGGAAGTACTTGCCGATCACCGGGAGCGCGGCTAAAGCGTCGGCGAACAGCGGCGTTGGCGGGAGGTGGGGAACAAGATCATCGGTATACTCATATCTCACGTCGGAGATTACCGCATTGTAGGCAGTAGTAAAATCCAAGTCGCCCGTGAGCGGCGAAGCGTAAGTGTAGACGCCCGCGGGTTCGATCTTTTCGAGGGCCTGGCACCGCATCGCCGCTAAACTGGCAAGCGCGCCGCCTTTGCTGTGACCGCTGATATACAGAGGCAGGTGCTGACCGTTGGCGCTCATCTGCTTTTTCACCTCTGCTAAGACCGGCTCCCAAAGTAAGCTCAGGTCATCCCAAAATCCCTGGTGCACCTTGCCTGGAATACCCGGGACGCTGATTGGGTCAGCGGTGAAGTCACTCATCCAGTCCAAGAGGCTGGCGACAGTGACGGGATAGGGCGGGAGCGTCCCGCGAAAAGCCAGGATGACACCATCGCCATTCGTGCCGACGAGGCAGGCATCAATGTCTTCGTCGCCGGCAACAAAAGGTACAGGCACGGCCGTGTAACCAACCGCGTTGTAGTATGGTGCGTTAGCACTCGGGTCAAACGTGCCAGTGGAGGTAATGCCATAAGCAGAGCCACTGGCACAGAGCAGGCGGCAGTCCAACGTTGGGGCGATAGAAGTCATGAGGTTTCTCCTTTAGTCGAGCTGGGCGGCGGTACGTTCGAGTGATCGGCTCACCATCTCTCGGATAGTCTGCGTTCCGGCTTCCAGATCGCCGACCGAGACCACTGAACCGGAAAGCTGGGTGGATGGCGGCAGTTGCTGGAAAAGGCCTTGAATGAGCTTTCTCCGCTCCTCAAAGGACAACCCCTGAGCAGCCTTGAGGATTTCTTCAACAGTCATGGTTGCTGGTCCCTTTTCAAGAAAATAATCCAAACCATCGTAGCCTTGTCTGCCAGGGACGGCAAGGCGAAAAACTCTCATCAGCCTTCTGTCGCCTCTTTCTGCATCAGCGCCCGCCTGGGTTCGGCCCGTAAAACTTCCAATTCGAGGTATAGTCGCGCGTCAGTTTCTGCTTGGTCAGCAGGGCGCGCACCATCTCGACCGGGATGCGGTTCTCTTTCAAGATCGCGTCGTGAAAGGCGCGGTTGGTCATCTGGCCTGAATCCACCAGCTCCTTGTGCAGCCCGTAGAATTGCAGGCCGCCGAGCAGGTAGGCGGCTTGATAGAGCGGCCCGTAGCTGCCGTTGAATGAGCGGCGCACTTCCGCCGTCGCGTTCTCCACCTCGTGACCCACGCGCTTGACCAGGAGGTCGATGCACTCCTGCGGCGTCATCTTCTCCAGGTGGAAGCTGAGTGAGAAGATGATCCGGGCGCAGCGGTGCATGCGCCAGAAGAGCATGCCGATGCGGTTCTCGGGCGACTTGGCAAAATTCATGTCCCAGAGCAGGAGCTCCCAGTAGAGCGACCAGCCTTCGCCCCAAAAGGGCGTGCTGAACAATCCGCGGTAGGGCCGGTAGCGGGCTGTCATGTAGCCTTGCAGGTGGTGGCCCGGGATCAGCTCGTGGAAGACCGTGGCGCGCGCGAAGTGGATGTTGTTGCCGCGCATGCTCATCAGCTTCTGCTCGTGCGACATGGTGTTGGTGGGGTAGGAGACCTGAATGACCTCGCCGCCGAGGAAGAAAGGATTCACCAGTTGGCGCTCGGGCGTCATCATCTCCATCCGCCAGCTCTCGCGGGCCAGCGGGGGAATGGTGATCAAGTCGTGATCGTCCATGAACTTGATCGCCTCCAGCGCCAGCTCCTTGATCAACTCCGGCTGCTTGCCCGGCTCGACGTAGAGCGTCTTGACGTGTTCGAGCGCCTTCAGCCAGTCATCGCCGTAGCCCAGTTCGCGCGAGGCTTTCTTCATTTCGTTCTCGCACCAGGCGAATTCTTTATTGGCGAGGGCGATGAGTTCTTCCGGCGTGTAGGGGATCATCTCGTGGGCCAGTTCGACCATGAGCGCCTCACGCCCAATCGGGTCGCCGATGATGTCGTCGCTGCTCCCGGGCTGCGCTTGCCCTCCGCCTTGCCCACCACGACCGCCCGCGTTGCCTCTGAATTGGCCTGAGCCGGGCGTGGGGCTCCCGGCCGCCGGATTGCCCCTGAATTGATTCTCCCCGGCTGGCGGACCACTGGCGAGGGTGCCGCCCGCTTCCGCGAGTCCCGGTTTGAGGCCGACGACTCTCTCGCGCAAGAAGGCGGCATAATCTTGGAGCGTCTTGTCAACCGTCTTGTAAGGCGCCTCCACCCACCAGGTGAAGAGGGGGTCGTAGGCGTTGTAGAAGCCGAACCAGTTCCTCAGCGTGTTGCGCAGGCTGTTGATCGTCACTGCCGCGCGGTTGGCGACGGTCTTCTTCACTTTGACGGGCTCAACTTTGCCGTCGCCGTTGCCCTCCGCTCGGCTCTCAGCCCGGCCACTACCCCGCAGTCCGGCCTCGACGTTGCGGCGCGTTGCCTCGATCTGTTTGTTCAAGTTGGTGAGCAAGGCAGCTATCTTCGGGGAATCAACCGGCTCCATCCGGCGGCGGGCTTCTTCCAGGTCGGTGATCGTTTGCGCGAAGGGGGTGAGCGGCGCGGCCTCCGCGAGAGTCTTGGTTTGAATGTCCAACTGCCGCAGTTCGTAATCGAGGTGGTTTTTGAAGAGCAGATAATCGACCTTGTCGCTCTGGCTCAGGGCGTCGAAATTGATCCGACTGAGCGCGGCGAGCCATTCAGAGTAAAACTGCTTGAGGCGAGCCTGGCGCGCGGGCGACATCTCAACCGGGTAAGAACGATTCAGGCTCCCGCGATCGACGGTGTACCTTTCGATGATGCCCCGCATCTCGCTCGAAGGAGGTTCGAGATCGCGCAGATCAGGCACTTCAGTCGCACCGCGTTCTTTGGGCTGTGTGCCGCCGGACTTGACTGCTTGCTGCGGTCCTGAAGAGACCGCTTGCACCGGTGAGGAGTAGATGGAGCTATGGCCGAGGGCGAGCGCCGCAATCAAACAGCAGGATCCTAGGGGGTTGATTCTCATCATGGCTGTGATCTCCTTGGTGTAAGCCTGAGCGCAAAAATACTGAGATATAAGGGTTGTTCATTTTCCATTTTTCATTTCTCATTGGTCATTGCCCGGCGCGCCGCTCAAGCAATGGCAAATGACCAATCGCAAATGGAAAATGGAAAATGAAACTGCCGCACAATTACTGCCTGGTTACTTGGTAAGAAGGCGCTACGGCGCCCACTCGGCGAGCGTCTTCGCGTGTCAGGCACGCCGCTAAAATATTTCGCTATCCGGCCGCCTTCGCCCACCGCCCAGCCGGCCTTGGGTCCAGCAAAACTGACTGCATGGTAGCCGACGGTGCCGAGGCTCACCCAGCTCGCGCCGTGATCTAACGAGTAGTCTGACCCTGACGGTCCGACGGCCACCAGCGTAGGAGTTCCTGTGCCCGGTAGGTAAGCGACGCCCGATCTGTATCCTCCCGGCAAAGGGCCTTTCACCAGCTTCCACGTGCGCCCGCCGTCAGTGGTGATTGCCACATTGTCACGGGCCTCGCCCTCTTTTTTATAATCACCGCCGACGGCCACTCCGTGATTGGCATCTTTGAAGGCGAGCGAAAAAATACCCGCCGATGGCTGGCCGCTGAGGATCGGGGTCGTCGCTACCTGCCACGTGTTCCCTCCATCAGTGGACCTGAAGACGCGTGCGGCGCTGCCGCCTGTTCCTATCCAGGCATTATTCCGACCTTGCACGGTGATGCAGGTGCCGCTAGCGGCGAAGGCGCCTTCGCCCGTGAGCGCGGGAGGGAGGCGCTCAGGCGGCACCTCCTGCCAGGTCGCCCCGCCGTCCGTGGTCTTGATGATCAAGAAGCGACCGTCAACCGGGTCACTCACGGCGACGCCGTGGTCGGCATCCCAGAACGCCATCGCATCAAAGAATGCCTTCGGGTGGCGGTTGGTAAACTGCAACGCCCAATGCCGGCCGCCGTCAGTCGTCTTGTAAATTCTCGAACGTTCGCCCTCGCCGATGCTGAGCAGGTAAGCGGTGTTGGCATCGAACGCATCGACGTCTCTGAAATCGAGGGCTTCAGCGCCGGGCACGGTTCCCACCTGCCAGGTCGCACCGCCATCGGTCGTCCTCAGGTAGGTGCCATTACTTCCGCTCGCCCACGCCACGGTCGCACTGACGGCGCTCACGCCGCGCAACCTGGCGGTGGTTCCGCTCGCTTGCGACAGCCATTGGGCTGCGGCGGGTTGACAGACTACCGTACTCAACAGCAGCCAGCCTCTGATCAATCTTTTCAAGCCGGGGTTCATCACTCTCATCGCTCATTGGGGCATTGCGGCCGTGGTCAAGTTTGGAGTTCAAGCTTCAGCTTGTTTGATGCCGAGACCAGCAAGCTGAAGCTTGAACTCCAAACCTCCAGCCTCTTCATCGTGGCGAACTATTACCTTCCTCTCCTTCTCTCTCCGCCCTTGTCACCAGACTGTTCCTTCTCTTTATTGAGTTCAACCATATCGATGCTGGTCGCCGCATCGCCGATCAAATGCCGGCAGAAATAGTCGGCCCGGACCCAGAAGAAATAGTTCGTGGCATCGGCGTAGCCGTGGCGCTTGCCGGGGATGACGAGCATGTCGAACCGCTTGTTCGCCTTGATCAGCGCGTCGGCCAGCCTCAGGGTGTTGGCCATATGCACGTTGTCATCGATGTCGCCCGTCACGAGCAGTAAATGCCCTTTGAGGTTTTTCGCGATCTCGGAGTTCTTCTCGATGCTGTATTCGAACTTCACCTGGCCGTCCTTATCCGCAACCTCCTTGACGCCGTGGTGCTTCTCGCTCCAGGCCCGGTTGTAGACGTTGTTCTCGTGATTGCCCGAGGATGAAACCGCGACCTTGAAGAAGTCGGGGTAGACCAGCATGGCCGCGGTGGACATAAAGCCCCCGCCCGAATGGCCGTAGATGCCGACCCGGTCGATGTCGATGAACGGGTGGCGGCGGGCCAACTGCTCGATCGCGGCCTTCTTATCGGCCAGCCCGTAGTCGCGCAGGTTCCCGTAGCCGAAGGTGTGATACCACTTCGACCGCTGCGGGTTCCCGCCGCGGTTGCCGACTTCGATGATGATGAAGCCGAACTGGGCGAGCGCCACGTTCGCGCTCCGCGGGGAAAAGGTCTTGGTCACGCTCTCGGTCTGCGGGCCGGGGTAGACGAACGCGATAACCGGATACTTCTTGTTCGGGTCGAAGTCGAACGGCTTGTACATGACGCCGTAGAGGTCTGTCACGCCGTCGTCCGCTTTGACCTTGAACGGCTCGGGGAATTTGAACCCGGCCTCGACGAGTGTTGTCAGGTCCGTCGTTTCCAGTTCCAGCAACGGGTGGCACTCGCCGTCGTAGAGCACCGACTTGGGCGCGCAGTTGACCCGCGAGGAGTTGTCCACAAAATACTTGCCCGAATCCGATAGGCTCACCGCATGCGAAGCGTCTCCCGGGTCGAGGAGCTGCCAGCCGTTGCCGTCCAGGTTGATGCGGTAGAGGTGCGCGTAATACGGGTCCTCGCCTTCCTCGCGGCCGTTGGCGGTGAAGAACAGCGTCCGGCCCTTCTCGTCAATCGCTTCGATGTTATCGCAGACGAACTCGCCGGAGGTGAGCTGGCGCTTGAGCGCGCCGCTCCCGTCAAAAAGATAGTAGTGGCCCCAACCGTCGCGCTCGGACCAGTGGATCAGTTCCTGCCCGTTACCCGTCAGACGCAGCGGCTTGGTCTCGATGTAGGTATTCAGGCGCTCCTCGATCAGCGTCTTCACCTCGCCTGTCTCCGCGTTCGCGACGCAGATATCGACCTTATGCATGTCGCGGCTGGTGCGGCTGAAGTAGAGCTTGTCGGAAGTCTCGCTCAGCCATTTAGGCTCGACCACCGGCACAGTACCTCGCGTCTGTTGCTGCTGTTGCTGTTCTTGCTCCCGCTCGATCAATTGCTCTCGTTCCCGCTCTCGCTCTCGCGCCGTCACGCGGGCGGCCGAGATCGACAGGGTCTGGTCCTTGAATTTGTCCGCGTTGACCTTGACCCTCGCCTTGGTTTCGCGGTCGAAGATATAGATTTCGGATTGCGGGACGTTCGCCTCGCCGGGCATGGCGTAGCGATAGGTTTCGAGCGTCGGGCGCGGGTTGGCCAGCGAATTGATGACCCAGAGGTCGGCGACTTTCCGTTGGTCTTGTCTGACGACTGAGAATTTGCGAGAGTCTTTCGACCAGTAGACGGTGATGGGCGGGACGCGCGGGCCTTTTTTATCTTTCTGGTTTCTTCGGCTGAACTCTCTTTTCTCTTCTTCGTTCAGCCGGCGGGCGTAGCTGTCATGCTCTTCGCCGTCGGTGGTGATCTGCGTCTCGACGATGCTAGTGTCGTCCTCCTTCTTCTGGGCCTTGGCGTAGTTCTCCGCATCCATCATCAAGAGGTTGTGGCCGCGGGCGAAGACCACAGTCTTCTCGTCCGGCGAGACGGAGGCCCAGCGGGGCTTCCGCGGGGGTTGATAATCTGCGAGCAGCGCGAGCTTGCCCGCGGTCAGGTCGTACTCAAAGTAGAGGGGCCTGGTCTTTGAGGCGGCTTCCCGCTCTCCTGCCGCGCCGCTGCCTTGTTCCCGCTCCTGGTCGCCTTTGTCTGCGACTTTCTCCTCTTTCTGATCCGTTTTCTTCGCGCCGGCGATCTCGGCCTCCTTCGGGACTTGAACTTCGAACTGGAAGGCGGTGTCTTTCTTGGTGAACCTCAGCGTTCTGATCGGCAGGTGTTGGGCGTCGTACGGGATGCGGGTAATGGTGGTGAGCATCGCCGCCATCTTGGCGTTGTCGAACAATGGGGCTTTGGCTCTGCGCGCCGGGTCGACGAGGTAGAACCGCCGGCCCAGGCTGGTTTCGTAGCTATACCAGAAGCGGTCGCTCAGCTCCAGCCAGTGCGGCGTGACCGCCGTGTCGAAGACCAGCTTGCTGACTTTCTGCGTGGTCCACCGCGCCGCCAGCTCGTAATTGGCTTTCTGGACCCGATTGTCCTGGGCCAGCAACCTGGCGGGCGAGGTCGGCACTAGAACCAGAGTGAGGCATAAGGCGAGAATGAGGCGTTGTTGCGTAGGGCACTTGAACGGGGGATGATTGTTCATGGGCGACTCCTCCTGATTTGTAGGATAGATCTCTGAATGGGGACACAATCGTTACTTCCAAGAGCGTGTTTTGAAATTCGATTCAGTGGCTTTGAAAAAATAACTTAACCTTCGGGATCAGGTGTTCAGAGTACCGGCTTCAGCCGGGTTTTGCGATGGCAAGGAGAAAAACCCGGCTGAAGCCGGTACTCCGAACACCGTGTTCTAAGGCCGCAGCTCTTTTTGCATCCTCTCCACGAACGGCTTATCTTCAACGATCTTTCGATAAGCCGGCCGCGCCGCCATCGCGTCCCACGCCCGCTGGAAGTCGGGGTTCAGCTCCTTCGCCCGCCGGAAAGCCCGGAGCGCTTTCTCAGGCTCTCCGGCCAGATAGGCGATGAAGCCCAGGCTCAGGTGAGCATCCGGATTGTTCGGCGCGTAGTGGGCCACTCTCTCTGCTGAAGCCAGCGCCTCCGGGAATTTGTTCTCGCGGAGCAAGGCTCCAACCCGGCCCGAGTGGTTGATCATGAGTTGAAGATTCAGCAGGCGGCGCAGCTCCTGCATCGGCTCCGGGTGATCGTCCACGTTGATGAAGACGTAGCGGTCGTTGTTGGTGTTGCGCCCGCCGCGCTTCCGCACCACGAGGATGGAAGCCGATTGCCGGCCGCGCCGGTCGCCGCCCGCGTCATCGCCCGCCTTCAAGGCCGCGTAGAGCCGCTCGGCCAACTCGCCGCGCGTGTTCTCGAAGGCGCGGCCCATCGCTTCGACTACGTGCGGGCCGACCAGGATATTGCCCTGAGCCGAATAAGTCGCGCCTTGCTTATGGCCCTTCCAATCCTGGGCTTCCGATCCGGTGAGGACGGCGACGTTGCCCTTCGCATCGACAATCGCGATCTGGCGGCCACCCTTGCCGTCAAAGGCATCTTCGGCCAACAAGCGATCCAGCACCTGCTGCGCCGTCAGCCCCTGTTTGAGCAGTTCGAGCGCGCGCGGGCCGTAGCCGACGTTGACATTGGCCTGCGTGGCCACCGCGCCCACGCCGGCTTCGGCCCACGGCACGACGGCGCCGACGGCGAAGTAGCGGGACGCCACCGCGACGCCCAGCTCACCGGTCGCCGGGTCGATGGCGACGATGGAAAAGGTGGCGTAAGCGGTGCCGAAGGGCATCAGCATCAAGACCAGAAGAAAAAACAGTCGCTTCATCGTAGACCTCGTCAGTTGGTGGTCATCGAAGCCTCTATTGCCGCGGCTCCGCGGTGTTCGGCCGACCGAGTCGGGCCGGCTTATCCCAAAGCAGTCTCGCGCTGATTACTCAAAACCGGCGCGGCGCAGCAGTGGGGCGAACCGGGGGTCTGGGCGCACGAGGTCATACAACGGGTCCGTCTTCAGCCCGCGGATCGAAGGGTCGCGTTCCTCGAAACACTTCTCCAGCCACTTGAACGCTTCGTCCATCTCGCCCAGCCCGGCGTGGATGCCTACGTAGTTGAACGGCGGCACATAGGTGCGCCTGGCCAGTGCGTTCAATTCCGCCTGGTGCCGGCGTGCTTCGTTTCGTTTGCCCATCCGCCCGTAGATATTGCCAAGCATCGCGATGAAATCCGGGCCGTTTGGTGCAACCGCTCTGCACTTCTGGACCTCAGCCAGTGCCTCCTCGTGCCTCCCCTGCATCAGATAACAGAGGCCCAGATAGAAGCGCGCCGTGACGTAATTCGGCTCTAGATCAAGCGTCTTCTGCAACACCGCGATCCCTTGGTCGTAGCGGCGCGCTCGGTAAAGGACCGAGCCCAATTGTGTGCCGACGACCGGCGAATGAAGATCGAGTTCCAGAGCGTGGGTGGCTTCGCGCACCGCTTCATCAAACCGGCCCAGATGCGCCAGCAAGGTCGAATACCAGTGGTGCGCGTTCGGGTAATTGGGCTTCAATTCGATGGCGCGCTGGAACTCTTTTTCAGCCCGCTCCCAATCCCAGTAGTAGTCGGTGAAGAGCTTGCCCATCGTGGCATGGGCTTCGGCCAGGTGGGCGTCTATATTCAGAGCCTGCTCAGCAGCCTCTCGCGCCTGTGGCAGCGCCTCCCTGGGCGGCACCAAGTGATAACTGCCGAGCGTGGCATAGGCGTCAGCCAGCCCGACATAAGCCAGCGCATAGCTGCGGTCCTTGTCGATGGCTTGCCGAAAGGACTCGATGCTTTTACGCATGCCTTCGCCGCTGCGCTTGTTCCAGTGGTAACGGCCCATCAGGTAAAGTTGATAGGCCTCCGGGTCGGTCGTATAGTTCCTGGCCAGCCCGCTGCGCTCTTCGCCGGTCAAGGTCACCATGAGGTCGCCGGCGACCCGTTGCGAGATGGCGTCCTGCACCGCGAAGATGTCGGTCCAGGGCTCATCGAACTGGCGCGTCCAGAGCGTCCGGCCGTCGGCGATGCTGAGGAGCCGTGACGTCACGCGGATTTTGTCGCCCGCCTTCTGGATGCTGCCTTCGAGGACGGCCTGCACCTGCAACTCGCGGCCCGCCGCGACCGGGTCCTGGTCGAGCGCTGTATAGCGGCGCACGGCGCCGATGGGGCGCACAGCGACACCTTTCAGGCTGCTGAGCCGGGTGATCAGGGTGTCGGCGATGCCTAGCTCCAGCACCTCATCGCGCTGGCCGGCCACCAGCGGTTTGAAGGGCAGCACGGCGACCACCTGGATCGGCGCGACGGGCGCGGGGCGCCACGCCCAGAACAGATACGCGGCGATGATCAGGCTGAGCAGCGCCAGGGCGCCCAGCACGACGCGCCAGCGGTGACGGCCGGGCGCCGCCACGCGTGTCGTCGTGTGTCCGGCGCGCTTGAGTTGCGCCTCCATCTCCAGCCGCTGTTTGAGCGCGCTGAGATCGTCGAGCATCGCCGCCAGCCGCTGGTAACGCGCCTCGCGCTCTTTGGCCAGCGCCCGGCCGATGATCTGCTGCATCTCGACGGGCAGTTGCGGGATGAATTGCGCGAGCGGCGGCGGCTCGTGATGGAGCAGCGCGGCGATCACGTCGTGGGAGGTGGGCCCGAGGAATGGCCGCTGCCCGGCGATCAGCTCGTAGAGCACCACACCCAAACTGAAAATGTCGGTGCGCGCATCCACCTCGTAACCCCGCGCCTGTTCCGGCGACATGTAGCTGACCGTGCCCATGACGATGCCCGGGTTCGTCTCCACCGCCGCGAAGCTCGCGTCCGAGACCTGCGTCGTATAGGAACGCTCGCTCAGCTTGGCCAAGCCGAAGTCGAGCAGCTTCACGTAACCGTCAGGGCGGACCATGATGTTTTCCGGCTTGATGTCGCGATGCACGATGCCGGCCTCGTGCGCCGCCTGAAGCGCGCCCGCCGCTTGCAGCGTGATGTCGAGCGCCGCGTCCAACCTCATCTCACCCCCGGCCAGCAGCGCCCGCAACGTTTGCCCTTCGACGAATTCGGCGGCGATGAAGTGGGTCTCTGCCACCCGCCCGAGCTCGTAGATGGTGATGATATTCGGGTGATTGAGGGAAGAGGCGGCGCGCGCCTCTTGCTGGAAGCGGCGCACCCGCTCAGGCTCTTGCGTGAAGCGGGCCAGCAGCAGTTTGAGCGCGACGGGCCGGCCCAGCCGCGCGTCGCGGGCCAGGTAGACGACGCCCATCCCGCCCCGGCCGAGCTGGCGTTCGAGCTGGTAGTGGCCGACCGTCTGCCCGGCCAGCGACTCTGCCTGATCCGCGGCGGACGAGGGCGCGAGCGAAGTGACGGCCTCTTCGGCGGCGGGACGGTCCATAAAGCTCCCCGGCAGTTCGTTCGCCGCTAGTAGTGATTCAACCTCCGCGCGCAACTCGGCGTCACCCGCGCAGGCCGCTTCAAGCCACGCCACGCGCTGGCTCGGTGCGCATTCGCGCGCGGCCTGGAACAACTCTTTCACTTGTTGCCAGCGTTCCGGAGTCATAACCACAGTGGAAAGTAAAAAGTGCTGAGTAGAAAGTGGGGAGTAGAGACGAGCGCCTTGGGAGCTCATTTCTTAACTTTCTACTCATCACTTTCTACTTTCTACTCAATTCTCGGCGCAGCCAGGCACGCGCCAGGCTCCACTCACGCTCGACCGTGGTGTGCGACAGGCCGAGCACTTCGGCGGTCTCCTCAATGGTCAGGCCGCCGAAGTAGCGCAATTCGACGATCCGGCTTTGCCGCGGGTCAAACGCCGCCAGGCTCGTGAGCGCCTCGTCGAGCGCGATCAGGTCTTTGTCCCTGACCGGCGACAGCTCCGCGGCGGCCTCCAGCGAAACGCGCTGCTGCTCGCCGCCTCGCTTGGCGTAGCGCTGCTGGCGCGCGTAGTCCACCAGGATGCGGCGCATCAACTCGGCGGAGACGCCGAAGAAGTGAGCCCGATTCTGCCACCCCACGCGCTGCTCGATCAGGCGCAGGAAAGCTTCGTTGATCAGGGCCGAGGTTTGCAGCGTGTGGCCGCGCCGCTCGCCCCGCAGGTAATGCTGCGCCAGCCGGTGCAGTTCGCCGTAGACCAACGGGATCAACTGTGCGAGCGCCGCTTGATCGCCCTGGCTCCAGTCGATCAGCAGTTGGGTGACGTTGGGTGATGCCGAGAGCGTCATCTCGCCTCGCGGGTATCGTGAGTGATCGTTGAGTCCGGGCAGATTATACATCTACGCCGCCCCGCTGCGGAATTGCCACGAAAAAAAATCGGCGGGGCATGAGGGAATCGGGCGGCGGATCTCGCGTTACTGGATGAGCGCACCAAGGGGCGGTGCGCGACCAGCGGGAGCGGCCAGGAGTCGTTCTCAAACTAGTGTCGAAGGAGGAGGAACCATGAACATCAAACAACGCCGGCTCGTCATGCTGCTGGTCATCTCAATGATGATGACGCTCTCCGGCGCCGTCAGCCTGCTGCGGGCCGATAACGGCACCTGCGGTGGCGCGAACGTCACGCTGCCATTCGCCGATGTGGCCAGCAGCGGCTTCTTCTGCCAGATCGCCGAGGCTTACTTTGCCGGCTTAACCAGCGGGACCTCGGCCACGACCTTCGGTCCCGGCAACAACGTGACGCGGGAGCAGATGGCGGCCTTCATCACCCGCACCCTGGATCAGTCGCTGCGGCGCGGGAGCCGGCGCGCGGCGCTCAAGCAGTTTTGGACTACTCAAGGTCCCTTTGATGCCCCGCTCACCTCGGTGGGCAATGGAGCTAGTGGAGTGGCCTGTGATGGGACCGACCTGTGGGTGGCGAATTATTCGAGCGGCACCGTCTCACGCGTGCGGGCCAGCGATGGGAAACTGCTTGAAACCTGGACGGGAGCCGATGGCGCTAGCCGTGTGCTGGTGGCGAGAGGTCGCATTTATGTCACTGGAGGTTCCAATAATCCTGCCAAGCTGTACCGCATCGATCCGACGCAACCAGCCGGCCCGGTTACCACTTTGAACGTAGACCTCGGACCCAGCGTTGATGACATTGCCTTTGATGGTGACAGAATTTGGATCAGCTCATTTATAGGGGGAGGAGTTTACCTCCTGAGCTTCGGCCTGCTTTGTAGTCCTTGCGTCACGCATGTCACGACTGGCCTCACTGCTACCCTTGGGCTGGTCTATGACGGGTCCAACATGTGGGTCACGAATCCTAGCGACGGTGCGCTGAAAAAGCTCGACGCCAATGGGAACGTCATCCTGTCTGTGCCGGTGGGTGTCTTCCCCAAATATGCTGTCTTCGACGGCACGAACATTTGGGCGCTGAACAATATCGGTAATTCTGATGGCTCGATAGCGGTGGTCCGCGCTTCGACAGGGGCAGTCATTGCGACGTTGACTGGCAACGGACTGAAGGGGCCTCTGGACGCAGCCTTCGACGGGGAGCGGATTTTGGTGACCAATGAGGGTCCTGGTAATGGGGATACTGTCTCCTTGTGGAAAGCATCGGATTTGTCACCACTCGGTTCCGTTCAGGTGGGTCTCAATCAGGGTGGTGTCAATGGAGTGTGCAGCGACGGCTTGAACTTCTGGATCACATTGCGCCTGGCCGGAAAGCTCGCGCGCTTCTGAGGCGGCGGCTGGCCACCCCGTGGGCGCTCCTGGCTGAAAGGTATTTCAGTGTTGGGAAGCTCAATGAAAGAATCATCACATGTCAATCAATCACGAATCGCACTCAGGACCGGAATCAAACTTTTCTGCCGCTCCGACGGCCCAGCTCAGTCGCGCTGCCGTCGCGCTCCGTCACGCGGCCGAGCCACCGACCACACAGGTGGCCTGCCTCTGGAAGGCGTGTACTAATTCGGTGGCGCGGTGTCAGCCCGTGTGGTCGCAATTGAACGCGAGCTATCACCAAAACTTACCCGACCCGGAGGAAGGATTGAGTTGTCGGCGGGTCGCGCTGCTCAGTTTTCTCGTCGCTGAGCATCAGCGGCAGATCCGGCTGCTCTCCGCCTTGCTGAAGGCGGAGTCGGCGGCCGAGCCATAGGCCAGCGGTGCGGCTGGTCTGGTTTGCCGCTCGCCAAAAGAGCGTGCTTCACGAGTCCACCAGATCGCTCCCGCTCTCGGCACTGTTAGAGCCGCCTGAGGCCGGATCGCGCTCTGGCTTTATAACCCTCATCAACTTTGATTGGTGACAACCGGAAGGAGAAACATCAGATGAAAAACGCCTCTTCGATCATGATCGCCCTGCTGCTTGTGGCGGCCCTCACGCTGACGGGATTTACATCCCCCTCCGGCGACATCCGGAAGTTCGCCAGCGTCCCGGCCACTCCGGGGTTCCCGGAGGGCATCGTGGTCCACGGCAACCGCGTCTATGTGTCAGGGCCGGCGCGGTTCGGCACGGCAAATACTGGCCCCTCGGCGATCCAGGTCTACGACCGGAAGACGGGGGCGCTCCTCACCACGATCAATGTCGCGGGCGAGGCCCTGGCCTTCGAGCACGCGCTGAGCAACATCGCCGTGGATGAAGACGGGCGGATCTATGCGTTGAGCACGCAACTCGGCCTGATCCGCTTCCGGAAGCAGGGGGGCAGCTATCTCCAGGAGTCCTACGGGGCGCCGCTGCCGGACCTGCCCACGTGCGCGGCGGCCACACCCGGCAGCCCCTGCTCGCCGACGCAGGTTGACTTCCCGCCCATCCCGAACGACATCGTCTTCGACGAGGACGGGTTCGCCTACGTGACCGACTCGCTTCAGGCCACGATCTTCCGCTACGCGCCGGGCGGCGGCGCGCCGCAGGTCTGGTTCCAGAGCGCAAAGTTCGAGGGCGGGGGATTCATTCCTTTCGGCCCGAACGGCATCCGGCTCGATCCCGAGCGGGAGCATGTCTACCTAGCCGTCTCCACCTCCGCTGCGGACCCGAACCGCGCGACGATCTACCGGCTGCCGCTCGTCAATCAGCCCAAGGCGGCAGACCTGAAGGTGGTCCACGAGTACACGGCTGGTGAACTACCGGATCAACTCGCGTTCGGCGCGACCGGGAACCTCTACGTGACGCTCGCGTTCTCGAACCAAATCTCGATCCTGGCGCCGAACGGAGCGGAACTCACCAGGCTTCAGAGCGCGCCCGGAGACGAGGTCCCACTCGACGCCCCGGCGGCCATCGCCTTCGATAGCCGGACCAAGTCGCTGCTGATCGTCAATCATGCTCTGCTCAGCATGGACCCCGCGCACTTCGCCGTGCTCAAGGCGTTGGTCAACGACCCGGGCGACCCGCTTGAAGAGCCGTCTTTGCCCTGAGCCCGCTCGGCGGGGTGGCGCGGGTGGCGCACCTCGCCGTTGCCAATGAGTGTCCGGATAAGACCGGGCGACTGGCCGGCGGCGGTGGAACAAGATGCCGTCTGGTTCCACACATTCAGCAAGATTCCGCCTTGCCCGACCAGCTGCTGGAATCTCATTCAGCTCCGACGGCCCGGATCATCAGGCGAAGCCACTTGCTCGGATCATAAATGAGATTTGCCCGTCGCCGTCACTGGGTGCGGGCAGGCCCATTATAAGCCTGCCCGCTGATCTCTCCCGGCGCCGTCAGAAGCGGTAATACAAGCTGAACTGCAAGACGCGGCGGCCGAAGAAGGTGCCTGTGATCTTGCCGAAGTTGGTCGAGGTGACCGTCTGGTCGCCAAAGGCCCAGGTCGGATGGTTGAAGATGTTGGCGGCATCCATGCGGAAGACCACCTCGTGACGCTCGGTGATCTTGGTGGTCTTCGAGAGCGCGAAGTCCATCGCGAACACCCAGGGGGCGGAGAACTCTCGCCGCTGCAAAGTCCCGAGGGTGCCCGCCGCGGGCTGGAAGAAGACTTGCCCACTAAAGGGCGCACTGCCGTCGGCCGCCACCCCGCGCCCGTCCGACCCGATCGCCGAAGCCGCCACGAAGTACGGCCCCGTCGGCGTGATCCGGAGTTGGAACAGATCGTCCAGTTGCGACTTGGTGAGGTTGGTGTTGACCGTGTTATTCCCGGACTGGCCGGCGCGATTGAGCGTCCCGCGCCCGCTCAGAACCGAGAACGGCGTCCCCGATTGCTTGGTGATGATGCTGCTGATCGCCCAGCCGGAGAAGAGCCGGTCCAGATGCTTCGGGTTGAGCCAGTGCCCGGCGCCCAGGGGCAGGCGGTAGACGAAGTTGCCTTTGATCACGTGGGTCACGTCAAACGGCGCCCGCGCCCGCTCGATCTGCGGCTGGCTCTTATCCAACAGCGCTTCGACCCGGCTCTGGAAATTGTTTTGCGAACCGGCGATGGAATCCGAGAGCACTTTGGAGAAGGTGTAATTGGCCTGGAAGGTCAGATCGCGCAGCCGGCCGCGGACATCGAACTGCAACGCGTTGTAGGTGGAATTGCTGTAATTGAGCAGCAGGTTCGTCGCCGCCGCAATCGGGTTGGCGAAGAAGTTGACCGACCCGTTCTGCCCCTGGTTCTGGTAGGTGAAAGCTAATTGGCCGACCTCACCCTGGTTGAGCAGCGTGAGGTTGCTGGAATTGGCCAAATTGCCGCCGCTGGGCAAGAGCGGGAAGATCTGAAGTTGCTGGCTGCCCGCAACGTTCGGATTATAGGCCCCGCTGATCGTCGTCGTATTGTCTTTACTGCGTTGCGCGGTGGAGAGCGCGACGTTCGTTTGGGCGCGCAGGAAGTCGGCCAGAAAAGCCGGCGAGATGAGCACCTGATTCTGGTCGAGGCCGCGCTGGAGCTTGGTCCCGTGGTTGCCCACATAGCGCAGGTCGAAGAGCACGCCCTTGACTTCACGCTGGAGGCCGAGGTTCCACTGCTGCACGTAAGGCGAGCGCAGGTTGGGATCGGGCATGGCGAGACTAGGCAGTGAAGTCGGGCTCAGATTCCGATTGTCCTGGAGCGTGCGCGGCACCGCGAAAGTCGGCGTGGTGATCGCCGGCAAGCCCGTGCTGACGCGCCCGGTCAAGCCGGAAGCGGCCACCGCCTGACCCAGCCCGCCGTTGGTGCCGACATCGGCGCTCAAGGCGATGATCAACTCGTCATTGACGAAGTTGATGCTATAGCCAGCCCGCAGTGCCGTCTTCCCGTCGCCGAAGAGGTCCCAAGCCAAGCCCACGTTGGGCGCGAAGTTGTTCCGGTCGGGATGGTAAAAGGGGCGATCGACCACGCTGCCGGCGAAGTCGAGCGTCGCGTTGGAGAGCAGCGTCGTGATCGCGTTCCCGCCAGTCACCCGCGGCAGCAACGCCAGGCCGTCACGTTCGTCGACCGGGGAGAAATACTCGTAGCGCACTCCGGCGTTGACCGTCAGCCGGGGCCGGACTTTCCAGGCGTCGGTCAGATAGCCTGCATAGTCGTACAGGATGTAGTGGCGCCGGTTGGTCGCGCCTTTGACAAAACCGGAAGTGCGGTCGGTGACATTGAAAGTCTGGGTCGAGCTGGTGACGTAGCCTGCGAGGTTAGCCAGTAGGTTGTTGGCGGCGGCTACATCAGTCGTGCTTGCGCCTGGCAGTTGCGCGTTGGTCAATCCCGGATTGCCGGTCCCGATGCCGAGCGTATAGGTCGGCGTGATCCCGGCATCGTTGAAGGGCTCAACCGAGATCTTCTGCATTTGGAATCCGAATTGGAAGGTCTGCTTGCCGCGAGTGTAAGAGGCGTTGTCGATGAAGTTGTAGGTATGGGTGTTTCGCCCCTGGGTGCGGAAGGTGTTCACCGGATTGCCGAACAGCGAGCCGGCAGGGGCGAGAATGGCATTGCCGAAATTCTCCGAAGCCAGGAAGATCACCGGCGCGAGATTGAAGCCTCCCCGCACTTCATTGGTGAGGGTCGAGGTCGGATTCCACCGCCACCCCACCGAGAGCAGCTTCGTCGTGTCGTCGTTGACGACTTTGGGCACGGTCGCGTAGTCGTTCGACACGTCGGGGCGATCAATGATGTCATTGTTCCAAATGTAAGTCCCCGAGAAGGTATTCTTCGGCGACAGATTGAAATCCGCCCTCGCCGTCAGGTGGTCCTGGCTGCGGTTGTTGCGAATGTTGAAGGAATAGCCGCCCGTATTGCGCAGCAGCGTGTCGCTGCTGTCCCCGGTCCGGAAGTTGTTGATCTTGTCCGGCCCCGGCACCTGCTGCAGGATGGCCTGCGTCGCCGGGTCCGCCGGCACGCCCGCGGCTTGCAGCACGTTCACCTGGCGGACAGTGCCCTGCGCATCCTTGTAGGTGAAGATGCCTTGCCGCGCGGTGGAGGTCAAAATGGCGCGGTTGGCCGCCGTCTGCTGCCGCGAGCGAAACACCTCGTAGTTGCCGTAAAAGAGCAGCTTGTCCTTGATCGCGGGACCGCCAAAGGTGGCGCCGATCCAGTTGGAATTGAGGAAGGGCTTCGCCACCCCGTCACGGTTATTGAACCAGGTGTTGGCGGCGAAAGCATTGTTGCGGTTCTGCCAGTAGACCGAACCATGGTAGCTGTTGGTGCCCGAAGGCGTCACAAAATTGACCTGCGAAGCGCCGCCGCCGGCCGAGGCATTGGTGTTGGAAGTCGAGACCGTGAACTCGGCCACCTGGTCGAGCAAGAGCACGTTCGGAGAAAAGTCCACGGCGTTGGTGCGAATGAAATTGTCCTGGATGTTGATCCCGTCCAGCGTGACGTTGGTGAAGGTGGTGCGCTGGCCGTTGATGACGGCGGAGTTGCTGCCGCCGGCCGAGGTCACGCCCGCCTGGGTGGTGACGAAGCCCTGCGGGCTGCGATTCAAGACCGGCAGTTCTTTGAGCTGCGTCCGGGTGATGCTCAGCGAGACTTCCGCGTTCGAGGTCTGCACGGTCTGCGACTCCGTCACCTGGACTGTTTCCGCAACCTGACCGATCTCCAGCTTGACCACCGTGAGAGCGAGTTCTTGCCCCGGCCGGACGACGACCTCTTGTTCGACATGTCTCTTGTAGCCCTGAGCCGTGATCGCCAGCTCATAGGTCCCCGCGGGGACGCCGATCAGATTGAACAGTCCGTCGCCCGTCGTCACGGCGCTGAGGATCGGCCGGGTGCCGCCGGGCAGCATCAAGTCCACGGTCGCCCCGGCCACCACGGCGCCGGACGGGTCCACCACCGACCCGCTCAGGCGGCCGGTCGCTTGGGCGAACAGCGTGCCGGCCATCATCAGGTGGAGGGCCAGCAGGCTGAGCGTCAGCCACAGAAATTTACTTGAGGGTTTCATCTTCTTCTCTCCTTGAGCTAGAGTGAACCTGCTTGAGCGCTGCCGGACGGGCCGCAGGCCGATGGGGCAACGCTGAACATCGAGCGGAGGTAGAAACGTAGCATGCGATGAACTCGCCCCCGTCACCCAAAGTATGATTCCGTTCTCCGAAACTTACTCTTTCTTCACGTAGGAAGAAAAACGTTCGGTTCCTCTTTCAACGACCGCCCCAACGGGCTGATCTTCAGAGGCGTCAATTCTGGGGGAACTCCCCATACTCCAATGCAAGATATTGCGGGCGGCGTTTAAGTCGCGGTCCATGACCAAACCACACACCTCACAATGATACCTCCGCTCTGACAGGGGTAACTCATCTTTGATCGCCCCACACCCTGAGCAAACCTTACTGCTCGGAAAGAAGCGGTCAATCTTCACCAACTGGGAGCCATGCCACAGAGATTTATATTCCAACTGTCGCACCAACTCCGACCATCCGGCATCGCTGATGCTTCTCGCTAAGCAATGATTCTTGAGCATCCCGCTCACCTTCAGATTCTCAACCGCAATGAGAGACTTGTTTCTCGCCAACTCGCTCGTGGCCTTGTGGAGAAAGTCAGCCCGCTGGCAGGAAATCCGATAGTGGAGTTTCGCCAGTTTACGGGCTGACTTCTTCCGATTCTGAGAACCTTTCTGTTTGCCGGAATGCTGACGGGATAACTTCCGCAGTCTCTTCAGACTGCGATTAAGCGGCTTGGGTGACTCCAAAGCAGAGCCATCCGAGCCGACGATCAATGATTTCAATCCCAAATCCAGGCCGATTGCTTCCCCCTGGTTATCAGAGACGGCAATCTCTTCCTCAACCTGAACTGAGACAAACCAACGGCCCGCCCGTTCCCTCACGGTGACGCTATTGATCTTGGCCTTAACCGGCAGGTAGTTACTTTCTTTGAGCCGGAGCCAGCCCAGGCGGGGTAACTGGATCTGGTGACTAGCAATCGCGATCCTACCTGTGAGCCTGAATCCGCCTAAGCCGCGCTTCTTACGCTTGAACTTCGGGAATCCAACCTTGCCTTTTCCCTCGCTACAACGCCGAAAGAAATGCTGGAACGCCTGATCCAAATCACGTAAGGCTTCTTGCGGAGCACACTTGCTGACTTCGTACATCCAGGGAAAACATTCGGCTTTCAGTGCATTTAATTGTCGGTGTTGCTCAATGGCGTTACTGGATTGACCCGTCGCTTGATACTCGGCGATGCGACGACTGAGGCCCCAGTTCCAGGCGTATCTCGCAGTCCCGGCGTGCTTGGCGAGTAATGTCCGCTGCACGTTGTTTGGATCAATCTCAGTCTTGTATGCCTTGAGGACCAGCATCTCTCACTTTCTCAGCGCGAAGAAAAAGTAAAGTCAAGTAGATTTAGATAGGTTTACTGGCGACTGCTTAGAACCCTCCAAACCCGTGATTGCGGTTGGGCCTCCCTGATCAGCTCAAAATCCTGGTTGCCTTGATCAGGGCGTCAGCGAGCTTGATCGTCGACGTAGCGGGCATATTTTCATCCACACCGCTATGCGCTAGCAAGAGCCTGCGTGCCCGGCGCATAAATCGCCGCTGGCGACAGCGTGGAGAGAACGAAAGCCCTGACCAGGCCAGGATGTTTGCAGTGCTTCGTGACATTCCACCTTGGCCATCTTGGCCACCTCGGCCACCTCGTGCCCTCCTCGATGATTGGGGCAGTAGAACACCTGATGGCCGGCGTGTCTTGGATGAATGAAAGGTCGCTTGAACCTGATTAGGGAAGCCCCAGATCGCCTCGTGATCAATCCGCCGCACCCGACCCGAAGCCGTCTTTCATCTTGACCAGACAATCGGTCCACCCAGCGCTCTACTCCGGATGTCTTCAACCGGCTTGACTAATGGGCAGGCTTAAGCACACTTATTCATGCCGGCTTTACCTCTCCGCAGTCGGCTTACTTGAGCAGCTTGGTTCAGATGATGATGGAAAAGGCTGAGCAACTTGATGAGCTGGCCCGCGACTTCTGGGAGTGGCGTGCCCGGCACCAGCCGGTCTCGGGCGATGACCTGGCGCGCCTGGAACGCCCATCCGACTGGGTACCTGACTGGTCGCCATCGGCCGTCGAACAACAACGCGCACAGCGAGCGGCCTTCGAGCGGCGCTGGCAGCAGATCGACCCTTCGAGCGGCTCCGTCTCGCGGCAAGTCGATTACCGCCTGATCGGCTCGGCGCTCGCCCGCGTGCGCTGGGAACTCGACCTCACCCGCGGGTGGGAGCGCAACCCCAAGTTCTACCTCGATCAGACGCTCGTCGCGCTCTTCGAGGAGCTACTCAGGCGCACACCTTTTGACGATCTTCGCAGCGCGACCGTGATCAGGCTGCTGCAGAGCTTTCCGCGGACCCTGGAAGACGGGAAGATCAATCTCGCACACACCGCGGTGAGACCATTTGCGCTGGCGGCGCTTGAAGCATCACGGGACGTGCGCCCACGCCTCCTCACCGTGAGTCGTGAACTCAAACCACTGCTCGCGAGTGAGGCCGCGGCACAACTCGACGGTGTGACCGCAGAGGCCGCCCGCACGCTCGAATCTTTCCGCGACTGGCTCCGACAGCGACTGCCAATGATGGCCGAGGATTCGGCGGTCGGGCGTGCAGGCTATGTCTTCTTTCTCAAGCAGGTCGCGCTCATGCCTTTTACGCCCGAACAACTGCTCGCGATGGGCCGGCAGGAGTGGGAGCGGTCTCTCGCCTTCGAGGCCATCGCGCAGGAACGCGCCAAAGGTTTGCCGGAACTCCCGCTCTGCGCCGACCAGGCCGCGCAGATGGCGCGTGAGGAGCAGGACGAGCTGATGATCCGGCGGTTCCTGGAGGAGAAGAATCTCCTGACCGTGCCCGCCTGGGTCCGACACTACCGCAACCTGCCGCTGCCTGCCTACGTCGAGCCGCTCGCCGCGCTGGGCGTGGCTGATGACCTGACTTCTCCGACTCGGCTAGATGAGGATGGGATCAGCTACATCTACCCGCCCGCGCCCACGCTCGGTTACTTCGCCCTCGCCTCGGCGCGCGACCCGCGCCCGATCATCGTGCATGAAGGTATGCCCGGGCATTTTTTTCAACTGGCGCTGTCCTGGGCGCACGAGAACCCGATCCGCCGCCACTACTACGACTCAGGCCCGAACGAGGGCATCGGTTTCTACGCCGAAGAGATGATGCTGCAGGCGGGGCTGTTTGACGACAGCCCGCGGACGCGCGAGATCATCTACAACTTCATGCGGCTCCGCGCCCTGCGGGTCGAAGTTGACGTCAAGCTCGCGACGGCGAGCTTCACGATCGACGAAGCCGCCGAGTATTTGCGCACCCGCACGCCGATGGATGCCGAGACGGCGCGCTACGAGGCCGTCTTCTTCGCTTCGACGCCGGGCCAGGCGATGACCTATCAGATCGGTAAGCTGCAAATCATCAAGTTCCTGGCCGACGCCCGGCGCCGGCAGGGCGAAGCCTTCAACCTGCGCGCGTTCCATGATTTCGTCTGGCGGAATGGGAACGTGCCTATCGCCTTACAACGTTGGGAGTACCTTGGACTGAGCGATGAGATCGAAGGGCTCGATTCCGGTGATGAGAGAGGACCTGCTTAGAGAGCAGGCTGAAGAATGGTGAGCCTGCCGGGCTTGAACCTGCGACCTACTGGTTAACAGCCTAGCATCTCTTCCAGTCCCAGCTACTCTCTGATTCCCTGCTCTCACAAAATTCGGCACTGATGCAATGATTGTTGGGAAAAAGGCCATTAAGCTATTGAACAAGTGGGACTAAACCCCAGTGATTAAACTGCACATTTATAGCT
>Ga0207646_10001553_pt1 | contig 28122 bp, 27 predicted proteins | sample KBSK5502metaG_FD_184343 | JGI IMG/M metagenome (GOLD analysis project Ga0207646, IMG submission 184343) | Corn, switchgrass and miscanthus rhizosphere microbial communities from Kellogg Biological Station, Michigan, USA - KBS K5-50-2 metaG... | ecosystem: Host-associated > Plants > Roots >...
AACCTGAAAACCACTCGCCACCGGGGAGGAAGTCGGTGTCCCCTTGACCCGTGCCGCCGTCAGCCGCGAGTTCGCTTCCGATCAGCCTGAGCTGGACCTCGAGCTACGCGATTCCGCGTTCGGAACCGCGCTGCGGAGGTCCGATCTCGCCGTCATCGCGGTTGCTCTGGCGGGTGCAGCCGCCGCGGCGGCGATCGTGTCCTCCGGCGGTGTCGTAACCGCACCGACCGCGTTTGCGACCGTCCTCGTCGCGAATATCGTCACCCTTGCCGTTGGTGGTGTGGCCTGGCGACGCGGCCGCCCCTTCAGCCTCTTCGGAAACCTCCTACTCGCCGAGGGCGCACTCGTCTTCGTGTCCAGCCTGTCGGGATCGTCCAACTCGGTTCTCCATCTGGTCGGATTGCTGGGCATCTGGGGCACCGCGTTCGGCGCGAGCTGGCTGCTAGTCGTCTTCCCGAGCTCGCGTCCTGCCGGAGCGGCCTGGATCGTCATGGGAATCGCCCTCGCCACGTTCCTGGTCGGCGAGCTCCCGTTGATCCTCACGTCCTCCAGCCTGCAAGGGCTCACGAGTCTCAGCAGCTGCGCTACGACATGTCCCGCGAATCCCGCGCTTGCCGTCCACGCGCCGAGTGTCGCCACGGCATTCCGCTACGTCGAGGATGCGCTCCAGGCGGCGTGGGGGGTCGGGTTGCTCTTCTTCCTCGCAACTCGTTTCGCGTGGGCGAGCCGCGCAAGGCGCCGTTTGATTCTTCCCGTCTTCGTTTCGGCCGCCCCACTCGCGGCGGCCTTCACGCTGAGCGCGGTGGTCTTCGGCCTCGCCGGCGTTTCGTCGAGTGCCACGGCTCGTGCGATCTTCGCGGGCGCGCGCATCCTGTACCCGCTGGGGTTCGTCGCAGGATTGCTCTTCGCCCGGGCCTACGCGGGCGAGGCGCTCGCGTTCATGGCTCGGAAGCTCGTCGGCCGGCCGTCGGTCGCGACCGTCGAGCAGCTTGTGCGGCGCGTGCTCGACGATCCGCAGGCCCGGCTTGTCTTCTGGCTGCCACGGAGCGAGCAGTTCGTGGACCGCCACGGGAGGCCGGCGGTTCTCGACCCTGGGCTTGAGACCGTCACCTGGCGTGCCTTCGGACACGGCGACGCCAAGGTGTTGGCCGTCGTCCACGACCTTGCCCTCGGCGAGGATCCGGAGCTCGTGGAGGCTGTGGGCGCCGCCTCGCTGCTCGCGCTCGAGAATCGCCGGCTGGAGCACGACCTGCTCGACTCGGTAGACGCGTTGCGCGCATCCCAGCGGCGGCTCGTCGGAGCAGCCTCGGCGGAACGACGGAAGATTGAGCGCGACCTTCATGACGGTGTGCAGCAAAAGCTCGTGGCGCTCCGGATCCAGCTCGAGCTGACCCGTGACCTCGCGCGCGGAAACGGGCTCGGGAACCGACTCGACGCCCTGGCGGCAGACTTCGACGATGCGCTCGACGAGCTCCGCTCCGCTGCGCACGGCATCTATCCGCCGCTCCTCGCCGACGAGGGGCTCGAGGCGGCCCTCCGCGAGGTCGCGCGGCGATCGAGCTTGCCGCTCACTGTCGATCTCGAGGACGTCGGGCGCCTCTCCGAGGACTGCGAGACCGCGATCTACTACTGCTGCCTCGAAGCGCTCCAGAACGTCGCCAAGCACGCGGGAGACGACGCCCTCGCGTCCCTGCGGCTCTGGCGTGATCGCAGCGCCGTGCGTTTCTCGGTCCGGGACGACGGCGTCGGCTACGTGCCGCGTTCCGGGATCAACGGCGCAGGACTGACGAATATGACCGACCGCATGGGAGCAGTGGGCGGAACGCTCAGGGTTCGCTCGAGGCCGGGGGAGGGGACGATGGTCGAGGGCGGCATCGCCAGCGAGGCAAGCGATCGGACCGGCGATGTCATCCGCGTCTGAGCTGTCGAACACTGAACCCGTCTACCGGATCGTTGTCGCCGAGGACGCGTACCTGATCCGGGAGGGAATCCGGAGCGCGCTCGAGCGCGAGAAGGAAGAGGTCGAAGTCCTCGAGTACTGCCCCGACTTCGATTCGCTGCTCCGTGCCGTCGAGGAGCACGCGCCGAATGTCGTGATCACGGACATCCGAATGCCGCCCACGAACACCGACGAGGGCATCCAGGCCGCGACCGCCCTGCGGGAAAGCAATCCCGGCGTCGGCGTCGTCGTGATCAGCCAGTACGTGAGCCCGCACTACGCGCTCAAGCTCTTCGAGCACGGATCGGCCGGGCGGGCCTATCTCCTGAAGGAACGCGTGGGGCACCGCATCCAGCTGCTGGAGGCGATTCGCGAGGTTGCGGCCGGCGGCTCGGTGGTCGACCCGAAGGTCGTGGACGTCCTCGTGGAGGCCCGGATGCGCGCGAAGAACTCGCTGCTCTCGCGGCTCTCGACCCGAGAGCGTGAGGTACTCGCGGGTGTGGCGACCGGGGCCTCCAACGCTGCGATCGCCGACTCTCTGTTCCTCACCAAGCGCGCCGTCGAGAAGAACATCAACTCGCTGTTCGCGAAGCTTGACCTCACGGACGACAAATCGACGAGCAGACGCGTCCGGGCGGCGCTGCTGTTCATTGCCGACTCGGATCTGGAGCCCGGAACCGAGTCGTGACCATTGCAGGTGCACCCGCCCGGGAGTGACGTGCTCGCTCCCTGGTGGGCCGTGAGCCCGGCTGGTCTGATCTCCAGGTGGTAACCGCTTCGTCACAGGGGCTCCTCGACCACGAAGCCGGTCCGATCCCGGACTACATCGAGCCCGTCGAAGCCTGGCGGGTTTGGCGGGTCGCCATGCGGCAGGGCCGGGTCGTGCTCCAGAGCCTCTATATCGGAGCCGTCTGGGAGCCTGCCGCTCCGCTAGTCGCTTCCTGCAGCGGCGGGCACCGGTCGCGGTGGGCGCCGTGGCGGAAGACGCCGAATGACCACCCGGCCCCGGAGCTCGAGTGCCACTGCGGGATCTACGGAGTCCAGTCCGTTGCCGCGGCCCGCTCGTACCTCGAAAAGCCGGCCCTACTTTCGCGGGACGACCGGGTGATCGGGCGCGTCGCTCTCTGGGGGAACGTCGTCGAGGGTTCGCTCGGCTGGCGCGCGTCGCAGGCATATCCGATCGAGCTCTTTCTCCCAGCGACGCCTGCCATGCACGGACTCCGCCGGCGCGGGTACATGGACGAGATTCTCTCGGCGCTCGAGGAGTACAGGGTTCCGGTCGACGTCGTGGCGCCGAGCGCGTTGGCTGCCTACTCGAGGACCTAGTCGAGCGGGCACGACTGCCCGGGACGCAGAACGCGTACGTCCACGCTCGGGACGATCATCGCGGCGAGCTCGGCGAAGGCTTTGGCAGGAGTGTCGTCGCCCCGCGGCGCCCGCCAGGATGCATAGGTACCCCAGTGGATCGGGATCGCCAGGCGCGGCTCGGTGAGGGCGAGGGCATCCACGGCGCGAACGGGGTCGAGATGGCCCGCGGGGAGGCGCGATCCCCAACCGGCGACCGGCAGGAGCGCCACGTCGAGGGGGCCCAGCTCGCCCATCCCTGCGAAGAGGTCGGTGTCGCCTGCGAAGTACACGCTCCGCGTGCCGTCGATCACGTACCCGACGGGCTGTGTCCTCCCGGTCCCCATGCGGTACCCCGAGGCATGCTCGGCGTGGGTGACACGCACGCGGAGCGCCCCGACCTCCACCTCGTCTCCGGCGACTACCTCCCGGACGAAACGGAAGCCGCGTCGCCGTATGAGGCCGCCTGCTCCCGACGGGACCAGCACCTGGGCCTCCAGATCGAGCCGGTCGAGGGACGGAAGGTCGAGATGGTCGTGATGGGTGTGGGAGAGGAGGACCACGTCGACCCCGGTGAGCGCCGCCGGGTCGACCGGCGACTTCCGGCGAAGATGGGCGATCCGGTTGCGCAGCACGGGGTCCGTGACGACTAGGACGTCGTCGAGTCGGATCGCGGCGCAGCTGTGTCCGAGCCACGTCAGCGTTCCGGCCTTCCTCTCCGTGTCTGCCGTGGGTGGCACCCGGCCGGTCTCCGCGGACGAGGACGTCACCTGGCGTGAACGGAGCCTGCGCTAGGGATCTTCGGCGGCCGCGTCATTGGCGCCGATCGTGCGGCCGGAAGCGCGAATCGGCATGGTCCCAACGGGGTGAAACCGGCGTCGGCTTCTCGAATCGAGATCGCACCAGTCGGACGATCTCGATGCTGAGCCAGATCAAGCCGATGAGTTCGCCGATGTCCCGCCGCGTGCGGCCGAAGAGCGTGGGTCCCTTGAAGAGGCGCGGCCCGCGGGAGCGCGCACGCCGAGTAGTGGGGGAGACCATTTGCCTCACAGTTTCCGGTGGCACTCGAGGGGTGCAAGCAGGCGGTCTTGTTGCCCGCGGGGATGCGGGCATCCGGCTCCACGCTGGGCTCGATGGAACGTCAGTCTGCGACGGACCGGTGCCCATCGTGCGGCACGGCGGCCGCTTCGTCGATCAGCCCGAGCCCGGCCGCGCGCTCGATGGCGGCGCTACGACTCGTGACGCCGAACTTCCGGTAGACGGCGATCGCCTGTGTCTTGACCGTGTTGCGCGAGACAAACAGACGCTCGCCGATCTCGCGGAACGAAAGGTGAGTCGCGAGCAACGGCAGGAGGCGCTGCTCTGCCGGGGTCAGGCTCGACGCCCAGCGTCCCTCGGGTTCGGAAAGCGTGTGGGTGCGACGGTCGAGCTCGGCATGGCGCTGCACGAGCACGCCCAGTCGCGGGCGGACGCGGAAGATGTCGCTGACGCGTCGTAGGAGAACTCGGGCTCCGTCCGCGTCCGCGAGCGCGATACGGACGCGTGCGAGCTCGAGGAGGACGTAGGCGGAGAGCCACGGCACGGCAGGAGTTGCCTGCGGCAGAAGCTTGTCCGCGCGGGCGAGTGCCGCAGTTGCCTCGGTGAGATCCCCTCGCCGGACGGCGTTTCTCGAATCCACCGCCTCGAGCAGAAGAGCGACAAGCGATTGGGCCGTCGGCTCGACCCTCGAGACCGACGCTGCCGCTTCCTCGGCGAAGGCCTCCGCGTCGGACTGCTCGTTTTCGCCCACAGCAAGCAGCGAGTGAAGAGAGAGACCGAGAGTCGTCAGCTCGGTTGCTCCGGCTGCGGCGGCGAGCTCGACCGCCTCGATCAGCTCGCTCTCCGCGTGCGCAGTGTCGCCGGCGAGCACCAGGGCTGCGGCTCGCCCGAGCACGGCGACCGGCCGCCAGGGGTGGCCAGGCGGAAGCTGCTCGCAGGCGGCGCTTGTGTCGTCCAGCATCTGGTCGGCGCCGTCGCGGCAACGAAGTCCTCGCAGAAGGCGCAGCCGAGGATCGTCTCCGGCGAGCCCGCGCATCGCGGTGTCCGCCCAGTGCTGTGCGTTGCCTGCGCGTCCTCGCACGGCGTGCAGCCACGAAGCGGCGATGCAGAGGTCGGGATGGTTCTCAACGTCGTCCTCGTGGACGAGGTCGAGCCAGCGCTGGAGCGCGTCGAGCCGGCCGCGGCCGCAGGCGGATACGGCGAGCCGCTCGGCGAGGTCGGCAACGCGGGCGACGTCGCCCGCCGCTGCTGCATGTTCCAGTGCCTCCTCGACCGCCCCGATCTCGAACGCTCGCCCGGCCGCGGCGCGATGGAGCGCGCGTGCCTCTTCCGGTTCGGATCGCTCGAGCTCTCTCGTCAGGAGGTCGCGGACGATGCGCGGGTAGCGGTAGCGGCGACGGCGGTGGTCGAGGGGCACGGCCACGCCCGCGCCCTCGAGGGACTCGAGCATCTGCGCCGAGTCGGAGCGCGTGAGCAGCGAGTCGCACGCCTCCGCCGTCAGCTCCGCGAGGACCGACGTCTGCAGCGCGAATTGGCGTTGCCTGGACGACAGAACCGCGAGGTGCTCGGTCTCGAGGTAGTCGGCGAGGAAGCGGTCGTCGCCGCCCACGGTCGAGGCGTGCGCTCCACTCTGCAGCGACAACGCGGCAAGGAAGAGTGCTGCCGGCCAGCCCTCGAGCCGGTCCGCCAGGGCGGCGGCCTCCAGGCGGGGGAGCAAGACGCCGGCTCGTCGGAGGAGGGTTTCAGCATCACGACCCGAGAGCGTGAGCTCGCCCGTTCCGATCTCGAGCAGACGGCCCTCCGCTCGTAGGCGGGCAAGAGGCAGGGCCGGTGGGCGCCGGGCTGCGAACCCGATGCTGATGCCGTGCGCGGTCTGAGTCAGTAGCCGTTCGAACGTGGCAAGCGCTCCCGGGGTGCGCAGCACGTGCACGTCGTCGACCAGCACGAGCTGACCCGGTTCGTCGGCGATCTCATCAAGCCGCGACTCGAGGAGCTCCGCATCGTCGTCCTCGGGCTCGAGGTCGATCCACAGGACGGGGCGACGGTCACGCTCGGCCCACTGCGCGAGCAGCGTCGTCTTGCCGAATCCCGCCGGCGCGACGACCGTGGTGATGGTGCCGGCTGCGGTACCGCAGAGCCGGTTGAGCAGCGCCGTGCGGACGACGGCCTTCCCGGTCGCCCCCGACAGGGCAAGGACTCTCGGGGACGCCGGGTCCGCGCGAGTCAGCGGTTCCGAGACGGACACAGGAACCAGCCTGCCGGTGCGGCAGGGGCGGGCAAAGGGGGCACGCCCCTCGCGGGGGTGTAGGCGCGCCATACCCGCCGCGTGACCCAGGCACCCCGGCTACCGGCCGCCGGGTCCTGGTAGGAGGGGGGACGCCCCGTCACCGGGGCGTCCCTCAACTGCTCATGACGTGGCGATCGTCCTGGCCTTGAGGTCTTCGTACTCTGCGTCGCTGATTGCCCCCTGCGTGCGGAGCTCATTCAGCCGCGACAGCTCGTCAGCCGTCGAGACAGGGCCGCTCGAGGCGTAGCCGGCCTCGCCGTAATCGGCCGCGGCGGGCCTCGCGATGGTGTACACGATGGCTCCGAGGATGGGCAGGAAGATGATGAAGAGGAACCACCCAGCCTTCGCCCAACCGGAATGGTCCTTCCGGCGGAAGTTGTCGATCATCAACAGGATCACCCAGGTGATGAACATGATCCAGGCGAAGAAGATGATCATCGTCCAGATCGCGTCCCAGAACGTGTAAGCGCCTAGCATCGCTGTCTCCTCCCGATTGATATGCGGCTGCGGCTCATCCTAGATTGGTGACGCGGCGGAATCTGTTCGGCTGGCCGCCCGGGTGAGGTGGTGCGAGTCCCTTGGCGTGATCGACGGTAGGGCGTAGCGTCGCTGCATGCGTTGTGGCCGCCACGCACGATGAAGGAACGGAGATGACCGAAGTCAGCAAAGAGACCGCTGACAAGCTCGGGGGCCTGGCGATGCAGAAGGATGACATCGTCGCTTCGCTCCTCGAGATGCAGCTACACAATCTCGAGTCTTCCGGCCTCGATCCGCGCACCTACTCGCTGGTCAAGATCGCCGCGCTGATCGCCCTCGATGCACCGTCGGCCTCGTACGTCGCCCAGGTCGAGTTTGCGAACGAGGCCGGCGTGAATCCCGACGAGATCCTCGGCGTGCTTGTCGCCGTCGCTCCGCAGGTCGGGCTGCCGCGTGCATTCGCGGCGGCGCCCGAGCTGATGCTCGCGCTCGGGCTCGACCCCGAGTCGCTGCCTGCCGGACTGGGAGAGCACGGAAGTGTTTAGAGAGCGCGAGGAGCAGGCGCCGGCCGCAGACGACCAGGAAGCGCCGCCGCAGGCCACCCGGGTCGCCATCGAGCAGATCAAGGAGCTGGCCGAGCTCCGCGAGCAGGGATTCCTGACCGAAGAGGAGTTCGCCGCCGAGAAGCAGAAGCTGCTCGAGCTCTAGTCGGCCTCCCTCACCGGCAGGAGGTGGGTCTCAGGCGGGACGCAGCGGCGGGGTCGGCGGCCCGTTCCGCAGGCGGAACGCGGTCACGATCTGGGCCACGCCGTGCACGAGCGCCGATGCGCCCACCCAGACGACGAGCAGGAACGCCTTGTGCCCGAAGTTGCCGGCTGCCCAGAAGGCGAGCGCGATCAGCACGGCGCCCGAGATGAGCCCGACCCACCAGAGCTCCGCGGGGCGGGCGAAGAGCGCGACGACGATGTCGAAGATCCCGCGCAGGAACAGGTAGAAGGCGAAGATCGAGGCCAGCGCCTTGAACGTGTTCTCGGGATGGGCGTAGGCGGCGATGCCGATTGCCACGAATACGGCCGCGAGCACGATGTGCGTCACCCGCCACCAACCGTGGGCGCCGGCGGCCGCCACCGCCTCGAAAAGTCCGGCGGCCACGCAGACCGTTCCCAGCAGGATGGACAGCGCCGACACCGTGGTGTAGTCGAACTGGAAGACAATCAGAGCGAGGATCACCCACAGCGAACCGGTCACGAGCGGGACCCACCAGAGCGGCTCGCCGCCGCCCTCGTCGAGGCCTGAATCGACCACAAGTGGCTCTTGCACGCTGGGCTATCCCTAGGTGGGCGCGTTCTTCGGCGCGCCGTCGTCAGTTTCTTGGTCGCTGATCGCACCCGCCTTCTGCTGCTCGTCCAGCCGGCCGAGCTCGGCGGTTGGCGAGTCGCCGGCACCAGCACCGGCAGGCGCCGGCTCGTGCTTCGGGCCAGACGGGAACTCCTGCAGGGTCTGGCGCCGGAGCGCGACGACGCCGGCGGCGATCAGGCCGGCGAGAAGCAGGATCCCCCACCAGGTGCGCAGTGCATGCGTGCCGCCCCACAGGAGCGCGAGCAGGTAGATGAAGCCGACGCCTCCCCAGACGATCCCCTGCCGCTCGTTCAGCACTGGAGCCAGCCTGCTGCGAAGCCAGACCGCGGGCGCGGTCGGTCCGGCGAACACCGCGCCCAGGGCCACGATCGCGCCGTAAAGGAGAGTGGCCGCACCGATCTGGCCGAGGATCGACGTTCCAATGAGCCACAGCCGGTGCGTGGCCGGCTCGTAGCCTGGTTTCGCGAGCGAGGTGGTGATGTAGTTGCCGAGCAGCTTCCGAAGGACGAGGACGAGGATGCCCACGAGCGCGAGTCCGATGCCCTCGTTGCGCAGCGTCGCCCGCCTGGCACCGCGCGCGAGCCAGATCGCGATCCCGTAGAGGACGAATACCGCGACCAGCAGCCACGCGCTGAGAGTTCGAACCGCCTGAATTCCCGTCTGAGCAGCTGAGAGCTGACTCGACTTCATCAGCGTGACCGTGCCGGCTTTGGCAGGCAGCTTGGCGAGCGTGTTCGCCGAGAGCCCGAGCTCGGTACCGACTTGGACTACCAGTTCGTGCAGGTTGAGCGTGACGACGCCGTTGCCGGTCGAGATGCCGTACCCCGTCTTGTTCTCGAGCACGTTGATGAGCTTCTGGTGGGCGATCGCGCTGACCCGGATGAACAGCTGCTGGATCCTGGGCCGCTCGAGGGCGAGCTTCACACCCTGGACCGCCGGCTGCTGGAGCGCGCCCGCGAGGGTCGGGGCGAGAGGATCGAGCTGCGAGGGGAGCCGCTGCTCGAGGGCCTTCGCGACGTTGACGTTCGCGTAGAGCTGGTTGACCGTGTAGGTCGCGATCGCGGACTGCACCTCCGGGTCCTGGATGACCTGGGTGGTCGCCTTGTTCCAGGCCGTGTTGTCGAGCATCTGTCGCTTGACCCAGGTGGTCATGATCGCGATGAGCGCGATGAGCGTTCCCAGGACGACGAGCGTCCAGATGCCGATCCGACGCCCGCGGCTCAGTGGTGCAGTTGCTGTCGCGGTCGGGGCTGCCACGTCAGTCAGTGTCCTGCTGCCCCGCCGCGCGGCATCGTCCCATCCGGGTGATACGCCGCAACTCGAATGACCCAAATGGGTTTGACGTCGGCGGGCGAGGTGACGACATCCTTCATACCGATGGTCGTCACCCTCGCATATCTGCCGTTCCGCGTGGTCTGTGTACCTACGGCGTTGCTCGGGCGCATGGTCGCCTGGCTCGCCGACGGCTACCGGACGGCGTCGCGGTTCGAGCGGTTCTTGATCCTCCCCTCGTGGGCCCTCTTCCGCGTCATGTTCATCGTCGGGTGGGCGCTCGCCCACATGCTCCACAGCGCTGCGCAGCGCGCGCTCGGGCGGCGCGCAGACCTCGTCTAGCCCGCTGCCGGCTGCGGCGTCTGCGGCAGGCTCGCAGGCGCCTGGGGAGCGCTCGCGTCCTTGCGCCGAAGCATGAACTTGCGGATCTCCGTGAGCACGACTGCAGCGAGCGCGCCGACGATGCAGATCAGCCACTGGTGCAGGGTGAGCGGCGTCGTCTGAAGGATCCGGTTGAGCAGGTTCAGCTGCGGGGCGAGGATGATCGCGAGCACCGACGCGCCGGAGAACATCAGGAACTTCCGGTCGCGGAGAACGTCGAGGTTGAAGACCGACATCCGTTCGTCGCGCTCGCAGAACGAATAGAAGAGGTTCGCGACCGCGAACGAGGTCATGCCCATCGTGCGCGCGATCTCCGTCGTGTAGTGATCCTCGGCCCAGGCGAGAATGCCGATCGTGACGGCGCCCATGACGCCGCCCACGAGCGCAAGCCAGAGCAGTTTCGAGCGGGGCAGGATCTGCCCCTCCGCGTCGCGCGGCTTCCGCTTCATCAAGCCCTCGACCGGCTCGCCGTAGCCGAGCCCGACCGCCTGGAAGACCTGGGTCGTGAAGTTGATCCACAGGGTCTGCAGCGGGATGAAGGCCACGCCTGCGACGACGTTGCCGATTGCGCAGCCGAGGAAGGTGAAGACCAGGCCGAACAGGACGCCCATCTGGAACCGGATGTACTTCGTCAGGTTGTCGTAGAGCCCGCGGCCCAGTTCGACCGCGCGAACGATCGTGGCGAAGTTGTCGTCGGTGAGGATCATCGCCGCGGCCTCCTTCGAGACCTCGGTGCCGGTGATCCCCATCGCGATGCCGATGTCGGCGCGCTTGAGCGCGGGTGCGTCATTCACGCCGTCGCCGGTCATCGCGACGATCTGCCCCTTCCGCTTCAGCGTGTCCACGAGCCGCACCTTGTCCTCCGGCGTCACGCGCGCGATTACGCCGATGTCGTCAATCTGCCCAACCAGCTCGTCGTCGCTCATCGCGGCGAACTCCGCCCCGGTGATGGCACGGCCGGTGATGCCGAGATTCTTCGCGATGGCCGCGGCCGTGACCGCGTGGTCTCCGGTGATCATGCGCACCTGGATTCCGGCGGAATGGGCGATCGCGATTGCGTCCTTCGCGGTGGGCCGCGGCGGGTCGACGATGCCCACGAGCGCAAGCGCTGTCAGCCCGTCCAGTAGCGACAGGAGGTCGGCGTTCGGGTCGAAGGAGGTCGGGTCGAAGTCCTTGCGCCCGGTCGCCAGGACGCGGAGACCCTGCTCGCCCAGGCGCTCGTTCTCGGCCTCGTAGCGCTCCTTAAATCCGGCGTCGACGTCGATCAGATGGAGGTCGTTCGGCGCTAGCGTCTGTGTCGCACGCGCGAGCACCTGGTCGGGTGCGCCCTTGACGAAGCAGCGAACGACGTCCTTGCCGGATTCGTCCGTCATCCGGTGGAAGGTCGCCATCAACTTGTATGCAGTGTCGAACGGCAACTCGGCAACCCGCGGGTACGTCTCGCGCGTCGCGACCGCGGCGAGGCCGCCCTTCTCGCCCAGCACGACGAGGGCGCCCTCGGTCGGGTCCCCGATCAGCTCGCCGTCGTGGACGACCGCGTCGCAGGCGAGCACCAGCGGCTGCATGAACTGCTCGAGGTCGACCTCCGGCTGTCCCGCGACCTTCTTGATCACGCCCTGCGTCGAGTAGCCGCTGCCGTCGATCGAGTAGCGGCGGCCCGGGATCGTCAGCTCCACGGCTGTCATCTGGTTGAGCGTCAGCGTCCCGGTCTTGTCGGAGTTGATGGCCGAGGTGGAGCCGAGCGTCTCCGTCGAGCGCAGCCGCTTCATGATGGCGTTCGCCTTGGCCAGGGTCTGCGTGCCCATCGAGAGGATCGCGGTCACCACCGCGGGCAGACCGGTCGGGATCGCGGCGATGGCGAATGCGATTGCCGCGAGGAAGACGGTGTCGAAGCTCTCGCCGCGCGACAAGTTGAGCACGATCGAGAGGGCGAGCGCCGTCCCGGAGATGACGAGGATCTGGCTCGTCAGCTTGTTCAGCTGCTTGGTGAGCGGCGAGGCCGATTCGCTCTCCTGCGAGAGCATGTTCGAGATGTGGCCGACCTCGGTCGACATCCCGGTCGTGGTGACGATCAGCTCGCCGGTGCCCCTCGTCACGTTCGTATTCATGTAGACCATGTCGGTCCGGTCGCCGAGGGGAGCGTCCTGCTGCGTGACCGTGTCGGTGCCCTTGGCCACCGGCATGCTCTCGCCGGTCAGGGCTGACTCGGCGACCTCGAGCGTGGCGGCATGCAGCAGTCGCCCGTCGGCCGGGACGACGTCGCCCGCCTCGATCGAGACGACGTCGCCGGGGACGAGCTGCTCCGCCGGGACCTGGACGAGCTCGCCGCCGCGGAGCACCTTTGCCTTGACGATCATCATCTTCTGCAGCGCGGCGACGGCGGCAGCCGCCTTCCCCTCCTGGTTGAGGCCGAGGACGGCGTTGAACAGCGTCAGGAAGAGCAGGACGAGCCCGGTGCCGAGCTCGTGCAGGGGCCAGATGCTGCCGATGCCGGCCACCAGCAGGACGATCTGCATCGGGTCGCGGTACTGGCGCACGAACGCGTGCCAGCGCGGCTCGGTCTCGGCCGCGACGAAGGCATTCGGACCGTACTTCTCGAGCCTCGTCGCCGCCTCTGCGGGCGCGAGGCCGGCTTGAATGTCGACGCCGAGCTCCGCGGCGACGGCGTCGGCTTCGAGCGAGAACCAGCGCTCGTCCTCGGTCTGGGCCGGAGGTGATGCTGCTGCCGTCGTCGCCATCGGTTGTCTCCTCCTCGTCGGTGCCGCCGGTCTGCACGCCGAAGTTACCGGCCGCGCGAACCTTCGGCTCCATCGACTCTCCCGGGCGGGCATCACCCGGAGGGGACGATGTCGCGCCGTTCCCTCGGGCTACGCTCCCGCGGACGATGGCGACGGCCCCATCCGAACGGACTCGCATCTCGCGGCAGGCCGGGCATCTGGTCCTCGGCGTCGACGACAGGATCGCGAGCACCGTCTTCGGGACGATTACCGCGATGGCCACGGTCGCCGTGTACGGCCGAATCTTCCCGGACGATCCGTGGAAGGTCGAAGAGCTCATCGCGTCGACGGCGGTCGTCCTCTGGATCGCCCACCTCTACACCCACGCCCTCTCGGAAAGCATCTCGGAGGGCCGCCGGTTGAACGGCGGCCGGGTCTGGTCACTCGCACTCCGAGAGCTGGGGATCCTGCTCGCGGCGGTTCCGCCGACCTTCGCGCTCATGCTCGGAGGGTTCGGTGTGTTCGACGAGACCGTCTCGATCTGGCTCGCCCTCGGCCTGGGGCTCGCCGTTCTCGCTGTCGAGGGGGTGCGCTATGCGCGAATCGAGGGCCTCGGTGTAGCGGGTATCTCTCTCGCGGTGGCCGTGAACGTCGGAATCGGCGTCCTCGTCGTCCTGCTCAAGGCCGAAGTCCTGCACTGAACCGCTCGACGAGCAGACCGTGCCGGAGCCCGCGGTCGCTGACCGTCAGCTCGTCGCAGTGCAGCTTGTCGAGCACGGTCCGCACGATGCACGCGCCGGCGAGGATCACCTCGGCTCGCGCCGGCTGGAGCCCGACGATCGCCCGCCGCTCCTCGGCGGTTCGGCCTCGGTAGAGCTCGATCTGGCGGTCGATCTCGGCTCGGTCGAGCACGGTCCCGTGGACGACCTCGGAGTCGTACGACGCGAGGTTGTGGCGGACCGCGGCGAGGTTCGTGAGCGCTCCCCCCATGCCGACGAGCGCATCCGGCCGCTCCCGGCCGTCGAGTTGCGCCAGATCGGCCGCGATCGCCTGGAGCGCCTGCGCGACCTCGTCGGCCGAGACGGCTGCGTCGAGGCTGAAGCGCTCGGTGTACTGCGCGGCTCCGACGTCGACGCTGAAGCGCTCCTCCGCGCGCCCCGCGCGCCCGAACGTGAACTCCGTGCTGCCGCCCCCAGTGTCGAAGACGACGAGCGAGTCCCGGCCAACGTCGAGCTCGGAGGTGGCCGCGAGGTATGCGAGTCGGGCCTCCTCCTCGCCCGAGATCACCTCGACGCCAACCCCGGAGCGCTCGCGCACGGTCTCGACGAGCTCCGCGGAGTTCTCGGCGAGGCGCATCCCGGCCGTCGCTACGGCGGCGATCTCGGCTGCTCCTTCACGCCGTGCCTCATCGACCATGCCGACGATCGCGTCCGCTGTTCGCCGCAGAGGGTCCGGTTGGAGCGAGCCCGTGTCGTGCAGTCCTTCGCCGAGCCTCGTGACCTCGGCGCGGTCGACCACCGTTTGCCAGCTGTCGTCCGCCCGGCGCTCACCGACGTGGAGCTTCACGGAGTTGGTACCGACGTCGATCACGGCGAAACGCACAGGGTCGAGACCGAGCAGCGTCTTGAGTCCTCGGGCGAGGCAGACGTTCGGCCGGTCGGCGAGCTGCAGCTCTCGAACCGTGGCGGCAACGAGCTCGGGATCCTCGGCCTCGACGGCGATCGTCCGCTCGGATCGGTTTCCTGCACTCACCTCTGACAGCTCGGCCATGCAGTCGCCGAGCCGGTAGTGGGCGCGTCGCTTGTGCACGGCAACCGCGGCGAGGACCGGGTCCGGATCGATCACCTCGTCCACCAGCTGCTCGAGCGTGTACGCCTCCCGCGCGAGCTCCGGGACAGAGGCACCGAGTGCATCCAGGACGATCCGGAGGTCGGCGGTGCCGATCGGGAGAAGGCCCTTGAGCACGGGCCGCCACTGCTCGAGCCCATTGCCGTCTACCGCTTCGAGCCGCTTCACGTCCATCAGGCCGTCACGGACCTTCACGGAGGCATCGCTTTCCTGTGAGAGCAGGTAGAGCTCGTCGCTCTCCTGCGCGCGCTCGACCTCGTGCAGGTCGAGATGGCCTTCCGCGGCGCCGAAGCTCTCCCCGAAGGTGCGCCACTCCCAGCGAGGGACGATGCCGCTGACCCCGTCGCTCAGGGCTTCTCCTTCGCCTGCTTCAGCTCCCGTGCAAAGAACTCGAGCGCTTTGCGTGTCTTCGTCTCCTGCTCGCCCGAGAGATCGATGCCGCGCTCGATGAGAAAGGCGCGGGCCTCCACGGCGACCTGGAACGTCTCGTTCGTCGCGGCGCGCGTCGAGAGCTCGAGGATGCGGGACCCGTCCGGATAGATCCACATCTCCGCGACCATCTTGCGTCCGAGACTCGGCGGCGCGAAGCGCAGCTTGAGAACGAAGATCGGCCCGAGCGTCGTCAGGTCGTCGAGCCCTATCCCCTGTGGGGCGTGCGCTGCGAACAGCTGCCGCTGCTCCTTCGAGAAGAGCTTGCGCAGTGGGAGCGTTCCGTGTGCCACCTGGCGCACGTCGGCCGCGTCGGGCGAGCCCTTCAGCGCGCCGGAGCAGACGAACCCGCCGGGCAGCGCGTCCACCTCGACGCGGAAGGCGCCGGAGCGGCGCAGCTCGTCGGGGAGCTCGCTCGGCACGACCGGGCGCAACTTGACGATCGAGTCGGCACCTCTGCCCTGGATGCGTCTGGCGCGGACGACGACGCCGTGGGCGTCGAGATCGAGCTCGGGTGTATCGAAGAAGAAGACCTGCCGGATCTGCGCCTCGAGCGGATCGAGGTCGAGCGCCGCAACGGTCGATCGCTGGTGCGGCTCCGGGACCGTCAGTTTCAGCTCGACACTGTCGGCTCCCTTGAGCAGCTCGAGCAGCCGCGCGACCTCCTCGTTCGGGAAGCCGGGCGGCGACGTCATGGCAGAAGACATCTGTTCCTCCTCTTTGATCCGCCAGCGTCGCGGCGCAACCGCGGCCGGGCGTCGTCACAAGGGGGTGAAACGGCCGACGGAGGGGCGTGCACACCCCGTCCCGTCTCGCACGGACCGTGTGGGCGTCGTCCGAAAGGATTGCCAAAGTCTCCCCGACCTGTCCCAAGGAGGAAATCCAGTGGCTTCCGTCACCCGTGACGACGCGTACGAGTTCGAGGAGAAGGGCTTCGGCTGGTTGCTCTTCGCGGCGACCATGCTCGGTCTCGCCGGCATCCTCAGCATCTTTGACGGCATCGCGGCGCTCTCCAAGGCGAGCTTCTACGTCGCCAACGCCCACTACGTGTTCAGTGACCTGCGTACCTGGGGCTGGATCATGCTCATCGTCGGGATCCTGCTCATCATCGCCGCCATGGGCGTGTTCAGCGGATCGGGGTTTGCCCGCTGGTTCGGGATCTTCGCAGCCAGCCTGAGCCTGATCGCCCACTTCGGGGCGATTCAGTCGTACCCGTTCTGGTCGCTCATCGTGATCACGCTCGACATCCTCGTGATCTATGCGCTGGCGGTCTACGGCGGGAAAAAGATGGAGTGAGCCTCCACGCCTCGTCGTTCGTCCCGGAGCCCTTGACGCCGATGCGTCGAGGGCTCCTGCGTTCGTAGGCGAAGAGGCGGCGTGGCAGATCCAGCTCGCCTCGTTGTCGTCTCCTGCGCCTCGCGATCCGAGGCCGAACAAGCGCTGGACGCTCTCCGCGGGCGCGACGCCAAGGTCCTCGACGCCGCGGTAGTCACGCGGTTGGAAAACGGGCGAGTGGAGCTGCACCAGACGGATCAGGTCGCGGCCGGGGAAGGTGTCGTCGCCGGCGGGACGATCGGGTTCATTGCGGGGATGCTGCTCGGTGGCCCGATCGGCGGCGCGCTCCTCGGCATGCTCGGCGGCGGGATCTGGGGCGCCCGCGACACAGGCGTGCCCGACGCGCGCCTACGCGAGCTGGGCGAATCGCTCGCTCCAGGCGGCGCGTTGCTCTGCGCGCTCGTGCCGGCCGAGGATGCAGTCGCAGCGCGGGAGGCGCTCGCGGCCTACGGCGAGGTTGCCGACGCCGATGCGCCCGCGGTTCCGTAGCGCCGTCGGTGGAGTAGGTAGGCGATGCCGCCGAGCGGCAGCGGGAGCCAGAACGTCAGCAGCCGGTACGCGAGCGTCGCCACGACCGCCTGGTGTGCGCTCGCCCCGGCGAGCGTGAGCAGGCCGGTGAGACCGGCCTCGACGAAGCCGAGCCCGCCTGGAGTGAACGGGATCAGCGTGAGCAGCATCGACCCCGAGTAGGCGAGGACGACGAGCGATGGGTCGGGCCGCGCCCCGACGGCGGCGAGGCAGCAGAGGAGGCCGAGATAGTCGAACGCCGGCTTGGCGACGATCGCGCAGAGCGCGAAGAGCCAGCGTGCGCCGAACGCGTGCCGCAGAGAATCGCGCTGGTGCAGCAGGCGCTCGCCCGCTCCGCGGGCGTCGCGCTTGCTCGGAAGCAGCCGGAGGAGAGCGTCGATCCCGCGGCCGACGAGGACGAGCGGACGATCCCAGAGGAAGGCGGCCAGGCCGGCGAGAATCACGAGCACGAACGCCCCGGCGCCGATGTATGCAGTCGTCAGCAATCCGTGCGGCGCCTTCAGCCCGCCGAGGATTGCGGGGAGGGCGAGCAGCGGAAAGGCGAGGATCGTGGTCGTGTTCGCGATCGAGACCGCAGTCAGCCCGCCGGCGACGTCGTCGCCGCGCACGCCTGCGCGGACGAGCAACCGGTAGGCGAACGCGCCGGCCGTCGCCGCACCGCCGGGGATGATGTTGCCCGCCGCGTTGCCAGCCAGCTGGGAGGTCCCCACAGCGAACCAGCTCGGCGTACGCAGCGCGATGCGCTGTACCTCCCAGAGCGCCGTGACGCTCGCCGCCTCGAAGACCAGCGCCAGCAGGATCCACTGCGGCTCGAGGTCCGCGAGCGAGTGCCACTGCGTGAAGAGATCGACGAGGCTCGGGAAGAGGAAGTAGAGCGAGACCGCCGTCGCGAGCAGGAGCAGGATGCGGAAGATCACGCGCCATGGAGTTCGCCGCACGGCGACCTCCGGCTCGGGCGCCGCATCCACTCCGGTCACGGTGGGGTCGTTAGGTGCCGGCGCGTCGCCTCCGATCCCGTTCACCCGGGGGACGCTAGTCCGCGGCGAGTGCACCTGCCTGCCGTGGGCGTGTGCGCTCCCTGGCAGGCGGCTGCGGGTAGTGCTGCAATCTCGTCAGGCGCGATGAGAGGATGGGCGTGATGGAAATCGGCAAACCGGTGAGGAAGATCGTCGTCGAGCCGATTCGCGATCCGGTCCCGGAGCGGACGCCGCAGCCCACGCCTCAGCCCGCGCCGGTCCGGCAGGAGCCTGCGCGCACGCGGACTTGAGCGAGGCTTCGGCTGCCGGGGCTCAGCCGGCCGCGGTGGGCTGCCGCTCGGCAGCGTAGAGTCGCGCGATGCGTAAGTGGCTCCCGCTGCTGATCCTCGCGTCGGCCCAGTTCATCATGGTGCTCGACTCGAGCGTGATGAACGTCTCGATCTCGCAGATCGTCGCCGATCTGAACACGACGGTTACGGGCGTGCAGAGCGCGATCACGATGTACACGCTCGTGATGGCGGCGTTCATGCTCGTCGGCGCGAAGCTGGGTGACATCCTCGGGCGTGACCGAGCCTTCGGGCTCGGCCTCGCCGTGTACGGGCTGGGCTCGCTGATCACTTCGCTCAGCCCGAACCTCACGGTGCTGCTGATCGGCTGGTCGGGGATCGAAGGGCTCGGCGCAGTGCTCGTGATCCCGGCGATCGCCGCGCTGACCGCCGCGAACTACGAGGGCAAGGAGCGCGCGTTCGCCTACGGGATGATCGGCGGAGCCGCAGGCGCGGCGATCGCGGCCGGACCGCTGATCGGCGGCTACGTGACAACGACCTGGAGTTGGCGGTACGTCTTCGTCGGCGAAGTCGTGGTCGTGATCGCAGTGCTCATCGTCCACCGCCGCATGAAGCGTGCGCCCAAGCCCGAGCACGCGCCGAAGCTGGACTTCGGGGGCGCCGCGCTCTCGGCGGTCGCGCTCGGGCTGATCGTGTTCGGGATCCTCAAGAGCAGCACCTGGGGCTGGATCAAGCCGATCGCCGCGCCGACGATCGGCGGGCACGAGATCACCCCTCTCGGATTCTCTCTCGTGCCGTTCCTCATCGTCGGGGGGTTCGTCTTCCTCGGCGGCTTCCTGGCGTGGGAGGAAAGGCGCGAACGGCTCGGCCGGAGCACACTCCTCAACCGCGCACTGCTGAAGATCGAGACGCTGCGCGCCGGGCTGTCCTCGCTTGCCGCACAGCAGCTCATCCTGATGGGCACGTTCTTCGTCTTACCGGTGTACCTCCAGGTGGTCCTCGGCTTCGACGCATTCGAGACGGGGAAGCGGCTCTTCCCGATGTCGGTCTCGATGCTGGTCGCCGCGCTCAGCGGACCGAAGCTCGCAGTGCGGTTCGCCCCGCGAGCCGTCGTTCAGGTCGGTCTTGCGGCAATGGCGGTGGCTTCGCTCGTGCTCGTCGGGACGATCGACGTGACCCTTAACGGGACGGCCTTCGCCGTGTCCCTCATCTTCTTTGGGATCGGTGCCGGGCTCCTCATGTCACAGCTCGGTAACGTGATCATGTCCTCGGTCGCACCGGACCAGACGAACGAGGCCGGTGGACTGCAGGGGACGGCGCAGAACCTCGGTGCGTCCCTCGGCACCGCACTGATCGGCTCCGTGCTCCTGCTCGGTCTGCTGAACGGCTTCAACTCGCGGATTCAGCAGAACCCGGCGGTGCCCGCCGACGTGAAGACGCAGATTGCCGCTGCCACGGAGAAGGGCGTCCCCATCGTCACGACCGAACAGGCGCACCAGGCGCTGCTCGACGCCGGGCTAACGCCGGCCGAGGCCGACGCCGTCACCGTGGACTACGGTCACGCCCAGCTCAACGCCCTGAAGATGTCGATGCTTGCAGTTGCGTTCCTTGCGGTGCTCGCGTTCTGGTTCACGCGGCGGCTACCCGGCAGGCCGAGAGAAGCCCCCGACCCGGCCGCTCCTCACGCGTCGGTGTAGCCGACGCGTTCACAGCGACCGGAGCAGTCATCGTGCGCGCACGCCTGCCCCGGTCGGTTGCGCACCCCTGTGCGGCTGTAGCCGGCGCGGGAGAATCGCGCCATGTGCCGCTGGCTCGCCTATTACGGCAAACCGATCCGGATGGACAAGGTGCTGTACCAGGGCCAGTACTCCCTGATCGACCAGAGCCTGAAGTCGCGAATGGGCGCGGAGCCGACCAACGGGGACGGGTTCGGCATCGGTTGGTACTCGGCCGCCGGCGAGCCCGGGGTCTTCCACAGCACCGAGCCCGCCTGGAACGACCGCAACCTGCGCGAGATCTCAGCTCACGTCGAGTCAAATCTCTTCTTCGCCCACGTGCGCGCTACGACGGGGACACCGGTGCAGCAGACGAACTGCCATCCATTCCACTACGGCAAGTGGCTCTGGATGCACAACGGGGTCATCAACGACTGGCTGACCGTCAAGCGCGACCTCGTGCTCGCCGTCGATCCGGCGCTCTACCCACTGATCGAGGGCACGACAGACTCCGAGGTGCTGTTCTACGTGGCGCTCACACTGGGTCTCGAGGAAGACCCGCCGGGAGCGGTCGAGCGTGCGATCGGCCTCGTGGAGGAGATCGGACACCGGCACGAGGTCCAGTACCCGTTCCAGGGCACGATCGCCACGACCAACGGCGAGCGGCTCTGGGCGTTCCGTTACTCGAGCGAGGGACACTCCCGCTCGCTCTACTTCTCGACGGCGTACGACACGCTGAAGGCGATGTATCCCGACGACCCGAGGCTCGACGACTTCGACGAGGAGTCGCGAGTCGTCGTGTCCGAGCCGCTCGGCGACGTGGCAGGCGTCTGGAACCACGTTCCCGAGGCGATGTGGGGCGTCGTGCAGCCGGGACAGGACGAGATGAGCACGTTCCGGCCCGCCGCGCCCGCTTCAGTCTGAAGGCCGGCTACTCGTCGTTCGCGTAGTCGTCGGCCTCGTCGGCGACCGTCGGGCGCGACACGAGGTTGGCCATGCAGCCGGGGCAGTAGTGGATCCGGCGCGACCCCGAAGGGGAGAGCACCGTCACCCAGCCCCGCTGGGCATCGTCTCTCTGGCAGCCACATTCGACGCAACGCATGCCCGACACGGTAGGTCCCGGCTCGAGCCGTTCGTGTGGTGCAGATGGATCAACGAGTTCGATCGTCACTGCGGGCGGAGGATTCCCTCGCGGTGCGCCACCGCCAGCGCCTCGATTCGCGAGTGCGCGTCGAGGGCAGTCAGCATCCGGCGCACGTGGTTGCGGACGGTGTCCCGACTGAGATAGAGCTCGTCCGCGATCTGCTGGGTGGAGCGACCGTGAGCGAGCAGGTGCAAGACCTGGGTCTGCCGTGGGGTCAGGTTTGGGTGGGGCGCCGGCGCAGCCGTTGTCTCCTGGTGCGGGACGAGGCCGAAAACGCCGATGATCCGGCCTCCGTCGTAGAGGGGAACCGAGCTGATCTGCACCTGGACGCGCTCGCCCTCGGCGTCGATCACGACCACGGTGCCGTCGGTCGATTTCTCAGTCCCAAGCACCTTGCGGGTGAACGACTCCCTGGCCTCGCGTGCGTACTCCGGCGCGACCATGGACGACTGCTGGCGCCCTCGGACGTCCCCGACGAGTTCTTCCGCGGCCGGATTGAGCCAGCGGATTACCCCGAACCGATCGACGACGTAGCACGGGACATTCACGTCCGCGAGCGCGCCTTGCACGTCGCCGGGGATCTTGCCGGCGTCCGGCGCCGACTTGCCTTCCGCAATACGAGCGGTCGATTGCTGTGTAGGCGTCATCGAGTGCGCGGGAGGTCCCGCGCCTCCACCATGGCGACAAGGGGTCTCGGCAGCATCATCCCGCTGGGATGAGCGTGTCGCCTTCGGCCGGTCCAGGCTCGGCAGGCGGCTCCGGAACAGGCTCGAGTGGGCGGTCGAGCGCCTTGCCGATCTTCACGACTGCGGAGACGAGTGGCGCTGCGAGCACGAGGCCGAGCATCCCGAACAGGCAGCCGGCGCCGATTGTCACGACGAGCACCACGAGCGGATTGAGGTCGAGGGCGGAGCCCATTGCGAACGGCTGGAACAGGTTCTGTAAGAGGCCGTTGGCGAGCAAGACGACGATGAGCATCGCGACCGCGGTTCCGGTGCCCTGCGAGCCGAGTGCGATGAGGACGGCGAACGTGCCCGCGACGACCGCGCCGATGTACGGCACGTACGCCGTCACGAAGGTGACGACGGCGATCGTCCCCGCCAGAGGCACCCCCAGGATGAGCGCTGCGAGTCCGACGATGATCCCGTTGAACGCGGCGACGAAGGTGACGCCCCGGAAGTAGCCACGCAAGGACGTGATCACCGAGCCGCTGATCGTCCGCGCCAGCGGCTCCGACAATCCGACGTGACGGTCGACCCAACGTCGCATCTGCGGCCCGTCCTTGAGCAGGAAGAAGGTCCCGAGGGCTGCGAACGACAGGCCGAAAAGAACCGAGGCGAGTCCGCGGATGCCGTGCGCGATGCCGTGCACGAGCGTCGAGACCATCTCCGGTGCCGCCTTCTTCACGGTGGCAGCGGTCCCCGCGGCGCTCGACGAGTCGACGCCGACGCTCTTCAGCCAACCTTGAAGGCGGTCGACGCCGGCCGCCGCCTGAGCGGAGAGTTCCGCGCTCTGGCCCGTGATGCCGGCGACGACGATGATCACGACGACGACCGCGAGCGCGGCGATCGCCAGCAGGACGAGGGCGGCCGCCAGCGCACGCGGCATGTGCCTGTCGAGCATCCGCACGAGCGGCATCGCCACCACCGCCACGATGAGCGCGCAGACCATCGGCCCGACGATCGTGTAGGTCTCGGCGAGCAGCCAGATGAGCCCGACGAGCACCAGCAGCAAACCCACGAGCAGCCAGGAGCTACGGCCGACATCGCGCAGCCAGCTCGGCGTGCGGAACGCCCCTCTCAAGTGTGCGCGTCCGGTTCCGCTCGTTACCTGCCCCTCGCTCGCGCTCATCGCATGCCGCGGCTCGTTCGGGTGCGTCCGGGCGCCGGTGCAGGCCTTAGTGTTGGCCACGTGAGCGAGGAGGCGTCGACGGCGCCGTCGAGCGCTGTGTTCGGAGTCTCGCTCTTCGGGAGCATCCGTCCGTATCGGCGCGACTGGCTCTCGCGGGACGTGGTCGCGGGGATCACGCTCGCGGCGCTGGCGCTTCCGGAGGTCATGGGCTACACGAGGATCGCAGGCACGCCGGTCATCACCGGCCTCTACACGATCCTCGTCCCGATCCTGGCGTTTGCCGTGTTCGCCTCGTCGCGGCATCTCGTCGTGGGCGGCGACTCGGCCACGGCCGCGATCATGTTCGCCGGAATCGGCTCGCTCGGCATCGCCGGGCTGCAGCCCTACACGTCCCAGTGGTTGGCCCTCGCGAGCCTGAGCGCGCTGCTCGCGGCGGGGTTGCTCGTCCTCGCCCGTCTCGCGCGGCTCGGCTTCCTCGCCAACTTCATCTCCCGGACGGTCCTCGTCGGCTTTCTCACCGGCGTCGGGATCCAGGTGGCCATGGGGCAGCTGGCCGGGATGCTCGGCGTTCCGGAGCCGAACGTCTCACCTGACCGAGTCGCCGGGACGCTCGTCAAGTTCTGGGACACATTGACGGAGCTCGGCGAGTCCTCGGGAGCGACGCTCGCCGTCTCGCTCTCGGTGCTCGCGATCCTCGTCGTCTTCAAGCGCTGGATCAAGGCCATCCCCGGCGGACTCGTCGCTGTGATCGGGCTGATTGCGGTCTCCTGGATCTTCGACCTGAGCTCAGATGGGGTCGCGACGCTCGGCCCGGTCCCGAGCGGCCTGCCACACGTCGGCTTCCCGCAGGGCGTCACCTGGGGAGACGCATCGGGGCTCCTCGCGACGTCGGTCTCGCTGTTCCTCGTCATCCTCGCGCAGAGCGCCGCGACCTCCCGGGCCTACGCGGTCAAGTACGGGGAGCGGTTCGTCGAGAACGACGACTTGCTCGGCCTCAGCGCCGCCAATCTCACGGCCGGCCTGACCGGCACCTTCGTCGTCAACGGCAGCCCTACGAAGACGGAGATGGTCGACGACGCTCGCAGCCACACGCAGGTGGCCCAGCTGACAACTGCGGTCGTCGTCGCGATCGTGCTGCTCTTCCTGACGAAGCCATTGCAGTACCTGCCGGAGGCAGTCCTCTCCGCCGTCGTCTTTCTGATCGGACTCAAGCTCGTCGACATCGCGAGCATGCGCAAGATCTGGAGGCTGCGCAGGGAGGAGTTCGTGGTCGCCGCGGTCACCGCCGTGGTGGTCGTCTGCGTCGGCGTCGAGCAGGGGATCGTACTCGCGATCGTGCTCTCGCTCATCCTTCACGTGCGCCGCCACTACACGCCGCGCGACGCCGTAATCGTCTGGGACGAGAAGGGACGGGTCACGCTCGTGTCGCCCGCTCCCGGTGTCATGTCGGAGCCCGGGCTCGTCGTCTACCGCTTCGCGGTCGGCCTCTTCTACGCGAACGCGGAGCGTTTCGCCGACGAGGTTCGCGGCCTCGCCGAGGGTGCCGAGCCTCCGCGCTGGCTCGTACTCGACCTCGGAGCCGTGGATGACGTCGACTACACCGGCGGCGAGACGCTCGCGGAGCTCGTCGAGGAGCTGCTTACCCGGCGGATCGTCGTCGCGGTCGCCGAGCCGAGCGCCGCCGTGCAGCGGGAGCTCGACGCGTTCGGCGTCACCGGGCGGATCGGGCGCGAACGCGTATACGCGACGGTCGGCGATGCGCGCGACGCATTCCGGCGGGAAGCAGGGCAAGACATCCGGCCCTGAGGGAAGGTCGCGACCTCAGCCGCCGGCAGCGGGTGCGCTCGGCGTTCCGTCGTCGTGACGGCGGCGGCGTACGAACCAGACGATTCCGCCGGCAAGGACTGCCACGGCCAGGATCCCGAAGGCGATCCAGCCCCACGGAGTGCTCTCTGGCTCTTCTTGCTGCGCCGCGGCTGCGGCCGCAGCGCCGGCGACGACTGCGGTCGTGTTCACGCCCGCTGTGGTTGTCACGACCGTCGCCACTGTGGTCGTCGCGCCGATCGCCGTCGTGGTGGCCGGCTGCGTGGTGGCGACAGCCGTCTGGGTGTGTGTCTGTGTCTGTGTCTTCGTCAGCGTCGTCGCCGGTGTGGTGGTGACGACCGTGACGGTCGTCGGCGGAGCCGTGGTCGTTGTCGCCGGCTCCGTCGGACTCGTGGTCGTTGCGGGTCTGGTCGGCACCGTGCGCGTCGCTGCCGGAAGGGTCGGGGTCGTACGGGTGGTGCCGATCGTCCCTGTGATCACGCCTCCGCCTGCGCCACAGCCGGCGGTGAGTGCGGCGGCGCCGGCAAGCGCGCCTGTTCTGAGGGACAGCCGTATCCGCGGTCGGGTCACGGAATTGACGCTACGCGGCCCGACGGACGCCACCTCATCCCCTCGGGACGAAGCTTCGCGCGCGTGGCCGCCGTAGCGTTCCGCAGTTGATGCAGTGGATGCTGCCCGCGATCGCGGTGATCATCCTCGCCTTCGCGGCGGTGTCGCGCCGACTCGACGGAACCTCGATCACGGCGCCGATGGTCTTCACGGGCGCCGGTCTCGTCCTCGGGGCAAAGGCAGCCGGGCTCGTCGATCCGACCCCGAGTGGTGCCACCGTGAAGCTGCTCGCCTCCGCGACGCTCGCGGTCGTCCTGTTCGGGGACGCAGCGCGCATCGATCTGCGCGCCCTGCGCGAGGAGTTCCGGGTGCCGGCCAGGTTGCTCGGGATCGGGCTGCCGCTGACCATCGCGGCCGGGTTCGCCGTAGCCCTCTTGCTCTTCGGATCGCTCGGGTGGCCGGAGGCGCTCGTTCTGGCGATCGTGCTCGCCCCGACCGATGCGGCTCTTGGCCAGTCCGTCGTGACGCTGCCGAGCCTCCCTTCGCTCATCCGGCAGGGGCTGAACGTGGAGAGCGGGCTCAACGACGGTCTGTGCGTGCCGCTCTTCGGAATCGCAATAGCGATCGCCTCGACCGAAGCCGGGCTCACCGGCGTGCATCACGCCGTTGTGCTGGTGGCCGAGGAGATCGGCTACGGCGTGCTCGTCGGTGTCGGCGTCGGTGCCATGGCCGCGGCCGTTGTCGTCTTCGCCGGCGGACGCGGGCTCGTCGAGCCACTCTGGCTCCAGGTCGTCCCGGCGGCCGCGGCCGCGCTCGCGTACACGACTGCCGTCGCCGTCCATGGCTCCGGGTTCATCGCGGCGTTCGTCGCCGGCCTGGTTTTCGGAGCGCTCCGCCACCGCGTAGGCGGCGAGGTCGGCCACCTGGTGGAGGAACTAGGGGCGCTGCTCGGAGCGGCGACGTTCGTCGTCTTCGGTGCGGCGTTTCTCGAGCCGGCGCTCAGCGGGATCACCTGGGCCGTCGCCGGGTGCGCGATCCTCAGCCTCACGGTCGTGAGGATGATTCCGGTGGTGATCGCGATGCTCGGCACCAAGGCTCGAAGACCGACGCTCGCGTTTCTCGGCTGGTTCGGTCCCCGCGGGCTCGCCTCGATCGTGTTTGCCGTGCTGGTAGTGGAAGAGAGCGGGACGCTGCCGCACGAAGGGCTGCTTCTGACGACGATCTACGCAACGGTCGGTCTCTCCGTCCTGCTGCACGGCCTGACTGCCGCGCCACTCGCACGCCGCTACGCGAACTGGTACTCCTCCCACCGCGCCTCAGGTGTCCAGGCGGAGTCGGCCCACGAAGTTCGCTGGCGTACGAATCTTGCGTCGCCTCCGCGGTCTCAGGCCGGCGCCGGCGCGCCTTCCTGAGGCGGAGGCTCGGGGTCGCCCGGCGCGGCGGCGGAGTCTTCGGCCGCGTACTGAGTGAGGAGCTCTTGCTCGCGCTCGACCTTGGGGAAGAAGAAGAAGACGAGCCCGGCGCCGAGCAGGACGGCGACGATCCCGGCCGTGTACGCCCACTGATCGCCCTGCAGGAACGCGGTCTTCGCACCCGCGATGATGTTGTCCTGAACCGAGGTCGGGTAGCGGCTGGCGGTGTCGGCGGCGCTGGAGAACGACTTCGTCAGCTCGGCCTGGACACTGCTGTTGACGCTCTTGCCGGAGGCGGCGACAGCCGCTCCGGCTGCTGCTGCGTAGCCGGCGGTCAGCAGCGCACCGAAGATCGATTGCATGATCGCGCCGCCGAGGTCGCGTTGCAGATCGGCGGTGCCCGACGCCATGCCCACGCGCTTGACGGGCACCGAGCCGGTGAGCGAGTGCGAGGCCGGGGTACCGGCAAGGCCGACACCGATCCCGACGAACGCATAGCCCAGAGCGACCTTCCAGTAGGAGATGTTCTCCTTCCACAGGAGCAGCATGGTCAAAAAGCCGAGCAGCACGAAGACGTAGCCGAATAACAGCGTGAACCTCGCGCCGCGGAACTCGACCAGCTTGGCCGAGCGCGGAGCAACCACGACCATGCACGCTGCCGCCGGCAGAATCGCCAGTCCCGCGTCGACGGTCGAGTAGCCGAGCACGTTCTGCAGGAACTGCTGGCCGATGAACATCGCTCCCATCAGCGAGCCGAAGACGATGATCCCGGCGACGGCTGCCACCCAGAACGTCGGGCGGGCGGCGACATGCAGGTCGTAGAGCGGGTTCTCGGCCCGACGCTGGCGGATGACGAACGCGACGAGGGCAGCCGCGGCAACGATGAACAGGCCGAGAATCAGCGTCGTCTCGTTCGGGACCGCGGCAAAGTTGATCCCCAGGATCAGCGCGCCGACGAGGAAGATGGAGAGCACACCGCCCGGGTGGTCGACCGGCTCCGTGCTCTCGTTTATGTGACTCGGCACGAGCTTGACGGCCATCGCGAGTGCGATCAGTGCAAGCGGCAGCGTGATCAGGAACACCGATCCCCACCAGTAGTGCTCGAGCAGGATCCCCGCGCAGAGCGGGCCGAGAGCGGCGATCGCGCCACCGGTCGCCGCCCAGAGCGCGATCGACTTCGTCCGCGCCGGCCCAGACCACAGAGCTGTGATCAACGCCAGCGTCGTCGGATACGCCATTCCCGCGGCGAGTCCCCCGATGACCCGTGCCAGGAACAGAACATCGATCGACGGCGCCCAGGCGGCGAGGCAGTCCGCCGGGACCGTCAGCACCATGCCGAGGACGAGCAGCAGCTTCCGGCCGTACCGGTCGCCGACGGCCCCGAAGTACAGCACCGACGCCGCCAGACC
>Ga0207646_10001554_pt1 | contig 28090 bp, 25 predicted proteins | sample KBSK5502metaG_FD_184343 | JGI IMG/M metagenome (GOLD analysis project Ga0207646, IMG submission 184343) | Corn, switchgrass and miscanthus rhizosphere microbial communities from Kellogg Biological Station, Michigan, USA - KBS K5-50-2 metaG... | ecosystem: Host-associated > Plants > Roots >...
CGGGCCCAAGGGCCGCAACGTAGTCCTCGAGAAGAAGTTCGGCGCCCCGACCGTGACCAACGACGGCGTCACGATCGTGCGCGAGATCGAGCTCAAGGACGCGATGGAGAACACCGGCGCGCAGCTGTTGCGCGAAGTGGCGACGAAGACCAACGACGTGGCCGGTGACGGCACCACCACGGCGACCCTTCTCGCTCAGACCATGATCGGCGAAGGCTTCCGCAACGTCACCGCGGGCGCCAACCCGATGCAGCTCAAAATCGGCATTCAGAAGGCTGTCGACGCTGTGGTCGAAGAGATCAAGAGACTTTCCATCCCAGTCAAGGGCCACGAGGACGTCGCCCACGTGGCGTCGATCTCCAGCCAGGACGAGCAGATTGGAACTCTCATCGCCGACGCCATGGACAAGGTCGGCAAGGACGGTGTCATCACCGTCGAGGACAACCAGGCCATCGCGACTGAGCTGGAGGTCGTCGAGGGCATGCAATTCGACCGCGGCTACGTGGCCGCTTACATGGTCACCAACCCCGACCGTATGGAAGCGGTCCTCGAGGAGCCGTTCGTTCTGATCACGGACCGCAAGATCTCGGCGATCCAGGACCTGCTCCCGGTGCTCGAGCGCGTGGTCCAGCAGGGCAAGCCTCTATTGATCGTCGCCGAGGACGTCGAGGGCGAGGCGCTCGCGACGCTGATCGTCAACAAGCTGCGCGGAACATTCACCGCTGTCGCCGTGAAGGCGCCAGGTTTCGGTGACCGCCGCAAGGCGATGCTCGAAGACATGGCCATCCTTACCGGCGGCCAGGTCATCAGCGAAGACCTCGGTCTCAAGCTCGACCAGACCAAGGTCGAGCAGCTGGGCAAGGCGCGCCGCGTGACCGTCACCAAGGACGACACCACGATCGTGGAGGGCGCCGGCAAGCCGGAGGCCATCCAGGCTCGCATCAAGTCGATCAAGGCTCAGGTCGAGGAGACCACCTCCGACTTCGACAAGGAAAAGCTGCAGGAGCGGCTCGCGAAGCTCGCCGGCGGCGTCGCCGTGATCAAGGTCGGGGCTCCCACCGAGGTGGAGCAGAAGGAGAAGAAGCACCGCATCGAGGACGCGCTGAGCGCGACCAAGGCGGCGGTGGAAGAGGGAATTGTCGCGGGCGGCGGCACCGTGCTGTTGAACGCGCAGAAGAAGCTCGACGGCGGGCTCGGCCTCAAGGACGACCAGGCGACTGGCGTCAACATCGTCCGCAAGGCGCTTGAGGAGCCGCTCCGCCAGATCGGCGCGAACGCCGGCAAGGAAGGCTCCGTCATCGTCGAGGAAGTCCGCAAGGGCAAGCCGGGCTACGGCTACGACGCCCTGAACGACAAGTTCGTAGACATGTTCGCGGCCGGCATCGTTGACCCGGCCAAGGTCACTCGTTCGGCGCTGCAGAACGCCGCGTCGATCGCCGCGATGGTGCTCACCACCGAGGCGATGGTGACCGAGGTTCCCGAGGAGAAGCGTGGCGGCGGCGGCGGCATGCCGGGTGGCGGCATGGGCGACATGATGTAAGGGTCTTCGGACCTAGTCAGTTCGACCTAAGGGAGCCCCTCTTCGAGAGGGGCTCTTCTCTTTTCCACCCGAATCATCGAACGGGATGATCCCGCCCCGACCTACTACGCGCCGACCGGCGAAGGTCACCGCAAAGGGCAGCAGCAGCATGACGGACGCCACGACCATCGACAGCGCGTCGGGGAGGTGGCGCGGATCGCGCAGCCCGAGGTAGGTGAGGTAGCCGCCGGCGGCAGCGGTCAACCCGACGACGAGGACCGCCGCCCCGATCACCCAGACCCGGTACTCGAGGTACAGGGCAGCGGCTCGGATGCTGGCGAGCCGGAGCAGCCACCAGGCGGCGAGCCCGTTGAGGACCACGCCGCTGAGCACCGCGCAGCCGGCGATCACGAGGCGGAAGGCATCGAGGTGCAGCATCACGAAAGCGGACGCGTTGACGGCGAGGATGCCGACGGGCGTGACTACGCCAAGGGTGACGAGTACTACTTCACGAAGGCGCCGAGAACGCTGGTTAGTGGCCGCAGCCGCAGGCTTGGGCGCCGCCGGCGTCGTCGCCGGTGTCGAACGAGTGGCCGCAAGAGCAGGAGTGCACCGCGTTCGGGTTGTGGACTGTGAAGCCCGCGCCCATCAAGCTGTCGACGTAGTCGATCTCGCTGCCGCGGATGTACGGGGCGCTGAAGTCGTCGATCACGATCTGCACGCCATCCTGGTCGATGGTGATGTCCTCGGCCCGGCGCATGTCGTCGAAGGCCATGCCGTACTGCATGCCCGAGCACCCGCCGCCGCTCACGAAGATGCGGAGGGCCAGCTGGGGATTGCCTTCCTTGGCGAACAGTTCCTTGAGGCGTGCCTGGGCGTCGGGGGTGAGTGAGACGACAGCTTGTTCGATCACGTTTTGGATGTTACCACGGGCGCCTGCGGCAGCAATACGGCGTAAAGCGCCGAGGTCGCGGGGGCCGGCACCCCCAACCGCTCGGCGCGACGCGACAGCTCGCCCTGGAGCGTCTCGACCTCCATCCGCCTCCCGGCGACCAGGTCGTCGTACAGCGAGGAGTAGAGGTTCGAAGGGAGGGCCGCCATATTGGTGAGCGTGCGCTCGACCAGCTCGTCTGGCACCGCCACGCCCTCCGCTCGGGCGACGTTCACCCCTTCTTCGAGGACCTGCCGAAAAAGGTTCCAGGAAGGCGGTGACTCTCGCACCACCCCGATCGGTTGACGCGTGGCCGCCGTCAGGCCGGACTGGGCGCAGATCAGGATGTACTTGGTCCAGAGCGCGACCCGAATGTCGTCGACCAGGTGGGCGTCGATCCCGGCCCGCCGGCAGGCGGCGAGAAAGGCCTCAAGTCTTGGTGTGCGCCGCCCGTCCAACTCGCCGAACACGATCCTGGCCGGGCCGCCCGTGTGGCGGATGAGGCCGGGCTCGGCAATGCCGGCGAAGATGTATGCCGCTCCTCCCGCGACTCGCTCAGCGCCGATTCTGGCCGCGAGCTTTTCCTCGTTGTCGATGCCGTTCTGCAGCGAGAGGACCACCGAGTCGGGCCCGAGCAGCGGCGGTAGTGATGCGGCGGCGGTTTCGGTGTCGTACGCCTTGACCGTGAATAGGACGACCTGCGCAGGACCGATGTCCGCCGGATTGTCGGTCGCGTGCGCGTCCGCCGGCGCCAGGTCGAAGTCGCCCAATCCACTGCGGATTTGAAGGCCCCGCTCTCGCATGGCTGCGAGTTGCGCTCCCCTCGCGAGGAAATGAACGTCCTCGCCGCCCTGGGCGAGCCGGGCCCCGAAATAGCCGCCGACCCCGCCCGCGCCGACGACGGCGATCTTCATGCATCCCCTCTCCCCGAAGGCAGAGGGGTTCGCCGGGAACTGGCTTCGCCAGGCCCGGCGCCTAAGGGGGGAGTTCCCCCCTTAACAAAGACGGTTAGGGAGAGGGGCGTGAACACTCCTTAACCAACGACCCTCAACCCCGGCCGAGCTTGAACCCCTTCTTGGCATCTTTCTTGCCCTCGGCGCTCGTCGAACCGGCGATCAGCTGGGCCAGCGTCTCGGCGCCGCGCGCGATGGCGCTCTTGGGATCGGTGAGGACAAGGATCTCGCCCCTGACCGCCGCCTCGTCCGGCTTCGTACCGTCGAAGTCGATCTCGACCGCGAGCTCCTGCTTCAGCGTCCGGACCACGTCTTCCCGGCTCACCACCGACTTGGGGACCTTGTTGTTCAGCGCGAGGATGACGCGGCCGGGGACGATGTTGAGCACGTTGGTGAAGATGTTCAACAGCTCGCCGACGTCTTTGAGCGACGACAGCTCCGGCGTGACCAGCACGAGCACGCGCTGGGAGTGGTCGAGCACGCTGATGACGATGTCGGTGAACGCGACGCCGAGGTCGAAGACGATATAGCGGAACGCGTTAACCAGGATGCCCATCGCGCGGTTGACCAGGTCGACCGTGATGAGGTCGGCCTGTTCGGCGCGGAGCACACCCGGAAGGAGCATCATGCCGCCCGGGTGGTGGAGGATGGCCCCGAGCACCGCCTCCTCGAAGTTGGCCGGGGGCACCTGGCTGGCTGCGGCCAGGCATCCCGTCGGGGTGAGATACGAGATGAGGGCGGCATGGTTGTACGGCAAGGCGAGGTCGACGAGCAGTACCTCGCCGGGGAAGCGCTTGCCCAGCGCGGCCGCGAGGTTGACGGCCACCGTCGTGCGCCCGGATCCGCCCTTGGGCGAGTAGACGGCCACCGTGGACGCAGCCTGCTCCGGAGCCACCATGCGCGCTCGAGCGATCAGGTTCGGCAGCGTGTCCTTGCGCTGCTCGACGAGCTTGGTCAGCTCGATGATGGCGTCCGAGTCCGCGGGCAACGTCTCGTAGAGGGTCTTGCGGTCGAGCGTGAGGAGCTTGCAGTCTTCGAGCGCCCGCACGCTGGCGGTCCTGGTTTCCTCGGAGATGAGCGCCATCTCGCCGAAGAAGTCATCCGGACCCATCAGGGCGATCGTGATCGTGTGCCCCGGTGACTCCTCGACGTACACCTCGCACCGGCCCGACTCGACCACGAACATGGTGTCGCCGGGGTCGCCCTGGTGGACGATCACCGAGCCCTTGGCCGCGGACGCCGGGGCTAGCCGCCGAGCGAGGGCGTGGAGGACGTTGTCGGGCAGGGTAAAGAAGATCGCCACGCGTTCGAGGATCTGGAAACGCTTCCGGAGCTCGTCAGGCGGTCCCCCGCCGGCTTGATGGGTGTCGCTCACGCCGGATGAATTATAGAAGTGGTGTTATGAAGCCCCTGATTTAGCCTCCCGCGAGTTTTGGCCTCGATCAGGCAGTTGGTAGACTTAGCCGCCGTCGGTCCCGTGGTGTAGCCTGGCCAAACACGCGGCCCTGTCAAGGCCGAGAACGCCGGTTCGAATCCGGTCGGGACCGCCATTTAGGCTCCGCGGCGCTCTGTGGAGAGGTGGCCGAGTCCGGTTGAAGGCGACGGTCTCGAAAACCGTTATGGGTCACTGGCCCATCGAGAGTTCAAATCTCTCCCTCTCCGCCAACTGCTGCGAGTCATGAATTACGGCCCGCTCGAGGCTTGAGAGGGCGGGTTCGGTACGGTTCGCCATGCCACTCCGTCCCACCACCAAAGGCCATCTGCCGACCGCGCTGCAGTGGGTGGCACGTCGCGCCCAGCATCTCGCCAGGTCTGCCCGTCCCACCACCACTGGCGATCTGAAGAGAGCTGGATACCGGGAGTAGGTCTGGCTTTGCGCATTCGGGCGCGCGCGATGAGGAGAAGGGCGACGCAGGCTATGAACACATAGACGGTGAGCTGACCGATGAAGATGAAAGGATGGTCGGCCACGCCCGGAGTCTAGTGCGGCCGGGGACCGCGTTCGGCTCCAAAGGCGTAGAAGCCGGCCTATCGAGAGTTCCCGACGGGATCAGCAGGTACCGCGTAACGTTGGACGGAGACAAATCACTCCCTCTCGGCTGTTCACCGAGAGTCGAATGGGCCGAGTGGTGAGTTAGCCGGCCCGCTCCCAGGTCAGCGTTCGATTCACCAGTGTGTCGTCGGATGTGGTCGTGGTCAGACGGATGATCAGCTCGCCTGACTCCACCTTCATGTTCCGGATCATGGTCGCTCCGACGTGGCCGGGGGAGAGCGCGCCGACCAGCCGGGTACGCACGTCGCCACTCGTTTCGTCCACCTCATACGTGCCGAAGTAGGCGTCATAGCCGCCGATTGCGGCGGTGTTGTTCTGCCTCGTGAACGCTGGCGCCGCGACCGCTACGCTGCGGTCGCGCTTCATGAACTGCGCTGCGAAGTTCCCTGCACCATCGAAGAACAGCAGCGCCAGGGGGTCAGAGCCCAGAGTGGGTTCATCAACCGGTTCGCCCGACGCATCCCGATCGAGGCGCGAAAGCAAGCGCCATGTCCCGACCAGGTCATTACCCAGGCCGCCCATGATCTTCAGGGTAAACCCGCGCCGCGTTCGAAAGACGTCTACGAGGCCCCGCCCCGCGCGGTTGCGTTCCGCAGGTGCGTTCATGAAGCGACCGCCAACCAGCCGGGGGCCGGCCGGGCGAGCCAGCCCGACTCGACGAGGCGGTCAACGGTCCCCGCTGGCATCGGCCAGCTGAACCAGTTTCCTAAATCATGTTCAGGAGCGAGCACCGCAGCGCGCATTGCCGCCATTACCACGGCGTCGTGGGGATGCTTGACCGGAGCCGGCTTGTCGAAGACGTCATTCCAGTGGTGCAGCGCCGCGAAACGCCAGGTTGACTCATCCTCGAACACCAGCCCCTCGCCGACGATTGCTCCCACGCGCTGCAGCCGGTCCCGTACACGCTTTACGCGCTTGCGATCCCACGCCAACTCAACCTCCAAGTCGTCCAGCGTCGACCCGCCGTGCTCCGCGAGATGAGCAAGCAGCGTGGCGTCGTCGCCGGTGGCGGCGGCGATCGATTGTCGGACCAGCGGATCGAAGAGCCGTGCGGTCTCCGCTGTCAGGTAGAGCGACTTACCGCGATGCAGTTTGGTCAACACGATTCCCGGCCGCAGGGTCAGCTGGAACGACCATATCCACTTCGTCCGCGGCCACAGGTCGAAGCCTCTTCCGCCCGCTCGCGCCGGCGGTTCGTGACAGGCACCGAAGAGGCTCGGCAGCGCTGAGTCGGGCATGCGGGTGAGAATTCCGCGATCGGCCAGGAAAGAAGCCGCTTCGTCCAGGGAGTTAAGGGCCCGATCTGGTGTCAACCGGCATTCCCGGTTGCGCCGTCGTTCGAGAGTGGACAGCAGCGACCGGCCGCCGCTCGCCATCCGTGACCTACCTTTCGTCCTTCGCCCCGTCGCTACCGCTGGCCGTGCGTGGTTGGGATCACTGGGCCCAAGCCTATCTCTGAATCCGGCTCGAGGACTGGTCGTCAGAGCGGTTGCGCCGCAGTATGAAATCTGAGGTTCGCGGAGGGTGCAGCCAGTCGAGTTCGAAAAGTGTCTACGACACCCCGCCAGGCTCCTCCGCCTCCGCGATTTGGAGCGTCCACCTGATCCCACAACCGGGTCCCCACAAGTAATCTGCGTCTACTCGGTTGGCAGAAAGAGGAATGCCGGGCAGTCGCTGGGCCTTGCGGAGTGGTGCGGTCGCGGCCGCGCTGCTCGTGGGCGTCCTCGCGTCGGCGGTGGTGAGTGCGGCACCGTCCGGCTGGCTTGCCCTCGACGGGAGCATCCGGTTCAACCCGGCTGGCGGTGCCACCTACGACTGGGCGAACTCGGGCAGCGGCGGCCCCACCTATGCCTGTCCTGTCGGTTCCGTGAATCTGAGCGGTCCAGGGGGACTCTTCAACTGTGGCCGGCCGGCCGGCGGCTCCAGTCCGCCGATCGCGCCAAGCCTCACACCCGCGGCAGCGGCCGACGCCAGCATCATCTCAGCGGTCTTTGTCGTCGATCCGATCGCGGGCGATACGACTGCCTGCGGAGCGGGCGACCCGACGATCATCGCCGGCGGCGCGAAGAACGGCGATGCGCTCACCACGATCGGCACGAGCTCCGGTGCCGTCCCGGCCAAGGACGATCTGAGCAACGTCTACGCGGTCAGCCACACCAGAGCCGGCACCGGACACCCGGAGGTCTTCTTCGCGGCCGAGCGGCTCGTCAACAACGGCGACAGTCACATGGACTTCGAATTTCTCCAGAGCATTGTTGGGGTCACTGCCCCGTGCAGCGGCACCTTCACCGGGCACCGCACCGAGGGAGACTTGCTGGTCGCGGTCGACTTCACTGCCGGTGGAGCGCTGGCAGGGACGTCCGCCTATCAGTGGCACTGCCTCGTAGAGCCGGGTCCGCAACCGCCCGATGGGACCGTGTGCGATCCGGCCGGCGTGAGTCCGCCCCAGCACTATCAGGTGATCGTCGCCCCGTCATTCCTCACTTTCCTGGTGAATGCGGCTGACATCCCGTGCGGAGGTTGGGTGTGCCGCGACGCGATCTCAGGCAACTCGACGATTGTGTCGACCAACGACTTTCTCGAAGGCGGCGTCGACCTGGCCGGCATCCCGTTCGCCGGCTGCTTCAACACTTTCCTTCCGCACACGCGCACCGCTCAGTCGTTCACATCCGTACTCAAGGATTTCGCAGGGCCGCTGGCCTTTCACTCGTGTCGCGACCCCGTGATCGCGAGCACGAGCGCTCCCGGCGGGGGCGGGGCCGCTCCCGGCGTTTCTGTGACTGACTCGGTCACCATCGGCAACGGTGGCGCCGGTCCGGTCCCGACAGGGAACGTCACGTTCTTCCTGTGCGGTCCAGCTCAGGTCACCGCCGCCGGATGTCCCAGCGGCGGCGCCCAGGTAGGGTCCGCCAAGCCTTTGGTGGCCGGAGCCGCGACCTCCGACCCGACCACGGCAACGACGTGGCCTGGTCAATACTGCTGGCGCACCGAATACGCGCCCGACGTCGCCAGCACTGGGGTCTTCGCTGCGGCGACGCACACCAACGCGACCTCCGAGTGCTTCATCGTCGCCGTCTCCGGGCCGGGCCTGCCCAACACCGGCACGCCGGCGTCTCCAGCGCAGCCGGGACCGTTGCTGCCTTGGGCGCTTGTACCAGTCGGACTGCTGGCCGTTGCCTGGCGGCGGAGCCGGGCCGTGACCGTGCTTCTGATCGCTGGGCTGCTCGCGGGCTCGAGTCCCTCGTCGCCGGCGCAGTCCCAGCCGCCCCGGGTGACGACCGTTGCGGAATCGGCGCAGTTGGACCCCAGTGAGCCTCGCGACCGGTCGATCAAGCCACCTCCTCTTGCGACCGAGACGCCGAAACGTCTGGCGGTGCAGGTTTGGCGGTTGGTGATCCCAACCATCGGCGTCGATGCGCCCATCGAGCCGGTCGGCCTTGACGCCCAGAATGCCATGGCCTCTCCGAGGAGTCTCGACACGGTTGGTTGGTTCAGTCGAGGGTCGACGCCAGGCGAGCCCGGTGACGCGGTGATCGACGGACACTACGGGCTGCCGTTGACCCCTGGCGTTTTCCGCAACCTCGATAAGCTCCGGCCTGGAGACACCCTGCAGGTGATATGGCCCGATGGCCGCCGGCTCCAGTTCCGGATTGTGACGGCGTCATTGCTGGCGGCGAATTCAGCGCCGCCGCCCGACGTGTTCTCGCGCTCCGGCCCAGCTCGTCTCTCGCTGGTCACATGCGCCGGCCAATGGGAACAGAGCCAGAGAACATATAACGAGCGTCTGATCGTGACCGCCGAACTGATGTCTTAGGCCGTACTCCCATCTAGAATGGCGCGGCCGTGTTCAAGGGCTGCCGGGTGGGAGTCGTGGTCCCCGCCTACAACGAGGAGCGGCAGATCGAAGGCGTTCTGGCGACGATGCCCGACTTCGTCGACCGCATCTTCGTCATCGACGACTGCAGCGCCGATAAGACCTCCGCCGTCACCAAACATTGGGCCAAAGGGCGCGGGAATGCGCACCGTGTCCAGCTGATCCGGCACGAAACGCGCGGAGGGGTTGGTAGGTCGATCACCACCGGGTACAAGGCGGCGCTGGAGGACGGAATGGAAGTCGTGGCCGTCATGGCCGGCGACGGCCAGATGGACCCCAATGAGCTGCCGATGATCCTCGAACCCGTCGCCGACGGCAAGGCGGACTACAGCAAAGGCAACCGTCTGACCAGCGGCGTCGCCTGGGAGAAGACCCCCCACGTCCGCTACCTGGGCAACGCATTTCTCTCCCTGCTCACCAAGATCGCATCTGGCTACTGGCACGTAGCCGACACGCAGTCCGGCTACACGGCCATCAGCGCCGAGGCCCTCCGAGCGATCAACCTGGACGATCTCTATCCGTCATACGGTTACCCCAACGACATACTCGTGCGCCTCAATATCCGCAACTTCCGCGTCGCGGACGTCCACATAACGCCGCGGTATGGGATCGGCGAACGGTCGTCCATGAAGGTCTGGAAGGTCATCCCGACCGTGTCCTTCCTTCTTTTCAGGGGCTTCTTCTACAGGATGTTCGAGAAGTACGTGATCCGTGACTTCCATCCTCTTGTCTTCTTCTATGCGCTCGGTTTTCTTCTGGTCACGATCGGCTTCGTGCTGGGCGTGGTCGAAACGATCGCCAAGATCACCCAGGGCAACATCGCAGTTGCCACCGTCGTGCTCGTCGCGCTGCTCGGCATCTCGGGCCTGCAGCTGCTCCTGTTCGCCATGTGGTTCGACATGGAATACAACAAGGAGCTGCGATAGCCCGGATTCGCCGGATTGCGATCGTCACGAGCTCTTATCCCGCCGGCGGCTCCGACTACGCAGGCGCATTCGTGCCCGGGTTCGCTTCCGCCTTGAGCGAGCGCGGGTGCGAGGTGACGGTGCTCACACCGGACAAGGCCGGTCCCAAAGAGCAGTGCCTGACCCATTCGGTGCGGTGGTTCGAGTGGGCCGGCAGCTCGAAGCCATTGGTCGACTTCAGCCTTCGGTCGCCCGGTGATCTCCGATTGATCGCCTCCCTGCTTCGGTCCGGAGAACGCGCCCTGCGCGTGCTCCTGGAGGAGAAGCGGATCGAGTCCGTGCTCGCCCTCTGGGCTCTGCCCGCCGGGTACCTGGCCTGGCGCGCGTGCAGGCCGCGCACCCCCTACTCGGTCTGGGCCCTCGGCTCAGACATTCACACCTGGGCGCGCCGCCCCTTGATCGGAAGCCTGGTGCGCCGCGTTCTGCGCGATGCGCAGCATCGTTTCGCCGACGGCATCGAGCTGGGGGCCGAGGTGACCCGCATCTGCGGCCGCGATTGTGACTTCCTGCCGACCATGCGCCGGCTGCCCACGCCGGCGCCGCTGCCACGTCCCCTTGGCGCCGGGTTCAACTTCCTGTTCGTCGGCCGCCTCGAAGCCGTCAAGGGTGCGGACGTGATGGTCGACGCCATGCTCGAGCTGGTTCGGTCCGGATCCAGCGCCGGGCTGATCGTTTGCGGCACCGGCAGCTTGGAACCATCGCTGAACTCGCGAGTCGAGGCCGCGCGCGCGACCGATCGCATCCTGTTTCTCTCGAGCCAACCCGGCGACGTCGTCGCCGGCTACATGTCCGCATGCGATTGCCTGGTCGTCCCCTCTCGAAACGAGAGCATCCCCATCGTCTTCTCGGAAGCGCTCCAGGCTGGTTTGCCCATGCTTGTCACCGATGTCGGCGACATGGGCGAGCTGGCCCGCCGGCACGGCCTCGCCGCGCCCATACCCGCAGCCGACGTGGGGGCGCTTGCCGCCGCGATGCGTAGGTTCATCGAGGATCGCGAAGCTCAGACGGCCGCCTATAAGAAGGCGAGACAAGAGCTGCTCCGTATATTCGACGTGGGCGCCACCGCGGACCGTTACCTGACCGCCATCGAGTCCGCTTGACACCACCCACCGACCACGAGTACTGGGAGGAACGCACGCGCCTCTATGGCGCGCGAGCCGCCGGCTACAGCGACGTCGCCATGGATGCGTACGAGGACCGGCTGCGGCGTGCGGCCATCGAGCGCCTGGTGGGTCGTGGCGATGGGCGGCGCCTGCTGGACGCCGGTTGCGGCAGCGGCCGGTGGAGCATCCGGCTGGCCGAGGCGGGCTGGGTGGTCACGGGCGCCGACATCAGCCACGGGCTGCTCTCGCTGGCACCATCCGCGCCCAACGTGACCTATGTTCAGGGCTCGATCCAGGACCTCGACCTGCCGACCGCGAGCTTTGACGCGGTCTTGAGCGTGACCGTCCTCCAGCACATCACCGACGAGCGCTCTTTCGATGCAGCCGTCGACAACCTGATGAAGATGCTCCGCCCGGCCGGCATGGTCGCCGTGCTCGAATATGCTCCGCTGCGGGTGTTCGGCAGCGTGCCCGGCTACATGCACGCGCGCTCCCGCAGCCAATGGATCCGCGCCTTCTCCTCTCGCGGGTGCCGCTTGCGCGCCGAGACCGGGGTGCGCTTCGTTGGCCACGGCCCCTACATGCTCGCGGTCAAGCTCACGCGCCGGCTGTGGCCTGCGATCGACAAGGAAACGCCGCCCCCGGCGCTGAACGCGCTGCGCGCGACCTGCCAGGGCGTCGACCTGGCCCTGGCCCGCATCCCCGGAATCACGCTCACAGGTGACGTGCGTCTTCTCGTCTTTGAGAAGTCCCCGGTCGAGAAGTCCCCCGTCGAGAAAACCGCGCCATGATGTTTGTGGTCCGGGTGCTGGGTTCGCTCGGGGCGCAGCTGCTACTCGTCCTTTGCGGAGCCGCAACCACCGTCATCGTCGCCCGCCTCACCGGCACCCACGGCGCGGGCGCGTACTCGGTCGCCGTGCAGATCGGGGCGCTGGTAGTGATCGGAGGCGGTCTTGGGATCGACTTCGGCCTCATCTACTTCGCCGCCCGCGACCGCATGAGCCAATCCGATCTGGCTCCCACCCTCCTGTGGTTCGGGCTCGCCTGGGGCGCCGTACTGGCCGCGGGTGGCTACGCGGCCGCCCAGGCGTTGGGGGGATCGCTCCTCAAGGGCGTCGGCGGCTCGGTGATCCTGGCTTCGGTCGCCGCGGTCCCGTTCATGCTCGCCGTCCGCTATCTGCGCTATTTCCTGCTTGGACGCAACCAGCTGCTCCCGTTTAACGCCGTCAACGTCGTCCTCGCGCTGGCCTGGGTGAGCTTGGTCGCGGTCGCGGTCGCGATGCTGGGCGGCGGGGTCGTGGGCGCCGTTTGGGCGTACGCCGCGGCCAACGTCATCGCTTTCGCCGCGGCGCTGGTGCTCGTACCCACGGCGCTGGGGGTGCCCAACCTGCGGCGGGCGTTCACCGCCCTGCGCACAGTGGCGGCGTTCGGCCTTCGCGCCCAGCTCAGCACGGTCCTGCAGTTCTTCAGCTATCGGTTCGATCTGTTCCTGGTCAACGCGACCGCCGGGCTTGGAGCCACGGGCGTTTACAGCGTCGCAACGCTGCTCGCGGAATCGGTCTGGTACATCCCGAGCGCCGTAGCTCTAGTCCTGGCTCCGCGCGTGGCCGCGGGCGTCGAGGGTGATGACGATGAAGTGACCGAGGCCATCTGCCGGGGCACAGTGCTGGTGAGCGTGGCGGGAGCGGTCCTGATCGCGGCGCTTGCCCCGCTGCTGGTTCTGGTGCTGTTCGGCGCAGCGTTCCTGCCCGCCGTCGTGCCGCTTTGGGTGCTCTTGCCAGGAGTCGTCGCGCTCGGCCTCGACAAGCCCATCGCCAGCTACCAGCTCGGCAGGGGACGTCCGCAGATCTCTCTGTACGTGACGCTGATCGCCACGCCCATCACGGTCGCGGCGTACCTGCTTCTGATCCCTCGGTACGGGATCGTCGGGGCGGCCGCCGGCTCGACCATCTCATATGTCGCGACCACCGCTATCGAAATCGTGTATCTGCAGCGGGTCAGCCCGCTGCGGCTTCGCAACCTGGTGATCCCACGCCGGTCCGACTGGCGCCTCTACTCATCTGCCTGGCAGCGCCTGCGGCCGGCATTGACCGCGGGGATGCCTTGGTGAACCGTTGGACCGAGACGTCGGAAAAAACCGCGAACTTCGGGCTGGCCGCCATTGTGCTCGTGTCCTGCCTGCTCGCGCTGGCGTGGGTCTTCTACGTTCCGATCTTCGAGGCGCCCGACGAAACCGTCCATTTCGAATACTCGGCCGCCCTGTACAGCGCCGGGGGCCTCATCGCCCCGCGTGATGCAGCCCGGCTGAACCTGCCTCCCGGGCGACCCAATCCCTACCCCACCTACCTCGAAGACCAGTCGGCGGTGGCCGTAATCGCAGAGAAGCCCGACGTGAAGGCGCCCGCCGGATACGGCAGCGGCTCGTACTACGCCGCCGTCGACGATGGCGCCGCCTCCGGCGCCACGGACCAGCAGCTGTTCAGCCCTCCGCTGCTGCGCTACTACCCATTCGGCTACTACCTGCTGGACGCGGCCGCGATGGGCGCGACGGCGCTTTTCACCAGGAGCCCGGTGGCGCTGTTCTTCGCCGCGCGCACGCTCTCCGTCGCGCTGCTGGCGATCAGCCTCGTGCTGACCTACCTGCTGCTGCGCCGGCTCCGCTGCCGGCGATCGCTGGCTCTCGTGCTGACGGGCGTGGTCGGGCTCTTCCCGATGACGTCGATGCTCAGCTCGTCGGTCCAATCCGACAGCCTCAGCTTCACGCTGTCGACGCTGGCCTTGCTGGCCGCGCTCGAGGTGCGCCGCCGCCCCCACGACCTGCGCTGGATCGCTGTCCTTGGCGTCGGCCTCGGCCTCCTGCTCGTGACCAAGGTGCACTTCTTCGCCATCGTCGGCACGGCCGCCGGCGCCATGATCGTGACGCAGCGATTCGAAGCCCGCGATGCTCGGCGCTGGCCGGTAGAGGCAGCCCTCCTGGTCGTGCCCGCGATCGCGCTGGAAACGATCCAGATCTGGACGCAGTGGGGCTCGCCGCCCCTCATCGCCGCCGGCCAGCTCGGAGAGCTGCCCAATTACCGAACGGCGCTCGCCGGCGGCATCACCGGCATCGCGGGCTACATCGGACGCATCACCACGTTTACCTTTCTCGACCACACGTTCGGCCGCGAGTTCAGCAGCTTTTGGGGAGTGTTCGGCTGGGTCGACACGCCTCTTGTGCTGGGCTCGCCCGTCATCACGGTCGCGCTCTGGTTCCTGATTGCCGGCATCTCAATCCTGCTGCTCGCCTGCACACTTGTCCGCCTCGGCCAGGTCGGATACCGGCTCCTGCGGGTGGCGCGTCGCGGCCGGCCGCGCCGCGCGCTGACCATGGCCTTCTCGAACCCGGTCGCGATCTCGTTCTTCTTGCTCGCCGCGTTCCTCTTCAGTGTCGAGGGGTATCCCGGCATCCAGGGCCGGTACTACTTCCCGCTCCTGCCCGCGGTCTTCTGGGTGGCGCTCAAATACGCGCCGCGCGCGCTGCCGGGGAAGTTCGGCCCGGCTCTGTTCCGCATGCAGGCTGCAGGCCTCGTGGTGTACTCGGTGGCCGGCGCGGTGTTTGCGTTTCCAACCCTCAACGCCCGCTTCTACGCCCACGGGCGCGACCTGGTCCCGGTGGCGCGCGAGACGCTGGCGTCCGACACTCAGCCGGGCCGCTACCAGGTGACCAACCTGCGGCTGCCCGAGGCCACCCTGGGCGTCGGGCGGCTGCAGCCGGATCGCGTCGCTGTGGTGGGGTGGGCGATCGACGATCAAGCGGCATCGCCGGCGAAGACCGTCTTCATCGACGTCGACGGGCAGCCTTTCCAGCAAGCGGTCTACGGCGACGACAGCCCGCAGGCGGTGGCTGACCTGGGCAGCGCGCGCTATGCGACTTGCGGCTTCGACGCCATCCTGGACACGACGCGCTTGGCCCCGGGCCCGCACCTGCTGACCGTTCGTGTGGTCAGCGCCGACGGGCGCCGCCTCTACGCGCCGGGACCGGCCCTGGAATTCATCGTCGGCGCCTCGGTGGGCCCAGGGTCTGCGCCTTCGTAGCGGGCCGTCAAGGAGGCCTGGCCCAGGTCCTCGATGGTCGTTGCGCTACGGAATCCCAGCGCCACCGGGACGCGGTCGCTGACTCACCAGCGCCTCAATCGTCCTCACGATCGAGTCAACGTCCAGGCCATGTAGAGACCGCAGATAGGACTGATCGCCGACGAGTCTGTTGAACGTCGGGGACAGGCCGATTCGGTTGAGTTGGGCCCGCTCGGCCGGCAGCTCCGACATCGCCTCGGCCACGGCGCCGCCAAGACCGCCGGCGATGCTGTGCTCCTCGATCGTGACGACATACCTCGAACGCGTGGCCGCGGCCGTGACCGCTTCAACGTCGAGGGGACGAACAGTGTGCATGCTCAGCAGGTGCACACTCAGGCCGCCGGCACTCAGGAGGTCGGCCGCGGCGACGGCTGTCGGGAGCATTGCTCCCGTGGAGATCATGGTGACGTCCGAGCCCTCGCGTAGCGTGATTGCGCGCCCAATCTGGAATTCGGGGTCGGTGGTGTGAACCGCCGGCTCGCCGGCCTTGCCCAACCTGAGGTAGCAGGGTCCATCGTGCTCGATCACCGCTAGTGTGGCGAGCTTTGCCTCAATGGGGTCGCCTGGCGCGATCACCGTCATCTCGGGCAGCGAGCGCATGATCGCCAGGTCTTCGGTGGCATGGTGCGACGGACCTAGATTGCCGTAGGCCAAACCGCCCCCGACCGCGACGATCTTGACGTTGGCGCGGTGATAGCAGACATCGTTCCGAACCTGCTCCAACGCTCTCAACGTGGGGAAATTCGCGATCGAATATGTGAATACGATCTTGCCCGAAAGCGCCATGCCCGCAGCGAGTCCTGTCATGTCTTGCTCGGCGACTCCGGCATTGACGAACTGGCGCGGATAGGCCGCCGCGAAACGCTCGACCACCGAGTAGCCGAGGTCTCCGACCACGAGGCAGATGCGTGGGTCGTTTGCCGCGGCATCGAACAGAGCGCCCAGGAACGCGGTTCTCAAGTCGCCGCAACCTCGGCCAGCGCGCGCTCCAGCTCCTCGGCGTCGGGGGAGCGGTAGTGCCACGCTACCTTTCCCTCCATGAAGCTGACGCCCTTTCCTTTGATGGTATGGGCGATCACCGCCGTGGGACGCCCAACCACACTGGGCACTTCCCCCAGAATCGCCATCAGAGCCGGGATGTTGTGGCCGTCGACCTCTACGACGTCCCAGCCAAACGCACGCCACTTATCGGCCAGCGGTTCAAGCGAGAGTGTCTCTTCGACAAACGACAGGCTCTGGATCTTGTTGTAATCGACGATGGCGACGAGGTTGTCGAGATGGTGATGCCCCGCGAAGAGGTTCGCCTCCCAGTTCGAACCTTCATCACATTCACCGTCGCTCATGATGACGAAAACCCGCCAGGGTTCTTCATCTCTCCTGGCTGCCAACGCCATGCCTACTCCGACCGGGAGACCGTGTCCCAGGGAGCCGGTGGACAGTTCGATGCCGGGCATTCCGGTTGTCACGTGTCCGAACAGCTTGCCGCCGTTTCGCCCGTAGCCGGCCAGCTCGTCGACGCTGAAAAAGCCGGCTTCCGCGAGCGCTGCGTAGGTCACCGCCGCGGCATGGCCCTTGCTGATGATGAGGCGGTCGCGCCCGGCCCAATCCGGCCGGTTTGGGTCAACCCTCAGCACGCTTCCGTACAGGACCGCGACCAGATCCGCCGCCGATAGTGAGGATCCGACGTGAGCGGACCGAGAGCTGCTTGTCATGCGAAGCACATGGCTGCGCAAGCGCTTGGCCAGCTCCTTAAGCCGGCCAGAATCGGCCGCGCGGTGGTCCGATGTGGACAACGCCGGGATGTTATCAGAGCATTGCCGCGACTCCCGGTGCCGCTGCGGGGATCGATTCCTCTAGCTATCCTTCCCCCGAGATGCTCACCAACCGGTCGATCTCGATCGTCGTCCCGTCTTACAACGAGCAGGAAAACATAAAAGCGCTCCACGATAGGACCGCGGCTGCAATCGCCAATGTCACGGCCGATTGGGAGCTGGTTTTCGTGGACAATGGCAGCCGAGACGATTCGCGCCGGATCCTCGCCGAGCTCGCCGTCCAGAGTCCACACGTGACCGTGCTCTCGCTTTCGAGAAACTTCGGCTCGCAGGCGGCTTACTCGTCCGGTCTGGATTACGCGCGAGGTGAGGCGGTTGTCTGCATGGATGGGGACCTGCAGGATCCTCCCGAGCTGATCCCCGACCTGGTCGCGCGCTGGCTCGAAGGCTACGATGTGGTCTACGGCGAAAGGGTGCGCCGGAAGGCCGGGTTCGCGATGCGTTTCGGCTACAAGGCCTTCTATCGCTTGCTGCGGCGGTTTTCTTACATCGAAATTCCCGTGGACGCCGGGGATTTCGCACTCCTCGACCGCCGCGTGGTCGACATCATGAACGCCATGCCGGAGCGCAACCGGCTGATCAGGGGCCTGCGGGCCTGGGTCGGCTTCCGGCAGGTCGGCGTGCCTTACACCCGGGATGCCAGGCATGCCGGGCGAAGCAGCAACAGCGTCATCGACCTTTTTCGATGGGCCGGCACTGGGTTGGTCTCGTATTCCTACGCCCCTCTCGAGCTGATCTCGCTGATGGCAGCGGCCGTGATGGTTCTGGCCGCGGTCGCGGTCGTCATCTACACGGTGCTGTACTTCCTGAATCCCAGAATCCCCCAAGGGTTCCAGACTCTGCTCGTCGCAATCCTGTTTCTAGGCGCGGTGCAGCTGCTCTGCCTGAGCATCATTTCTCAGTATCTGGCCCAGATCTTCGAGGAGGTCAAGGGGCGGCCGAAGTACATCGTCGGCTCGGTAAACAAACCGGTCGGTTCGACCCGGGGTCCCGATGACTAAACTGGCGCCGTGCCTCACCAGCCAGGCGCGCGGCGATTGATTTGAAGGTAGTCATCCTGTGCGGCGGATTGGGCACCCGCCTAAGGGAGGAGACCGAGTTCAGGCCCAAACCATTGGTCGACATAGGTGGCCATCCCCTGCTGTGGCACATCATGAAGATCTACGCACACCACGGCTTCAACGACTTCGTGCTCTGTTTGGGCTATCGCGGCAACATGATCAAGGACTACTTTTTGAACTACGAGGCGATGCAGGGGGACTTCACCATCATACTCGGTCATGGCCATCCGATCACCTATCACGGGCAACACCTCGAGCAAGACTTTCGCGTGACGCTTGCCGACACAGGTCTGGATACCATGACCGGGGGCAGGATCAAGCGCGTCGAGCAGTACATCGACGATGACGTCTTCATGTGCACTTACGGCGACGGAGTTGGCGATGTTGACATCAGCGCCCTGGTCGACTTTCACCGCAGCCACGGTCGACTTGCAACGGTGACGGCGGTGCAGCCCCAGTCACGCTACGGCACCCTCGAGTTCGACACCGAGGGTCTCGAGGTGAAACATTTCAACGAGAAGCCGACGCTCGACGGCGTGATCAGCGCGGGCTTCTTCGTCTTTGATCGCAAGGTCCTCGACTACCTCCCCAGCGACGACTGCGTGCTCGAGCGGGAGCCTCTCGAACGCCTCGCCGCGGATGGGCAGCTGATGGCGTACCAGCATTCGGGGACGTGGCAGGCGATGGACACGTACCGCGACGTGCTGCACCTGAACGAGATGTGGGCAAGCGGCAGCGCGCCTTGGAAGGTGTGGGACTGAGCCCCGTCGAGCCTGCTCGGCAGGGCGGCGCCGCCAAGTTCTGGACGGACCGTCCGACCCTCGTTACTGGGGCGACCGGGTTCGCCGGGTCGTGGCTTGTGGAGCGCCTACATGAGCTCGGCGCCGACACGGTCTGCCTCGTTCGCGATTGGTCGCCTCAAAGCAACCTCGTGCGGACAGGCCTTATCGATACCGTGAAGCGAGTGCGGGGCGATGTCTGCGACCAGGCTCTTGTCGAACGCGTGCTTGGCGAATACGAGGTGGACACGGTGTTTCACCTGGCCGCGCAGACTATCGTCGGGATCGCGAACCGCAACCCGGTCAGCACGCTGAAGTCCAACATCGAAGGCACCTGGTCGGTGCTCGAGGCCGCCCGGCGCAGCCCGTCGGTGAAGCAGATCGTGGTCGCGTCGTCAGACAAGGCGTACGGCGATGCGGAAGGGCGCTACAGCGAGGACACGCCGCTGCGAGGACTGCATCCCTACGACGTGAGCAAGTCGTGCGCAGACCTGATCGCGCAGGCGTACGCGGCCACCTACAAGCTGCCGGTGACAATTACACGCTGCGGAAATTTCTACGGCGGGGGAGACCTCAACTGGAACCGGATCGTCCCGGGCACTATCCGCTCAGTCCTCCGGGGCAAGGCTCCGGTGATCCGGTCGGATGGCACGCCGGTGCGCGATTACCTCTATGTCAAGGACGGAGCTGCCGCCTACATCACGTTGGCCGAAGCGATGGCGTTCAATCCGGACCTCGGCGGCCAGGCTTTCAACTTCTCCAACGAGTCCGAGATCACGGTGCTCGAGCTGACCCGCCTCATCCTCCGTCTCATGCGCAGCCCACTCGAGCCGGAGATTCGCAATCAGGCGTCCAACGAGATCGGGTACCAGGCTCTCAACGCAGCCAAGGCGCGCGAGACGCTGGGTTGGAAGCCTATGTTCAACCTGGAGCAGGCGATGGGGCAGACGATCGAGTGGTACACGAAGTTCTTCTCCGACTCCCCCACTCAGCTGCAGAGGGCAAAACAGCTGGCCGGCTGATCAGGTCTGCCCTGTCGTGTATCTGCTGAGATTTCGCGAGTACCAGTCGACGCATCCGGCCAGCCCTGTTTCCAGAGATACATTGGACGACCAGCCCGTTGCGCGCTCCAGTGCCCGAGGATTTCCTCGGAGACCGAGCAGGGGCTCATTTGGGACAACCTCGCCGAAGCCGAGCTCGAGGCGAGGGTCGATCAAGTCGCGCAGGGTGAGAGCGATCTCGCGGACCGGGCGGTGGTGGCCGGACGAGAGGACGAAGGTACCCGCGCAGGATTCATTGAGAGCAACCGCTCGCAGCGCCCTCGATGCGTCGGTCACATGTAGGAAGTCGCCTGGCTGGCTGCCTTCAGTCAGTGCCGGCCGGCTGCCGCGCAGCAGGCTCAGGATGACCTGCGGGATGAGGTAGGAAGGGTCCTCGGCGGGGCCATACGCCGTCAGGAGGCGCAGCCAGACATGTCGAAGCGAGCGCGCTGCGCACCGCTCGCGGGTTAGGGTGCCGGCCGACAGCTTCGCGGCCCCATAAGCAGTCGTGGGTCGAACTGGGGTTGACTCGTCGAGAACCGCTGCCGTCGGGCCGTTCTCGGCCTGGCTTCCCAGTCCCACCCATGTCGTGGCGCCCGCGCCGGCGGCAAGCTCGACGAGTGCCACGGCGTCCCCGACGTTTTGCGATTGTTGCCGAGGATCGTCGCGGCCCGCATGTCCCGAGCCGGACCATCCGAGGTGGTAGACGACGTCCGGCCTGAAGGCGGCCATCGGCCGCCTTAGAGCGGCGGGCTCGGAGAGCCGCCCGGTGATGGTCTCTACGCGATCCAGCACACTCACGATCCGCCAGGGGTCGCTCTCCGGCCGCATGAGGACCGCCACGGTGTCCCCCGATTCCACGAGGTGGCGAACCAGGTGCGAACCGATGAAGCCGGTCGCCCCGGTGACGAACGCCCGGTTACTGGCGGCCAGCGGTCGTCAGAGCCGGGAGCTGGTGGATGCTCTCAGCCATGTAGTCGATCATCGCGGAGGTCAGGCCTGGGTAGACGCCGATCCAGAACACGTTGTTCATGACGAAGTCCGTGTTCGTCAGGTCGCCTGCCACGCGATGCTCGATGTTCAGGTAGGCGGGCTGGCGGATCAGGTTGCCGCCGAAGAGAAGCCGCGTAGAGATCTTCTTGCTCTCCAGGTGGGCGATGACCGCCGAGCGTGTGAACGGCGCATCCTCGCGGACGGCCATCGGAAAGCCGAACCAGCTCGGGTCCGAGCCCTCAGTGGCCTGAGGCAAGATCAGGTATTCGTTCATGTCCGCGAGCCGTTCATAGAGAAGGGCGAAGTTGCGCCGTCGCGCTTCGATGAATCCCGCCACCTTGTCGAGCTGGGCCAGCCCGACCGCCGCTTGCATGTCAGTGACCTTGAGGTTGTAGCCGATGTGCGAGTAGGTGTACTTGTGGTCGTAGCCGAAAGGAAGCTCACCAACTTCCCAACCGAAGCGTTTGCCGCAAGTGTTGGACTTGCCCGGATCGCACCAGCAATCGCGGCCCCAATCGCGGTAGGAATCGACCAGCATCTTGAGCAGACCGCGATCCTCGAGCACGCAGCCGCCCTCGCCCATGGTCATGTGATGAGCCGGGTAAAAGCTGACCGTCGACATGTCACCGAACGTCCCGACCTGGCGTCCTTTGTAAGTCGACCCCAACGCGTCGCAGCAATCTTCTATGAGCCAGAGCTGGTGGCGCTGCGCAAACTCGGTCACCGCATCGAGGTCGAAGGGATTACCGAGCGTATGGGCGATCATGACGGCCGCGGTGCGTTCGCTCAGCGCGTCCTCCAGCCGTGACACGTCGATGTTGTAAGTGGGCACCGTGATGTCGACGAAGACCGGGACCATGCGGTTCTGGATGATGGGGTTGAGGGTGGTGGGAAATCCCGCGGCGACGGTGATCACCTCGTCGCCCGGCTTGAGCGCGGCTCGGCCGCCCCACTTCCGCGCCCTCTCGTCGAGCTTGGGCGAGGTGAGGGTCGACAGAGCGAGCAGGTTGGCCGAAGAGCCCGAGTTGACCAGGTGGGCGTGCCGGCGGCCGAAGAACTTGGCGAAGCTCTTCTCGAACTCGTCCGCGAAACGGCCGGTGGTCAGCCAGAAGTCGAGGCCCGAGTCGACGAGGTTGATGATCTCGCGATCGTCGAAGACGCGGCCGGCGTAGGGGATCGAGGTTTCGCCAGGAACGAACTCGGTTGTGGGGAACGCAGCCCTGTAGTACTCGCGCACGAGCTCCAGGATCTTGAGGCGGAGGGCTGAAGCATGAGAGTCCGTCATGGGCTGGGGAAGGCGCACCCTGCCACCGAGCGGAGTGTACCAGCGCGTCCCGGGACGGGTCTTACCCTGTTCCTGGTGTCACCTCCCCACCGTCCGCTGGGGTCCTCGCGCCGCAGGCGCGGGAGCAGACCCGCCGGCGGCGTCCGGGTGGGGCGCATCAGCGACCAAGTCTCTCCTCAGCCCCAAGCGACCGAACTCCTTGACCGCAAGCGCGAGGGCCGGCAACCAGAGTGGGAGCCCGACGACAGCGTAGCGGTCGCCCTGGTTGTAGTCCACGCCGCTCGCCATGAACACGATCAGGACCGCGCAGCACATCAGGGCGAGCCGGCCATCTCGTGCCCGCCAGAGCGCGACGGCAACGATCGGGATCATGACAAAGAACACGACGAAGAATGTGAGCTGCGTGACCAGGATCGCAAATTCGATGTGTGGGTGGTCGCTGAGGAAGTTGGTGCCGGCCAGAAGGTTGTCGCGCACCGTGGACGCGAACACGAGCACCGCATCACCAAAATGGTTGGCTACATAGCGCGCGGCGTCGGAGTAGCTGATGTCGGCCATCCGGAGCCGCGCGGCTTCCAGGTCACTGCTCTGCCCAATCGCTACGTCGAGGCGCGGCAGGTAATACTCGCGAAGGGACCTCGTGCCGACGTTCGACAAGCCGAAGTACCCGTTGAAATGAGCCATCACCCAGAGCTGGATGCCGACGGGGATGAGACAGGCCGCGAACACACCGGTGGCGAGACCTCGCGCATCGCTCCTCATGATTGCGACCACAACGATCACCGCCAGGACGGCCAGAAGGAACTCGAACTCCGGCTTGACGACCACGGCCAGACTCACGGGCAGTAGGATCCATGCGATTTGCCCAGGCGTCGGCCGCGCTGTGAGTCGCGAAAGGCCGTAGACCCAGATCGCCAGCAGCGCGATCACGGTGGGCTCAGTCAATCCCTGGTACGTCAGCATCATCAGCGAGAGGTTGGTCGCGAGCACCAGGAATACGAGGGCGGCGGCCCATTGCGACTTCACGAACCGATACGTGGCAGCAGCGCAAAAGTTGAGCGCTGTGAACCACACGGCCACGTTGAGCAGCCAGACTCCGCGAACGCCGCCCGCGCGCTCGGCCAGCCCGAGCAGCAGCGGATACAGGAATGGACGCCAGTTCGAGGCCACCGAGCTCGGCCGCGCCCCAAAGATCCAGTCGGCGTACTCGCGATACTCCCGCGAGTCCTGAGAGCTGAAGACACTTGTGTCAACGTGTCCGATTGAGCCGGCTGCCCAGCCTACGAACAGGTAGCTGAGGACTGCGATTGCGTTGAGGATCAGCAGAGTCGACCGCTTCAAGGGGCCCATTATCGTGGCGCGTACATCATGGCGGTAGAACTTCACGACGAACACATGCGCAACACGACCGCGGTGGGCATTGGCTGGCGGACCCTTGTGCTTTCGCTCTTGCTGTTCGTTGTGGGATTGGCCACCCACGAGGTGATGCATCTGCTCGTCCTCTACGCGGTGGGCGGCACCGGATCGCTCGTCGTCCGGCCCTGGCACCTGGGCTTGTTCGACGCGAGCACGTATGCCCTGCACGTCCAGCCCGATCAGCCCATCGGCCTGGCTCGCCAGCTGCTCGTGAACTTCTTCGGCCCGGCGCTGGCCGCCGTGCCGCTCGCAGTCCTTCTTCTAAATGTGCGCGAGCGGCCGGTGCGCATCGCGCTGGCCGCCAACGTGGCCATCCTCGTCTTCTTCGCGCTGATCGAGGCCGGCGACCTCTGGCTCGAGTCGGCGTTCGGCGTCGACGCCCCGATCCTCACGGCGCCCGAGTTCAACTACGGAGTGCCGGCGCTGATCATCCTACTCGGTGTCTTGATCGCAATCCCCTCTCCCCGCAGGGGAGAGGGTTAGGGAGAGGGGCGTGAGTATTCACATCCCCTCTCCCCGAAGGGGAGAGGGTTAGGGAGAGGGGCGTGAACAATCTTTAGCCGTCACACAATGGATGTGCACGTCGAGACCGGGTGAAGACCGGGCTGAGAGCCGCCGCCGCAAGCCCACGCGCGGCCCTGGAACATCGCCAGCTCGAAACCATGCCGCGGCATCAGCATCGCCCCGTCGGAGCTCCAGCCATCGGTGTTCGGGAGCCGCGCGAACTGGTCGTTGATCGTCGTCTCCCCGGCGTCTTGCCCTCCCAGGATGACGGCGCTGCCGTCGGCCAGCGTCGTCGCGCCCGCGCCGCTGGTCGGTCGCGGCAGGTCCGGAAGGCGAACCCAGGCGGAGCTTTCGAAGTTGAAGCAGTCGACACGGGTGGTCGCCGGCGAACGGCCACCGGCGACACAGACGTTAGCGCCGAAAACGAAACCCGAAACGTGGTTGCGCGGCATGGGCAGCGAGGGTAGGTCGGACCAAGCGCCAGAGCCCGGGTCGTAAACCTCGGCCGGCGCGACGTTCGCGGACGCCGTGTTCCCGCCGATCGCGTAGAGCCGGCCTGCGGCCGCCAGCAGAGCGTGGCCCCCGCGCGCGTGATGCATCGAGGCCAGTTCGGTCCACGACCCGCCGTCGAGACGGAAGACTCGCGCGGAGTCGCGGCCGAAGTAGTGACCGCCGGCCACGTAAACGTGATCGTCCATGACCGCGGCGGAGGAATGATCGAGCCCGAGCGGAAGGCTCGGGCCGGCGCTCCAGGCGCTCCCGTCGAACACCCACACGGTCGTCAGGCTGTTACCGGCGCTATCGAAGCCGCCGATCACGTAAAGCTTGCCGCCGGCGGTGGCGGCGGCGGCCTCCTCCAGCGCCACGGGCAGTGACGCTTCCGCGCGCTGGGCGGGCGGGGGAGGGGGAGTAGGGGAAGGCGATGGTGAGGGGACCGCGGGGCTTGGAATGGGCGAAGGCGAGGGGGACGGCGTGGCCGCGGCATGCTGTGGCGCTGCAGTGCACGAGACCATCAGCATCGCGATGAAAATGCCGGCCGGCCGGCGGAGGCTGGAAACCAAGATCGTGTGAGCCTATCGCGGACGGTCCTGGCGTTTCCGCCATTCGGGCCCAGTTGGTCGCATCCAGTGCCCTTGATCGAGCCGTTCGGGCCGACTTGGTCGCACCCAGGAGGAGGGGGTAGCGGCCTATTCGCCCAGCTTGCAGATGAACCGGATCACGGCCTCGATGCCCCGGTGGTAGTTGTCGACGAGGAGGCGCTCGTTAGGTGAGTGGAGCGCGCAGTCGGCCTGAGCGATGCCGCTGACCACGAGCGGCGCACCGACCGCCTCCTGGAAGTCGATCGACACCGGGATCGAGCCGCCCTGCCGGACGAGCGCCGTCTCCTTGCCGAAAGCCACCTTGAACGCGGACCGCAGTGCCTGCGCCGCGAGGTGGTCAACCCCGCATGTCACCGGCGGAGCGGCCCCGAGCATCTCGACCTTGATCTCTACTCCGGGGGTAGTCAGCTCCTGGACCTGCTTTTCGAGGGCGGACAGGATTGCCTTCCAATCCTGGTTCGGAACCAGCCGCATGCTGACCTTGGCGGAGGCGCGAGCCGGGATGACGGTCTTCTTGCCCTCGCCTGTGAAGCCGCCCACGATCCCGTTCGCGTCGAGGGTCGGGCGGCTGCCATACCGTTCCAGCGCGAGGAACCCTTCCTCGCCCTCGAGCACCTTCGCTCCGGACAAGCGCTTCACAGTCTCCGCGTACCTCGCGTCCTTCTTCTTCCAGTCCGCCAGCTCATCGGGACTCGGCTTGACGACCTCGTCGTAGAAGTGCGGAATCGTGATGTGTCCGTGGCGGTCCTTGAGCTCGCCGACGATGCGGGCCAGCGTGTTGATCGGGTTGGGGGCGTTGCCGCCGTACTCGCCCGAGTGGAGGTCCACCGCGGCGCCCTGCGCATGAAGCTCGACGTAGAGAAGGCCGCGGAGCGCGGTCCTCAGGGTCGGGTTGCCGTCGTCATCTAACCCGCTGTCCCAGATCATCACCGCGTCGGTCTTGAGTCGTGATCCGTTGGCCCGGATGTACCGTGGCAACGACTCGCCGCTGATCTCCTCCTCGCCCTCGATCAAGAACCGCAGGTTGATCGGCGGCCCACCCGCGGCGAAGAGGTGCTCGACCGCCTTCACCGTCGCCATGTGGTTGCCCTTGTTGTCGGCTGCGCCGCGCGCGAAGAGGAGGCCGTCGCGAACCTCAGGTTCGAAAGGAGGCGACTTCCACTCTTCCATCGGGTCGGGAGGCTGGACGTCGTAGTGGCCGTAGATCGTGAGGTGTGGCTTGCCGGGCCGTCCGTTCCAGTCGGCGACCACCACGGGCAGGCCACCCTTGATGACGTCGACGACCTCGGTCTTGAAACCGATCCGTTCCAGTCGCGCCCTCAACCACTCGGCGTTGCGAAGGCAGTCCTGGCGCCGTTCGGGCAGCGTGCTGATGGACGGGATACGGAGCTCTTCGATAAGGTCCTGGAGGTCGGTGTCGCGACTGCTGGCGGCCCCTGCGAGCGCGCCTGCTTCCACGGAATGTGTCGTTGCCATCTCAGGATCCTCCTCGCGAGCGTTTGATTTGGGCGGCATGGTCGTGGCCGTGGGCGGCGTAGATCGTGAGCCAGTCCTCGACCGAATACGGTCCGCTCTCGGTATGGGTGCCGGCACGATGCCAATCGGCTTCCGTGAGCCGGTCCAGGATCTGGGCGGACGACTCGCGCACATAGCGCATGACCTCGAGGGATGGTGCGATCGGTCGGTCGGACGTGAGCTTCAGCGCAAACTCGGCCTCGTCATAGCCCTGGATGACCGGGCTTTCTTCGACGATGAGGCGGCGGAGCCTGACTCCTGATGTCATCTCGCTGTCGGCCAGGTGGTGGGCGATCTGGCGCGGCGTCCACTCGCCGCTGGCCGACCGGTCGAGCTCTCCGTCATCGATGCCGCGCAGGGCGTCCATCACGGCGCGGTGGCCTTCCTTGTAGCGCTTGATGAGAGCTGCCCTTTCATCAACGTTCATCGCTTTGCACTTCCGGGTTTAGAGTAGCCGCTGAGCGCACCAGCCACCCTGAACGTTTGGAGCGATGGACCATGAGCGAACGGACGACGCCCTCCAAGAGCACACGTAGGGATCTCCTCAAGCTGGCCGGCGCTGCCGCCGTGGGCGCGGCCGGGTCGGCCGCGCTGGGCGCGACCAGCGTGCGGGCCGCCGGGAGCGGCGCCACGATCGCGTGGGTTCCCAATCCGCAGCATCTGACGAGCGGCCACCTGGCGGCGGGGGCGGAGGTCGTGATCGGCCCGTTCCTGTTCCCGGGGTCGCTGTTTGACTCCACGAACTACTACGGCATAGTCGGCAACCTGACCGCCATGCGATGGAAAGGCCACGGATGGATGTCGGTGCGGCCCTTCGGCATGCCCTTCGTGGCGGGCAGCCAGGCCATAAACCTGAACTTCGCCGGCCATTTCAATGCGTGGTCGAATTTCTTCATGTGCCAGTTTGGGTTCGACAACCCGGGCCATACGAGCGACGGAAAGTTCATCATCCGCAACGGCCCCGTTGCGGCCGACTACCTGGTCGACCTGCATGGGTTCATGAACATCGACCAGTAAGAGGTCGCGCCCGGCGAGGGCGCGCAGTTGGAGCCGA
>Ga0207646_10001560_pt1 | contig 28065 bp, 26 predicted proteins | sample KBSK5502metaG_FD_184343 | JGI IMG/M metagenome (GOLD analysis project Ga0207646, IMG submission 184343) | Corn, switchgrass and miscanthus rhizosphere microbial communities from Kellogg Biological Station, Michigan, USA - KBS K5-50-2 metaG... | ecosystem: Host-associated > Plants > Roots >...
TCTTCTCAGCTTCCCGCCCTGTCAAGTACCGGATTGTTTACAGTACCTTGACACCGCGAGCCGACGGACTTCGACAATTCGCTGGAGTTTGCTGATCCCGAAAAGACGGCACCCCGAGTGGCTACAAGAGTGGCCGCAATGAGTCCTGCGGAGGAAGCAAGCCCTCAGACGTGGAGCAATGCTCCCGTTTGCCGTAAGCGCGTGGCTACTCCGGCAGTGCAGCCTTCGGCGCTCGCGTCGGTCGGCTCTCAGGAATGGCCCGCCTTCGTGCACAGCAGCCCGTGGCGCGACGTAAACCCAAGGTAAACCGGAACTGCGCGCTCACCAACCCGATCGCAAAAACCATCGTTTTTATTGGTAAAATGGCGCGCCCGGAGGGATTCGAACCCCCGACCCTCTGCTTCGAAGGCAGACGCTCTATCCAGCTGAGCTACGGGCGCAAAACAATAAGTCTATTCTAGCTAATTTCGCTTCCGAGCGCGGCAGGATCATTCTCAAAGGAAATCGTTTTGGTGCAGGGCGCAGCTGCCCCGCGTGAGTTTCGTATCAGCGTCGTCGCAGCTCCCATTTGGACCTGCTGGCCGCGCTGAATGAGATTACTCGCCACTGCTATTGGGATGAGTGGGTGTATTGGCTGCCCGGTGCTGGTGGTGCGCGCCCAACACGGCGCTCCCGCTGGTGACACGATTGAAACAGCTTCTATGATAGTCAAGTGGACCAGTACAGCCCCTTTGCATCGAAATGTCTTCCCGTGTATCCTTCCCGCCAGAACGGAAGCACATGACCGTCAGCCGTCCCTCCTCTCACACTCTGAAGGCCATTCTTCTTGCCGGCTTCACCGGGGCATTCCTCATTGACCTCTACCTTGTCGTCACCATGGTGTGGATTTTTCACACCGCCTCGGTGCGCACCCTCTTCCTCTGGGACGCCTCGAACCTGCTCGGCCCGGCGGCATTTCAGCGCGGATTCGGAACCGAACTCCTCGGCTGCTTTCTGCACTTGATCGTCAGCATGCTCTGGGCCGTGTTCTTCGTTCTGGTGCTCGTTCGCATCCCGGTGATCGCCCGGAGCCCGGTCCTTTGGGGAATCATCGCCGGCATCGCCGTCAAGTTTTTTATGCAATACGTGATCATTCCACTGGGCCATGCCGCTGGCCCGCATTACAATTGGGTGTCGCTTACAAATAATCTCGTCGCTCACACCTTCTTCTTCGGCGTGCCGATCCTGCTCGTCGGCCGCCGCACTTACGTGCCTCCCCCCGCCGCCTAGCACCTGCCCTCTGTCGTCCTTCTCGCTGCTCGTTGGGGCATTTTCCCGTACTGTCCACTCATGCTCCACCCTACCCCTTAGCGCAGGGAAGGTCGCTCGCAAGAAGGGGGGACCAGTGGGTGCTGGAGGGAAGTGGTCGTGGGGCGCTATGGTCCGTTAGGCGTCGTTGGTCGGCAAACGCGTGGAGGTGGTGTACCGCCTCGGCACTATCCATCTGCTGGCTACCGGCTTGCTGCTCGCGGATTCGGGCGGGTTCATCTTTGTCAAGCAGCATCTTGACCAAGAAGGCGCCTTCAAGACCTTTTATTTGAAAATCCGTTACCACTGCATCCTTCGATTGAGCGAGATTAGTCCCGACTCCATGACAAGTGGCCCCCGGGACGAAAGGGAATCCTTTCGGCCCAGAGGCAGTGCGTCCGTGAGGTAGTTTCCGATAAGACCTGGATGTGATTCTATCGAGGGCTCACAAATCAGTGATGAAATAGGGATTTCTCGACAGCTAGGGCCAAGGGCCCGGAATTGACGAAAGCCGCCTTCCAGGACGCAAGCTTCCGATAATCCATCGCGGGTTCTGCCGTGAGAAAGATCGTTTATCTGGCTGATCTGCGATGCTTGCTGCAGATTCAGGAAGGCAAAGGCAGCTCACGCAGCGAGGACTGTCGCACGCCGGTCGAATCAACAAGGAGATTCTCAGTCATCTCCGAGTGGCTTGCGCGTTCTCGATCTTCGTGTCGATGGAGAATGGACCAGCACCGACGACGAGGAGGAAGAGCAATCCCAGTAACATGCAGAAGTCGGTGCGAGCCTCATGAGCCATACTCCAGAAGCCGGACCTGGCGAGCAGGGGAATCTTGGTGGTGAGGATGGCCACTGAGATGTCGATGAGAAGGGGAATGACGGCCAGGCGCGTCAGCAAGCCGAGGATGAGCAGGGCACCAAACAGGATCTCGACAACGCCGACGAATGGAGCAAAGAAATGCGCTGCAGGAATACCGATCTTGATGAAGCGGCCGACCCCGAGGGCATCCGGGAAGAGGAATTTCTGGATGCCCTCGGAAAGGAAGACTGCGCCGACCATCAGCCGGGGGAGAATGGTTGCAGAGGGAGCCTGGGTCTTCAGCATGGATTGAATCGCCCTCATATGTGGACGTACCTTAACTTTAAGGTTTCGGTGGAGGCGGCGGGGTGAATTGGGCAAGATCAGCCAGACCCAACGAGCTTTCGATGTTGCTGATGCTCTTCTCCGCGTCCTCGAAACCATCCTTCCCGAACATGTGGTGCTCAGTCTCCTCGAACTGGTCGGACAGTTCGTCGAGCTGCTTGTTGGTGAAGTTCTTCTTCCAGGCGGGAAAGATGATGGTGTCCTCGCGGGCGGCATGGTTCTGGTACATCCGCACTATCGGTCCGCCTCATTGCGGTTGTAGATGAATCCGCCAATTGTCCCGAGCAGGAGCCAGAACATGCCGGTGGTCGCCACCGATGCGATCGTGAACTGGCGGATTAGTTGGGCGGGAACGGTATTCTGTCCGGTGGCGATCGGCGCACCAATCAAGTGCGGCAACGATAGGCAAACCACTCCGCCGATTCGGAGCAGCCAGGTTCGCCTTTGACCGACAATCAACCATAATCCAATGGCGGTCGCGATGGCTGTGCCAGCCCACCAAACCTGACGTTCATACAAGTCTGCAACAGCGACGCCAGGAGGTTGCGGCGGTAATCCGAGGGCGGGACCCAGGCTGAAGCAGGCAAAAGCCGCCAGTCCCCAAAGCGCACCGCGCCGGGCGTTGATGGTCTTCCCGGTCAAGGCCATCAACCCGAATAACATCGCCGCAGAGCCGATACTGCTGAGCACGGTGGCGAGTGCTGTGAAAGAGGTGCGCTCCCAGCCGTTCGCGGGCTGCCGGCCTTCGTCCTCATGTGGCGTGCCAGAGAGCGCCTGGTGCGCGGCCGTCTCGTAGGCCTCCGCAGCTTGGATCAGGGGAATGACACTAAAGTGTTGGACGGCGAATAATACGAGTCCAGCGAGTGCTCCAGATGAGAGCACCACCACCATCAGTTTGCGGAACTGACTCACCACGGCTTCAGTGGCAGGGAAACCCGTTTGCGTGCCGCGTATCGTGAGCGGCATTGTGCGCACGCGGGAGAGTCGAGAAACCGACGGTGTAAAGGACAACCAGCCCAAACATGAGAACTCCGAGTGCAGGCCACCGACCTGCGATGGTCCAAACCCGCGTGCCGGCTGTGTGTAAGGCGGTTGATGCTTGCATAGTGACCTCCGGGAGCCTAATACGAGTTACCTCGCGATCGAAAGGGCAAGCTAGCGGTGCGGCGGTTCACGGGTGCTCTGTTCCGCCGGAAGCGGCGTCCAGCTCGACGGGCTTGCCGTGGGGGGTGCGCCGGTAGGCTTCGGCCCAGGCCTCCTTGCGCGCGAGCAGCGCCGCCGGGTCGGCCAAGCCCTTGGCCGTGACCAGGTGCTCGAGAGCCGCCAGCCAATGGTGATAGTAACGCGAGCCGTCGTCGGGCTCACCACGATTCGCGGCGGCCTTGAGTTCGTCTGCGAGAGCGGCCGCCCATTCCTTCCAGGTGAAATGCCCTTGCTCGGAGAGCTTGACGGCGAGCGCGAATGCCTGGGCCTGCCAGGGCTCGGCAAACACCGGCTCGCCCGCGTCGCGCGGCAGGTGCGGCAGCGCTGCGAGGTTCTCGGGCTCCCGAATAGGATCAGGCTGGCTCAAGGTAGTCATCCCACAGATCGATATACACAGCATCGTACGGCGCGGCCTGCTTTCCCCACAGCTCGCTTGCGGCGAAGCGCACCGAGTAGACGTGCTGGGGCTTATCGCCGAGTTGATGGGCCCTGGTGTCGGGAAAGACAAAGACACCATGATCTCGGTCGATCGTGCCAAGCTTTCCGCGCGCATAGCGCGGCAGGCGAGTGTGACCGACCGGATGCATGTTGCGGGCGCGCACCCGTTGGCCAGTTTGGAAGCGCGCGACCGCTGGTACGTTTCGGCTGGCGGGCGCGCCTTTCGCGATCATCGGCGGCACTTTGTCCGCGGTGAGGGGTGGGATCTGCTTAGGTGAGCCCGGCGCCGGCGTTCCGCTCTCGACCTCCGCGCGCGTGACCAGGCCGCTCTTGACGATGAGCTCGACCAGCCCCGCCATCCATTTCTCGTAGTAGCTCATGCGCAGATATTCGGCCGGGGGGATCAGCTCAAGCTGGTGGCGCCAGGCGTCGAGGGTCCACTTGCCCCAGGCTCCCATGACGAAGTCCAGCGCGAACGCCCGTGACTCCCAGCGCGCGTGGAAAACGGGCTCGTTCTTCTCGTATTGGATTGGGCCCATGCCGTGCATACCACCCATGTCATGTATCCCGTTCACTTGCGGCCTCCCTCCTGCGGCGGCATGACCCTCGCCACGCCGACCATCGCATCGCGCGTGACCAGCGCGGCGAGTGCGTCCTCGCTCAGTCCCTCGCTGCCAGCCGGCCGCTCCGGCAGCACCAGGTAGCGCAGCTCCGCTGTGCTGTCCCAAACGCGCACCTCGACATCCTCCGGCAGCTCAAGCCCGAACTCGCGCAGCACGCCGCGCGGGTCGATCACCGCGCGCGAGCGATAGGGCGCCGACTTGTACCAGACCGGCGGCAGACCAAGCACCGACCAGGGATAACAGGAGCACAGCGTGCAGACGACGAGGTGGTGTACCTTGGGCGTATTCTCGACCACGACCATGTGTTTCCTCTGCGCGTCGGTAAATCCGAATTCTGCGATCGCGGCGGTGGCGTCAGTCAGCAGGCGCTGCCTGTAGGCGGGATCAACCCAGGCCCGCGCTACCACCCGCGCGCCGTTGCGGGGACCGACCTTGTGCTCGTAGGTGTCGATCAACACATCGAGTGCTGCCGGATCAACCAGGCCCTTTTCGACGAGCAGCGATTCGAGCGCCTTGACCCGCAGGGTGAGGTCTGAAGGAACCGCCTGTTGACCATGATCATGTTGATGGTCGTCCACGCGGGTGAGATCATGCGTAGCCGCCACCCCTACAGCCGTCACCGCAGTCGTTAAGAAACCGCGTCGGGTCGTCTCCATCAGACCCTCCTTTCCTAGCTCTTCTGACAATTCTAGTCAGGGCGAAAGCGGTCACAGAACGAATAGTGCTCGTGTATGCTGCGCATTGTGGTGCACGGGTTAGGCGATGTCAAGCGGGTCGAAGTGGCCGCGAAGATGCGGCCGCAGTCCGTCCGTGGACCGGCGATTTCTCCCAAGTACTGCCAGTTCCCGTAAGGTCGGCTGGAAAGTGGACCGAATAGATGTCGTTCTGACCCACCGAAGGTCGGACACGGCGGTCTAAGGAATCAGCGATTTACGAAAGCCGTCGCCGCACCCCTTTGGGACGCATCGCTTGCTTCAAAAATCACCGAGAATTGGCCAGCTCGTGGTGCTTGACAACCTGCCAGCCACGGGACTAATGTGCGTCGCATCTATCCAACATTCTGAAAGCGAAAGGAGACTGAGATGCGGCGAGTATTGTTCCTAGGGGGTGTGGTATGTCTAGCTCTGGCAAGCGCAGCGGCGCAGGAGAAGCCAGTGGTGAACAAGGTCGCGACCGCCAAGTTCGCCCCCACACCCAGCGCACCGGATTGCGTCACATCTTTTGTAGAGCGCGGCGACCCCAGCAAGGGACCGTCTGTGATCTTGACCAAATATAGCCCGGGCTGCGTAATCCCGCGGCACTGGCATACAACGAATGAGCACAACATGGTGGTCAGCGGCACCTTCCGGCTTGAAATGAAGGATGAGCAGCCCGCTTCGTTGCAGGCTGGAGATTTCGCCCTCTTGCCCTCGCGTCACGTTCACCGGGGCAAGTGTTTGGGGCCTGCTACGTGTATCTGGTTCCGGTATCTGGATAGCGCCCTTGACATCCACTACGTCAACGAGGCTGACCAAGAGATTCCGCGCGACGAAGCGTTGAAGGGCATGAAGAAAGCTGCCCAGCCCAAGCCACCAGCAGACTAACTAGAGGCCGTTCAACAAACCCCGTTTTCTAAACGGGCTCGGCCACAGCTGTACCTGCCAAAAGGGTTGTCAAAGCCCCATCCCAAAATCATTGATTTGGCGGGGCTGGTTGCACCGTTCTAACTGTGCCGAAAGCCAACTCTAGGCACACCGCAAAACAAGCCACAGCTCGCCGGCAGCAATTAGGCAGCTGCTGAAGCTTTTGCCAGGATGCTTCGATAGCTGGCAACACAACGCTGCACAGTCCCCGCCGACGTGCTGTACCGAGCGGCCAACTGGCGCAAACTTCCCTCGCCTCGCTGGTAGGCCAGCGCGATCTCTTTTCGTGTCTCCTCGGACAACCACGTGCGGGGAGGACGCCCAATCCGCTTACCCTTCGCTTTCGCGTTCCGCATACCTGCTCGGACCCGCTCGCGAATACAGTCTCGCTCGAACTCGGCGAAGGCACTGATGATCTGGAAGAGCAGCTTGCCAGTCGTGGTTGTGAAATCCAGACCCTCGGAGAAGCTCACCAGTTCGATGCCAGGGCGCCCGGCCAGTTCCCAAAGCGACTGGATCAGTACCAGTGGCTGGACTAGGATAGCTGCTCGGAGGTGAGCGAGATGAGCCGCCCTCTTCGTGCATTGGTGGTCTTCGGCGTGATGGCGGGTCTTGCCGGACTTTCGATGATCTTTCCTTCGCAGTCCCGGCTTGCCCGCAGCTCTCCGCGAGCAGTGATTGACACGTCCAAAGTCATTGATCTCACCTACAGCTTTGATGCGAGCACCATCTATTGGCCCACGGCAAAGCCGTTTGACTGGCAAAAAGAGTCCTGGGGAATTTCGCCGGGTGGCTACTGGTACGCGGCAGCTCGCTACGCGGCGAGCGAGCATGGAGGCACGCACATCGACAGCCCCATTCACTTCGGCAAAGGTCAGGCCACCACCGACCAGATTCCGGTGTCGCGGCTGATTGGCCCGGCCGTGGTCATTGACGTCGCGGCAGCCTGCGAAAAAGACCCGGACTACCGTTTGAGCGCGAGCGATATTGCCTCCTGGGAGAAAAAGTATGGCCCTGTTCCGGACGGCGCCATCGTTCTGGTGCACACGGGCTGGGGCAGATTCTGGCCGGACAAGAAGCGGTATCTGGGCAGCGACGCTCCCGGCGACACGGCGCATCTGCATTTTCCCGGCATCTCGCGCGAGGCGGCGGAGTATCTGGTCGCGAAGCGCAGGATCGTCGGCGTCGGGATTGACACCGCCAGCATGGATTACGGGCCGTCGAAGGACTTCATCGCCCACCGGATCATCAACGGCGCGAACCTCTATGGCCTCGAAAACGTGGCCAACCTGGAGAGACTCCCCCCGACCGGGGCGACGCTGATTGCGTTGCCGATGAAGATCAAAGGGGGCACCGGCGGCCCGGCGCGAATTATCGCCATCCTTCCGTAGAGGCTCTTGCAACAGGGCCCGCGCCGACACGAGAATTTCAACCCTCAGCATGGCGGAGCAGCGGTTCAGACCAATTCGAGCATGCGCTCGATGGCCCGCTTGGCTTTTTGGGCGATTTCCTCAGGCATGCGCACTTGCGGGGCCAACGTCTCGAGCGAAGTGAGGACGTTATCGAGCGTGATTGTCTTCATAAAAGCGCAGACGGCGTTGGGATTGACCGCGTAAAAGGTCTTCTCCGGGTGCTGCTTGCGCAAGCGATGCAGGATGCCTAAACTTCGGTATGCTAGTAGAGACCGCCCGCCCGTGGGCTTGTAATGCGCGCCGGGGGCATTCTGCGTGCTGTCGCGGAATGTCTGGAGCGCTCGGAGCGGCTCAGGTCAATGTGCCCAATTTTGTGCCCACCACCAAGCCTTACTGGGTGCTACCGAGTGTTGACCTTGCGACGGCAATGGCCAGCGAGCATGGCACTTGTAGCAGTCCGTGATGCTTCATCGCACTCAGTGTAAGTTATTGATTGTTCGTACGAGGAGACTTAGCAGGCAGCCCTGTTCGGCCACTCCAGCACCTCTCCGCTGAAAGTTCAGCCGAATCCTTGCCCCGAAGTCTGGGGACAGGCCTGCCAACGAAAAGTATAACATTGACTTTATCGCAGTGTCGCTGCCCTGCTATTCCGGCTGGATGTGCCCAATCATCCCCAGCGGTTCGTGGGTTGGCTCGAAGCTCCAGCGTGGAGCCGTCATAAAGGCGGGTCCTGCGCGGTGGCGGGGCGGTTCTCCCGCGTCGCCCGGAACACACCTGTCTGGTCGGTATAGAAATTGCGATAGCCGTAGTTGCTGGGCCGCGCGAGTAAGACGTAGCTGCGCACGGCGCCGTCAGGACCCACCGGCCCCGGAGTGTACTGCAACTGGTAGCCCTCGCTCAGGGCTCTTTGCGCCGGCCCGCGCACGCGATCGCCCAGAGCCTCGAGCGACGCTGGAAACGAGCCCCCCTTGGCTCCCGCATAGGCGGCCAGCGCAGCGCGCACCTCGCCCAGGGACTCGACCGCCTGCATTTCAGCCTGCAGCGCTGCATCACCCCTTGGGCCGGGCAGGATAAACCAGACAAACGCCCACAATCCGCCCGCGACCACGGCAATCACCGCAGCCCAAATCACCAGGACCGAGCCGAAGCTGCGCTTTTTGGCCGGCTGTTCCGCTTCACCCCCGGCGGGCACCGTCAGGTCGGCGCCGCAGTAGGGACAAATCTCCGAAGCCTGGTTGATAACCTTTTCGCATTCGCGGCAGGTGTACATGGACCGCTCAGAACCAGCCCGAGCCCATCGCAGGAGCCACCCTCAACCGTAGCGCCATCCTAATGCGAGCACTCACCGAAGGTCAAACAGCCCCGGGCGGCTCGCGGTTGTCCTGAGTCCGGCTTGAGCGCTCCCTGCTTGAGGCCGGCGAACGGTAGGGTACAATTCTGACCAGACGACACAGCGCGGATCGTCCTGCCCACGCGGGTCGTCCGACCGCCCCAGAAGGGGCGACAAGATGAAAGCAAAAGCGACGGCAAAATTGAAAAAGAGATTCGCAGGTTCGTGCACGGAGTTCACCCGCGTCGCTGGCCTCTTCGCGGTTGCGTTTTTTTTACCCGCCTGGGTCGCGTGCTCCCGCATGCAAACGGAATCATCAGCTTCGCCATCTGATCCGCTCACTCACCATGAAATCAAAGTCGCCATGCTGCCCTCTCCCTACGCCACGCCCAGCGCCACGAATCCCCCCGCCGTCGTGGCGCCTCCGCCGGGAGCGGAGCTGCATTTGCCGCCCGGTTTCGAGATCAGCACCTTTGCCGAAGGCGGATTTCAACGGCCGCGGTGGATGGCGCTGGCACCCAATGGCGACGTATTCGTTTCCGATGCCGCCGCGGGCACGATCATCGTCCTGCGGGACACGCGTGGCGAAGGCAAAGCCACCGAACGCTTCACCTTCGCCGCCGGACTCACCCAGCCGTTCGGCCTCGCTTTCTGGCGCGACTACCTCTACGTCGGCAACACCGATTCGGTGGTGCGCTTCCACTACAGGCCCGGCCAGACGAAGGCCGAAGGCGTGCCGGAGAAAATCTGCTCCCTCCCGGGCCTCGGCTACCTCCAACATTGGACCCGAAACGTGATCTTCAGCCCCGATGGCTCGAAGATGTACGTCACCGTGGGATCGCAGAGCAATGTGGGCGTCGAGAAAGAGCCCATGCGCGCGGCGATCTCAGAGTACAACCCGGACGGAACCGGGCATCGCCTTTTTGTCACCGGCACGCGCAACCCCGTCGGGCTGGCATTCCATCCCTCGACGGGCAAGCTGTGGGCCGCAGTGAATGAACGCGACGGCCTGGGCGACGACCTTCCGCCCGATTACGTGACGGAAGTCAAAGAAGGGGGGTTCTACGGCTGGCCCTACGCTTATATCGGCCCGCACGAAGACCCGCGCCGCAAGGGTGAGCGACCCGACCTCGTACAAAAGGCCCTTGTTCCCGACGTTCTGATCCAGACGCACTCAGCCCCCTTGGGGCTGGCGTTCTACGACGGGCCGATGTTTCCGCCGGAGTTCCGGGGCGACGCCTTTGTCGCCCTGCACGGTTCGTGGAACCGTGCGAAGCGCACCGGCTACAAAATCATTCGCATCCGCTTCAGGAATGGCAGGCCCGTGGGCGGCTACGATGATTTCCTGACGGGCTGGATGTTGAATGAAGACCGGAGAGAGGTCTGGGGCCGCCCGGTCGGCCTGCTTGTCTTGAAGGACGGCTCGCTGCTCATCACCGACGACGGCGCCAACAAGATCTGGCGGGTTACGTACCGCGCGCCGAGCCGCACAGGGAGCCAAAAGAAAAAGCACTAGCGCCAGCGCTCACCGCTGTCCGATTGAACAGCAATCGCCCTGTACATAAGTTGCAAGAGAATGCAGATTGGAACGCCAGGGGCTAGTGTAGCGGGCGCGCGCGGCAACCGACGAGGCAACTCTTCGCCCCGGTGGGCTATCATGACAACAGGGCAGAGACCTCACGATGCCGCCAGAGCCCCCAGCCGAGAGCTCCCCCCACCTGCACGAGTTCCTCTCGGCCCACGCGCGCCTGGTGGAACGCTTGCTGGCGAAAACCGAGGCGGCGCGCTGGGGTGTGACGCGCGCGCGATTCGCGCAGGCTCTCCACCACAGCGTCGAGCACCGGTTCCGCGAGACCCGCCCGACGGAGGCGGAGGTGGCAGCCTATCTTGAGTCGTTGCACGTAGAAGATCTGGCCCTGGCGTGTGCATGCAGCGATGCCAGCGAGCCGGCCTGGGAATACTTCGTCGAGCGCTATCGCCAAGATCTCTACCGAGCGGCACGCGCGATCATCGGCCACGCGGGCGCCGACGACGCGCGTGCGCGCGACCTGGCCGATTCGCTTTACGCCGAACTGTACGGACTCGAATCCCGCGGCCCCGGGGCGGATGCCCGGCGGCGCTCGCTATTCGATTATTTCCACGGCCGCAGCAAGCTTTCCACCTGGCTGCACGCCGTACTGGCGCAACGCCACGTGGATGTTCTTCGCGCAGGGCAACGCACCGAATCACTCGAGGAAAAAGAAGAAGCTGAGGCGCTGCGCAGCCGCGGGCCCGACGCTCCGCCCGATCCAGACCGCGCCCAGTTCGTGGCTTTGCTACAGGCGGCGCTCGTCGAAGCGCTCGCGGCCCTCGGCCCGCGCGACCGCCTGCGGTTGGCCTATTATTACGTGCAGGAGCTGACGCTGGCGCAGATCGGTCGGGTCCTGGGCGAGCACGAGGCCACCTCCTCGCGCCACCTCTACCGGACCCGGCGCGATCTTCGCCAGCACGTCGAGCGCGCGCTGCGCGAGGGCCGCGTGTCGCTGGGTGGCGCAGCGCCTGCCGAAAAGCTGAGTGACGCGCAGATCCGCCTGTGCTTCGAATACGCCCTCGAGGAATGGCCGTTCGATCTCACTCGCGCGCTCTCCACCGAAGCGCGCGGGCCAAAGCTGACGAACGAGTGAGGCTCTGGATGAACTCTGTGGCAAGCGAAAGTCCAATGACCGCAAGAATTGCGCGGCGTCGCGTTCTAGGTTAAGAGAAGGGCAGCCATGGATCCGCAGGACGAAAAAATCCGGGAAGAAACTCTGCACCGGTTGCTGGCGCACAGCCTGCGGCTGGGCCTGGCAGCGGGAGGCGCGCATTGCCCGCCTCCCGACATCGTTGCGGCCTATTTCGACCGCTCGCTCGACCCTTCGGAGGCGTCGCACTGGGAGTCGCATTTTTCCAACTGCGTACGCTGCCAGCAGGTTCTGGCGGTGCTGGCGACGAGCGCGGTCGAACCGGTAACGGCCGGCGAACCCGAGCGCGTCGCGGTCGCAGCCGGGGCAACGGTCCCGCTGGCTCAACCAGCGGCTGCGCGGCCCGCGACGCAGGTTACACCAAGCGAGCCGCCGAGGGAAGCTCGGACGCCTCGACGTTACCCGAGCTGGAACTGGCTTGTGCCGGCCATGGTGGCCGCGGCAGCCCTTGCTGTGTGGCTGGCCGTGCGTCCCGCGCGGAAGCCCGCGACGCAGATCGCCCGCGAGACCCAGGCCACCGCACCGATGCCTCAGGCGCCCCTCGAGGCGCCGAAGGAGTTCGCGAAGAATCTTCCCGCGACGCCGCCAGCCCCTGCAGACAAGATGGCAACAAAAGCTGCAACCCCTTCCGGCAGCGCCGGCAGCCAACCCGCCCGGGCCGAAGAGAAAGCCAAACAGGAGCGCTCGGCGCAAAAAAAAGCGATCGAGGTCTCAGCGGCCCCTGCGCGCACCGCGGAGCCGTCGGCGGAATCAGCGCCAACGCCGGGCAAGCTGAGCGGGGCACAACGGGGGCCCGCAGTCGCCGGCGCGGCCGAGCAGGCACCCAAGACAAAGGCGCTGATGTCGGTTCGGGCGGCTTACCTATCGGCACGCGTCACCATCGCCACGCCCGTTCGCGCGGTGCTCTGGCGCGTGGGCCCCAAGGGAAGCATCGAGAAGTCGCGCGATTCCGGCCAGACGTGGCAAGCCCAGGTGAGCAGCGTTGAGGCGGACTTGCTGGCAGGGTCGGCGCCATCGGAGATGGTCTGCTGGGTGGTGGGCCGGGCGGGAACCATCCTGCGCACCACCGACGGCGAGCACTGGGAAAAAGTCTCTTCACCCGCAACGGTGGACTGGATTGCGGCCAAAGCCCAGGACGCGCTCCGCGCCTCGATTTCTACCGCGAGCGGCGAGACCTACGTCACCGAGGATGGGGGCCGGACCTGGCAGGGCCCCGCCGGTCGTTGAATCCCGCCCGACCAAACTTTTCTGCAAGGAATCGTTCCGCCCGCGTTCTAAGAAACGAGGACAACTGGGCACAGGAGGCATCAAGATGCGATTGACATTCGTTCCCAAAGGTCGAAGCGGGCGCGTTGGCAGTTTGCTGTGGGCTGCGCTGCTGGCGGCGGGTTTGTTTGCAGGGCCTGTGCTGTGGACGCACCGCGCGGTCCTTGCCGCAGGGGTGCAGGCCGCTGGGACCTCCAGAACCGAAGGTGAAGGGCAGCCGAGCACGACTTCGGCGGATCAGGTGGACCTGGCGGTAACCATCTACAACTCGAACCTCGCGCTGGTGCGCGATGTCCGGCAGCTCACCCTGCCCACCGGCGCCTTCCACCTGCGCTTCATGGATGTCGCTTCCTCCATCAATCCGGCCACCGTCCACTTTCGCTCGCTCACCGAGCCGACGCGGCTGAGCGTGGTCGAGCAGAACTACGAGTACGATCTGCTCGAGCCGCAGAAGCTGCTGCAAAAGTACGTGGGCCGCGAGATCACGCTGGTCCGCGCCCGCCAGGAAAACGGCACGACCAAGTGGGAAGAGGTCAAGGCCACGCTGCTCGCCTACAACAATGGCCCGGTGTGGAAGATCGGGAACGAAATCGTCACCGGCCTCGCCGCCGACAGTATGCGTTTCCCGGAGCTTCCGGAGAACCTCTACAGCCGGCCGACGCTGCTGTGGTCGCTCGAGAACACCGGCACGCGGCGGCATCGCATCGAGGCGTCCTATCTGGCGGGGAATATGTCCTGGAACGCCGATTACGTCCTCACCGTGGGGCGCGACGACAAGTCCGCCGACCTGGACGGCTGGGTGACGCTGGTGAACAACACCGGCACGGCCTTCAAGAATGCGCGGCTGCAACTCGTGGCCGGAGACCTGCACCGCGTCATGGAGCAATACCAGCGCGAACCCGGCGCCGCCAAGGCCGTGCTCGAAAGGGCCGCTGCCGCTCCCCAGTTTGCGCAGGAAGCTTTCTCCGAATACCACCTCTACACCCTCGGCCGGCGCACTTCCATCTTCGACAAGGAGAGCAAGCAGATCAGCCTGCTCAACGCGAGCGGCATTCCGGTGGAAAAGACGTTTGTGGTCGACGGGCAGTCGTTCTACTACCGCAACGCCCAGCACCCGGGCTCGCCCTTGAAGGACCCTGTGAAGGTCTATTTCAAGTTCAAGAACGACGAGAAGTCCAGCCTGGGCATGCCCATGCCCGCCGGAACCGTGCGGGTTTACCAGGCCGACTCGAAGGGCGGCGTGCTGTTTGTCGGCGAGGACCGCATCAACCACACGCCAAAAGACGAAACGGTGAGCTTGCAGATCGGCAACGCGTTTGACGTGGTCTGCGAGCGCAAGCAGACCGACTTCAAAAAGCTCAGCGAGCGGCTCTACGAGATGGAGTTCGAGATCACCCTGCGCAACCACAAGGACACGCCCATCACCGTCGAGGTGAACGAACCGATCGGCGGGGACTGGGAGATGGTCCAGTCCACGCACAAATGGACGAAGACTGATGCCTGGGCCGCGCGATTTGAGGTCCCCGTCGAAAAGAACGGCACCTCGGTGCTGCGGTACCGCGTGCGCGTGCGCTGGTAAGACAAGCCGGCGCGCAGCGGGACGGCACTAGCTAGAGGTTGGCGAGGAAGAACTGCGTGACCCGCCGGAACAGATGGATGCGCGCGGCGGGGTCGCTGATGGCGTGGCCGCGCCCGGGATAAATCTGGATCTCCGCGTACTGGCCGGCCTTCACGAACTGCTCCGCAAGCTCGAGCGTGTTGGCGAAGTGGACGTTGTCGTCGCTGGTCCCGTGGGCGATCAGCAGCTTGCCCTGGAGCCGGGCAGCGTGGCTGACCGGCGAGGAATCCTTGTATCCCTCCTCATTTTCCTGCGGCAGGCCCATGTAGCGCTCGGTGTAAATGGTGTCGTACTGGCGCCAGTCGGTCACCGGCCCACCGGCGAATCCGGCCTTGAAGGTGTCGGCGGCATTCAGCATGGCGTAGCAGGTCATGTAGCCCCCGTAGCTCCAGCCCCAGATGCCGATGCGCGCGCCGTCCACGTAGGGCAGCGATTTCAGGTAGGCGACGCCGGCCCGTTGGTCGGCCAGCTCCACCTGGCCCATCCGGTGATAGATGGGCGTTTCAAACGCGTGGCCGCGCGCGGCCATCCCGCGGTTATCCACCGAGAAGATGATGTAGCCCTTCTGCGCCATCATCTGGTGCCACAGGAAATTCGCTCCGCCCCAGGCATTGCGGACCACCTGGCCATGCGGCCCGCCATACAGGTTCACGATCACGGGATATTTCCGCGACGCGTCAAAGCCCGGCGGCTTGATCATCAGGGCCTCGAGCGGCGTGCCGTCCGCGCCGGGCACGGTGAAGAATTCCACCGGTTGGAGCGCGTAGGCATCGAGCTCGGGTACTTTGTTTTCGTTGAGCGCGAGCGGGTGCGAGCCGTCGGAGGGGTAGAGATCCTGGCGCGGCGGCCGCAGCGCGTTTGAATACGCATCCAAATAGTGCGCCTCATCCGGAGCCATGATGACGCTGTGCGTGCCTTCTTCGCGCGAGATGCGCGTCACCCCCGCGCCATCGGTCGAAACGCGGTAGAGATGCCGCTCGAGAGGACTTTTCTCGGTCGCCATGAAATAGACCATGCCCTGCCGTTCGTCCACTCCGACCAGCGAGGTCACTCCCCAGGCGCCGCGGGTCAATTGCTTCAGCAGCTTTCCGCTGAGGTCGTAAAGGTAGAGATGGCGGAAGCCGTCGCGCTCGCTCGACCACAGGAATTGCTGGCCGTCGCCGAAGAAGTAGAGGTCATCGCTCAGGTTGATCCAGTAAGGGTCCTCTTCAGTGAGGATCACCTGTGCCTTTCCGTCAGCCGCGTCGGCCCACAGCAGCTCAAGTTTGTTCTGCGCGCGATTGAGCCGCTCAATCGCCACCCGCTGCGAATCGCGCAGCCAGCCGACCCGCGCGACGTAGATATTCGTGTCGCGCCCCAGTTCGATCCAGCGCGTCTCGCCGCCGCCAACGCGCACCACGCCCACACGCACGATGGGATTGGCGTCGCCCGCCTTGGGGTAGCGCAGCGTCCCGACCTCTCCCGTATAAGAGAGATAGTCCACCAGCGGATATTGCGTCACTGGCCTCTCGTCCATTTCGAGGTAGGCAATCTGCGAGGAGTCCGGCGACCACCAATAGGCCGTGCGGATCTCCAGCTCTTCCGGATAGACCCAGTCGAGCTCCGCGTTCCTCAGTTCTTCGCGGCCACCGTGGGTGAGCCGCTTTTCTTCGCCGCCGGCAACGTTGACCACCCAGAGGTCGTGGCCGCGCACGAAGCTCACCCAGCGGCCGTCGGGTGAGATCTTCGGGTCCTTGAGAGTGCGATTGGCCTGGGCGCCTTTCTTGCCGGTGTCCTCCGGGGCCGTCAGACGCTTCCCGGATTGGGTCTTCAGGTCGAACCAGTAGAGCTCGCGCGAAGAGACCAACAGCAGCGCATCGCCCCGCGGGGCCCAAAGGTATCGCTGCGGCGCGACTCGACCCAGGCCGGTTTGCTGCCCCCGTGGCCCGGCCGGCGGCAGGAATTGCCTGAGTTTCTCCGCATCCACCAGCACCCGCCTGGCACCGGTCGCCACATCCAGCACCCAGATCTCGGTCTCGGCCGATGGCCCCCCGTGAAGGGCCCGAAAATAGCTGAGGAGCTTGCCGTCGGGACTCCACTCCACGCCCTGGGTCAGCTTTCCACTCAGGCTGGGTTCGCCATAGATGCGCTCCACGGTGAGTGGCTTGCCCGCAACGGCCTGCGCCCGCGCTGGCGCCCGAACACCCGCGAAAAACCCCGCGCAACCAACAATCAGAACAAGGAAGGCCCCTTGCGAAAGGCGGCCGTTCAAGAGCCTGCGTGGTCCACGAAGCATCAATGCCTCCTGGAAGGTGAAAACCGCTAGCTTCCTAGCTTCTCAGCGACGAAGATCATCTCCGGGGAATCATCGCGCAGCGGCGCACGATTGAAATCGCCGAACAGCTCCACCAGCCGGAAGCCGCAGCGCGCCAGCAAATGCTCGATCTCGTAGCGAAAGAAATAGCGGATGGTAAACGAGTACACCAGGCGTTCGGTCCGGCCGTCCGGATGCGTCACGTAGAACGCCATCTCCACTTCGTTCTGCTGTACCGCGCGGTGAAAGGCCCGAGTCCGGTCCGTCATCTTGAGCTTTCGGCCGTCGAGCAGCGTGACTTCCGGGAAGGCACTGGATTCTTTCACAAACTCTGGGTCGTGCATCCGCCGCGGATCGGTCTGGAAGAAGTCCATGACGAGCTTTCCGGCGGGCTTCAGGTGCCGGTGCACGCAGGCCAAACAGGCAAGCTGTTGGTCTAGCGACAGCAAGTGCTGGAAGGGGCGAAACGGAATGATGACCAGGCCAAACGTTCTGCCCAGGTCGAAGTTGGTCATGTCCCCGCAGAGAATCTGAACGCGCTGCTGAACCTCTGGTGGCTCGCTTGCGAGCTTTGTCCGGCAACGCGCCAGCATATCCTCGGAGAGGTCCAGACCCACGATGGGGTGCCCTGCCCTGGCGATGGGCAGCAGAATCCTTCCCGTGCCGCAACCAAGCTCCAGAACCGGGCCACCGTGCAGGCGAGCAAACTCAAGATAGAGTTCGACGTCGCGCCGGCCGGCGGTCACCGGCAAGTAGTCGTAGTATTCGGCGACGAAAGAGCCATACGCGCGCTGGCTCTCCTGGCTCATGGCTCTCCCCTTCTCATCCCGCAACGACAGCGTCCGCCTCGATCTCCACCAGCATCTCCGGCGCAACCAGCCGGTTGACCTCCACCAGCGTGCACGCCGGACGGATCTGCGCGAAGAACTCCCCATGGGCTTTGCCGACCTTTTCCCAGTCCGCGATGTTCCTGACGTAGATGCGCGTGCGCACGACATCGGTCAGGCTTGCGCCGGCCTTGCGCAGCGCCGATTCGATATTCCGCAGCGCCTGGGTCGCCTGCGCGTAGGCGTCGCCGAGGCCGACAATTTTTCCGACGGCATCGGTGGCCGTCGTCCCGGAGACGCACACCGCAGACCCCACCCGGACGGCCCGTGAATAGCCCACAATCGGCTCCCACGGCGTGTCGCTCGAGATGTTTTGCCGCTCCATGCGCCCTGCCCTCCTCCGCCCTGCCTAGCGGCGCGAGTATGCCACAGCGCCCAGCGCAGACGCGCGAGGAATTCGGCCGCGCCGCCGTGCCGACTTGCGCGCGGAGAACGCCACGGGGGCCGGCGAATGGAGAACAAGCGAAGCGCATGGTAAACTCGCGGAAGCGCGCCGGGGAGGGAGTTCGCAACCCGACGCCTGCGCGGGGAGTTTAAGGCTGCGCCCGGATAAGTTGCAAAATGAAGTGCAACAATATTTTAGAAGCGGTGGGGCACACGCCCCTGGTCCGGCTTAGCCGGATCACCAAAGACCTCCAGGCCGAAGTGTACGTGAAAGCCGACTACTTGAACCCTGGCGGCTCGGTGAAAGACCGCATCGGGATCACCATGATTGACGAGGCTGAAAGGAAGGGATTGTTGAAGCCCGGCGGCACGATCATTGAGGGCACTTCGGGCAATACCGGCATGGGGCTGGCTCTGGTGGCCGCGGTGCGCGGCTACAAGATGGTCTTCACCATCACCGACAAGCAATCGAAGGAAAAAATCGACCTGCTCAAAGCGCTCGGCGCCGAGGTGATTGTGTGCCCCACGGCAGTCGAACCCGAAGATCCGCGGAGCTATTATTCGGTGGCCAAAAAGCTGGCGCACGAAATTCCCAACTCGTACTATCCCAACCAATACGAAAACCCGATGAACCCGGAAGCACACTACCAGACCACCGGGCCCGAGATCTGGGAGGACAGCGAGGGCAAGATCACGCACTTTGTCTGCGGCTTGGGCACCGGGGGGACGATCAGCGGCGTGGGGCGCTACCTCAAGGAAAAGAATCCCCAGGTGAAAGTCATCGGGGTGGACCCCATCGGTTCGCTTTACTACGACTACGTGAGGACCGGCAAGGCGGGCAAAGCCAAGACCTACGTCGTCGAAGGCATCGGCGAGGATTTCTTTCCCACCACCATGGATTTCAAGGTGCTCGACGATATCGTGCAGGTTACCGATCAGGAATGCTTCGTCTGGGCACGCCGCCTGGTGAAGCAGGAGGGCATCTTCACCGGCGGTTCGGGCGGCGGCTGCGTTTCTGCCGCACTGCGCGTCGCGCAGCAGGGCAAGGCCAGCGACGTGGTGGTGGCGTTCTTGCCCGATACCGGCATGCGCTACCTCAGCAAGGTGTACAACGACGAGTGGATGCGCGAGCGCGGCTACGCGGAGGCCGAAGTGCCTCTCACTGCGGAAGACGTGGTGCGCGTGAAGCGCAAAACGGGCAAGGTGCGCGAGCTCGTCATCGCACGGCCCTACCAGACCGTATTCCACGCTCTGCACACCATGCAGACGCAGGACATCTCGCAACTGCCCGTCTTCGAAGACAGCACGCCCATCGGCACGATCTACGAAGACCAGATCCTGAATCTCGCCCTGCAGGGCAAGGATCTGCGCAAACTGGTCATTCGCGAGGTGATGGGCAAACCGCTGCCCACGGTTCCCAAGGATGCTCCCGCCGAGCGGGTGACGTACCTGCTCAGCCACGAAGGGCCGGCAGTTTTCGTGGAGATGGACAACGCCCACTACGAAATCCTCACCAAGTACGATCTGATGGGCACCATCGCGAAGCTGATGGAGCAGGCGCGCTAGGCGGCGCCGGGCAAAGCGCCTGGGTGCTGAACGGGTCTTCTTTTTTTCCGGGCGGTTATTCCCCTCGTGAGTCGCGGAGCCAGGGATGAAGATTGACGATTTCAACAAACGCCTGCGGGACGCGATCCTGATCGCCGACGGCGCCATGGGCTCGATGCTCCATGAAGCGGTGGGGCCGCAGCGCTGCTTCGACGAACTCAATGCCACCCAGCCCGAAGCGGTCTTCCGCATTCACCAGGCCTACATCGAGGCCGGAGCGCTGTTGATCGAAACCAATACCTTCGGCGCGAACCGGCACAAGCTCGCTCCGCTCGGCCTAGCCGACCGGGTGGTCGAATTCAATCACCGCGGCGTGAAGATCGCCCGCGAGGCGCGCGAAGCAGCAGCGCGCGAGGTCCTGATCGCCGGCTCCATCGGCCCGCTCGGCGCCGCTCGCCAGATGCGCCCGCTTCCGCCGGAAGAAATTGCGGAAATCTTCAAGGAGCAAGCGCTCGCGCTCGAAGAGCGCGGCGTGGACCTGTTCATCCTGGAGACGTTTTCTGATCCGGAAGAACTGCTCTACGCCGTGGATGCCATTCGCTCCTTCTCGAACCTGCCCATCATCGCCGAGTTGACCTACTCGGAGGAAGGCACGACGTTCGGCGGCACGCGGCCGCAGGAGGCGGCGGCGCGTCTCAAGGAGAAAAACGTCCAGGCCATCGGCGCCAACTGCACCCTGGGCCCGCAATTGCTCCTGCCGGTGCTCCACGAGTTGGCCGGGCAGGGCGACCTGCCCCTGAGCGCCATGCCCAACGCCGGCTTTCCGGTGCGCGTGGGCGACCGCACCGTCTATCCCAAGTCCTCACCGCAGTACTTCGCGCAGTTTGCGCGCGAGGCGACGGCGCTGGGTGTGCGCATCCTCGGCGGGTGTTGCGGCACTACGCCGGAGCACATTCGCGCCATGGCCGAGGCGGTGAAGGACCTTCACCCGTCGAAGGCCGCCAAGACCCACCCCCGCGTGACGTTGAAGGTGGGGCCCGAGCTGCCCCGCGTGGCGCAACGTGAGCCGGAAAGCGGCCTCTGGAAGAAGATCCAGGCAAAGCAGTTCGTCATTTCCGTGGAGATTGACCCGCCCAAAGGAGTCTCGCTCGAGCGCATTTTTGAGCAGGTGGATCGCATCATGGCGTGCGGCAGCGTGGACGCCATCGACATCAACAGCGGCACGCTGGCGCGGGTGGGCATGGATGCCATCCTGCTGGCCGGCGCGCTCGAAGCGCGCAACATCGAGACCATCCCGCACCTCACCACCCGCGACTTGAACATCATCGGCTTGCAGGCCATCCTGCTCGGCGCTTGGGCGGTGGGTGGCGTGCGCAACATCCTGGCCATCACCGGCGATCCTCCCTCCCTCGGCGACCATCCGGAAACCAGCGGCATCTACGAGATCGATTCAGTCGGGTTGGTGAAGGTGCTCGCCCGCCTCAACCAGGGAACTGACTGGGCCGGCAAGACGCTCGGCGGAGCCACGAACTTCTCCATTGGCATTGCACTGAACCCGGTGGCCGACGACCTGGACTACGAAATCGAGCGGTTCTTCGCCAAGGTGGAGGCCGGCGCGCACTTCGCCATGACGCAGCCGCTGTTCGACCCGGCGCACTGGCACGCCTTCTTGAAGCGCATCGGCGGCAAATCACCCGTGCCCGTGCTCGTGGGCGTCTGGCCGCTGACCAGTTTCAAGCAGGCGCTGCGGCTCAACAACGAAGTGCCGGGCATCGTCATTCCGGAAGCCGTGGTGAAGGAATTGGAAGCGGCAGGCTCGGCCGCGCGCGACCGGGGCTTTGCCCTGGCGCGCCGCATGCTGGAATGGTCGCGCGGCGAGGTCGCCGGCGCCTACCTGATCCCGCCGTTCAAGCGCTACGAGGAAGTTCTCGAAATCCTCTCCTAGAAGTCAGCGACAGCCTCGAGCCCCTGACGATTCCAGGTGTCTCCGGGCGGTGTGTCCGCAGTCCAATCAAAAAAGATCAGAAGAAGAGGAATCGCTTGCGGCGGCGGAAGGCTCGGCCCGTATCGCTCGGCTCGGGAACGTAGGGCAGCGGACGGCCCTCCAAGGCCGCTAAGGGATTGTCGCGGAACAGCGCGCGGGCCACCTCTTCGCCACGCCGCTTGGCCACAACCTCATATGCCGGGCGCAACCGCAACGGACGCGAAGTCAGGTTGTGCGCGTCGCTGGCAAAGAAGTGAATGCGGTCCTCGTCGAGCCAGGCTTCCACCAGGCGCTGCGTACTCTGGCCGAAACGCCCCAGCAGCGATTGCGCGGTCACCTGCACGTAGCAGCCCTGGTGGATCCACCCGTAAAGCCGCTCGGGTTGGGCACGAATCAGCCCGTTGCGCTCCGGGTGGGTGATGATCGGGGACAGGCCCGCCAACTGAAGCTGGTGAAGCGTGTCCCCAATGGTCGGCGGAATGGAGAAATCGGCGAACTCCACGAGCAGGTAGCCCTTCTCGTTGATGGTGTAGCGGCTGGGGTGCTCGTGCAGGTCCTGTAGGTTCTCGAAGCTCAGATGAAAGTCGCAACCGATGGCCAGGGTAAGCCTGTCGCCGAGGTGGGCCTGAAGTTCGTTCCGGCGCTGCTGTACCAAATTGGAATCGAAGTGGAACTGACTGTCCGCATGTGGTGTGGCTACAAGGTGGGTAATCCCGTCGGCGATGGCCATCTCGGCCATCTGCAGGGCCTCTTCGAGGGAGTCTGGACCGTCATCGAGCCCTGGGAGGATGTGGCAATGGATGTCAACCATTTGTTGCGCGTCGAGGATACCTGAGTGACACGCAGTCAACAACCAAGAATAGATCGAGCAATCCCGGGACTTCTCGAGCGCGTAGACTTGAATGATCAAGGGTGGGGTGCCAGACTCTGCGCGCGGGCATTACCTCGCCAGCAAAAGCTCGACTCTTGGCGGGGTCAACCGCACGTTCACCCTTCCCCGGTAATAATCTCGACGTGCTTCGTTCCATTTCCCGGTGGCCATCCTGTACCCTTTCCGCAGGAAAACGCCCAAAAGCGGAGCGGCCGAAAACCAATAACCCTTTTGTCTCGATTGGGTCTCCTTAGTTCGTCTTGTAAGGTGAAGTCACAGTGGAGAGGATGGGGTTCACCAAGTTCACGTCGCGGGTGCCGGAGCAGCTCGGACCTCTTCAGCCAGGTGATCCGAATGGTGGACCTTACCGACCTCTTCGGCGAGGCGGGCATAGAAGGAGTGATCTTGTAGAGCGCCCTAGCTTTGGTAAACTCGTAAGGACTTCCTTCTTCGGAATTTACGTGAGTTCGTTTCGAAGCGAAGTGAGGCGCGGCAGGACTCCCGGAACAGCAATTTTGCCTCCCCGGGAGGTCACCGAGACAAGCCACAGGAGCAGGAACCTCAAACTGTGAGTGAACCTTCTCCGCCGTTAACAGGGAAAGAATCAGGGAAATATCACGCTCTTGGCAAGCCTACGTCGCTGCAGACCTACTGACGCAGATTGCTGGCAAGCTAAGCGCCTCGGAGTGGCAGGGCGGAACAGGGAATTAACAGGGAAATCGCTGCCTGCAAGCTGCAAACCCTCTACTAAGAACGCTGCTCCGTGGTCAGCACCTTTAGTAGCTCAGGGTTTGATCGCAGGCTTGAGTCTGGCCAAGTACCGATCAATAGCGTCCAAAGGGAAATCTTTTTCGGTCCCACTCTCGAAGCAGTGCACCTCGGTTAGTTAAGGGTGAATCAAAAATAGAGGGCTTTCCTGCCTTCATTTTCTCAGCCTCTTGCTTCCAATATTCCACGAGCCCGTGTACCGGAGTCATAGATTGTTGCTTGAACCAATCTAGCGCCTGCGAAGTTGAGTCCGCTTGGTCATCGTTCTTGCTTTCCGGGAATGTCGTCAGTTCATGGAGAAACTCGGCCAGCCACGAGGCTTTTTCAGGAAGGTGCACAAATCCGTTCTCTATGGTGCTGGTGACCGAGTGCATGCGCATGATCTTGTCCATCGTTGGCTCGTAGCGCTGAATGCCATGCACTCCTTCCTGGGTCAGCTCCTGGATCAGCTGCGTTCCAGATGCCTTGTCCTCGATCAGGACTGTCTTGGCGCTGAAGGCTTCGGCTTGTTCACGAACGGCACGCTTTAGTTCCGGGTATCCCACGCGCTTGCGGAACACGTTGAGGAGATAGAGATGCTTCTCCTTCGCGGCCCACGTCGTGCAGACGCTGTAGTCGCTCAACTCCGTGGCTTTGTTCGCGATATCCCAGCTTTGAATGACAATCTCGAACTTGGAAGGGAGATCAGAGGGAGCGTAGCTCCTAAGCCACTCCGTCCTGACCATTCCTCCACCGAGCGGAGCCGGCGCCTGCTGGTACTGGCCAGCAAAGTTGTACTCGCCCAGCGCCTCCCGGATGTGCTCGAGGACAGGTAGGGGCTCCCGCTCCAGATGCAGCGCGTCCCCGGCCTTTCGTTTGAACCGACGGACGCCGTAGGACGTCCAGATCTCGTGCGCCTCATCTTCTTCGGCGACTGCCGGAAACCGGATCACCTTCCAGGGCTCCAGTTCAAGCACATGGCCCACCAGGTCGTCCTCATGCAGTCGCTGCATGATCAGGATAATGCAGCTGTTCTGCTTGTCGTTGAGGCGACTATAGAGGGTGTGGTCGAACCAGTCGTTTACGGCTGCGCGCTGCGTTTCCGAAAGTGCCTCCTCCGGCTTCAGCGGGTCATCAATGATGATGAAATCCGCGCCGCGGCCGGTCAGCACGCCGCCGACCGACGTCGAAAGCCGGAAACCCTGCTGAGCGGTCACGAAGTCATGCACGGCCTGGCGCAACGATGAGAGCCGCGTGGGGAACAGAGCCTGGTACCAGTCGCTGGTCATGATCGCCCGGCAGTCCAAGGCGTGTTTGTTGGCCAGATCCTGTGCGTAGCTGACGGAGATGATCTGGGCGGTTGGATTGTGGCCAAGGAGAAAAGCGGGGAAGGAAACCGAGGCGCAGTGCGACTTCAACGAACGCGGCTGAACATTGATGATGAGCCGTTTGGTCTCGCCCCGGCGGCATTTCTCCAGCTCGGCGGCGATCACCTCAATGTGCCAGTTGTGCTGAAATGGGGTTTGGGGATTGAGCTCGCAGAAGCCACGCTGAATAAACGCGTAGAAGTCTCCCCGTACCAGGGTCCTATAGTCATTCGTTGCCGGGTTCATTCGCACCATCCTTTGCGGTTTGCTCGTAGCGCCGGACGATTGCCAGCATGACCTTATGGTCGACCTCACTGAGAACAGCGGTTGGTGCCGCGGCCTGTGCGGACCACTGCTCGGCCATTTGGACCAGCCCCGACAGCTGTCGGAAGGCTGAGAGGTCGCCGGATGCTGCCTTGTTGACCAGTTGCTTTACTGCCGCTTCGAGCTTGGTCACGATCTTGCGCTGGCCGTTTTCATTGATGACAACCTTCTCCCTCAAGGCCTTCGTGATGACGGTGGCAAGATTCAGCGTGCCCTTCGGCCGGCCGTTGGGATTGCCCGATTGGCCCTTCTTGAAGCGCGTGTGCGCCGGCGGCTTGCCGTAGCCGACCTGGTAGCCGCTGGGCGACTTGTCGCTACCCTTGCTGCTCATGTTTGGCCCCCTCTTCCATTTCGTGGAATGTCCGGCCTGATTTCGCGTGCACGACGCTTAAGCCGGTGAACGCCTGCCAGCGGCGGACAATCGTGTCGACGTAGCCGGGATCGAGCTCGATGCCATAGCAGGCACGGCCAGTGCGTTCTGCAGCGATCACAGTCGTGCCGCTGCCCAGGAAAGGGTCCAGAACAATCTCGCCCCGGGCTGTGCAATCCAGGATTGCATCGGCGACCAGCTCGACCGGCTTGATCGTCTGGTGAAGATCGGACAAGTTTCCTTCCTCTGTGCTTCGAGATAAGGAATGCACGCGCCGGTAGTCCCAAACGTTCGTGCGGTAACGGCCATATTGGCCGAGCTGGATCTTGTTGCGGTCTGCCCCTTTGCCACTCTTGAAGACGAACACGAACTCATGTTGGCTTCGATACAGCGAGTCCTGCCTCATGCCTAGGAGTTGGGCAGCCAGCATGCGGCCATGGCCGGCGATCAGTTGCCCTCGACCATCAATCAAGACCGGAACATTGAAACCGAAAGCTTCGATGCTTCGTGCGATCTGCCGAATCTGCTTCTTGTTATGAAGCCGTGGATTTTGTGGATCGAACCGAAGGGAAGCTAACGGGCGATACTCAACAGCTAGAATTCGCTGAGCCATATTTTGAGCCTCCTTGTGATGAAGCATGGCCCCATTGTTCCGGTGTAACTTCAAAGAAGCCAGAGAGATTTGGGTCCAAGAAAATGCCGCGAGTCAGCAGAGAGGATTATTCGTTCGGGGACTTGCGGTTATGTCGGGGGTAATTCGGTCTTTCGGCAAAACGAACCGTGAATCTCACGACGCTTCGTGCCTCATCGTAACCCGGGGGCCCTAGGAATGTTATGCCTTTTTTCTCCTGCAAGGCAGCAAACTGTTCCCGGATCCAGCGATTCATCTTTATATCTTCCTCGCTCAAAGTCGAGCGCTCGAAACGAAGTACGGTTCCACTTCTCCTTGGTCTAAAGGTCGACAGAATGCGCTTCACCTCGGTCTCGGAAATTGGCATCTCCGGACTGCACTGCCTAAGGGAGTCCACAGCGTATCTGACGGCAACGCTGTGCTTCTGGCCGTTTTCGCGGGCTTCATCGTAGACACACATTACGATCGCCGCGCGAGCGAATTGCCAGGACTCGATGCTGCCCTCCTTCTTTCTGGGCCTTCCCCTTTGTCTTTTCTCCATAGTCCCCTGCCACAACTTTAGCTTGACTGTTTGGACTGGGCAAGCGTGAATGTGTGACTGATCTCCTATTTGGAAGCCTTCCGTCTGTCTTTTCGCCACGCTAATCGTGCCGGCTGCGATGAAGGCAGGAGATGATTTGTTGGCACTCCAGCCGACTCTTGAGGTCGGTTTGCCCCTTATTCGCCTAGTCTTCCTTCTTCTGGCGGGAGAGGAAGCGCTGGAGGTATTTCGCATCCTTCGGCGCCCGGTTATCTCGCGTAGTTAATCTTCGCTTCAGCCGGCTCTCTGCTTTTTCCGTTTCTCCCTGGCCAGCGGAGGAGGGCCGCTCTCCGGGGCAATGACCTCTCTCTTCAGGACTGCCTAATCTTCTCCGGTAAGCAACCACTCTATCGACTTCCCAAATTCCCGACTGATACTAAGTAGAATCTCTGCTCCGATCTCAAACCTGCCGTGTTCCATGGCGGAGAGGTAGTTCTGGCTGACACCAATCCGCCGCGCAAATTCCTCCTGGGTCGCGTAGAAGCCTCGGAGCTCCCGAATCCTGCGGCCGACCGCCTGCCAGTGAACGGGCCCTTTCTTTGCCGGTGATTTTTTGCTTGACTTTCCCATTTGTAAGCAGCTAAAATAGCTGCCAATGATAAGTGCACATCGTCAAAGTATCCGGTGCCTCCGGGGCACTTTTACATTGAGAGAGGGAGAAGCGCAACGAAAGAAATAAAGAACTCCCGCCCGAGGTTGTCTATGAAGAAGCGATGCCAGACCCTTAATTCCAATTTCAGTATCGCCCAAGCTTTATGGGGTGAGCTCTCGCAATCGGCGCTGGATGGTCTTAGGGAACTGATTGAACGACATGCCTTGTCCCTTTCGCTGGGAGATCTCCAGTACCTGGACGGGCGATGGTATGTTACGCATTCTGGCTTACTCCGGATAGCCCACCGCCGGGGCTGTTCTGGCATCACCACTACTCTTCAAAAAGGCGTTTCCGACGCCGTTGCTAGCCGCTGGGTCTTCAAGGCGACCGTTTACAAGTCTTCCCACTCTCGTGGTTTCGTCGGTTATGGCGACGCTGACCCTTCCAACGTCTCCCCTCTCGTCCACGGCGCCGAGATGCGCGTGGCCGAAACCCGCGCGGTCAACCGCGCCCTTCGCAAGGCCTATGGCATCGGCCTTTGCTCGGTCGAGGAATTGGGGTGGCTTTCCCGAGATGGTCCCACTCCCCGTGAGCCTCGCCAACAGCACGCTTCGCTGAAACAGAATGGTTCAGGTAATGGCCAACCCCGGCTTCGGGACCGGCTCTGCCTGCTGATCCGCCAGCACCAGCTTGACCCCAGCCTGGTCAAACGCTACGCCGCGGACTTCTGCGGCACTGAGGTCCTTCGGGATGCCAGCCGAGACTTGGTCGAGTCCTTTATTGACAGGCTAGCTGCATGGGCCGCCAAGGACCGCGAAGGGCTCCTC
>Ga0207646_10001561_pt1 | contig 28055 bp, 28 predicted proteins | sample KBSK5502metaG_FD_184343 | JGI IMG/M metagenome (GOLD analysis project Ga0207646, IMG submission 184343) | Corn, switchgrass and miscanthus rhizosphere microbial communities from Kellogg Biological Station, Michigan, USA - KBS K5-50-2 metaG... | ecosystem: Host-associated > Plants > Roots >...
ACGGATGATCGGGTGAAGTCGGCTTGGCCGCAAGCATGGCGGCCTCATAGAGGGCCCAACGGAGGACAGCTGGTCCTTGCTTGGCCAGGTGGCCAGGGGCGCTGGCCGCGGCGGTCGGGCGGGCAAACCGCAGGGCAAGTAACGAAGCCCGGGACTCTTCAGACAATCTTTAGCCCACCTTCCGTGGTGCGTCAGATGGGTGCGATGCTGGCCACAACCCCAGAAGAAAAGTGAAGCTGGTTGCAGACCGCGGGCGCACGTCCGAGCCAAGCAGTCATCGGCCGGATGGAGCTGGCCTCCGGGTCTGGCCAGCGCTGGCAGGTACTACGGGCTCGATGAGTACTTAAGGGAGCGGTTCCCGAGACTTCGCTGGCTCTGACCGCCCCGACCAGGGGCGGCGTGTGATACCACGGGAGATGGGAACGAGGACCATGGCGACCAGAGTACTGCTGATCGACGACGACCCCAAGATCGTCCCGCTCCTGGAACGGGGCCTGGCGTTCGAAGGGTTCGAGGTAGTGACCGCCATGGATGGCAGCGCTGGCCTGGCGGCCGCAACGAGCCATCGCCCCCATATCGTCCTGCTCGACATCGCCATGCCGGCGCCGGACGGATTCGAAGTGTGCCGGCGGCTTCGGCTGGCCCACGACGTCCCCATCATTATGCTGACCGCCCGAGACGATGTCGTCGACAAGGTGACCGCTCTCAACCTGGGCGCCGACGACTATGTGGCCAAGCCGTTCGCCTTCGACGAGCTGGTCGCGCGGATTCGAGCAGTGCTCCGCCGCCACCACAGCGGGGACGAGCCAATGGCCTATGCCGACCTCGTCGTCGATTCACAAACCCGGGAAGCCCGGCGCGGCGCCGAGCGCGTCGATCTGACCGCACGCGAGTTCGATCTGCTCCTCTTTTTTGTGCGCCATCCGCGTCAGGTCCTCACTCGCGAGCAGCTCCTCGAGCGGGTCTGGGGCTACGACGCAAACGCGGACACGAATGTCGTCGACGTCCATGTCGGGCACCTGCGGCAAAAGCTCGAGGCGGGCGGCAGGCCACGCCTGATCCAGACCATTCGGGGGATCGGTTATGCGCTTCGGGATTAGGTCGCTCTACATCCGGACGCGCCTCGCTCTCTGGTTCACCATGATCATGGCGGCCGTACTGGCGACGCTGACCGTCGCCGTCTACGAGCTCACCAGAGACAGCCTGCTGAAAGAGGTGCAGCAGGACGTGCGGCAGCGGGCCGCATTGATTGCCGCCGCCGCGCCAACCCCGCCGCAAGCCTCAGGTACCGACGTCTTCAGCGCGCCCGACGTGTTCGTCCAGATCCTCGATCCCAGCGGCCACGTCCTGGGAAGCTCCAGCAACCTAGGTGGGCGCAACCTGCCATTCCTGCGGTCCGCCATCCGGGCCGACCAGGTGAGTGACGTCCGGCTCGGTGGGCGGCCGTTGTTCCTCTACGGGCGGCCGGTGATGTCAGGGGGCAGGCTGCAGGGTTACGTGCTGGTTGCCCGTTCGCCCGTCACCATCTATCAGGCACTTGGACGGCTTCGTTCCTTCCTATACCCGGGAGCTGCCCTCGCGCTCGTTCTCGCCGGGTTCTTCAGCTGGTTCCTGGTGCGCCATGCGATTCGGCCACTGGAGCAGGTGGCGACGTCGGCGGCCCAGATTGCGGCTACCCAGGACCATACGCGTCGCCTGGGATATCGGGGACCGGCCGACGAGATCGCACAGGTCGCCGCCACGATTGACGGCATGCTCGCATCACTGGAGCGTGCACATCACGAGCTGGAGGGGGCGTACAGCGCCCAGCGGCTTTTCCTGGCAGACATCTCGCACGAGCTCCGCACGCCGCTTACCATCATGCTCTCGACCCTGGACTTGCTGGCGCGCCCGGGGGCCAGCGATCCGGAGTTCCAAACAAAGGCGCTTGCGGACCTGCGGGTCGAGGCCAGGCGCATGGCGCGCATGGTGACCCAGCTCCTCATCATGGCCCGTTCCGACGCCGAGGCGGCCGTCGCGCACCGGCCGGTCCTCGTCGTCGACACCGTGACCGACGCCTGCCGCCAGCTGAGTCCGGATAGCGGCGGTGTGACGCTGCGTTGCCACGGACTGGAAGCGCTCGACGACGCGGTCGTGCAGGGTGACCCGGACTACCTGAAGCAGCTCTTCCTGATCCTGCTGGACAACGCCTTCAAATACACACAGCCCGGCGGGCGTGCCGACGTCAGCGGCACCGTCGGCGACGGGACCGTGACGATCGCGGTCGCCGACACCGGCGTTGGGATCGAGCCGTCCGACCTGCCGCACATCTTCGACCGCTTCTATCGAGCCGGCAACGTCCGTTTCCGCGAAGGTATGGGACTCGGCCTGGCCATCGCCCGGCATATCGCGACCCAGCACGGCGGGGCGATCAGCGTCGAGAGCGAGCCAGGGCAGGGCAGCCGCTTCACGGTCACCCTGCCGCTCGCAGTCGCGGAACCGTCAGACCCTCGTCAGTCACTCTCCTGAAAGAAGCGTCCATTTCGCTCGCGACCAATTTCGGCAAAGCGGCGCACCGTGGTCGCGGTCGAGAGGAAGCTGAAACCAGGCTCCTGCGCCGACCAGGTGGTAGTGGCGCCGCACTCGTGATACTCGCCCGCGAAGCCCGCGACAAAGTCTCCGATTTTGGTGTCAGCCGTCCGCCCGCTCCACTCGATGTCCATCGATACCGTCGCCGGCAGGTCGACCACGCCCGGAAAGAAGTCCGGAACCGGGAAGTTGGTCAGCCGCCACGAGGCGCGTACGCCTCCCAGATCGATCGAAACGCTCTCTATCGGGATGGCCTTTGTCCAGAAGAGGCCGCTTGGCGCCACGAGCGCGTTGAAATCGTGAACGTGACCTGTGCCCACCGGGCCAGTCCAGAGGTCCAGTCAAAAGACGCCGAACGCCCCGCGGTGCAGGGCACCATCGACGCCGACGTACTCCCCGAGCAGGAAACGGTTGTCGATGCTGAAATTCAGCGGCGTGCTGTCAGGCGCGGTTCCGGTCCCGATGAGCTGGGCGATGCCGACGAAGCCGTTGAAATCGGTGATCGTCGAGACCTCCTTGCCCCGGCCCGGGAAGAAGTGGTGCGTACCACCATCACCTTTGGGGATGGGGACCGGTTCGACTGTGCTGCCGCCCTCATGGGCGAACACCGGTGGCGCGGCAAGCAAGCCCGAGCCCAGCACCGCCCCGCCAGCCGTGGCGCCCACCGCTCCGCGGAGCAATTGCCGGCGCGATAGCCGGTGGGCCCAGACGCGGTCAGCGATCATCGTTGCGGACGGGTGATCCAGAATCTCCATGGCGTTGCCTCCTTGCTCGGTAACCAGAAGCCGATCGTGCTACCCGGTGAAGTGCTCCACGAGGGTCAACTGGGCATTTGTGCCGGTGGCGTAGTAACCCACCGCCCAGACGTCGTTGTTTCCAACTGCCGCGACCGCATCGAGGACGTTCTGGGTGGTGCTCGCATTGGCGCTGGGGACGACGCTCCACGAACTGCCGTCCCAATGCTCCGTCAGGGTCAGGGCTGATCCGGGGGCTCCGGAGGTTCCGACGGCCCAGACATCGCTGGACGAAAACGCGGCCGTTCCCTGGAAGGTGTCGTAGCCCGTGGGGCTGAGGCTGCTGGTCTGGACCCAGGAGGTGCCATTCCAGCGGAAGGCCAGCGTGTAGGGGCCGTAGTAACACACGCAGCCGCTGTCGTAATACCGGTTCGAGCCCACTGCCCACACGTTGTTGGCGCCTGACGCCGACGTGGCGACCGTGCTTTGAGCACCGAAGACGACGCTCCACGATGTCGCGTCCCAATGGAAACTGTCGTAGTCGCCGACGGCCCAGACATTGTTACTCGCTACCGCGGCCGCCCCGAAGCGCGAGCTCGAGCTCCAGTTCTCGGTGCCTGCCGGCGCTGAGACGATCGACCAGGCACTCCCGTTCCAGTGCTCGAGAATCGCCTTGCCGCCGTACGATGACAGGTCCGGCACCGCTCCACCGACCGCCCAGACATCGCTGCTCGAGATGGCCGCCAAAGCGTTGAGTGAGAGGCTTATGGCTGGGCCGGACGGCGTTGGCGTGGGGACGATGCTCCAGGCGCTGCCGTTCCAGTGCTCCGCCAGTGTGGCATAAGCGGGCGACGTGTTCCCGTTGGCGCTGAAGCCCACGCTCCAGACATCACTGCTAGTGACGGCGGCCACGCTCAGAAGCGCGCTCTGGGTTCCGGTACCGGGAGCATTTGGCGTCGGAACCGCGGTCCAGCTGCTCCCATTCCAGTGCTCCGCGAGCGTGCTCGCACTCGCCTGACCGACGGCCCAGACGTCGGTCCCCGAGATTGCCGCGACGGCGTGGAGCTTGTTGGAGTTTGGATCGGGGTTGGGACTGCCTACGATCGACCAGCCGGATGGCGGGCTGGGAGTTGGCGTTGGCGTCGGGGACGGAGTTGGGGTCGGCGTCGGCGATGGCTTCGGCCGGGCCTGGGACGCAACGGCGCCGGTAGGAAGAAGTATCAAGGCAGTCAGGGCCGCCGCCGCCACGATCAGCGATGTATCACGTAAGACCCTCATGAGGCTCGCCTCCCTATTTGGTCAGCCAGATGCCTCCCAGTTGGGCTAAACACATAAAGAGGATGCACTCGAAAGCTAAAACGGCAGGAAAGCCAGGTTAAAGAGTTGCTGAAGCGACCGGGCTGCCTCGGGTAGGGCTGCCCGGGGCAACCCCTTATCAGACCAGGCGGTCTTGTGGAGCCTTAATCCCTCTCTGCCACTACCGTCGAAAAAGCGGTGATCCCCGCAATCTTGGACTAATTCCTGACTTGCTGCAACAGCCCATGAATGTCTCGGATCCCCCATTCCTCGACCGACTTACCATTCGAATAGCGATTCATCACGATCGCCTGGAACTCAACTTTCTTGCCGGTCGGTGGCATTCCCATGAGATCTCCCAGGTGTGTTCCGCGGAAGATGCATCGAGTGACAACCCAGTCACGCTCTGCTACCTGTGTCTCAGTGGTTACGCGTAGGTCCGGAAAGGCTGTGCGAAACATCCGGATCCGTTGACGCGCGCCGTCCACATCCATGGTGCGCAGCTCGTCGATGACTGCTAGGTTGCCCTGGTTGAGCACCTCTTTTACGAATCGCCGATCCAGCGCCTTGTTCTGTTCGGCCTCCGACGAGCTTGCCTTCGGGAACACGTCGGCCGGGTTCATTGCTTCAGCAAGGGGATCGGCGTGGCGGTGAATTAGCTTCCATTCATCCTGTCGGCGGCCGAAGATCAGAGTGGCGCGAAGATTCCGGGAGACGGATCGGTCTCCGCCGGCGATGGCTGTTCCCTGCTCGTGCTCGAGCACCACCGCGTACCCTATGTCGCCACTTTGTCCCCAAGCCAAAAGTTCGTATTCCCAGCCCGTTGCACCTGAGAAATGGGACGCGGCCCAGTCGAGATGAGTGGTCACGTCCTCCCACCCCCTAAAGCAGCCTCCCACGCCGCTCATCAGCGTCAGATCAGCTTCCTCGGCACAGAATTCCTTGACCGGGCCAGCCTCCCCCCTTCCGAACCGTGCCGCGGCCGCCTCGTAGCGGGCGACCAGATCCTTGAAATCCCTATCCCCAATCATTCCGAAAACCTCCCTGGCATGGCTGCGCTGTTGCCACAACGGTAGGAGGCAGGGACGTTCGGGAGTAGTCGAAAAACTACGAACCCAGCTACGTGGGCGTTCCTTCTATCGCGTCCCGCAGCCAAGCCGCGAGCTGCGCCCGACTGTGAAGCGTCAGGCGGCGAAGGCTGTCATCGACGTGCTTCTCCACGGTGCGGACGGAAACTCGCAGCTGGCCTGCGATCTCCTTGTTGCTGAGGCCCCCGGCCACGAGCTCGGCCACTTCGAGCTGGCGTCCCGTCAGGTACGCCGACGTCTTACCCGCGTCTGCCGCGGCTACTTCCAGGCCACAGGCCATCGCCTCTTCGACATTCATCCGCCGGCCCTCTTCAAAGGCGAGTTGGCCGGCTCGCGGATTGATGCGCCGCCGGGCCGCGTGGAGGGCATCCTCGAGTCGGCGCTCGATCAAGAGTGGAAAGCGTGGCGGGCCCGTCTGGTCACGGATGCCGTAGGCTGCCCCGAATAGGCGGAGCGCTCGACGAGGGGAATTCGCGATAGCCAGTTGCCCCAGCCCGAGGACAGCGGTCGCCGTGACTCCGGCTTGTGGGCCGACCTCCAGCGCCGCCCGTAGGTTCATCCGGGCTGCCGCTGGTCGGTCCAGATCGTAATCGGCCAATCCCAGCAAGGCAAGGGCATAAGCGATGCCCCAGCGGTCTCGAAGCTCGCGGGCTTCTGCCAGACCGTGCACGAGAAGATCCGTCCCTTCCTCCAGTCGTCCAGGACGATGTGCAAGGACTGTCCCCAAATGGATTCGGGCGCGTGCGATGCCAAAGGCATAGCCGTCCCGGAGGTGTCGCTCGAGTGCTGCTGCCAGGTGGCGCTGGGCGACTTCCAATGCGCCTGAATACCAGGCTGCCATCCCCAGGGTCAACAGTGCCATGGCTTGGCCACGCTCGTCTCCCAGTTCCGAGAGAATCGAAAGGCCCTCCTCGATTTGAGTGCGAGACTCAGGCCAGGAAGCCTGGGCCGCAATCAGGGCGACAGAAAGAAGGGCGTCAGCTCGATGATGGGTGCGGCCCGGCGCTCTGGCGAGAACGAGGTGTATCCAGTCGCGACCCTCGGAAACTGCCCCCATCATCCAGAAAGGGTCAAGGGCGCCAGCCAAACGAAGACCACGCTCAGGATCGTTCTCGAGAGCCCACTTGAGCGCGGCTCGCATCTGGTCTCCGTCCATTGCGAGCTCGACGAAGCCAGTGTCGGAACCTGTCGATGCGCGTTGCTCTTGTGCCAGCTCCGCCTGTCTCAGGTAGTGGTCGAAATGCAGTCGGCGCAGGTGAGGTTCTTCGTCACCGAGCCGCAGTTGTTCAAGGCCATATTCCCGCAAGACCTCCAGGATGCGGTACCTGGTGACTCCAGAGGGAGATTGGTTCGTGCTGACCATAGAGGCGTCGCAAAGGCCTGCCAGCAATTCCACCAGACTCTCCGCTTGCAGGGGGACCCACGCGGCCACAGCCAAGGCTGCGTCGAATGTGAAAGATCCAGTGAAGACGGCGAGCCGCCGGAACAAGTGCTGCAACGGCTCGGGTAGCAGCCGGTAACTCCAATCGACCGTCGCGCGCATCGTCCGCTGGCGGCTCGGCAGGTCGTGCCAATCAGCCGCGGGCAGCGCGAGGCCCTCTTCGAGCCTCGGCAGGAGTTCCTCAGCGGACATGACCCGCATCAAGGGAGCTGCGAGCTCGATCGCCAGCGGCAAACCTTCGAGCCGCCTGCACACTGACGCGACGACGCCGTATTCCTTCGGATCGACCCTGAACAACCGGTTCGCAGCTGTTGCGCGTTCGATGAACATCGGTACCGCTTCGGTTTCGATAGCCAGCGGCGGCACGGAGTAAGTGACCTCGCCTCGCAGTGCCAACGGCTGGCGGCTGGTCGCCATCACTGTTACAGCCGGACATTCCCTCGTTACCACGTTGGCAACCTCCGCGACCGCATCGAGAACGTGCTCGCAGTTGTCGAGGATGACGAGCAGGTGACGGGTGGCGAGCGCATCCGCAAGCTGGGCCAGGATGGCGTCAGGGCGTGCTACCTGCAGCCCAAGACCGGCGGCGATTGCTGGCGGCACCTTGTCGGGCCCGGGGACAGCCGTGAAATCGAGGAGCCTGATGCCATCCCTGAAGTCCGCCGCGATGCGGGCGGCAACCTCGATCGCCAGCCTCGTCTTGCCGGCACCGCCCGCGCCGACGAGAGTGACCAGACGCGCTCGCCTCAGGCATTGCTGGAGTTCGGCAATCTCAGCGGTGCGGCCATGGAAGCTCGTCCGGAAGTCAGGGAGGCTCAGTCGCTCGCGGTTCACCCTTCTCAATCCTCAGCTTGGTGAAGAAAGTAGCAATCCGAGTTCCCTGGCGCAAGTGGGGCGAAGGGCGGCAGAAGACGATCCAATTCGACGGGGCCGCCCGCAGAGGCAGGTTGCTACTCTGACGGATGCTCGAATTCCTGCTCCTAATGCTGTGGACGTTCGTCGCTGTCGTTCGATCGCGCCGAGATCTCGCGCTTGAGAACCGGGTCCTCCGCCATCAACTTCAGGTCGACATGCGCACCAACCCGCATCCCCGCTTCCGCCTGAGGGCTGGCGGGAGCATCTTCGGATCGTGCAGCCGGAGACGGTCCTGCGCTGGCATCGAAAGGGCTGGCGACTGTATTGGACCTGGAAGTCGCGAACCCGGCTCGGTCGACCCCGCCTCAGTGCCGAACTGAAGGCGCTCATCGGCCGAATCTCGCAGGAGAATCCGCTCTGGGGGAGCGAACGCATCCGGGGTGAGCTGCTGAAACTGGGCATCGTGGTGAGCAACCGATCCATCCGGAGATACCGATGGCGACGGCTGCGGCCGGGCGACCATCAGCGTTGGCGAACCTTTCTCTCGAACCAGCTGCGCGGCATCTGGGCTGCCGACCTGTTCGTCGTCCACACGGTGAGCTTCCGGACCCTCTACGTTTTCTTCATCATCCGCCACCAGCGGCGAGAGCTGCTCCACTTCAACGTCACCGCTAGTCCGACTGCCGGCTCTGGCACCAACTCCTGGAGGCGACGCCCTGGAGCCGCCAGCCGAAATACCTCATCCACGACCGGGATGCCGTCTACGGCGGTGAGTTCGACCGGCAGCTGGCGAGTCTGGGCATCTGCGGGGTGCGGACCCCGCCACGCACGCCGAACGCGAACGCTGTGGCCGAGCGGATCGTGCGGACCATTCGGACCGAATGCCTCGACCACCTGATCGTGATCGACGAACGAAACCTGCGGGTGGTCCTGGCCGAGTTCGCCGACTACTACAATCGCGACCGACCGCATCGCAGCCTCGGGCTTCAGCGTCCTATCCCCAGCAGCCTCCGAGCCGGTGGCCGGGTGGTATCGCGCCGCGTCTTAGGTGGTCTCCACCACATCTACGCGCGGGCCGCTTGATTGGCGGATGGAATTTTGCCGCCCTTCGGGTCCTCCGAACTGGACGGACTTTTGCCACCCTACAGCCCGTACACCGATACCAGGGTCGCTCATTTTCTACAGGAGACACCGTCCTCCACCCAGGATGATTACCGCCTAGCGGGAATTGCCCGCTTCCAGGGACAGCCAGGCCGGCCCGTTGGGAAAGGCGTACTGCGCGAGACTTTCGGGGCGCATCTCAATGCTGTAACCCGGCGCCGTCGGCACCAAATATCGACCGCTCTCGATTCGGACCGGGTCGAGGAAGTGCTCGTGCAGGTGGTCGACATACTCGACCAGGCGATCCTCCAGCGATGCGCTGACGGAAATGTAGTCGAACAGCGAGAGGTGTTGCACGTACTCGCACAGGCCAACGCCGCCCGCATGCGGGCAAACCGGTACGCCGAATTTGGCGGCGAGCAGGATGACAGCGAGCACCTCGTTGACGCCGCCTAACCGGCAGCTATCCAGCTGGCAGAATCCAATTGCCTCGACCTCGAAGAGCTGCTTGAAGATCACCCGGTTCTGGCAGTGCTCCCCGGTCGCCACGCGGATGGGGGCGATAGCCCGGGCAATTGCCGCGTGCCCGAGGACGTCGTCGGGGCTGGTCGGCTCCTCGATCCAGTATGGGTCGAACTCGGCGAGGCGCTTCATGTTCGCGATCGCCTCGGGGACCTCCCAGCGTTGGTTGGCGTCCATCATCAGCTTTCGGTCTGGTCCGATCTCCTCGCGCGCCGCCGCCGCCCGCCGGATGTCGTCCTCGATGTCGGCGCCGACTTTCATCTTGAAGTGCGTGAAGCCACTCCGTACACCCTCCCGGCAGAGGCGGCGTAACTTCTCGACCGAGTAGCCGAGCCAGCCGATCGAGGTCGTGTACGCCGGAAACCCGGTTCGCCGCATCTCGTCTTCTCGAGCAGCCCGCGTCGATGCCTGGCGGCGCAGGATCGCGAGGGCCTGATCGGGTGTCAGGGCGTCCGCCAGGTAGCGGAAGTCGATGCAGGCCACCAACTGCTCAGGCGATAGGTCGCTCAGAAGCTTCCACAGGGGCTTGCCCTCCGCCTTCGCGTACAGGTCCCAGACGGCGTTGACGATGGCTGCCGCGGCCAGGTGGATAACGCCCTTCTCCGGGCCGAGCCATCGCAACTGGCTGTCGCCGGTGACGACCCGCCACAAGCCCGCCATATCGGTGCAGCAGGACTCGAGCGTTCGCCCGACCACCAAGGGCGCCAGCGCTTTGATGCCGGCCACGCACACCTCCGTCCCGCGTCCAATGGTGAAGGTGAGCCCATGGCCTTCGATCCCCGAGTCCGTCTTCAGGATGACGTAGGCCGCCGAGTAGTCGGGGTCCACGTGCATCGCGTCCGAGCCGTCGAGGCTGCGGGAGGTCGGGAACCGAACGTCGTGGGTGATCGCCTGCGTGATGGTGATTGCCATGGATCAGCGTGCGAGCAGACCGCCGTCGATGACGAGCGCTGTTCCCGTGATGAAGCCGGCGTCGTCAGAGGCAAGGTAGACGGCCGCCGCCGCGACCTCTTCAGCCGTCCCCAGCCGTCCCATCGGCTGACGGTCCACCAGCTGACGCCGCATGGCGACTGGGTCACCAGCCTCCGCGAGCAGGCGTCCGACCCAGGGGGTGTCGACCGTCCCGGGACAAATGCAATTGCACCTGATCCCCTGGGCTGCGTAATCCACGGCGATCTGCTTGGTCAGGGTCACGACTGCCCCCTTGCTGGCGCTGTAGGCGGCGCGGTTGGGGAGGCCGACCAACCCGGCCACCGACGCCATGTTCACGATCACGCCGCCGCCCTGCTCGATCATCACCGGGATCGCATACTTGCAGCCGAGGTACACGCCCTTTACGTTCACGGCGAACACCCGGTCCCATTCATCGGGTTCGCAGTCCACGATCGTGCGCGTGCTCCCGATGCCGGCATTGTTGCAGAGGATATCGAGCCGGCCCTGGCGTGCGCGTACGTCACGGATCAGGGTTGCCACAGCGCCGGGGTCGGTCACATCCACCGTCGCTGGCTGGCAGCACTCGAGGTTGCGTGCCGTCACGGTGGCCGCCTCGCCGTCGAGATCCGCGGCGACCACCGTGGCCCCGTCCCGGTCGAACGCCTGGGCCATCGCGCGGCCGATGCCGGACCCTGCGCCCGTAACCAGGCAGACCTTCCCGGTGAATCGCCCCCTCACTGGTGGCGTCCTGCGTACGATGGGAGCCGGTCACCCATGCAGATCGGTCGCGCGCTTACACCGGACGGCCGGATCAGGACGGTCCTTTTGGACGGGCACTCCGTCTTCGCGCTGCCCGAGGACCTGACCTTCGACGCGCTGCTCCATCTGCCTGTCGCCGGCCTTCGCCAGGCGCTCGAGCGTGCCGGCCGTGAACCCATGCCGCAGTCCCGGCTGCTCAAGCCGATCCAGGGCCAGGAGGTGTGGGCGGCGGGTGTCACTTACCAGCGCAGCCGGGACGCCCGCATCGAGGAGAGCATCACCCCGGACCCTTACGACCGGGTCTACGTCGCGGCCCGACCGGAGCTCTTCTTCAAGGCCACTCCCGGGCGAGTGCGCGGGCCGGGCGAGGCGATCGCGGTCCGGGCCGACTCGAGCTGGGATGTGCCGGAACCGGAGCTGGCGGTGATCTGCAATGCCGGGCTCGAGGTCGTCGGGTACACCATCGGGAACGACGTGTCGTCGCGCAGCCTCGAGGGGGAGAACCCGCTGTATCTCCCGCAGGCGAAGATTTATGACGGCAGCTGCGCCCTGGGGCCCGCCATCACGCCGGCGTGGGACTACGATCCACGCGACCGCGCGATCACGCTCGAGATCCTCCGCGACGGGACGATCCTCTTCGCCAGCCAGATCTCGACCCGCGCCATGCGCCGCGAGATCGCCGAGCTGCTCTCCTACCTCGGACGCCATAACCGGTTCGCGGATGGGGTCGTCCTCCTCACTGGCACCGGTATCGTGCCGCCCGAGTCGTTCACCCTGCGGCCGGGGGACGAAGTCGTGATCCGCATCGACGGGTTGGGTGAGTTGCGTAACGCGGTCGAGTCTCTCGCGGTCGATCATGGGAAGGTGGCCACCTTGCCCGCCGAGAAGACCGTGTAGTCATGTGACGGGAGGATGTGGTCGGCCCGGGCACGGAGGAGCGCCATAGAATCCATCGAATCGTCCACGTCGTTATGGAACCCAGGCGGAATGTCCCGCTCCAGGTTTTCATAGGTGAAGACGGCGTCGCCGGCGATGCAGTACCGGCCCTTCAGGGTCTCCACTAGGACCGCCTGCGATCCCGGCGTGTGGCCGGGCACGGGGATCACGCGCAGGCCCGGTCGGACCTCCTGCTCGCCACGTACCACGTCGAGGTTCGGGAGCAGGTATGGCGGCCGCGGCCACCCTGATAGCGGGGAGAGGAACGATTTGCGGAAGAACCGTCCCGGGACCAGGGCATAGCACAGCTCGTCCTGCTGGACTAGGACGCGGGCTTCCGGGAACACGTCGCAGTTGCCCGCGTGGTCCCAGTGCAGATGGGTGAGGAGAACGAGCTCAACATCCGCCGGCTTTACGCCGGCGAGCTGGAGCGCGCGCAGCGGCTCCTGGTCGGGGCTACGCTCGAAGTGCTCGCCGATGAACTCCTCTGACTTCTGGCCCATGGGCACACTAGTGTCCACCACCACGGTCGTCTCCCCCTCGATCACCCACATGACCCTCGGGATGCGGATGGCCTTGCCGCAGTCGACCAGGTATGTGATCACCGACTTCTCGATAACGGAGGTGCCGGTGTCGAGGGCCTTGATCGTCCAGAGGCCGGCCGGTGCCACTCAAACCTCCTGGCTGGTTGGGCCGAAGTGCACGCCCGGCAGCTCCCCGGAGATGGCGTAGCCACCATCGACGAGGATCGACTCGCCGGTGATGTACTGGCCATCGTCCGACGCCAGGAAGGTGAAGACCCGCGCAACCCACTCGGCCTCGCCAAGCTTCCCCAGCACGATCCGGTCTTCGAACGCCTTCTTCACGGCGCCGGTAAACATCGGCCGGGTCAGCGGCGTGTTGATGTGGCCGGGCAGGACGCAGTTGACGGTGATGCCTGCCCGTCCCACCTCGATGGCGAGGGCGCGGGCCATCCCATTGAGTCCAGCTTTTGCCGCCGAGTACGCCGCGTTGAGGCTGCGGGTCTGCACCGACATGATCGACGAGGTGAAGAGGACGCGACCGCCACGGCCCTGCTTGAGCATCTGGCGGACGGCCTCGCGCGCACCGTAGAACGGACCATACAGGTCGACCCTGATCACCCGATCCCATTCCTCGTCCGTCATCTCGGCCACCGTCCGCTGGAGGACCGCCGCCGCGTTATTGACCACGATGTCGAGGCCGCCAAAGCGGCTCACGGCCTCCTGCACCATGTCGCGGTTGGTCTGCGGTCGCGCCACGTCGCCGGCGAAGGCCACCGCATTTCCGCCGAACCCGTTCAGCTCCGTGGCGACCGCCTGCGCCGCGTCGCCATTGATGTCCACGACCACGACCGCACTTCCTTCTCTGCTGAACTCCTGGCAGATCGCATGGCCGATCCCCGACCCGCCTCCGGTGACGACGGCAACCTTGTCCTTCAGTTTCATGCGCGCATCCTCGAGCGACGAGCTAGGTGGATTTGATGGCTCCGAACGAGAGCCCTCGCACCAGGTACCGTTGCAGGGCGAAGGCGACGATGACCACGGGGAGCGCGCCAATCGCGGCGATGGCAGCGATGTCGCCCCACAGGATGTAGTGCGACTCCATCAAGGTGGGGAGGATGAAGGGCAGCGTCGTGACCCGTCCTCGCGAGAGCAGGACGGCAAAGGTGAATTCGTTCCAGGTGAAGATGAAGGCGAACAGGGTGGTCGCCACCAAGGCCGGACGGGCGTTGGGGAGGACGACCTCCCAGAATGCGCGCAGCCGGCCGGCCCCGTTTACCAGCGCCGACTCCTCCATGGCTGGGCTGATGTCCTCGAAGAAGCTCTTCATGACCCAGGTCACGAAGGGGACGGTGAAGAGCAGGTATTGGACGATGAGGGCGACATAGGTGTCTACCAGGCCGAGGGTCGACCAGAAGAGGAACATCGGTATGGCGATCGCCACCGGTGGCATGAACAACACGCTGAGGATAAAGAAGGAGAGGTTGGTGCCGCCGGTCTTGAAGCGCGCCAGGCTATAAGCGGCGAAGGTTCCGATCGCCATGCCGATCACGGTCGCGGTCACTGACACGATGGCGCTATCGACCAGCCCCTTGAGCCCGCCCTGGTCAAACAGGGCGTCCGTGTAATTCCGAAAGTACAGCTGCGAGGGGAAGAAGACCGGCGGGTTGTGCAACCACTCGATCGGCGGTTTGATCGAGGTCGACAGCATCCAGTACACGGGAAACAGGAAGAAGACGAGCGCCAGTGTTAACCCCAGGTACACCGCAACCTGGGGGGCGCCTCGCCGGGCCACCGGGGTGGCCAGCGGTCGCCCGCGTCGAGTCGTCGCCTGCGTGGCCACGTCAGGCCGCCTTCACGTCGACCGCGGCCTTGAGGCTCCGGCCAATCGGCCGTTCCATGTAGCCCAGGATCACTCGCGCCAGTACCGTGATCAGGATGAGGGTGACGAACGAGAGCGCGGCGCTGTAGCCTACGGTGAAATACCGAAAGCCCTGTACATAGGTGTAGAAGGGGAGGCTCTCGGTCGCGGTCCCGGGGCCGCCCCCCGTCAGCATATAGATGATGTCGAAGAGCTTGAAGGCGCCGATCAGCCGCAGGATGACGGCGACCGCGATGACCCGCCGCAGGAGCGGGAGCGTCTGAAACAACAAGACCTGCCCGCCGCTCGAGCCGTCGATCCGGGCGGCCTCCAACACCGAGTGCGGAAGGGATTTCAGGCCAGCGAACAGCAGGAGCACCATGAAGGGGGTCCACTGCCAGAAATCCACGAGCACCAGCGACCACAGGGCCCCTTTCGGCGACGCCGTCCAGGTCTGGACCGGCAGGTGGAGGAGGCGCAGCACGTAGTTGAGGACGCCGGAATCGTATTCGAAGAGTGCTCGCCACTGGAAGGAGACCACCGACGGTGACAGGATGCTGGGGATGAGCAGGACGGTCGCAATCACCTGCTGGAAGCGCGGCAAACGGTCTAGCGCCAGCGCCAGCGCCAGGCCGACGCCCAGCTGGATGGTGATCACGGAGGCGGCGAACACCAGCGTGATCAGCAGGCTGGACCAGAACAGGGAGTCGTGAAGGAGGTCGGCGTAATTCTTCAGCCCGATAAAGCGGGAGGGAGCGACGGAGAGGAGCGCCTCGTTCGTGAACGAGAGCCGCAATGAGTAGAGGAGCGGGAAGATGCTGAGCCCGATTAGCAGGATGGCGGCGGGCGCGACGGAGAGGAGGGCGAAGCGGCGCCCTCCTCTCGCCGGACGGGTCCGGCGCAGACCGACGGTCGCCGCCGCCGTGCTCAGTAGTTGACCCCCGCCTTCTGGAAGCTCGCCACCCAGTCGGCGTATGCCTTGACCTGGCTGTCTTTGCCGAGGGAGTCCGTAATCGAGTTCCACTCGGACTCGACCGCCTTGAGCGCGTTCGCGGCGCTCGTGGTCCCGGAGAGGGCCTCGTTGACCTTCAGGTCGAGGATATCCAGGTAGCGCGGCCCGCCCGGGATCGACAGTTCCGGGTAGCCACCGGTCAGGCATCCCTTGATGGCGTTTACGTAGTTGGTCGCCTGGTCAGACGTCATGACGTCTTTCCCATCGTGCGTCTTCACCTTGGACGGGTCGAAGTGCGACGTCCGGAACGGATCCTCGCCGGCGCCCGGGTCGTAGACATCCTTAACGCTGACGTTCGCGCTGTTCATGTACTGGATGACCTTGTAAGAGTTGTGCGGGTTCGAGGAGAAGGCGGAGATTGCCATGATGCGCGAGTAGGCCATGTAGCTGCGGCCGGGGCAGGGGGCGTAGGTGGTCTTGCCCACCACCTGGCTCTGGCCGGGATCCTCCGCGTGCAGCGCCAGGTCATCCCACTGGACGACCATCGCCGACTGGCCCTTGACGTAAGTGTCGTTCAACTCTGGGTACCCGATCTGCAGGATGTTCGGCGGGGCATACTGCTTCAGGTTGATCAAGGTCTGAAGGGCCGCCACCCCCTGGTCTCCGGAGATCCCAGGCTTCATCTGCTCGTCGAACCACTTTCCACCACTCGCCGCAAAGACATTGATGAACCATGCATAGCAGAAGCCCCGCTGGCCGTAGAAGGCTGTCCCATAATGGGCCGGCGGTCGGTGCAACTCGCGGGCGAACGTGACGAACTCGTCCCAGGTCGTGGGTGGGCTCTTGATCCCGGCCGCGTCTGCCAGGTCTTTGCGCATGGCGACCTGGAGAATGTCGCCATCGTACGACGCGGCGTACATCTTGCCGTTGCGAACAGAGTTCGGATCGCGATAGACCGGCAAGACGTCATCCAGGTTGAAATCGGAGGCGCTGCCGAACTCGGTGAGAACGTGCAGGAACCCCTTGGCCGCGAAGTCGCCGAGGAACTGCGGCGGGAAAACCAGCACGTCATAGACGTTGCTCCGGGTGATCAGTTCCGAGACGATCTTTTCGTACTGGCCGACGAACGGCAACCCGACGATTTTGGTGTCGACCCCGAACTTCGACTTCATGTCTGGGTTGAACCATTGGAACGGCGCCGCGTTGTGGCCCTCGTCCACCTCCACCGCGATGGTGCTCGCCTCGCTGCTCGTGCCGCCGGATGCGCAGGCGGCCAGCAACGAGCCAAGCGAGCCGCTCATGGCCAGCGCGGCGCTTGTCTTGGCACTGCTAGCCAGGAAGTCCCGGCGGTTCAATCGTCTGTTTACAACCATTTCGACCCTCCTTCAACTCCGATTCACACGATCCGGCGACCGTCGCCGACGGACTCTCCGCGGGCAAAAAAGTGCAGGTCACTGGGGCGCAGCTCCAGAAACACCTCCTCTTCCATTTGGAGTTTTACGTCGGGATCGGCCTCGACCTTGACGAGCTCGTTCCCCACCCGGAACTCGTAGATGATCCGAGCCCCCTCCGGCTGGGCGACGTAGACGCGGGCAGGAATCTGATCATTCGAGCTTGCCTGCCGGTGGATGCGCACGGCGGGCGGGCGGATGCCGATGGTGACCGCCACGGCGTTTGCCCGCTCGAGCGCGGCCCGGGCCTGCTCGGAGACCGTCAGCCAGTGCTCGCCGATCCGCGCCCCCAGGCGTCCGTCCCGCCGCTCGATGGTGACAGGCAGCAAGTTCATCCGCGGCTCCCCGATGAAGCCGGCGACGAACGTGTTCGCCGGCCGGCGGTAGACGTCGTCGGGCGAGCCGAGCTGCTGCAGCACGCCGTCCTTCATCAAGGCGACGTGGTCGGCCATACTGAGTGCATCCAACTGGTCGTGGGTGACCACGATCGTGGTCGTTCCAAGTTCCTTCTGCAGCCGCTTGATCTCCCCGCGCATCGTGCTGCGCAGGACAGCGTCCAAGTTCGAGATCGGCTCATCCAGCAAGAACAGCTGGGGTCGCTGCACGATGGCGCGGGCCAGCGCGACGCGCTGCTGCTGGCCACCGGAAATCTGCTGCACCGATCGGTCTAAAAGCTCCTCGATCCCGAGGAGGGCCGCCACCTCGCTGGCCCGCTTGTCCCGCTCCCCACGGCTCATTCGGCGCACGCGCAGTGGGTAGGCAATGTTCTCGCCCACGGACATGTGTGGGTACAGCGCGTAGCCCTGAAACATCATGCCGATCTGCCGATCGCGCGGTTCGAGCCTCGTGATGTTCCGCGAGCCGAGCAGGACCTCGCCGCCGTCGGGGATTTCCAGGCCCGCGATCATCCGCAGCGTCGTCGTCTTGCCGCACCCGGAGGGTCCGAGGAGGCCGAGTGTGCTGCCATCGGGGACGTCCAGCGAAAGGTCGCGTACGGCGATAACCGGACCAAACGAGCGGGAAAGACCCCTCAGGGCGACCTTCGCCATCTCCAATCGCCTAGCGGGGTTCCAGCGGAACGGTGGGCGGTTCGACGGCGATCGCCTCTGGCAGGGCGGCGATCTCCAGGTCTTCCTTCGCCGTCATCCGGCGGAAGATGACCCAGAACTTCACGAGGTCGCGGTCGGGATAGCCAGCCCAATGCCAGATGCCCGGGTGCAGCATGAGCCCTTCGCCGGCGCACACCCGGACGGCGACCAACCCCTTTCCCGGTTTGGCCTTCTCGGTGCGGAGCGCGATCGGGACCAGAAGCTCACCATTCATTGGGGCCACGAACTCCGAGGTCCGCACGTGTCGCTCCATCCGGGTCACCTGCGCCGGGCGGCGCCGCACCTCGCAGATCCCCACCTCTCCCCAACCATCGCGCAGCTCAAGCGGCGCGAGCGTCGGCCAGTAGCGGAGCTCTTCGTTGTCGATGGGCGGCAGGCTCGAGGGGAGCTCGAGGAGGTACCCGTAGTCGGCGAGCCGCGAGTCCCCACCCTCGACAATGGTCACGAGAATTCTCCTCCCGTTCCCGCCGAACCGCCGGTCCCCACTGGGCGCGACGCTCAGCGCCCTTCCTGTAAGCGGTTTCATCCTAGCGATTTCGGACGGTTTGTCAAGGTCGATTCACACGACAGGGTGCGTCAAACTGGTGGCCGCGCTTGACAGGGCACCCGCACCGGCCTAGGATGTGAAAGCGCTTACATGTAAGCGCTTCCGACCGGCCTTGCGGAGGAGAACCGCCGGCGGCGAGAGTGTGAGTGAAGCCAACCATTTACGACGTGGCCAGGCGGGCCCGTGTGTCCACGGCCACCGTGTCTCGCGCGCTGAACGGGACGAGCGCTGTCGCGTCGCAGACCCGTGAGCGCATCGACCGGGCCGTCAGGGCGCTGGGCTACCGCCCGAACGTCGTCGCACGCAGCCTCGTCACCAAGGTAACGCACACGATCGCCCTGCTGCTACCGGATATCACCAACCCATTCTTTCCCGACCTGGTGAAAGGCGTCCAGACGCTGGCCGACGAGCGAGGTTACACGGTCTTGCTGTGCAGCGTTGCAGGCGACGCCTCCCGCGAGGAGGAGTACCTCGAGATGCTGAGCGCCAAGCAGGTCGACGGCGCCCTTCTTGTTGGGCTAGTCTGCGGGCACCAGACGATCGCCCGCTTTGCGCGACATGGCATTCCTATCGTCTCGCTCGACCGAAATATCGACTACCCGAGGGCGCCGATCGTCCAGGTCAATCATCGCAAAGGCGCCCGGGTCGCCACCGAATATCTCCTCGAGCTGGGCCACCGCGGCGTCGCCCACATCAGCGGACCGATCGGGCTGCGGGTGAGCCAGGAACGCCTGGCCGGCTACCGCGAAGCGCTCAACAAGGCGGGCATCGGCTATGATCCCGGGCTGGTCGTCTCTGGAAACTTCACGGAAGAGGCAGGCTACACCGGCATCGAGGCCCTGCTCGAGGCGGCCACGGCGTTCACGGCCGTCTTCGCCGCCAATGACCTGGCGGCCATCGGCGCCACCGCGGCGCTCAAAGACCGCGGCCACCGAGTGCCCGAAGACGTATCGGTCGTCGGATTCGACGACATCCGCCTGGCGGCGTACACCTCGCCGCCATTGACTACAATCCGACAACCCACCTACGAAATGGGCCGGCGAGCCACCGAGCTTTTGATCGACGCCATCCACAGCCGCGGCAGCATCCGGCGGATACAGCCGGTGGTCTTCGACGGTGAGCTCATCGTCCGCGCGTCGTCGGCGCGGCTCGTCACGGCCCAGCTCGCCGGGGCGGTCTGACCATGGGCCGCATCGTCGTCCTGGGCAGTCTGAATACTGACCTCGTCACCACCGTCCCTCACCTGCCACGCCCGGGCGAGACCGTGCTGGGCGGTGACCTGCGGACGTTCCCGGGGGGCAAGGGCGCGAACCAGGCGGTGGCGGCCGCGCGCCTCGGGGGCCAGGTCTCGATGGTGGGCCGCGTCGGTCAGGACGCGTTCGGCGCCGCGCTCGTCGAGCAGCTCGTCAACGACGGCGTCGACACGCGGGGCGTCACCCGCGACCCGGGGCTCCCCACCGGGATCGCGCTCATCCTGGTGGACAGCGCCGGCCAGAACCAGATCGCGGTCGCGTCTGGGGCCAACCGGGCGGTGGGGCTTGAGGAGGTCTCGACCGTGCTCGGGATGCTCGGGCCGGACGACATGCTGCTCGTGCAGCTCGAGGTCCCGGCGGCCGCCGTCCGCCAGGCAGTGCTTGGGACTCGGGCCGCGGTGCTCCTGAACGCTGCGCCACCCCTCCCCGTGGAGGCGGAGCTGCTCAAGCGCCTCGACGTTCTCGTCGTCAACGAAAGCGAGGCCGAAATCCTCTTCGGGCAGCCGGTGACCGGCCCGGAGGACGCTACCGAGGTCACTGGCCTCGCGCGGCGAGCCGGCGTCGATCTCGCGGTCGTTACCGTGGGGGCGTCGGGAGCGGTGTTCAACGATGGGAAATCGGCGGAGCTCGTCGCTGCCTTCGAGGTGTGCGCGGTGGACGCCACCGCGGCGGGGGACGCCTTCGTGGGCGCGCTGGCGGTCGCCCTCGTCGGCGGGACACCGGCACGCGCTGCGGTTCGGCTGGCCAATGCCGCCGGCGCCGCGGCCACCACTAGGGCGGGAGCGCAGAGCTCCTTGCCGTCCCCCTCGGATCTCAAACGACTCTTCGGCATCGACTGGCCGGCCGTGCAACCGGCTGCCGCGCGACAACAAAGGAAGGAGGAACGCGTATGAATAGACGACGACGGTTCGTGCTCGGCGCCCTCGGACGAGGGTCGATGTGTCTGTGGGCAGGCAGTTTGCGGGTGTGTCGCAAAGGTTGAAGAGGGGCAAAAAGCAAGGCCGGCCAGGCAGCCCATTCATAGCTATGATGAAGGCCGCCTAAGCTCGGGTGGCATCGAGGACACCGGACTTGCAACGATCCCTGGCTTCTGGCGTTCTCAGGCCCAAGCTCCGATGCGGCCGGTCCCGATTGTAGTCAGCGACGAACTCGTTCAGGATCGTCAGAAGCTGATCCTGATTCAGTAGGATCAGGTGGTCGAGGCACTCCCGGCGGAACGTGCGAACCCCCCTGCAGGTCGACCAGGTGGGCGGGCCGGGGCGCCCGCGTGAAAAGCAGCGGCAGCAGGCTCTGGCCCCCGGCCAGCGCTCGCGCGTCGCCGGCATGGCGGGCCATGATGTGGGCTGCCTCGTCGAGGGATTCGGGCCGGTGATACTCGAATGGCGCTGGCTTCACTCAGCGGTTCCTCCCCCGGCTCTGGCGAGCGTTGCGTTCATGCCGCGCGCGCTTTCGCTGGCCACCGATCGCGGGATGGGCCAGCCATCAGGCGAACACTTCCTCGACACGTCGCTTGATCTCGCCCCTAATTCTCCACCTCTCACCATCGGGGGGACGAACCGCCAAGCCTCAACGCCAACTTCCGCCGCTCGATCAGGCCGTCCTCAAACCTGACCAGCGATCAGGAGGGTTCGGCGTCCGTCGTTCAACGCGTCGCTCGGCGGGGTCCTGCCTCTGAATTCGCATCAAGCAGCTGTGTGCGCATCACGCCGGCGACCCATGAGCGGAATCGCTCGGGTTTCCAGCCTCTTTGCAGAACGAGCTGGTGGTACATACCCGGATCGTCGAGGATCCAGATGATGTCCGCCGCTCTCGTCGTCGAGCCTCTTCCTCAGCGGTCCGTGCTCCCGCACCATCTTCACGACGCTCGTCGCGCCGACACGCCGATCGGCAAGGATCTGGTTCCACTGCTCGCGCACGTCAGGATCGCTACTCGCCGCGCCCCGAAAGGCTTCGTAGATCTGCGCCAGGCGTCCGCCCACGAGCACGATTACGTCGGCATAGCGGTTCAGACGCTCTGTTTGACTGGTCGCGAGCTGTACCGGCTGCGGCGACGGCCGTTGAGGCAGTGGGATCGGCTCGTCGCCGCCCACCAGAGCCACGTCGTATGCGATGCGAAGGAGTAACGCCTTTCCGCCGACCGTCGTGAACACCGTGGCGCGACCGACGCTGGCGGCTTCGGCGATCTCATCGATCGAGGTGCGCCGTACGAGCTGTTCAAACTTGAAGGGCTCTCCCGGTTCCAGTCAGACACTCGACGCCAACCGCTTGGCCCGTGAGTCGATGCCCAACGCCGGACGAGGTTCATCGAAAAGCGGAAACACGGATTCCGCGAATAACTCCGTCTGCTGCAGAAGGTTGTCTGCTGGTTGGTAGGCAACCTTCAACTCCAGGTGGGTAACGCCGGCTTCAATCAGCCGGCGCCGAGCGAGGTCGCGCCGATGGTTGCGGGTCAGGAGGCGGAAGGGGTGACGAGCCAGCGCAGGACGCGGAGGAGCACAAAGCCGGCGATCAGGCCGCCCCCAATCCAGTACAGGAACACCGGTACATCCGAGGGGTGTCTCGCTGTCAGGGCGCCCATCGCGTCGTCAAACTGGCCATCCGGATTGGTCAGTCCGATGTTGTACGTCCCATCTGTGAGTGCCCTGGCCTGCACGACAACGATTAGGTGCGAAGCATCCGGCGCATCGGCGATTCGAAGCCCAACCGTCCCGATCTGCACAATCGTGTCCCGCGACAGGTTACGGCCGAGGATGGCCAAGCTATTCTCCTGATCCGGATCGATTGTGGACGGGTCCACCGTGATCAACGCCGGTGCAGTGGGCGACGACGGCAGGGGGTTGGTGCGCGTGCTACCTGCGGGCAGCGTGCCCGGCAGTGGCGCTGTCGAGCTGGGCGGCGCCTTAGGTGACGACCTCGGGGTGGTGCTTGGTTTCGGCTTTACGCTGGGACTTGGCGAAGGCGTCGGGGTTGGCGAGGCGGTGGGCGTCGGCGAAGGCCGCGCGGCCTGGGCGGGAGTCGCCAGCACTAGGGCAAAGGCGACCAGGCCGACGACCGCCAGGGCGTGTTTCCGACAGAACATACGCCTGTAACGGCGGGGACGTGTCTTCCCCGCCGGCCTGCGGCACACGGCTGGAGCGTTTGCTAACACGGTGCGTGGTTCGGTGCCTTCGGGGTGGGATCGACTGGGTGGCCTAATGCACGATTACGAGTTTGTCGGTTGAGTGCCATGCCAATTTTCGGCGCCCACACGCGTTTCCCGCTCCGGCTACACCACCCCAATGACTCGACTCCGGCCATCCTCGCTGAAGCAAAGAGAGGGCCGGAAGCGGCCCTCTCTTCTGTCAGAGATGCGGTGCTACGGCCGGTGGCTCGTTGGGGTCGGGACCGCCGGATTCGTCGTTGAATCGCGCTGCTTGTCTCCTTCGCGGCCGTGGCTGTTGGGGTTGTTGAAGTTGCTTGGATTGTTGTGGCGAGCGAAAGAGCTGATCAGCTTGCCATGTTCCGGCCCGGGCGGAATCGTCCGCGCCAAGCTGCTGATGGCCCGGCCGAACAGCTGGCCGATCGAGTGGACCCCAGACGCCATATTGGTTTCGAAGGCGGTCGCGCTAAACGTGAGGCCCGCGGCCTGCAGCGTGCTCGCAAAGTCGCTTTCGATCGTCTTTAACGCATCGGCGCCCACCGGCGTGGCCGAGACCCCCAGTGCGGAGGCGACCAGAATCGTGACAGCCGAGGTGCCAGCCACTGCGATCCGCTTCAAATTGTCCATGAAAATACACTCCTCCTCGCGAAATGATTTCGTCCCTAAGTGAAACGTCGAGTTGCGCATCGCGCATATGAGCGGCTTGAAAGATGGAACGAATTGTTAAGCGAGAAACGGTTCCGTAAAAGGTTGGGCTGATTACCCTTCGTGACCCTCTCGCGGTTGATACCTCAGGCTGCTGTTTACGTTCGTGGCCGTCACCGAATGGCTCTTGTCCGACTAAGTGACTTGCGGCTGGAGCCCGTCGCGAAGGGGCCGCCGAAGGGGTCTTCCCTCGAACCGGACGAGCCCATGGCAGACCCCGCCCCGCACATATAGCTATAGGTGTTGCCCATCTCTCCGACCTTGGTCCGATCTGGCTCGCGACCTGGGGACCGACCACCTTCTACGACGATGAAGTCACGGAGTCCTTCTCGCCCCACGCCCGCGGCAAGCGTCCGATGCTGGCCATCGGCATCGGAGAGGACGCCCGGCGGTTCCGCCAGCAGCCGGCCTCTGGTCGGGCTAATCCGCCCGGACGCGGAACACCTGGTCGCCGACGCGCGCTTTGTAGGTGACCTCGAACGCCACCTCGTCGCCCGGGCCCGCTTTCGCCACCTTCTGGTGCTCGACCTCGAGGGAGTCGACCGCCTGGCTGAAGTCCGTGGTGTGCCCCTTGACGTGGATGCGGTCACTCACCGAGAGTGGGCCCGTCAGCTACACCGATGTACCCAAAGTAGCGAGTGACCTTGCCAATCGAATCTTCCATTGTCTCCTTCTAGCACAGCCGCAGTTGGATTGGGAGAGTCGACGCACGCCAGGTGCGAGTCCATCGATCTGCGGTGTTGGATGCCCTGGTTGAGTCGCGATTGACCCGCGACCTCACCCTTTCGGCAGACAAGGCTAATGCGACCTTTGATTCGGTGCGCAGGCCAACAGCTAGGATCGCAAGTCCCTGTCCCGAAATCTTGAGATTTCAGAGCAAAGGGCCAGACTAGGGGTGTCGCGTTCGCGTAGGGCGACAACGGAGCGCGACGCTCGGCCAGATCGTCAAAGACGTGACCGGGATGCCGCTCGCCCGTTACGTCCGGGAAGCGAATCTTCGCACCGCTGGGCATGGCCGACACTGAGCTCAATAGATCCGAGCGTATCCGGTCGCGCCTGGCGACCGGATACTAGCCGCTCAATTGGCAAGGAGCCTGAAGACTCGTCCGCGTTGGTGCCTAATCCGTTTAGTGGAGACGCTGGTTGTTCGTCATTTCGCGGTAGCTAATTTAGGAAAGTTCAGCGTACCTGGGCGCGCAGGTTTACGTGGGCTCTCTTGACACCGGGCACGGGCGGACCCTACGCTCTGATTTCAGCCTGCCTGGAGCAGGGAGGCGTTGGTTGTTTCTGGTGTTTAGGGGTCGGGTCATGGCGGTGAGGTCCAAGCTTGGCTGCGATGTGATCGTCGCCGGTGCCGGCCCTGCCGGCGCCGCCGCCGCAATACACATGGCAGAGGCTGGGCTCCATGTTGTACTTGTCGACAGCCAGGTCTTTCCGCGTGATAAGGTCTGCGGCGACTTCCTGAGTCCAGGCGCATTGCGAGAGTTGCAGGCGCTGGGGTTAACTCGCCCGATCCAGTTCAAGCGAAGCAATCGAATCCGCGACGCCGCCCTTTTTCTCGACGGGAATCATCTATTGACGAGCAAGATCCCACGTCCGGCGGACTGCCACGCGAGTCGAGTGATTCCTCGGAAGGTGCTCGACAACTGGATCGTCATGAGAGCGCGCAAGGCGGGCGCGGAGATCCGCGAGGGCCACCGCATTACGGCCTTTGCGGTGAGCCCGGCCGGCATCGAGGTTTCGATGCAATGCCGGGAAGGAATGCGGAGTCTGAAGGCTCCGGTCCTCGTCGGCGCCGACGGGAGCAGCTCGGTTGTCGCGCGGCTGGTGCGTGGCCACGGCGCACTCGACGATGATCGCATTATTGCGGTCCGTGGCTACTTCGAGGGGGTCAACGGCCCGATAAGCCGGGCCGATCTGTTCTTCACCACGGATAGCTTTCCCGGCTATTGCTGGCTCTTTCCGGCTGGTGGCTCGACGGCGAACGTGGGTGTCGGGATGATCCTGAGGACAATCCCGCCGAGGGGCGAGCATCTGCGCAAGCTTTTGTTTCGGTTAATCGACGCCGATGAGGCGCTGCGCAAACGACTTGCCGGAGCGCGACTCCAAGGCGAGGTAGTGGGCTGGCCGCTCACAACCTACAACGCCAGTCTACCCGTCGTGAGCGATCGCGTGCTGCTGGTCGGCGACGCAGCCGGCCTCATCAATCCTCTCAATGGCGAAGGAATCCAGAACGCCCTTCTCAGCGCCAGATTTGGGGCCGAGACCGTAATGGCCTGCATGGAACGAGGCGACTTCTCGCGGGCGATGCTCGAAGCATATGCCACGCGGATCGAGACCGAGCTTGGCCACGACCTGGCACTTTCGTGCGCGGTCGTGCACCTCATACGCAATCGTAGCCTGAATCCATTGTGGCTCGAGGCATTGCAGACGATTGCGGCCCGGGCTGCCGTAGACCCTGACTACGCACGCCTGACGGGTGGCGTGTTGGCTGGAGTCATTGGCACGGGTGACCTCCTCCGGCTAGACGTGGTCCGCAAGACTCTGGAGCAGGCTCTGCTTCGTCTGTCGATCCGGACGGCACGGGAGCTCCCGCTTCGAGTGAGCGCCCTCGTCGGGTTGGGAGTCAGTGCCAGTCAGGCGGCGATTGACATTGCGTCAACGATGCTGCGCCACCGAGAGGCCTCCGAACGATGGGTGCTCGGACTGGCTAGCAGCGGAAGCAGTCTGGTGAGGACGAGCAGCGTGACAGCGCGTCGACGAAGACGAGTGCCCAATCGGAGAAACCATCCCAGAGGAGGATGAAACTGATGGCGAAAAAGAAAGCGGGAACGAGAGCGGGGACGACGGGCAAAGCAGCCAGATCGATCGCGAAGCCGGCGCGGATCAAACAGATCAGCGAGGCCAGCGCGCAGATCGTCAAGGAAGCTGCTGCGTTGCTCGACGAGGAAATGGCTGCCGGAGTCGTCGCCGCCAAGAAGATGCAGCAGCGCTTCGACAAGGAACGGCGCATCGACCCGTCGGATTTCAGTGAGGCGCTCCAGCGGCTCCAGAGTGATGGACATGAGGTCGTCAACCTCCTCAACGACCAGATCGCCGAGTTGCGCAGCGAGGAGAATGCGGCGATCATGAAACGCCTTACGAACAATGCGCATGATCTCCTGGACCTGTCCGTGGGACTCGTGAACATGGGCGCAGAGATCGTCAACCAGCTCGTTGAGACCAATCTCCCGAAAAAGAGGGGTCAGGGGAGTGGTCGGGGCGGTCGTTGAACGGTCACCCCCGTCCAGGTGCCGGCCGCAGCAAGACTTTCTTCGAGCGAACGCTGGCGCACTATCGTCGATTGACGAATCAAGCGCTTCTGAAGGTTATTCCCGACGAGGGGCCACCCCACCTTTACGACCTGGTCGCCGTTTATCCCAGGCGCTTTAGTAAGGGGCTGCGACCAGCATTGTGTCTGGCCACCTGTGCAGCGCTGGGTGGCAACGAGTGTCAGGCGCTTGGCTCAGCGGTCGTGATCGAGCTTCTGCACAATGCGTTCCTGATCTACGACGACGTGCAGGACCAGAGCCTCATGCGTCGAAAGGGCACGACCTTGCCACGCGAGCATGGGATCGCCGTGGCCGTGAACGTGGGTAATGCGACCAGCCTGCTCGCGCTACAGCGATTGATCGAGAACCGGGGCATGCTTGGGCCGGCGATGAGCTGGCGGATTGTTGAGGAGACCGAGCGCACCATGCGCCATTCGCTCGAGGGACAGGCGATTGAGATCGGCTGGATTCGGGACAACGTGTACACGCTCACGCCGGGAGACTACCTTCGCATGTGCTTGAAGAAGACCTCGTGGTACTCCTTCATCTACCCCCTCTGCATCGGCGCCCTTGTGGCCCAAGGCCCGTTGCAGGATCTCGATCGCTTCCACCGCTTCGGCTGGTACGTCGGTGCGGCCTTCCAGATCCGCGACGACATCCTGAATCTCACTGGCCGATATGCGAGATACGGCAAGGAGATCGGTGGGGATCTCTGGGAAGGCAAGCGTACGTTGATGCTCATCCACCTGCTCGATCACTGTGCCGCCAATGAACGGCGTAGGCTTGAGCATTTTCTTGCCGCCTCGCGTGCCGAACGCACCGGGGCCGAAGTTGAGTGGATTTACGGCCTCATGGTCGAACGCGGCAGTATTCAATTCGCGCGGCGTGCCGCCCGTCAACTCTCCGGCGCCGCCCTTGTCGAAGCGCTCACGGTTTTCCATGGGGTGCCAGATTCCGTCTACAAGCGTTTCAT
>Ga0207646_10001564_pt1 | contig 28014 bp, 29 predicted proteins | sample KBSK5502metaG_FD_184343 | JGI IMG/M metagenome (GOLD analysis project Ga0207646, IMG submission 184343) | Corn, switchgrass and miscanthus rhizosphere microbial communities from Kellogg Biological Station, Michigan, USA - KBS K5-50-2 metaG... | ecosystem: Host-associated > Plants > Roots >...
CCTGATATCCAGCTCGCTGATCATGGCCCGGTCGGAAACCGTGAGGGTCGACAGGACCGCGTGCGCCACGTCGTCGGCGGTGAGGGCGCGGTCGGGGGCGGGGCGCCCGCGCTCCCGCTTGTCCATGAAGGGCGTCGCCACGGAACCGGGGCAGATCGCCACGACGCGGAGCCCGTGCTGGCGCACCTCGAGCATCAGGCTCTTGGAGAAGCCCAGCACGGCGTGCTTCGACGCGCAGTACGCCGTCCCCCCCTCGATGCCGTTTTTCCCGGCGAGCGACGCGATGTTCACAATGGTGCCGGTCCCGGCGTCCAGCATGCCCTTGAGGAACGCCCGCGTGACGAGGTAGAGGGATCGCACGTTCACGCCCATCGTCTCGTCCCAGTCCTCGAGCGAGAGCTCCACCAGCGGCCTGAACCGCCCGATCCCCGCGTTGTTCACGAGCACCTGGGGCGCGCCCCGCTCCCGGATCACGAACGCAGCGAAGGCATCCACGCAGGCGGGGTCGGACACGTCACACGGCATGCCGATGGCGTCGATTCCGTCCGCCTTCAGGTCGCGTGCCGTAGCATGTACATTGGCCTCGGTACGCGCGCAGATAGCGACTCGCGCCCCCGCCCGCCCCAGTGCGAACGCCGTCGCGCGCCCGATTCCTTCGGTCGCGCCGGTCACGACGGCGAGCGAGCCGGTAAGGTCCATAGGGACAGAAATATACGGCGCCCCCGGGCGCACGGCGCGGGAACCCCGCGGCGTTGTACTGGGATATGACCAAGCTCAGAGCCATGAACGCAGCACCCGTACTCGTGTCCGACGAGACGGTCGTCCCACCCCACGCTCCCCCACGGTCGGTACCGGCGCGCGAGGACGAGTTGCTCGACGCCTACTCCCGGGCGGTGACCGGGGCGGCCGAGAAGGTCGGCCCTGCCGTCGTGAGCGTGGAGGTGCGACACAAGGTCGAGCGCCGTGGCCGCCCTGCGCGCGAAGTGCCGGGAAAGGGCTCGGGGTTCGTGTTCACTCCCGACGGGTTCGTCCTGACGAACAGCCACGTGGTGCATGACGCCACGCGGATCGAAGTCGCGTTCGCCGACGGTCGCCCGGTGGCGGCGGAGCTCGTGGGGGACGACCCCGATACCGACCTGGCCGTGATCCGCGTCCCGCCCGTCTCGCTCACCGTCGCCGAGTTTGGCGACTCGGCGGGGCTTCGAGTCGGTCAGCTGGTGGTCGCGATCGGCAACCCGCTCGGCTTCCAGAGCACCGTCACCGCGGGCGTCGTGAGCGCCCTGGGACGCTCGTTCCGCTCGGTGGGCGGGCGGCTGATCGACGACGTGATCCAGACCGACGCGGCCTTGAATCCGGGCAACTCCGGCGGGCCGCTGGTGGATGCGGGCGGCCGCGTGGTCGGCGTCAACACCGCCGTGATCCTTCCCGCCCAAGGGATCTGCTTTGCCGTGGGGATCAACACCGCGAAGGTCGTGTCCGGCCAGCTGATCCGCCACGGCAAGATCCGCCGCAGCCGGATCGGGGTCGCGGGGCAGAACGTTCCGTTGCTCCGGCTGGCGCAACGGGCGTTGGGGACCGCCGCGAAGAGCGGGGTGCTGGTGACGGGGGTGGAGCCGGACAGCCCGGCGGCACGCGCTGGAGTCGCGGCGGGAGACATCATCATCGCCTTCGACGGGCAAGCGGTCTCGGGGATCGACGACCTGCACCGCTTGCTGGTCACCGAGCGGATCGGGGCGCGCACGACCATCGCCATGTTGCGCAATGCCGATCGTCTCGAGCTGCCGATCGTCCCGGAGGAGTCCGGGAAACGGAACCCCTGAGAAAGGAAAAAAATCAGATGGCCGATACGAATCCCGCCGCCCCGGGTCCGCTTCCTGCGGGGACTCAGGCGCCCGATTTCACGCTGCAGAGTGCGCCGGATCAGACCATCTCGCTCCGCGACTACCGCGGCCAGCCGGTGATTCTGGCGTTTTATCCGGCGGACTGGAGCCCGGTGTGCGGCGATCAGATGGCGCTGTACAACGAAGTCCGATCCGAGTTCGAGGGTTACGGCGCCAGGCTGCTCGGCATCTCGGTGGATGGCGTCTGGTGCCACCGCGCGTTCATCGACCAGCGCAAGCTGCACTTCCCTCTCCTCGCGGACTTCGAGCCCAAGGGGGCGGTGGCGCGCCGCTACGGCGTGTACCGCGAGGGCGACGGGTTCAGCGAGCGAGCGCTGTTCGTGATCGACGGTGACGGAGTCATTCGGTGGAGCTACGTCTCCCCCATCGCCGTCAATCCCGGAGCGGACGGCATCCTGCGCGCCCTCGACGCCGTCGCCGGCGAGCGGACGCCCGCGTGACAAGGCGCGATGCGGCCGCGGCGCTGACTCTCCCGGTCGGCAAGCGAGACCACGTCCGGGGCCCGGCCGATGCGGCCGTTACGCTGGTCGAGTACGGCGATTACGAGTGCCCGCACTGCGGGCGCGCGTATCCCATCGTCAAAGCGATCCAGCAACGGATGGGACCCAAACTGCGGTTCGTGTACCGAAACTTCCCGCTGCGTGAGAGCCACCCGCACGCCGAGCAGGCGGCGGAGGCGGCCGAAGCGGCAGCCGCGCAGGGCAAGTTCTGGGAGATGCACGACCGTTTGTTCGAGCGCCAGTTCGCGCTGGACGGCGAGTATCTGATCGAATACGCGGGCGACCTGGGTCTCGATGTCGCGCGATTTCGGAAAGAGCTCACCAGCGGAGCGTATGTGCCCCGCGTGCGGGAAGACTTCCGGAGCGGTGTCACGAGCGGCGTCAACGGCACGCCGACGTTCTTCATCAACGGCGTGCGTCACGACGACTCCTGGGAGTTCGAGCCGCTGCTCGCGGCGCTGGAAGCAGTGATCCCCGCCTGATGCGCGGCTGAAGCCGCGGCTCGGCGTCTACCGCTGAAGCGGCAGAGCGGCGTCAGTTCACTGACACGTGCCGAGTCGCGGGTTCACCCGCGGATTGCGCCAGGGAATCGCTGTGAGTCCGCAACGAAGCCCGGGAAGACCGCAGACAAGTCTCGCGCGCCGAGGTGGCGCGTCAGGAGCTCAGCGAACAGGTCGCGGAAGTCGGTCGTTACGGCGACGTCCCGGCCTTCGAACCGCTGCGCCGGATCGAGCCCGGGCCACTGCCCAAGCACCCTGCCCCCGTTCACCGGGCCACCCAACACCAGCATGGCCGTGGCGTGCCCGTGATCGGTGCCCGAATTCCCATTCTCCCGCACGGTGCGGCCGAACTCCGACATCGTGAGCACGACCACGTCGCTCATCCGCTCGCCCAGGTCCCGGGCGAAGGCCGCTAGCGCCTGGCCCAGCTCGCCCAACCGTCCCGCCAGCAGTCCTTCCGTCGCTCCCTGGTTGACGTGTGTATCCCACCCGGTCACGTCGGCAAAAGCCACTTGCAGCCCGACGTCGGCCTTGATGAGTTGGGCGATCTCGAGCAGGGCCCTCCCGAGCTTGCCGCGCGGGTAGTCGGCGTCGCTCGCTGGTCGGTACTGGCCAGGGTCCAGGCGCTTGAGCGTCTGGACCGCCTCGAACGCTTCCCGTGAGGACGTCGAAAGCAGTCCGGTCGCAGAACCGGCGTACAGTTCCTCGAAGGCGCGCGTGAGCCGGTCGCGCGCGGCGGGCTGTGGCGCGCGCAGGCCGAATGCCTGCAGGTCGTCGATCGCGAGACTCGGGGCGCTGCCGGCCAGGATCCGGGGCAGCTGGGGCCCGAAGGCGACCGCGCGGAACGGTGTGTCCTGGTGCTCACGGTCGTGCTGGCAGTAGCGGTTGAGCCAGCCGTCCGGCGTCGCCTTCACGCCCGGAGTGCCCGACTCCATGTAGTCTTGCGCGTCGAAATGGCTCCGGGTCGCGTCCGGGGAGCCGATCGCGTGGATCGCGGCGAGGGTTTTGGCTTCCCACAAGGGCTTGAGCGCCGCGAGACCGGGGTGCAGGCCGAAGTACCCGTCCAAGTCCAGGACGTCCTTCTCGGGCACGGCGATGCGAGGCCGTTCTTGATAATAGATCGGGTCACCATGGGGGACGATCATGTTGAGTCCGTCCACGGCGCCGCGCTGGAAGAGGCAGACGAGAACCGGGCGGTGGAGGGCGGTGGAAGGCGGTGGCAGGCGGTCGAGGCCGAGCGCGGCCCGAGCCAAGAAGAGCGGGTCCAGCCCGACGCTGAAGAGAGCGATTCCTCCGGACTTCACGAATACGCGTCTGGATATGGTCATAGCTGATCCTCCGAAGCCTCCACCGCCTTTCACCGCCCTCCACCGCCCTCCACCGCCCTTATTGTCGCTGAAACTCCGGTCCGCCTATTGCGAGGCCGACGGCCAGGGCACGCGCTTGCGCGGGATCGCCGATGCCTGCCAACTCACGTCTGAGCACTTGCTTCGTGTTCTCGGACATCGTTCCACCCAAGATCTTCTCGTTGACCACGCCGATCAATTGGTCGGCGTCCCCAGCCGAAACGATGGAGTCGAGCACGACGGTCACGCCCGGCAGCTTCCCTGACGCCAGCGCCACGGCGGCATTCATCCGATCGAGCAACGCACCGCTGTTCACCCATGCCGCTTCCCGTTCAGGATACCCGTCGGGAGCGACGTGGAGATAAAGCGGCTCGCCGAGGCGCGCCACGACCTGCGCCAGACGGGGAGACGTGTCGGGCTCGGCGGCGACCGCCCGCGCCGCACTGACTACGAACTCGAGCGGGGTCTTTACCTTGGCGCGCACGTTCGTCGCCGCCCAGAAGTCGGGGCCGTGAAAGATCGCCCGCAGCACCTCACGCAGGTCGCCGCTCGAGCGTTTCCACGCCGCCACGGCGTCGTCCACGCAGCCGTCCGGTGGATCGTCGTTCACAAATCGCTGGCACAGCTTGCGGCTCACGTGGTGCATCGTGGCTGGGTGGTTGGCCAGGAGCTTGAGGAGCCGGATCCCCTCGTCCATGTCGTGGCCACGCTCAAACTTGACGCCCAGCACCGCTTTCTCCCCGCGGTCGTGCGCCCACTCGTGGAACGCGAAATCCCCGCTCTGTTGAGGGCGCTCGATGCTCCAGCCGGTGAAGATGCGCGCAACGTCGATCACATCCTGTTGTGTGTAGCCGCCGTCCACGCCAAGCGTGTGGAGCTCGAGCAGCTCCCGGGCGTAGTTCTCATTGATCCCCTTTGGAATGCGCTCGAGGGCGCGCCGGCGCACCGAGTCCTGCCGGGCAGGGTCGCGCATCGGGCCGAACAACCCCGGTCGGCGACCGAAGAAGGGCCTGGCGCGGACGCGGAGGGCCGTGGGTGGGACGGAGCCGGGCGCCACGCTCTCCCAATTGTCGAGGTAGAAGAGCATCGCGGGACTCCTGGCGGTGGCGATCAGGAGGTCCTCGAACTTGCCCATCGCGCGGGGGCGAATCGTGTGCTCGATGTAGTCGGGCGTGAGGAAGCGATCGGCGCCCTTGGCGGCGTAGACGTTGAAGTGATTGGTCCAGACGTCCACCATGACCTCGTACAGCTGCCGCTCGGAGAGCGCGGCGCGGACGACCGCTAGGTCGGCGAATTCGCCTGCGAGGCGCCTGCCGCGTTGGGCGATCGGGCTCGCCGAGTCCTTGTCGGCCATCGTGTCGGCCGCGGCGGCCAGTTTGCGCTCGCGCCGCTCGCGCTGCGCTTCAGCGTACATGGTGGCGAGGTCGCCGCGGTCGTACCTGAGGATGTCGAACCGATGCTCTCGCTGGGCCAAACGGTCGTCGTCGATCCCAGCGGGAGACAGCTGGCGGTCGATCCAGCGCATCACCCCCTCGGCGGCTACGCGCGGGACGTCGCCGGGTCGAGGTCCATATGCAAGACGGTTCAGGGCGTGGAACGCCGAGTCCCGCGGCGTGAGGGCCGGCTGCTGGGCCCCGACGCCTGCCGGCATCACGCTCAGCGCCAGGAGCGATACAACGGTCCGCGTTTTCATGCGGTTATATTGACGCACCGTCCCTAGGAGAAGTTAAGGTCGTGACGGCGTCAACGCCGCGCTTCAACCCTCACGGTATCGGCCCACGCCCCAGGAGCCCGCTTTCCGGGGCGGACGGCACACCCCCGACCTGGTCGGAGCGGCTGCAGGCCCTCAAGTATGTGCCGCCGCTCCTCAAGCTCGTGTACCAGACCCACCGCGGCTACACCGTCGCGATCCTGGCGCTCCGCGCGCTGCGCTCCCTTATCCCGCTCGCCGTCCTGTGGATCGGTAAGCTGATCATCGACGGCGTGATCGCCGCGATGCGGGCGCATGCGGCGGGGCAGCCGCTGGATTGGCGGTACCTGGGCGGTCTCGTCCTGCTCGAGCTCGGCATCGCCGTCGGCGGCGAGGGGTTGGCCCGCCTCTCGTCGCTGTTCGAGAGTCTGCTGGGCGACCTGTTCTCCAACCGCATCAGCGTGCGGCTGATGGAGCACGCGGCGACGCTCGACCTGGCCCAGTACGAGGACTCGGAGACCTACGATCATCTGGAACGCGCGCGCCGCCAGACCGTGGGGCGGATCGGGCTCGTCGCGCTGCTCCTGTCCACGGCCCAGGATCTCGTCACGCTGATCTCGCTTGCGGCGGTGCTGCTGGTGCAGCTCCCATGGCTGCTCTTGCTTCTGGTAGTCGCCGTCGTGCCGTCGTTCCTGGGTGAGACCCACTATGCGGCGCTGGGCTACTCGCTGCTCTTCCAGTGGACCCCGGAGCGGCGGCTGCTCGACTACCTGCGCTACGCAGGCGCGTCGGACGAAATGGCGAAGGAAGTGAAGCTCTTCAACCTGTCGGACTTCCTCGTGGGCCGGTATGCGAAGCTGTCCAACGAGTTCTACGACGCCAACAAGCGGCTGGCGATCAAGCGCAACGTGGTGTCCACCGTGTTCGTGACGATCGGCACGCTCGGCTATTACGGCGCGTACGCGGTGACGATCTACCTGACGGTGCTGGGCCGCTTCTCCATCGGCGCGCTGACGTTCCTCGCCGGCTCGTTTCGCGCGAGTCGCGATCTGATCCAGCGCATCCTGCTCTCGCTGTCGCAGGTGTTCGAGCAGAGTCTGTACCTCTCCGACCTGTTCACCTTCTTCGACGTCCAGCCGCGTGTGACATCCAAGCCAGGAGCGCAGCCCGTGCCGGTGCCGATCCGCCGGGGATTCGAGTTCCAGGATGTGGGGTTCCGGTACCCGGGCTCGGACCGCTGGGCGGTGCGCCACCTGACGTTCACCTTCGAGCCGGAGGAGCGGATCGCGCTCGTCGGGGAGAACGGAGCGGGGAAGACGACGCTCGTGAAGCTGCTGGCGCGGCTGTACGATCCGGACGAGGGCCGCATCCTGCTCGATGGGGTGGACTTGCGGGAGTACGACTTGAGCAGCCTGCGACAGAACATCGGCGTGATCTTCCAGGACTTCGTGCGCTACGACTTCGTCCTGAAGGAGAACATCGGGGTGAGCCAGGTCGAGGCGCTGGAGGACGACGCGCGGGTGCGCGAGGCGGCCCGCCGCAGCCTGGCCGACTCGGTCGCCTCCCGTTTGGCGAAGGGCTACGACCAGATGCTGGGCCGGCGATTCGACGGCGGAGTCGAGTTGTCGGGCGGAGAATGGCAGAAGGTCGCGCTGGGGCGCGCCTACATGCGCGACGCCCAGGTCCTGATCCTCGACGAACCCACCGCGTCGCTCGATGCACGCGCCGAGTACGGGGTGTTCCTGCGGTTCGCAGAGCTCACGAAGGGGAGGATGGCCGTGCTCATCTCGCATCGCTTTTCGACGGTGCGGATGGCGGACCGGATCCTGGTGCTCCAGGGCGGCGAGCTGGTGGACCAGGGGACGCACGAGGAACTGGTGGCGCGGGGCGGGCTCTACGCCGAGCTCTTCAGCCTGCAGGCGGCGGGGTATCGGTAGGGGATGCGGCGTTCACACCATTGAAAGGAGGGGACATGTCGGCGGTGAGTCAGCGGCTACTCACGGTCGCGTTCGCGACCCTCGCGATTGGCGTGCCATTGCACGCGCAACGCAAGACGAACATTCTCACGGCCGAGGAGATCGTGCGGGCGAAGTTGACCACGTCCACGGCGTACGAAGTCGTCGAAATGCTACGCCCGCGCTGGTTCTCGAAGCGCGAGCTCGCCAGGATTCCGGGGACGCCTACTGAAGTGCTGCAGAGCACTGACGTTCGGGTCTGGCTGAACGAGCACAACGCCGGTAGTGCGGATTACCTCAGGACGATTCCGGCGCAACGCGTCCTGCAGATGCGTTGGTACAGCGCGAACGAGGCGGCGAGCCGCTTCGGGCCCACGGACGGACAAGCGGCCATTGAAGTGACGCTCCAGCGATAGCGGCGTTGCGATCGAGCGCCGTCCTCGGGTGATGGATCCCCAGGTGGCCGTCACCCCTCCGCGTGCAGCGCGTCGGCTCGCGGAGGAGATCGCATTCGTAGTCAAGGCGGGGCGCCCAGGTTTCTGGCTCACGTCGATCTGGTTTTATCTCGTGCCCGTTGGCGGGCGCAATGTGTTCACTCAACCGGAGTTCTGGCTCGGTCTCTTTTACGTGAGCTTCCCGTTAGGTGTGCTGATCTACGGCTGGAACGACGTCGTCGACTTCGAGGTGGATCGATTCAATCCGCGCAAAGGCACGTACCTGTTTGGGGCGCGCGGCACCCCGGAACGACTCGCGCGCCTGCCATGGCGGATCGCGTTCGTGCAGGTGCCGTTTGCGATCCTGTTCACGCTGTTACTCGGACCCAGGGCGCTCGCGTGGTTCGCGGTGCTGATCGTTGTCACCGCGATGTACAATTGCCAGCCGTTCGCGTTCAAAGGACGTCCCGGCTTCGACCTGCTGAACCAAGCCGGCTACCTGCTGGTCTTTGTCCTCGCGAGCTGGCTGAACCACGTGTCACAGGTGCCGTGGTTCACGTTCCTGTTCGGTGCCATGTTCGCGATGCACTCTCATCTGTTTGGCCAAATCATGGATTTGGGTCCCGATCGTGCCGCCGGCCGTCGGACGCTCGCTGGTGTCCTGCGAGCCCGGCCAGCAAAGTGGCTGTTGATCGCGTTTCTCGCAGCTGAGGCTGTGCTGATATGGAAGTGGGCGCGCGATCCGTGGCTCGCCGCATTCCTCACGGCGAGCGCTGTCTGGTTCATGTTGGACGTGATGCTGTTGTGGCGTGATCGCCCGTACTCGCCAGGCGAGATGCGCTTCTCGTTTCTCGCCTGGAACGCCGTGGCCCTCGCCTCAATGCCCTGGGTGTGGCACGCGGCTTCGCTGGCGCCTAGGTAATCACGATCCCGCTTCGAACGTGTAACACCACGCTTCCCCCTCGAGCACCGTTTCTCCCGTTTGCCGCGCCACCCTGATCTTCAGCTGACACACGGGCTTCGATTCATGCACGCTCACGATCTCCGCCTCGGCCGTGATCGTGTCGCCGATGTACACGGGCGCGGTGAATTTCCAGTTCTGACTCAGGAACACCGTGCCCGGCCCGGGGAGGTCCATCGCCACCAGGGCGTGAAGCAGTCCCGTCGTGAGCCCTCCCTGAACGACCAGCTTGCCGAACTTTGTCCGGGCCACGAACTGGCGATCGAAGTGGAGCGGATTGTAGTCGCCCGTCAACTGGGCGAACGCTTTCACGTGCTCGGCCGTCAGCGTGAGACTGCGGGAGGCCCGCTCGCCTACCGTAGCCTTCACGGGGCGTGGTCGAGCGCCGCGACGAACGGCCGGAAGTACTCCTTCCACACCGCCGCCGCGGTGTGCGTGCCATGGCCCCGCGTCCGCTCGCTCGTGGGAATCAGGATGTACCGCGCCCGCTTCACTCTCGGGATCAGCCGCTCCATGAGCCCCAGCTCCGGAGGATTGATGAAGTCGTCGGCCGAGTTGATCGCGAGCACCGGCACCGTGACGCGATCGAGCGCGGCACTCGGGTCGTAGTCACGTGACGCGTCCACCTGGTACATCAGGTCGTTCGCGTCGGTCTCGGCGAAGCGGGTGTCGAGCCAGCGAGTGATGTACGCATCGGCCGAGTCTCGGCTGGGTCCGAGGCGCTGCTGCACCAGGGGCGCGCTGCCGGCGGTAAACAGGAGCTGGAGCGCGGCGCGCAGGCCCCGGGGCTGGCTCGTATAGTCGCCGCCTTGCCAGTCGGGATCGGTCCTGATGTCGTCGATGATCATCCTGCGCCACATCCGGTTGCGCCCCGCGATCTGCGTCGGAATGCAGGCGAGGGCGACCACGCCGTCCATGACGCCCGGATATCGCTCCGCCCAAAGCCAGCTGTGCATGCAGCCCATCGACGTGCCCACCACCAGCAGCAGGTGGTTGAGGTGCAGTCCCTCGGTGACGAGCCGGTACTGGGCGGCGACCATATCCTCGTACGCGTAGCGCGGGAATCGCGCGCGCAGCCCGTCGCTCGGCTTGGAGGAACGGCCGTGCCCGATGTTATCGGGCAGGATGAGGTAGTGCGTCGCGGTATCGAGCGGCTGGCCGGCGCCGTACAGCTCGCCCGCGAACAGCGGCGACAGGAACTGGCCACCTGATCCGCCCGTGCCGTGGAGGATCAGCACCGCGTTCCGCGCGACCCCGGTGGCGTCGCGCCGCGGGCGGCCGAGCGTGCGGTAGTGCAGCCGCAGCTGAGGCAGCGTCTCGCCGCTCGCGAATCTGAAGTTGTTGATGACGAAACTGCCGGTGTCTCCCTGGGCCGCCGCGGCCGCGAGGAGGAGGAAGATCGCCGGGCTCATGCCAGATAGCGCTCCCGCAGGATCGCGACGTGGTGGCGCTCGTGGCCGGCGATGATCCAGGCGAGCGCGCGCACGGTAATCGGGTTGTTGTTGGCAGTCCCCCGGCGCGCCAGGGCGTCGGAGTCCAACCCTGAGAACAGCGCAATGGTCGCCCGGCGCACCGCGTCGAATTCGGCCGCGAGATCCTTGAGGGATCGCGCGTCGAACCGTCCGGCCGGCACCCACGCCTTCTCGTCGAACCCCGGGAGGGGGTTCTCGTCGGCCCGCCCGAAGCCCAGCGCGCGGTAGCAGAACACGCGCTCGGTGTCCATGAGGTGGCCGACCACCTCTTTGATGCTCCACTTTCCGGGCGCGTAACGATGCAGCGCCCTGGCCTCGGACAGGTCGGCGAGGAGCTCCTGTGTTTCGCGTCGCTGGTCCTCGAGGACCTTCAGGAGGTTCCCTTTGGGGACCTGGGAGATGTAGGTCTCGTAGTAAGGCACATATTCGGACGGCTCGGGCCGCGGGATCGCCGCGGCCGTCATGCGACCCTCCGTGGACCCTTGGGCGTACTTGCCTTGCCTTTGGCGGGTCCCGGGAACCGGGCGAGCCGCGCCTGGGCGTCGGGCATCCGCATGATGACCTGCTCCAGCTTCTCGAGGTAGCTCGGGTTGTTGAGCAGTCCCCGCAGCTCGGTGAGGAACGGCCGGAGCCTCGCGAACACCATGATGTGCTCGCCGTTCGCGTCCGCGAACATCTGCTCGTCGATCGCACCGTGCAGTACGAGCGTGGCGGCCATACCCCAATAGGTGGTCACCATTCGATAGTACGCGCTGCGCTTTCCTCGATACGCCTCGAGCACGTCCTCTGCCGTGCCGGGGCGGAACTCCTCGCGGAACCAGGCGCGCGCCTTGCGCAGTACCGGCTCGCGGCGCAGGTCGTACAGCTTGAGCAGCAGATCGGCACTCTCGTATTTCGTGGTCATCGGTGGCTCCGTTTGGCGGGAAACCAAAAAGCTATGCGGGCGCCTGCGCCGCGGCGACCCAGGCCCGCCAGGTCTCCTCCGCTGCACCCACGGTCAGTTGCTGCTGGTGGCGGAGCAGCGGCATCCGGAGGAGCAGGGGCTCGAGTGTGAGCTTCTCGAGCCAGCGGTCCTCGGAGAAGAGCGCCGACTTGAGGCCGAGCTCGATGAAGCGCTTCGAGTCGCGGTCGATCAGGGCCTGCACCCCGAACTTCTGGGCGAAACGCCGCAGCTCGCCGAGCGACGCGGCGCGTTCGTTCAAGTCCACGAAATGGGTCTTGATGCGCCGCTCGGCGAAGAAGCGGAGGGCGGCGCGAGTATCGGCGCTCTTGCGGATGCCGAAGATCTGGACTTCCACGCTAGCTTCCCGTGGAAAACCGGACCGCGCCCAAGTCCACCAGTCCCTGGAGCGTCTGGCGCAGCTCGGCCACCTGTAAGCCCGTTCCGGCCGCCAGTTCGTCGAGCGTCCGCTTGCCGTCGGCCAGCTCGATCACGGCCGCCACACTCTCGTCGCTCTTGGCGACCGCTACCCGTCCGTGCGGCGACCGCGCCACGAGGAGCTTCGTGGGCCGCTCGGGCGCCTGCGGCACATCCGTCCACGGCTGCAGCAGTTGGGGCAGGATGCTCGGGAGATCGAAGGACAACTCCAAGAGCACCGTCCCTTCAACGGTCTCCGGACGGAACCGCTCCCCGCTCCCCGCTCCCCCAGGCGATGCACCGTCCCGCCACACCCGCGGCCCCGCTTCGACGACCATCATCGCTTCCTCGTACCGCAGGAGATCTGCCAGATAGGGAATGGGCACCCGGCCCGTCGCGACGTGGGCCGTCACGAGCCGCGCCACTGCTGCCGCCGTCTCGCGGCTGCCCAGGACGAGTGTGGGGAAGAGCGTCTCGAAGGCCGCAGACTTGAGGATGGCGTCGGGCGCGCGGCGCGTGACGCGGGCGAGGGCGCGCGAGTACTTGAAGAAGTGGACGATCCGCTCGTGATAGAAATGGCGCGCCAAAAACCGCGCGTACCGCTCCACGCGGTCGGGATCGGCGAGCTCCCGGCGCCGCCACTCCAGCGAGGCGCGATATGGGGCATCGGCGAGCGCGCGAATCACGTCGTCCTGCACAGCGCGATCGCCCGGGGTGCGGGTCACGGCGCGTCCCCCGGGTCGCAGCGGCTCAACCGCACGACGGCCGTTCGCCCGTCGGAGACGACCTTTTGGCCGGAGACGTTTCGCGCCTCGGTCACCGCCCCGGGAAGATGCATGTAGTCCAGGAGATCGCCGCACCCGCTCGCCTCGAGATCGTGCACCACCCGGTCTCGTTCCCAATCGATGTGCGACTCGATGCGATGCGTCGCCTGCGGCTCCCACGGCTTGAAAATCACCCCGACATCCTTGTTCGCGGCGCCGACCCACACGAGCGAGAGACTGTCGAGCAGCCAGATCCGGATGTGATGACGAATCCGGACATTCGGACCCGCCAGCTCGTACGCGAGGTCCTGGTGGCGTCCTTCGAAGTACTGTGTGCTCACGGGGGCGGTCATGGCGGGCCGGCTCGCGATCGCGGCGGTCACTTCCCGCGTGACGGTGAGGAAGGACCGCTTCTGCGTGGGGAGCCAGCCGACCGCCCGGAACGCGCTGTCGATCTCGGCGGCTGTACCGAGCAACAGCACATTGAACGGGTCGCCCAGCACGGTCCCCGCGCGGTTTTCGGAGCGGGGGACGAACTTCGGCAGCGCGGGCATCTCGGTCAGCTCGCGATGTGCCGCCAGCGGCTCACACCGGTCCTCGTTCGGCAGAACGAGCGGCTCCGTGAGTCGGATGCCGCCGATCTCTCCGCTCATGATGCGCATTGGCGGCCCCCGGCGCACGAGCGAGAAGCCGCCGAGCACCGCCACGGGGACGGCGTCGAGATCGACTGCCGCCGCGACGCCGGCCGGCACGAGCTTCCTGCCGACCCCCGCAATGGACGTCTTTCCGCTCGACACCAGCCCCGAGTCGACGAGTCCCCCGTGCGGGGCATACTCGAGCGTATCGAGCACCGCCGAGATTGCCGCCCAACGCCCCGGACGAATCTCGAGCGAGTCAAAGCGGAGGCCTAATCGGCCGTGCCGCCCGAATCGACCGCCGCCCTTCGAGACGACCACACGCCCCTTGGCGCGAAGGTAAGGGGGCACGATGACGCAGGAATCGCGCACCACGGCACCCATGGTCTGCACCAGCACGGCGCTGCCTACGGTATCCCTGCCGCTCGTCACGCGCTGCACGAAGCGAATCGGGATGTGGGTGCCCGCCGGGAGCACGACGTCCGAGAGCAGCAGCGGCAGGAGCACGAGGGCGATCGCCCTCATAAGGCTCCTCGAATCCGCTCCACGCTCCGGAACAGGACGTCCGCGGTCAGGGATGGCGAAAACGCGTCGAACGTGACGGCCTTGGCCCGGGGGCAGCGGCTTACCGCGTGGGCGGCGAAGGCAAGCATCTCGTCCGAGGGCTCGGCCGGCGCGATCCACGGGCCCGCGAGGTCGTCGTCATGCGCGACGCCCGCGACGTGCAGCTCCACTACGTGCTCGAGCGGGAACTCCGCGAGCCAGCGCTCCGCCGCGATGTCGTGGTAGTGCGCCTGGAGCCAGACGTGCGGCAGGTCGAGGAGGAAACCGGCCCCTGTCGCCTCGAAGAAGCGGTGCAGCCACACCGGCTCCGGCATCTGGCTCGCTTTGACGTCGAAGAAGCCGGGGATGTTCTCCATGACGAGCGGCTGGTCGAGGCGTGCCTTGAGCGCACAGGCGTTGCGGACGAAGCGGTCGAGGAACGCTTCCGTGTAGAGCGGCGGGAACACGTAGTTCAGGTTGTAGCTGCCGTCCTCGGTATGGAGACACTGGAAATGCTCCGCGACCCAGGGTGAGCGGTACAACTCGGCGAGCGCGCGGGCGCGCTGGATGGAGCGCTCGTCGAGCGGCTCGGACAGCTGCCCCAGGTAATCATGAAGCAGCAGGGTGTAGCGTCCGCGGATCGACGGCCACCACGGGTCGCTCGCCGCGGGGGGATCCGCCATGGCCAGATGGTCGATCCCCTCGGCGCGAGCCAAGTCTGCGCCGAGGTGGGGATTATAGAATGCCCCGACCATCAATTCCGCACGCCGCATTACTCTACTAACCCCCGTTCGGCGAGTTGGTCACAGAAGACCTTGACCTGCGCCGCGACCATGGGGCTTGCGTGACCGTCCGTCCACAGGGCGGCGATCGTTTCCGCGCTGGTCTTGCCGTCCAGCCGCTCGACGATGAACCGCTCCCGCTCGCCCCACGTGGCGGCCTGCCGCTTGAGCCCGTCCGAGGCTCGGACCAGCGGGAACACCTCCGCGACGATCCGATCGACCTCCGCCAAGGCGCCAGGCGTCAGGGGTCGGGTGCCGGCGAGATTCTGCTCCACCTGCTCGCGGCTGCGCGCGCCTGCCAGGACGATACTGACGCCCGGCTGCGCGAGGACCCATGCGAGCGCGAGCGCCGGGAGCGTCATCTCGAGCCGCTGGGCGATCGAAGCGAGCCGCTCCATCACTGTTCGGCGGCGCTCGAACTCCTTGCCCTTGAACCAGTAGATCTTGCTTCGGTGGTCCGCGGCGGGGAACTCCGGGGGGGCGGCGTACTTCCCGCTCAGGAGTCCTGCCGCGAGGGGTCGGTAGGCCAGGAACGCGACGTGGCGCTCCCGGCACAGCGGCAGCTCGCGCTGCTCCACGTCCCGATCGAACAGGTTGTAGGACCCTTGGTAGGCGACCACGGGCGCGATCTCCAGCGCCTGCGCGAGCTGGCAGTGGGTGGCATTGCAGAGCCCAACCCCCAGTGCCTTTCCTTCCTCCTGCAGCGCGTGCAGCCGCTCGAGCTGCCGCTCCCAGCCTGCGAGCGCTTCGTGCAGCTGAATCAGGTCCACGTACTCCGTGGCCAGACGCCGCAGGGACGCCTCGAGGGCGCGGCGGGGGTCGTCGCGGGGGCCGACTTTGGTGGCGATCGCGACGCGGTCGCGGTCGCCCTTGAGCGCGCGCCCCAGCAGGCGCTCGGACGCGCCATCGCCATACGAGGGAGCGGTATCGAAGAAGGTGATGCCGAGCTCGAGGGCGCGGTGCACGGCGGCGAGACGATCGGTTTCGGCCGAGGTCGCGCCCCATCCCGTTCCCCCCAGCGCCCAGGCCCCGAACCCCAGACGGGGTCCGGAGGTCAGGAAACGCAGCGGGGGCCCGACATCAGTCCGGGCCCCCGGGCGCATCTGAACCGCTCCCTTAGGAGTGGCAGGTGGGCACCAGCTCCGCCGTCTCGACAATCTCGGGACGATGACAGCTGGGCACGAGCTCCTGCATCTCGACGATCTGCATACAACCTCCTTCGCAAAGACAGAATCAAGGAAGACGGCCGTTCGGAGAATCCTACGGGTTGCCGTCACACCCGTCAACCGGTAACTCTCAACGCTTCATGATCTCGATTCTTACGCTGCTGACCGAGAACGCTCTCGCGGACGAATTCGTTTCCGCGTTTCACGCGAGGCGGCTGCCGGAGAAGTTCTTCTATTGGTTCCCCCTGTCGGTGCGCGCGTGGCTGGCCCTGTGCTCGGACGGCGCGTATCGCAACTTCGTGCGGTCGCGTTCGTTAATCGCGAGCTCCGGCGCGGATCTGGCGCGCCTGTTTCCGGTCGCCCCGCTCGAGGTCGTGAGCCTCGGCGCGGGCCAGGGCGACAAGGACTTGCTGCTGCTCGAGGCGCTGCGCGCGCGTGGCGCGCGCGTGTCCTACGTCCCGGTGGATACGAGCCAGGCCCTGCTCGAGATGGCATGTGCCGGCGCCCTGTCCGCGGGCTTCCCGGTGCAGGGGATCAAGGCGGACTTCACGAACCCGACCCATCTGCAGGCCCTCGCTGCCGAGCCCGAGACGCCGCCCCGGCTCGTGTTGCTCATCGGGAACACGCTCGGCGCCTTCGATCCGATCGCGGAGGCGCGCGACCTGGCGGGGCTGCTCCGGCCGGGCGACGCGCTGCTCCTGGACGGCGAGATCTACGCCGGGAACGCGACGGTGGCCGGCTACGACAATCCCCTGAACCGTCGCTTCGCCTGGGCGCCGCTCAACGCCGTCGGCATCCGGGAGGCCGACGGTGAGCTGGTGTTCGAAGCGGCCGACGATGCACGCCTGCCCGGCCTGCACCTGATCCCCAAGCATTTCCGGGCGGGCCGGGACGTGGACGCCCTGCTCGGCGGCGAGGCCTTGCGCCTGGCGCGCGGCGAGCGGCTCGCCATGAATCACTCGTATAAGTACGCCGCGGACACGTTCCTCCGGATTCTCTCGGAGGCCGGGCTTGCCCCGCGCTGGCAGGGGCGGAGCGACGACCAGCGCTTCCTTATGGTGCTCGTGTCGCCTGCATGACGAAGCCGCTCGAGGTCGCGGGCCTCGGCTACGACCTGCCGGGACGGGGGAAGGGGGAACGCAGGAAAACTCGCCCCCTCGTGCGGGACGTATCGTTCACCGTGGCCGCGGGAGAAACGCTCGTCTTGCTCGGCAGGAGCGGGTCGGGGAAGACCACCACGCTCAAGCTCATCAATCGCCTGCTGGAGCCGACGTCCGGCGAGGTGCGACTCGGGGGGGAGCGCGCGGCCGACTTGCCGGTGACGCGTGTGCGGCGCCGGATCGGCTACGTGATTCAGGACGTGGGCCTGTTCCCCCATTTCACGGTGGAGCGGAACGTGGGGCTCGTCCCGCAGCTCGAAGGGTGGCCGCCGGCGCGCATCGCCGCCCGGGTGCGCGAGCTGCTGGCGCTCGTGGGACTCGACCCCGACACCTTCATGAAGCGCTATCCGCACGAGTTATCCGGCGGGCAGCGCCAGCGCGTGGGGGTGGCGCGCGCCCTGGCCGCGGACCCGCCACTCCTGCTCCTGGACGAGCCGTTCGGCGCGCTCGATCCGATCACCCGGGTGGAACTGCAGCGCGAGTTCGCCGCGCTCAAAGGGCGGCTCGGGAAGGGCATGGTCTTCGTGACGCACGATGTCCGCGAGGGCCTGCTGCTCGGCACCCACATCGGGCTCATGCTGCAGGGCAGTCTGGCATTTCTCGGGACGCCGGACGAGTTCCGGAGGAGCGACCATCCGGAATGCAGGGCATTTATGGCGGCGGCATGAGCGCGAGTGAGCCATGAGCCTGCTGGCCTTCTACTCCCGCAACTCGCAGGAAGTTTTGGGACTCGTGGGCCAGCACCTGTATCTGGTCGCGATCTCGACGGGCGCGGCGATCGTCGTCGGTGTCCCACTGGGGATCCTGCTCACGCGGCGACCCACGTGGCGGGGTCCCGTGCTGGGTGTGGCAAACGTGTTCCAGACGGTGCCGAGTCTTGCCCTGTTCGGGTTCCTCATCCCCCTGCCGTTCATCGGCGGCATCGGCGCGACGACTGCCATCGTCGCGCTCGTCCTGTACGCGCTCCTGCCCATCGTCCGCAACACCTACGAGGGGGTAGCCGGCGTGGACCCGGCCGTGCGGGAGGCGGGGCGGGGGATGGGCATGACCGACTGGCAGCTGCTCACGCAGGTCGAATTCCCGCTTGGGTTCGGCGTGATCCTGGCGGGAGTGCGGGTCGCGACTGTCGTGAGCATAGGCACGGCGACGATCGCGGCGGCCATCGGCGCGGGCGGGCTGGGTGTGTACATCTTCCGGGGCGTGGCGGTGGTGGACGACACGCTCATTCTCGCCGGGGCGCTGCCGGCGGCGTTGATGGCGCTCGCGGCGGACGGACTGCTGGGCGTCGCGGAGCGGCGGTTCGCGTGGCGGGGGAAATGAGACCTCACCCCCTGTCCCCCTCTCCCTTCGGGAGAGGGGGAACGCCGGGCCGGCCACGGTGGTCCCTCTGCCTGGTCGTCCTGCTGCTGGCGGGATGCGCCCAGCGTGACCGGATCGTGGTGGGTTCCAAGAACTTCACCGAGTCCGATCTGCTGGGCGAGATTGTGGCGCAGCAGATCGAGCGGCGCACGGCGCTCCCCGTGGGGCGGCGCTTCCACCTGGGTGGCACGTTCGTGTGTCACCAGGCGATCACGTCGGGCCAGATCGATCTCTACGTCGAGTACACGGGGACCGCCTACACCGCGGTGTTGAAACACGCACCTGTCGCTGATCGCGATAGCGTCTATCGCACCGTGACGCGCGACTACGCGGAACGGTTCGGGCTTGTCTGGGGCAAGCCGTTCGGCTTCGACAACACGTTCGCCATCACCGTGCGCCAGCGCGACGCCACACGCTATGGCTTGAAGCGCATCTCCGACCTCGCGCCCCTGGCGTCGCGCTGGAAGGCCGGGTTCGGCTACGAGTTCCTGGAGCGCGCCGACGGCTTCCGGGGGCTCGCGAGCGCGTACGGACTTCGCTTCGCCGCTCCACCCACCGCTATGGACCTGGGGCTGACGTACCGGGCACTGGCGGAAGGGAAGGTGGACGTAATCGCCGGAAACTCGACCGACGGCCAGATCCAGGCCCTGGACCTCGTGGTCCTGGAAGACGACCGCCACTATTTCCCCCCATATGAAGCTGCACCGGTGATCCGGCAGGTGGCGGTCACACGGCACCCGGACATCGCCGCGGCCCTGGCTCAGCTCGCGGGCAAGATGTCGGATGCCGAGATGCGACGGCTCAACGCCCTCGCGGACGTCGAGCACCGGGATATCGCGACCATCGCGCAGGACTGGCTGCGGGTCAACGTGCCGTGAACCCGCGCTGGCAGCTGGTGCTGGCCGCGGTCTGCTTTTCCACCGCCGGCGCGGCCATCAAGTGGTGCGGGTTCGGTTCGTGGCAAATCGCGGCAATCCGCGCGTTCGTGGCGATGCTGGCGATCCTCGCGCTGATCCCCGAAGCGCGCCGCCGGTGGAGCTGGCGCGTGGGGCTCGTGGGCGTGGCCTACGCGGGGGCGGGACTGCTGTTCGTGTTCGCAAACAAGCTGACGACGGCCGCCAATACCGTATTCCTGCAGGCGACGAACCCGCTGTTCGTAGTCGCGCTGGCGCCGTGGCTCCTGCGCGAGCGCGTGCGAACAGCGGACCTCGCGTTCATGGGTGTACTGGCAGCGGGCCTGGCCCTGTTGTTCGTGGGCGGGCGGCGACACTTTGCGACCGCGCCGGATCCTTTCCTTGGGAACCTGCTCGCGGCGGGGAGCGCGTTGGCCTGGGCGTTCACGGTCACGGGCTACCGCTGGCTGGCCCGGCGCGGTGGCGCGGACCATGGCCCGATCGCGGCCGCGGCGGCGTGCGGCAACCTGATCGTGTTCCTCGTATGCCTACCGGGGGCACTCCCGCTCGCGGCCGGGCGCGCCACTGACTGGCTGATCGTGATCTACCTCGGCGTGTTTCAGCTCGGCCTCGCCTACGTGTTCCTGTCGCGCGCGATCACTCGGGTGCCCGCGCTCGAGGCCTCGCTGTTTCTTCTGGTCGAGCCGGTGCTGAGCCCGGTGTGGGCGTGGCTGGCGCACGGGGAGACGCCCGGCCCGCTCGCGGCGATCGGCGGCGCCGTGATCCTGACGGCGACGGCGCTCAAGGCTTGGACCGACACCCAAGTGGTGGCCGCGTGAGTCCGCGGGTCATCATCCGGACCTATTTCGCCATCACGGGACTGTTCAACCTGGCGATGTCGCTCATTTGGGGCATCGATACTCTTTTCAAAATGGGCGCCGGGCTCGACATCCAGCAGGTGCTGCTCACGAACGCGGCGTTCACTCTCGGGTCGATGGTGTTCGAAGTCCCCACGGGAGTCGTGGCGGATACGGTCGGACGGCGGGTGTCGCTGCTGCTCTGCCTCGTCACGCTGTTCGTGACGACGCTGCTCTACGTGGCCATCGCCTGGCGGGGCGGGGGGTTTTGGGCGTTCATGTGGGTCTCGGTCTTGCTCGGACTGGGATACACGTTCTACACCGGCGCCGTGGACGCCTGGCTGGTCGACGCCCTCAAGGCGAGCGGTTATAACGAGCCGCTCGAGCGGGTCTTCTCCCGGGGGCAGATGCTGTTCGGGGCCGCGATGCTCGTCGGGACGATCGGCGGCGGCCTGCTGGGGCAGATCCGCCTCGACATCCCGTACCTGGTGCGGGCCGCCCTCGTCGTGCCGCTGTTCCTGCTGGCGTGGTTCCGCATGCCGGAGCTCGGCTTCACTCCACGGGCGTTGGAACTCCGGCGGGTGCCCGCAGAGCTGCGGCGCGTCTTCGTCGAGGGACTCAGCTACGGCCTGCGCAATCCGGTCATCCGGCCCGTGATGCTCGCGTCGCTCGTCTCCATGAGCTTCATGATCTTCGGCTTCTACAGCTGGCAGCGTTACTTCCTCGATCTGTTGGGACGGAACCTCGTGTGGGTGGACGGGGTGATCAGCGCGTTGGTCGGGTTGAGTCTCATCGTGGGCAATGCGCTCGTCGCGCCGCTCTCCCGCCTGGTGCGGACCCGGACCGGACTGCTGATGCTCTCGGCGGCGGCCCAGGCGGTGCTGGCGGTAGCGTGCGGCCTGCTCACAAACTTTTTCGTGGTCGTGTCGCTGTACCTGTTATACGGCGTGGCCGTCGGGCTCGCGCTGCCCGTGAAGCAGGCCTACCTCAACGCCCACATCCCCTCGGCCCAACGGGCCACGGTCCTCTCGCTGGACTCCATGTTCGCGAGCAGCGGCGGCGCGCTCGGGCAGACGGCCTGGGGCTGGGTCGCGCGCACGCGCTCGATCGGTACCGCGTGGGCATGGAGCGGGCTGACGCTGCTGCTCGGGGTTCCGTTGTACTGGATGGCGCGGCGGAGGGATCGGCGGCTAGATGCAATAGACTAGACGCACAGACGCAGGAGACGCGATCAGACTAGACGCACAGACGCAGCAGACGCACAGTGGTGAACAGTGAGAGTGAACAGGTAATCCCATTCACTCCGTTCTGTTCTCCCCTGCGCGTCTGTGCGTCTACGCGTCTAGTGTTTCGTGCTGTCGTTCTTTTCCTGCTTGTCCTCGTGTACGTCCTTCCGATCCTGCCGCAGATCCCTGCGATCCCGGCGTGCGTCGCGCACGTCGTGGCGCCGGTCGCGGCGATCCTGGCGCAAGTCGCGCGCCTCGCGCCGCGCCTCGGTGGTATCGCCGTTCTTCAAGTCCTGCCGTACCTCACGGCGGTCCTGGCGGATGTCTTTGGTGTCGTGGCGGATGTCCTTGCGGTCGCCGCGGAGCTCACGGCGGTCGTGGCGGACTTCCTTGCGGTCCTGCTTCACGGCGTTCGAGTCCTGGGCCGATAGCGCCGCAGGTGCGCTCACGGCGAGCGCCAGCAGGGCAAAGAGAGCGAGATGACGTCGCATAATGAGTCCCGGTTGAGGGTCGAAGGTAGACCCTACTACGGGCGATGCGTTAACAGGGTGACGCCGGTCACACGCGCGCGCGGCGCGCGAAGCTGGGCAGCTCGTTTCGGTTCACGATGCAACAGCACGTGGGCTCCGGGCACTTTCCGCTGTGCCGCCGCGTTTTTTGTGGTGCAGTCGTTCTGTAAGGAGATCATGCAGTTGTCGGTCATGCGGGCCGATCCCGAAGCCGGCCTCATGGACCTAGTCCAGCGGATGCAGGGAACCGGGTTCACTTCGATTATGACGTGGCGACCTACACGGCCTCGCCACCGCGCTACATCGGGTGGGCCTCGCCGTACGCATGGCCTGGCTGGTATGACCCGTGGTATGCGGCGCGGGTCGGTTTCGGGTTCCGCTTCGGATGGCCGTACTCCGGGCGGGCGTTTGTCGGTCCGGGGCGCTGGCATAGCTAGCAGCGCGGCGAAGGCGGCGACGGAGAGGGCCGGTGGCCCTCTCCGTTTTTGTGTGGCTCAGGGGCGCTTGAACTTGGGCAGCTCGCCGCGGTGACGCTTCAAGAATTCCTCGTAAATGTGGCTGTCCGTATAATCCCGAATCTCGCCGATCCGATCGTCCCGAAACCTGAGGATGCAGCACGTCCGCTGGTCCATCACGTCCTTCGGATCGGACTTCAACCACGAGCGCTCGCGGACCTCCACGATCACCCGCTCCTCCGCCTCGTACCAATCGCGCCAGACGTCCTGGTATCCCCAGTCGGCGGCGCCCAGGCCGGGCTCGCGGTTCCAGAGGGCATCGAGCACCGCCTCGCGGCCGCGCCATTCGCCGCCGATCCGGGGAGCGCCGGCCACCCAATAGACGATGTCATCGGTGAAGTAGCTCCCGGTTTCCGCCCGGTTCCCGGCGAACAGCGCCTTCTCGTACGCCTTGGCTACGTCCATACGACGGCTCATACGGTCATCTCCGCGATCTCGTCCGGCTCGGGCAGGGTGTTCGCCTTGCGCCCGGCGCGCTCCATCGGCTTGTCCATCTCGGCCTTGTGCCGGTCGATGATGGTCCAGAAATCGATCGCGCGGTCGAGCAGCTCGTAGGCGGCTTCCTTGAGCGTGTCGCTCGCCCGCACCTGCCGCACGTTGTTCTGCATGTCCTCCGCATCCCAGCCGCGGGAGTGCGCGATGAAGGGGAAGGGGGGAAACACGAAGCCGAGCTCGGCCCAGAAGGTGAACATGGCACCCGCGACCGCCTGGATGTTGTCCTGACCGCCGGTGATGATGAACGCCGCCACCTTGTTCCTGATCAGCACCTTGTCCTGGATCGTGACCTGGTTCTGCACGCAGTTCAAACGCTCGATCATCTTGTAATACAGCGAGGATGCATTCCCCCAGCGAATGGGCGTGCCGATCAATACCACGTCGGCCCAATGCACCAGCCCCTCGTAGACCGCCGTCAACTGGTCCTCGGGATCGCGCTCGGTGATGGCGCAGGGCCACGTACAGGCGCGCGCCGCCTTCGAGTAGTTGCCCTCACAGTGGCGGAATTTGAGGTCGCGCAGCTTGATGTGCTGCGTATCCGCTCCGCGGCGCTTCGCCTGATCCAGGGCGTGCTCGAGCAGCGCGTCCGACGTGGAGAAGCGCGGGTTGACGTCGTCCATGGCCGTGGTGGAGATGACCAGCACGCGCGGCGGCGCCCCGGCGGGCTTGGCATGGACCTCGAGCAGGTGCGACGGTTTGTGCTTGACGAGCTTCCGCGGCATTACCGGCGGCGTCTGGACGTAGACGCCGTCCTGCCGCTCCTCGACTGCGAAGACGGGGACCTGCTCTTCGTCGTAGCCTTCCGGACCCTTGCCCGTGACGACGCTGTACTCCCAGGCGTGCCACGGACACATCACGAACTCGCCGTGGAGCCGGCCTTCGGACAGCGGGCCGCCTTTGTGGTTACAGGCGTTGCTGATCGCTCGGAACTGACCGTCGTGGTGGAAAACGGCGACCGACCAGCGGTCGAGCTTGAAGGCGGTGGGGACGCGAGCGAGCAGCTCGCCCTTATCACCGAGGCGGTGCCACGTGGTCATGGGACGCTTCCGTTAGGGGCAGTGTAGATTGTAGCCCGCATGAAAGATCGGAGCGAGATCGGGATCGTCGAGGCGACGTCCAGCTACGAGGCTTGGCTCGCCGAGCGGATTCCCCTCGTCAAGGCCGATCTCGAGCTCAAGCATCACGCGATGAGCGCCGGGATCTTCCCCTTCCTGCGTGCCACGTTCTACCGGTGGGCGGCCCGCTGGCGGGCGCTCGTGGGTGACGTCGCCGCCGCCCCGACCGTGCTGGCCGTCGGCGACCTCCACGTGGAGAACTTCGGCACCTGGCGTGACGCCGAGGGACGGCTGGTGTGGGGGGTGAACGATTTTGACGAAGCGTGGCCGCTGCCGTACACCAACGACCTGGTGCGGCTCGCGACCAGCGCGCTGCTCGCGCGCGAATATCACGACTTGAGAATCGACGGCAAGGAGGCCGTGAGCGCGATTCTCGACGGCTACCGGGAGGCCCTCGAGAAAGGGGGGCACGCGTTCGTGCTCGCGGAGCATCACACGGCGCTGCGCGAGATGGCGTTGTACCGCCTGCACGACCCAGAGACGTTCTGGGACAAGCTCGAGTCGCTCCCCACGGTGAAAACCCCCGTCCCGGCAAGCGTGCTGGCCTCGCTCCGACGGGCCCTTCCCGAGGGCGACGTCAAGGTCAGGATCGTGCATCGCGTCGCTGGACTCGGGAGCCTGGGGCGCCAACGGTTCGTCGCGCTCGCCGCGTGGCGCGGTGGGCGCGTCGCGCGGGAAGCGAAGGCACTCGCCCCCTCGGCCTGTACCCTGGCGCTGAGCGGCAGCGTCGGGAGGGGGGGGATGGTGCGGCGCGCATTGTGGGCGCTGAGCGGCGCGGCGGGGAGGATCCACTACGACGCGATCCTGCGTCGCGGCGTCCGGTGTCCCGATCCGTGCGTCAGGGTGGATGGCGCCTGGCTCGTGCGGCGGCTCGCGCCGGACTGCTCGCGCGTAAAGTTGAACGAGCTGCCGCGCAAGCGCGAGGAAGCACGGCTGTTGTATTCCATGGGTTGGGAGACGGCAAACGTGCACATCGGGAGCCCCGCCTCCCGCGTCATCCGAGGGGACTTGAAGCGGCGCGACAAGCACTGGCTCCACGACGCCGCTCGTCGGCTGGCGGACGCGATCGACGACGACTGGCACCATTGGCGGAAGGCCAACCCGTGACCGCAGCGGCCCGCTCGCGCTTCGCGGTCATCTTCTTCACGGTCCTCATCGATCTCATCGGGTTCGGGATCGTGATCCCGATCCTGCCGGTGTATGCTCTCAAGTTCGGGGCGCAGGGGATCGGCTACGGGGCGCTGGTGTTCGTCTTCTCCGCCATGCAGTTCCTGGCGACGGCACTACTCGGCCGGCTGTCGGATCGCATCGGCCGCCGACCCATTCTGCTCACGACGATGGTGATCAACGCCGTCGGGTACGTCTTGTTCGCGTTCGCCCCTTCCTACCCGGCGCTGTTCGTCGCCCGCGTGATCTCCGGGTTCGCGAGTGGCAACATCTCGGCGGCGCAGGCGTACATGGCCGACATCACGACGCCGGCGGAGCGAGCCCGCGGCATGGGCGTCATCGGGGCCGCGTTCGGCATCGGTTTCGTGCTCGGTCCCCTGATCGGCGGGCTCGCCGACCACTACCTGGGTCACCTCGCGCCCGGGCTCATCGCCGCTGGGCTGTCGGTCGTCAACTTCTTCTCGGCGAGCGCCATCCTGCGGGAGTCGCTTGCCGTCGAGCACCGCACGGCGCGGCCGTTGTTCGATCTCGCTCACATGGTGGAAGCGCTGGCCCGAAAGACGCTGCGGCCGCTGATGCTTGTATGGCTCCTCGCACCGTTCGCCTTCGCGGGCTACACGGTGGTCCTGCCGCTCCACACCGCCAAGGCGTTCGCCTGGGGAGCAAGGGAGCTGGGCTGGCTGTTCGTCCTGATCGGTGCGATCGCCGCGCTGGTTCAGGGCTTTCTGTTCGGTCGGATCGAGCGGCACACGGGAGCGCGTGCCCTGCTCGTCGTCGGGTTGTTCGGGATGGGAGTGAGCATCGCGGCGCTGCCGTGGGCCGGCACCAGCCTGCTGGTGTACGCCTGGACGGTCCCGCTCGCCTTCACGAACAGCCTGTTCGCACCCGCGGCGTCGGGTCTGGTGTCCGTGTACGCCGACCCTACGGAACAGGGCACGATCCTCGGGGCCGCGCAGGCGTTCGCCGCCCTGGGCCGCAGCTTCGGCCCGCTCGCCGCTGGTTGGGCGTACGACGGGCTCGGTCAGCGAACCTCGTTCTTCCTGGCGGGAGGGGTGATGCTGCTGGGTGGACTGGTGGCGCTGTGGCTGCCGAAAAGCGAACAGGTTCGAGTGGCCAGCGAGCAGGCCTTGAACGGCTAGACCCATGCCTAGCCTGCCTCCTGTTTCGTGCTCCATATTCTCCTCACCCCAAGCAGGAGCTGCATGCGCCCATGCGCGTGTACAAGACACCGGAGATCCGCAACGTGGCGGTCGTGGGCCACGGAGCGAGCGGCAAGACCTCCCTGGTCGACGCCCTCGCGTTCGTGGCCGGCACGAGCAAGCGTCATGGATCCGTAAAAGACGGCACCGCCCTCACCGATTACACGCCCGATGAAATCGAACGCAAGTATTCCATCAATCTCGCCCTCGCGGTCGCCGAATGGATGGACACGAAGCTCAACCTGATCGACACGCCGGGCTATCTCGACTTCACGGGTGAGGCGCTCGCGGCCGTGTACGCGGCGGACGGGGCCGTGGTGGTCGTCTCCGCCACCGGTGGCGTGGAGGTGGGCACCGAAAAGGTCTGGGACTACTGCGAGAAGCGCGAGATCCCGCGCCTGTTCTTCGTGTCGCTGATGGACAAGGAGCACGCCGACTTCGAGAAGGTCTACAGCCAGGTCAAAGAGCGCCTCACGCCCAAGGTGATCCCGGTGGAGATCCCCGTGGGCGAAGGCCCCGAGTTCCACGGGATCATCAACCTCTTCTCGAAGCAGTGCCACCTGTACAAGAAGGGCACAAAGGCGGGCGAGTACGAGGAAGGGGATGTGCCGCCCGAGTATCGGGACCGGTTCGAGCGCTACTCCAAGGAGCTGATCGAGCGCATCGCCGAAACCGACGATACGCTGCTCGAGCGCTACCTGGGCGGCGAGGAGATCGGGCGGGACGAGGCGATCGCCGCGATGAAGGCGGGCATGCTGAAAGGCGAGCTGTTCCCGCTGTTCTGCGGCGCCGCCGAGCTGACCTACGGGACGCGCGCCCTGCTCTCGAAGCTCGTGGAGTTGATCCCGGCGCCGAACGAGCGGCCGCCGATGGAGGCGCAGCGGTGGGGCAGCGCGGAGCGGGTGACGCTCAAGTCCGAGGACGCGGGGCGGTTTGTGGCGCAGGTGTTCAAGACGATCTCCGAGCCGCATGTGGGCGATGTGACGTTTTTCCGAGTGTACTCAGGGAGCGTCAAGAACGGGCAGGACGTCTACAACGCGCCGCGGGAAGCGGTCGAGAAGCTGAACCACCTCTGTGTCACGGTCGGGAAGGAGCGGATCGAAACCCCCGAGCTGCACGCGGGGGACATCGGCGTCGTGGCCAAGCTGCGAGACACGCACACCAACGACACGCTCTCGACCAAGGACCACGCGATCGTGCTCCCCAAGATCCCGTTCCCCGAGCCAGTGATCACCGAGGCGATCGAGGTGAAGCAGCGGGGCGAAGAGGAAAAGCTCTCGACCGGGTTGCACAAGCTGCACGAGGAAGATCCGACGTTTCAGCACGAGTACTCGGGCGAGCTGGGGCAGACGCTGATCCGCGGGCTGGGGGAGCGTCATCTCGAGATCATCGTCGGACGCTTGGCCCGCAAGTTCGGCGTGCACGCCGTGATCGGGAAGCCGAAGATCGCGTACCGCGAGACCTTCAAGGCGCGGGCGGAGGGCCAGGGGAAGCACAAGAAGCAGACGGGGGG
>Ga0207646_10001565_pt1 | contig 28013 bp, 30 predicted proteins | sample KBSK5502metaG_FD_184343 | JGI IMG/M metagenome (GOLD analysis project Ga0207646, IMG submission 184343) | Corn, switchgrass and miscanthus rhizosphere microbial communities from Kellogg Biological Station, Michigan, USA - KBS K5-50-2 metaG... | ecosystem: Host-associated > Plants > Roots >...
TCCGATCTGTCAGCGACTCCAGGTCGCGGTGCGGGATGTGGTGCGTGGTGCCCGCGTTGTTGACCAGCACGTCGAGGCGCCCGAAGCGGCGCACCACGGCCTCGACCATCTCGCGACAGTCGGAGTCGACGGCGACGTCCGCCCGGTGGGCGATGCCCTCACAGCCGAGGTCGATCAGCTCGCGCGCGGTGTTTTCCGCGTCCTCCGCAGAACGCGAGTAGTTGACGTAGACGGCGCGCGCGCCGGCACGCGCCAGCTGGACGGAAACCGCGCGCCCGATGCCGGTGCCGCCGCCGGTGACGATGGCGACGGCGCCCTTTAGTTCCATGCGAGTATTCAACGGCAATGCGGTCCGGTGGCGGCAGGGCGCCGAAGCTGCGGTGTTCAGGTGGCCCAGATGCCAGGAGGCGCCGAGCACCGCAGCGAGCGCATCGAGAGATGCGTAAGCGAGGCGCGCAGAAGCCGACGCCGCAGATGGGTCGCCTGGGCGCCGCAGATCCGGTGATCCTGTCGCCGGCGGACCGCTAGATGCCGTTGTCGCTCGCCCAGGCGCAGAGCCTGATCCAGGCCGCGCACGAGCATGCCGCCGGCGACTCGCTGCGCGTCAGCGTGGCCGTGGTCGACGAGGGCGGCCACCTGATCGCGCTCGGACGGATGGACGGCGCGCCGTCGATCTCGCCCCAGATCGCCGAGTCGAAGGCGGTGGGCGCGGCGGTCTGGCAGCGCGACGGCGATTCCCTGGCCCAGGTCCAGCAGGAGCGGAGCGCGTTCTTCGGCCAGATCGACAAGCTGGTGCGGATGCCCCTCATCCCCGGCCAGGGCTCGGTGCTGATCCGCCGCGGAGAGCGGGTGCTGGGCGCGGTCGGCGTGAGCGGCGCCGCGCCGGCGCAGGACAAGGCCTGCGCCGAAGCCGGCCTAAGGGCGATCGGCCTTTAGACGCTCGCTGCGCCTCGCTTCGCGGGCTGAAACCTTCGGTTTCCCCCGCGTGCCCCTTTCCCCGTACGACGCCGCGCCTCGTCCCCAACGCTTGGATCACAAACTCACGCGGGCCGGCCAAGCCGGCCCTTACGGCAACTCGGCCTCTAAGGGAAAGCGTTCCAGCGGGATGTAGGTGGGCGGGCCGCCTCCCAGCTTGCTCTCGAAGAGGATCATCTCGGTCGCCGTCCAGGGCTCCAGCTCCGGGGGCGGCGGCAGGTCCGGCCGCGGCGCGCCAGAGCGCTCCCGCGAGCGCGCCAGCGTCAGATGGCCCCTGAACGGCCTGGTCTCCGGCGGCAGGCCGGCCGCCACGCACGCCGTCTCCACCTCCCGCGCCAGCGCCGCCGCCGGCTCGCGGCCCTCGCCCAGGCCGAGGAACAGGACCGAAGGACGGCGGCCGCCGAAGCCGCCGAGCCCGTCCAGGCTGAGCAGGAAGGGCGCCTGCCGCACCCGGCGCAGCCGCGCGCTGACGGAGTCCAGGGCCGCCGCCTCGACCCCGCCCAGGAAGCGCAGCGTCAGGTGCACCCCGGCCGGCGCGACCCAGCGGAAGGCCGGCGCCAGCGCCCGGCAGCGCTCCAGATAGTCGCCGAGCACGGCGACCTGAGGTTCGGGAGGCGCCAGCGCCACAAAGGCTCGTGTCAAGGCAAACGACCATACTCGGGGCCGTGCGCAACACCCTCATCGGCCTGGCCATGGGCGGCTTCGCGATGCTGGTGGGGGCGGTCTGGCTGCTGGGCGCGATCAACACCCGGCGCACACGCGCGGAGATCGGCCCCACCTACGCCGCCACCGGCGGCGTGGTCTACACCGCCGTGCAGCTGGGCTGCGCCGGGATCCTGGTGCTGATCGGGCTAGGGATCATCGTCGCGGTTGCCATCCGGGCGCTGTAAGGCCCCAGAACTCGAAGATCAGCTTCAACGCCGCCAGCACCGTGATGTCGGCGTGGTCGAGCGGCGGTGACACCTCCATCACGTCCAGGCCGACCAGCCGGCAGCGCGCCGCGACTGCGCCCATCAGTGCCAGCGCCTGGCGCGTGCTGAGCCCGCCGGCGCTGGCGATCTCGGTCCCGGGGGCGAAGGCCGGGTCGAGCACGTCGATGTCTAGGGAGATGTGGAGCGGGCGGTTCCCCACCGCGGCGGCGATCCGCTTACCCGCGGCCACCGGGTCGGCGGCCACCTCCCCGATCCGCAGCATCGGGATCCCGTGGCTGTCGACATAGGCGAGCTCCTCGAGGTCGAAATCCCGGCAGCCGGCCAGGACCACCCGGGCCGGGTCGAGGCCCGAGCACTCCAGCGCCCGCAGCAGCGCGCAGCCGCAGCTCCAGCGGCTGCCGCGCGAGAAGTCGTTGAGGTCGGGGTGCGCGTCGAACCAGAGCACCGCCAGGTCGGGGTGGCGGCGGACCTGGGCGGCCAGCACAGGGATGGCCGAGCAGTGGTCGCCGCCCACCACGGTCAGCAGCGCGCTCGGCGGGACTGCCTGGAAGAGACCCGCGATCTCCTCCCAGGAGTCCGCGATCGCGGGACCCGGATACAGGTTGCCCAGGTCGTGCAGCGCCAGCTCGGCCAGCGCGGCGCCCGATTCGGTCACCGGCGGCATCACCGCCGAGAGCCGGCGGACCTCGCGCGGCGCCAGCGCGGCGCCCCGCCGGTAGACGGCGGAGCCGTCATAGGCGATCCCGGCCACCACGGCCGCGGCCTCAGCCAGGCCGGCCGTGGCCAGGCCGCCCCACGGCCGCAGCCCTTTCAGCTCGATGTCCGTCGCCGCACCTCCGGTACCCGATAGATGGCCAGGCTGCCCAGGATCAGCCAGACGAAGAAGATCGAGAAGATCACCGGGTAGCCGCCCGGAAGACCGAGGATCGGCGCGCCCTTGTTGAAGTAGTCGTGCACCGGCCCGGCGAGGCCACGCGCCAGCAGCCCGGCACCCGCCGTCGCCAGGTTCGAGAAGCCCATGAAGAGTCCCGCCTCGGCGGCCGGGATGACGTCCGTGATGAAGGCCCAGTCGACCGAGAAGAAGGTGCCCAGCCCGAGCCCGATCACGAGCCCCACCAGCGAAGCCTGTGCGGCCAGCACAGGCACGCCGAGCGCGTGCGCCAGCGGGTCGAGCAGCGCGCTCGGGACCCACTGGTAGTGGCTGAACACCAGGAACAGGGTGCCAGCGGCGCCCAGCAGCCCGCTGGCGAAGATCAGCGGCCGGCGGCCCACCCGGTCGGAAAGGCGGGCGGCCGGCAGGCTGACCAGCACCGCGACCACGATCGCCGAGCCCAGCGTGGTCGAGAAGGCGGTGCCCACCTTCGCGGAGTCGCCATGGAAGAAGACGTTGCTGAAGTAGAAGTAGAGAAAGGTCTGGATGCCCACGATCCCCATCAGGATCAGCAGCCGGGAGGCCATCAGCCAGAGGAAGGGCCGCACCCGCAGCGGGGCCGTGAAGGTGCGCTTCAGCAGCTGCAGCGGCGGGTCGAGGGCCTCTGCCGCCTGGCCGCGGTCGGGCACCAGCGTGACCGTGAGCAGCATGGTCAGGAGAAGGGCGGCGGCCACGCTGCCCAGCACCGCGCTGATCCCGGCGTGGGCCAGGATGATCCCCGACAGCCCGGCTCCGAGCAGCGTGCCCAGGAGGTTGGAGGCGCCGTAGTAACCGCTGGCGGTGCCCTTCTGCTCGGCGGGCACCAGGTCGGGGAGCAGTCCCTGGTAGGGGCCCTGGGCGGTGTTCGAGGCGAGCTGCAGGAGGACGTAGCCGGCGACCAGCGGCAGGTAGGCGCCCGAGAGGGCGATCGCGGTCAGGAAGACGGCGTCGCCGATGGTGCCGGCGAAGATGAACGGCCGCCGGCGTCCCCATCGCGTACGCGTGCGGTCGGAGATGGCGCCCGCCAGGGGCTGCCAGACGATCGCCACCAGCGTGCCCAGGTTCTCCATGAAGGCGGTGGCCGTGCCTTCCAGCTGCTTGCCCACGATGTGCTCGACCAGGTAGGGCACGACCAGCAGCCCCATCGAGTTCCAGAGGTAGCCGATGGCCACCCAGTACAGGGACATGACGACGAAGTCGAGGTGTCCCAGGCGGCGGGCGGGGGCGGCTGCGGCGACAGCCGTGGCCAATGGCTACTTCGTGGGCGAGGGTTTGGGCGAGGGCGAAGGCGTGGGGCTGACCACGGTCTTGGGCAGGTCGTTGGGCCCCGCGTGCCCGACGAAGGGGATCTTCTGGCCGACGCGCATGATGTAGGGAGCCGCTCGCGAGGTGGCCAGCTGGGGCTGCAGGAACTGCTCGTAGAAGTTCTGCAGCTGGCTGAGCTGGCTGACCGTCTCCAGGCGGGCACCCCCCGGCTGGGTCGCCTGCTGGCGCAGCTTGGCCAGGTCCTTCTCGTCCACGAAGAAGGCGGTCAGCGGGTTGCCCTCGATGTTGTTCTGCAGCGCCTGGACCTGCTGCAGCGTGAGCGAGGCGGCGTTGACGGTGGGCCCGAAGGCCTTGTCGAACGCGACCAGGGCCGAAAGCAGGATGTAGCTGATCAAGATCACGAAGGCGGCGTGCACGAAGATGCCCAGGAAGCCGTCGACGCCGCGCACCACGGGCATGCGGTGGATCATGGCGCCCAGCTGGCCGCCCACGAAGGCGGCGACCACCGCCACGATCAGGGCCAGGAAGACGTCGAGCACGGCGTTGGTGTGGAGGTACTTCTCCATGGCCGCCTGGTAGGCGTGGCGGTCGCGGATGATGATCAACAGGGCAACCAGGAAGAAGATCTCCACCAGCAGCGGCTGCACGACGCCGCGCTGGTAGCCGACATAGATCGCCACCAGCAGCGCGATCGCGATCCCGATGTCGATGAACAAGGGTGCGCGGCCTAGGCCGCGGTGCGTCTCCTCATCGGAAGGGCGCGCGCCTCCACGGCCAGGTAGCCGGCGAACATCACCAGGATCCCGATGGCCTCACCAACGGGTTGAACGTAGTAGGCGTTACGCACCTGCGCCAGGGTGTGGGTCCCGGCCACCACGAACGCGCCCGCGGCGATCAGCGCCATACCCAGCACGCGCCCGGCGCCCGCATGCCGCTGGTAGCCGCGGTAGGCCGACCAGGCCGCCCCGCCGATCAGGATCAGGGAGCCCAGCGCGTTGGTCACCGGCGGGAAGAAGGTGGCGGGGGCGCTGATCGCGCCGCGCCCGGGGACGGCGGCCTGCAGCAGGCGCGCGTCCGTCGAGGCGACGATCACCGCCGGCACCGCCAGGACCGTGATCGCGCCCATCACGATCGCGGCCGCGTGGCCCCAGCGGCGGGGCGCCAGCACGTACAGGGTGCCCACGCCGAGCCAGCCCACGTTGACGATCCCGCCCAGCAGGTAGTAGCCCTTGTAAAGCAGCGGGGTCCAGCCCGCGTAGATGCCGGCCGCCTCCCAGAGCGCCGCGGCGCCGAAGCAAAGGAGGGCGCCGCCCCACGCCGCCTGGTAGGGGCGCCGGCGGTTCGCGAACTGGCGCAGGACGATGGTTCCGAAGGCCAGGCCGACCAGTCCGGCAAGCAGCGGCAGCCCGAACATCACGGGGATTCTACGGGTAGACTCGGACCGCACTTTCATGGCGCGGGTGATCTCGATCGCGAACCAGAAGGGCGGCGTGGGCAAGACCACCACAGCCGTCAACCTGGGCGCGGCCCTGGCGGAGAAAGAGCAGCGGGTGCTCCTGGTCGACCTCGACGCCCAGGCCCACCTCACGATCAACATGGGGGTCAAGGTCCCCGACGAGCTCGAGAAGACCATCTACGAGCTGCTGGTCGACCCCGAGGTGTCGGTCAACGAGGTGATCCTGGAGGCCGAAGCCATCGGGGTGCACTTCGTGCCCGCCAACATCGAACTCTCCGGCGCCGAGGCGCAGCTCTACAACGAGCTCGGGCGCGAGGGGATCCTGAAGGAGAAGCTGGAGCCGGCGCAGCGCCGCTACGACTACATCATCATCGACTGCCCGCCCGCCCTGAACGTGCTCACGATCAACGCCTTCGTGGCCTCGGACGAGGTGATCATCCCGCTCCAATGCGAGTACTTCGGGATGAAGGGGATGCAGCAGCTCCTGAAGACGATCGACCGCATCCGCGCCAAGCTCAACCCGCGCCTGCACGTGGCCGGCATCCTGCCCACCATCTACAAGGCGCGCACCCTGCACTCGCGGGAGGTCCTGGAGCTGGTCAAGACCCACTTCAAGGACCAGGTCTTCGACTTCGCGGTCAAGGACTCCATCCGCTTCGCGGAGTCGCCGCTGGCCGGGCAGTCGATCCTCCAGTACGCGGCGCACTCCGAGGGTGCGCGCGCCTATCGCGAGCTGGCCGCCTCGGTCATGGAGACCCGGCAGCGCTCAGCCGTAGGCTGAAAGATTCCTAGTGGGCAAAGGGTTCAAGCGGGCTTCCCTGGTCGGGTCCGAGGAGCTCTTCCGCCGCACCAAGCCCGGCTCAGAGGACACCGACGAGGTGATCAGCGAGGTCGTGGATCGCAAGCCCCCGCCCGGACCGGCCGAGAAGCACCTCAAGGCTCTCCACCTCGCGCCGGAGGAGGTGGACCTGCTGCTGGAGGCGATCCAGATCGCCAAGTACCCCGACCGGCCGCGGCCCAAGCCCTCGCTGGACAAGCACGAGCGCCTGGACCGCCTCCGGGGCAAGCTTCAGGACTAGGTCTCTAGCCCTTCACCAGGCCGACCACGTGGCCTTCCGGGTCGGCGAAGGTGGCGAAGGTCGGGCCGCCCGGCACGTCCATCACCGGCTGCACCGTGCGCCCGCCCAGGGCCGAGATCCTGTCGAGCGTGGCCTGCGGGTCGTCGACCTCGACGTAGAAGGTGACATGGCCAGGCCCCTGCGGCGCCTTGCCGATGCCGCCGGCGATGCCCTTGTCCTTGCTCGGGTAGACCATGCTGTACTCGAAGGGGCTCTCGTCTGCCGGCCCCGCCTCCCAGCCGAGCGCCTCGGAATAGAACTCGCGCAGCGCCTTGGCGTCGCGCCCCATGACCTCGAAGTGGACCACCGGATTCTTGCTTGCGTTGCTCATGCGCTAAGCCTGCGCCACGATATGTGACACCATCTGTCATGATCGCTCGCCTATCTTCGAGAAGTGCGCGCTGACCGCCTGCTCTCCATCCTCCTGCTCCTGCAGGCCCATGGCCGCCTGAGCGCGGGCGGCCTCGCCGAGCGCCTCGAGGTTTCCCGCCGCACCGTCTATCGCGACCTGGACGCCCTGAGCGCCGCCGGCGTGCCGGTCGTCACCGACCGCGGCCCGCACGGCGGCGCGTACCTCTTGGGCGGCTACCGGACCGACCTGACCGGCCTGACCGAGGTCGAGCTGGAAGCGCTGCTGGCCTTCGGCGGGCAGGGGCCGGCAGCCGACCTGGGCCTCGGACCGCAGCTCGACCAGGCTTCACGCAAGCTGGCGGTGGCGGCGGGCCCGAGCCGGGGCGGCCGGCTCCAGGAGCGGGTGCTGGTCGACGGCGAGCGCTGGTTCCGGACCGCGCCGGTGCCGGCGCACCTGGCCCGCATCCAGGACGCGCTCTGGTCCGACCGCCGCCTGCGCCTGCGCTACCGGCGCGGACTGGAGCGGGTCGTGGAGCGGACCGTGGACCCCTACGGCCTGGTCTGCAAAGCCGGCGTCTGGTACTTGCTGGCGGGCGTCGGCGCCGAGCCCCGCGTCTACCGGGTTTCGAGGATCGAGGACACCGAGCTCACCGAGGAGGCCTTCACGCGGCCGGCCGGCTTCGACCTGCGCGCGGCCTGGGCCGCCCAGGTGGGGCGCTTCAGCTCCGGCGGCCCCGAGAACGTCAAGGTGACGGTCCGCGTGGAACGTGAGGTGTCCGACATGTTCGGGCGCATGTTCGGCGACCGGATCGTCGAGCACCCGGGCGACGGCCTGGCCGTGCTCGAGCTGCCGGGCTGCGAGGCGGCGGTCGGGCTGCTGACTCCGTTCGCTGGCGCCGTGGAGGTGCTGGAGCCTCAGGACCTCAGGGACCGTCTTGGCGAGCTCGGCCGCCGGCTCGCGGCCTTATACGCCGGCGCAGGTAGTCGAACGTCCAGTACAGGACCACCAGCAGCAGCAGGAGCCCGAAGATGATTGCGGCGCCGCGCACCGGGTAAATATTGGTCCATGTCCCGGCTCTCCATCGTCAAGGTCAAGCAGGACCGGGAGGTCAACGGCTATCTGCTGTCCTGCTCGGACACCAAGGAGGCTCTGGTCGTCGACCCCGGTGAGCCGGCCGAGAAGATGCTCGGCCAGCTGCGCGGCCTGACCCTCAAGTGGGTGGTCGCCACCCACGGGCACCCGGGCCACGTGGCCGGCAAGGACGACCTCAAGGCCGCCACCGGGGCCGAGACTGCGATGAGCTTCGCGGACGCCAAGAACTTCCTGCGCTCGGCCGACCGCTACCTGCTGGACGACGACGAGCTGGAGTTCGGGGCCTTCCGGCTCAGGGTGCTGGCGACGCCGGGCCACACGCCGGGCAGCCTCAGCTTCCTCGTCGGCAACCACGTCTTCACCGGCGATACGCTGCTGGCGGGCGGGATCGGGCGCCAGATGCCCGACACCGACCTCCGCCGCCAGATGACCAGCATCTACTCGCGCTACCTGGCCCTGCCCCCGACCACCGCGATCTACCCGGGTCACGGCCCGGTGACGACGCTGGAGGCCGAGGTGCGCCAGAGCCCCGTCTTCAGGCAGGCGGTCCGCTAGCCCGCGAGCGCTTCCGCAGCCTAGCGCGCCGCGGCCGGGCGCAGGAAGCGGCCCCGGCCCGGCTGGGCGACCACCCGGCCGTCCTCGGCGACCAGCTCGCCGCGCGAATAGACCTGCCGGATGGCGAAGTCGAACGACATGCCCTCGAACACGCCGTGCTTCTGGCGCGACAGCATCGACTCCGCGGTTACGATCGTGCCCGCGCCGGGGTCGACCAGCACCAGGTCGGCGTCGGCGCCGGGGGCGATGGCGCCCTTGCGGCCGCTCAGCCCGAAGCGGTCGGCGACGTTGGCGGTCACCGCTCGGATCACCCGGTCGCGCGCCCCCAGCTCCTTGCTCAGCTGCAGCGCGCTCAGCAGCAGCGTCTGCACGCCGGGGCTGCCGGGATGGGCGCTGTCCAGGTCCACGTCGAACTTCTCCTGGTCGGTGTGCGGGGCGTGGTCGGTGGCGATGATCTCGATGTCCCGGCCGACGACTGCCCGCCGCAGCGCGTGGCGGTCGGCGGCCGTGCGCACGGGCGGGTTCATGCGCAGGGCGTTGCCGACCCGGCCGTAGTCGGCCTCGGTCGTCCACAGGTACTGCGGGCAGGTCTCGATCGAGAGGTCGGCGCCGGCGATCCGCGCCGCCTCGGCCGCGGCCAGCCCTTCGACGCTGGAGATGTGCACCAGATGCAAGCGCACGTGGTCCGCGGCCGCGATCACCCCCACGGCCGCGATGGCGATGGCCTCGGCCAGCGCCGGCCGCGCCGCCAGCACGTCGGCGTACTCGCGCAGCGGCCGCGCGCTGAAGCGGAGCAGCTCCGGGTCCTCCGCGTGCACGGCGAGCAGGGCTCGACAGCGGGCGAGGGCCGGCCCCAGGACCGCGATCGTCCCGTAGCCCGGCGGGGCCTCCAGGTCGGGGTCGTCCAGCGACGCCGAGTAAGTGACGGCCTGGCGGGAGCGCTGGAAGGCGTAGCCGAGGTACGCCTTGAGCCCCACCGCGCCGGCCCCGACCAGGCCCTCCAGCATCTCGTCCGTGCTCGAGGAGCGCAGGAGGCCCCACAGGCCGAAGTCGACCAGCGCCCGCGCCCCCGCCCGTGCCGCCTTGGCAGCCAGGACCTCGGCGCTGTCCACCGCGGGCACGGTGTTGGGCATGTCCAGGACGGTGGTGACGCCGCCGGCGGCCGCGGCCGACGTCAGTGAGGTCCAGTCCTCCTTCTCGGGGAAGCCGGGGTCGCGGGAGTGCACGTGGGCGTCGATGGCGCCCGGCAGCAGCCACAGCCCGCCGCAGTCCACCACCTCGCCGCCGCCGCCCTCGACGAACCTGCCGTCGCGCACCGCGATGTCGGTGTCGAGGAAGCCGTGGGGCGTGAAGACGTGGCCGCCCTTGAAGAGGAGATCAGTCAAGCGGGAGATCGGACTTCCGGAAGAGCGGCCGGAACTCGATGCCGGCCGCGCGCAGGTTCTCGGCGGCGCCCTCCTCGCGGTCGAGCACCGCGATCAGCATCAGCACCTCGCCCCCCGCCGCGCGCACCTTCTCGGCCGCCTTGATGGCCTCCCCGCCCGTGGTCAGCACGTCCTCGATCACGGTCACCTTCTGGCCGGGTTCCAGCTTGCCCTCGATCGCCTTCGAGGTGCCGTATTCCTTGGCCTCCTTCCGGACCAGGATCAGCGGCTTGTCCGCCTCCAGCGAAACCGCTCCGCCCAGCAGGACCGCGCCCAGCTCGGGGGCGGCGATGACCTCGGTCTCGAGGGGGAGCAGCTCGGCCAGGTAGGTGCCCAGCGAGCGCAGGATCGAGGGCCTGGTCTCGAACAGGTACTTGTCGAAGTAGACGTTGGAGCGCTTGCCGGAGCGGAGCACGAAATCCCCTTTGAGATAAGAGACGCTGACGAGCTCGCGTCCCAGCGCCTCAAGCTCCGGGCGCATCGCGCAGGTTCTCCATCAGGTGCAGCACCATCTCGATGCCGCGGAAGTACTGGTCGAGGCTGTACTTCTCGTTGGGCGAGTGCAGAGCGTCCCCGGGCAGGCCGAACCCGGTCACCAGCAGGTGCGTGCGGAGCGCTTCCTGGAAGTCGACCGTGACCGGGATGGAGCCGCCTTCGCGCACGAACACCGGGCGCGCGCCGTAGGCCGCCTCGAACGCCCTGGCCGCCGCTTCCACACCCGGGTGGTCGGTGCCGGTGCGCACCGCCCGCGCCGACGAGAGCTTGCGGGCGCTCAGCCGCACGCCCGGCGTGGACAGCGCGTCGATGTACTCGGCGAAGGTGTCGAAGATGCGGTCGGGGTCCTGCTCCGGCACCAGCCGCATCGAGATCTTGGCCTTGGCGCGGGCCGGGATCACCGTCTTCGGGCCTTCGCCCTGGAAACCGCCCAGGATGCCGTGCACGTCCAGCGTGGGCCGCGCCCATCGGCGCTCGAATGGTGAGAACTCCGCCTCCCCCTCCAGCGCGGTCACCCCGAGCGACTGCTTCAGGTCCCCCTCGGTGACGGGAAGCCGGCGCCAGTCGGCCAGCTCGCGCTCGTCGGGAGGGACCACCGCGTCGTAGAACCCAGGGACGGTGACCCGGCCGTCGCGTCCCTTGAGGGCCGAGATCGCGTGGGCCAGGGTGTTGAGCGGGTTGGGCGCCACCCCGCCGTAGATGCCCGAGTGCAGATCCGCGGCGGCCCCGACCGCCTCGACCTCCGTGTACAGCAGCCCGCGCAGCCCCGTCAGCAGATCCGGCAGGCCCGGGGCCGTGAACTGGCCGTCGGCGATCAAGAGGTAGTCCGTGCGCAGGCGCGCCGCCTCGCGCTTCACGAACTCGGGCAGCGACGGCCCTCCCACCTCCTCCTCGCCCTCGATCAGGAAGCGGAGGTTGACCGGAGGACCCCCGGTCGCCAGCGCCAGCTCGGCCGCCCGGATCCCGCACATGACCTGGCCCTTGTTGTCGTCGGCGCCGCGGGCGTAGACGAAGCCGTCGCGCACAGTGGGCTCGAAGGGCGGGCTCTGCCACTCCTCGAGCGGGTCCGGCGGCTGCACGTCGTAGTGGCCGTAGATCGCGAGCGTGGTCGCGCCGGCGCCGGCGCCCAGCCACTCGGCGGAGATCACCGGGTGCCGGTGGCCGGGGCCAGGGACGTCGACCAGCTCGACGTCCATCCCCGCTCCCCGCAATCGCCGCACGATCCAGTCCGCCGCCCGCCGGCAGTCCTGGTCGTGCTCGGGGAGCGCGGAGACGCTGGGGATCCGGATCAGCTCGAACAGATGGGCCTGCGACTTCTCCCGCTGGTCGCGGGCAGCCTGCAGCGCCGGTTCGAGCATCCCGTCTAGCCTGCCAGATTCCTCATGAAGGCCGCCGCCGTGGCGATGCCCCGCCGGTAGAAGTCGAGCGGCAGGCGCTCGTTGGGCGAGTGGGGCGCCGCGTCCCAGGGCACGAAGCCGGTGACCAGCATGGGGGCTCCCAGAGTGTTCATGAAGTCGAGCGTCACCGGGACCGTGAAGCCCTCCCGCGCCAGCACCGGCTCCTTGCCGAAGCCCTCGACGAACGCTCGGCTCATCGCCGCCACCCCAGGATGGTCGGTGCCGATGCGCACCGGCGCCCCGCCGCCGATCAGGGGCAGCTCGAAGCGGACGCCGGGCACGCCGTGCGTGCGGATGTGCTCTCGCAGCAGCGCCTCCACGCGGTCCGGAGTCTGGTTGGGCACCAGCCGGAAGGAGAGCTTGGCGCTGGCCCGAGCCGGTATCACCGTCTTGGGCCCGGCTCCGATGAAGCCACCCGGCAGCCCGTGGATGTCGAGCGTGGGCCGTGCCCAGCGCCGGTGCAGCGGCGGTTGGTCGGGGTCGCCGACCAGGGGCGCGCCCTGCACCCGCTCGACCTCGCGGTCGGAGTCGCCGAGGCGCTCCCAGGAGGCCAGCTCCTCGGCGCTCGGCGGCTCGACGTCGTCAAAGAACCCGGCGATCGTGATCCGGCCCTCGCGATCCCTCATGGAGGCCAGGAGATGGACCAGCCCATGGAACGGGTTCGGCGCCACACCGCCGAAGAGGCCCGAGTGGAGGTCGACCGCCGGGCCGGAAGCTTCGATCTCCACGTAGAGAAGACCCCGCAGCCCGGTAACCAGCGTGGGGAGGCCGTTTGGCGAAAAGACCGCGTCCGCGATCACGACGTAGTCGCTGCGCAGGCCGGCGGCGCGTTCGCGGAGCAGGGTAGGCAGAGACCTGCCGCCCGACTCCTCCTCGCCCTCGATCAAGAAGCGGAGGTTCAGCGGCGGGCGGGGCTCGGCCAGCGCCGCCGCGATCCAGGCCATGTGCTGGCCCTTGCTGTCGGCGGCGCCTCTCGCGTACACCACGCCCTCGCGAACAGTCGGCTCGAACGGTGGCGATTCCCACTTCTCGAGCGGGTCGGCCGGCTGGACGTCGTAATGGCCGTAGACGGTCAGGGTGGGCCGGCCGGGGCCGGCGTCCAGCCGCTCGGCCAGGACCACCGGGTGCGGACCGCCGGCGTTGCTGACCAGCTCGACGCGGAAACCGCCTCCCGCGAGGAGCTCGCCCAGCCACTCGGCGTTGCGGCGGATGTCGGCCGCATGCTCGGGAAGGGCCGAGACGCTGGGAATGCGCAGCTCTTCGAAGAGCAGCCGCTCAGCCCGTTCGGAGTCCATCCATGAATCGAATCAGCATCTCGATGCCGCGGTGGAAGTGGTCGAGGCTGAAGCGCTCGTGCGGCGAGTGTGCCCCCGAGCCCGGCTGGCCGAGGCCGCTGATCACCATGGGCGCGCCCAGCGCCTCCTGGAAGTCGATGGCGACCGGGATCGAGCCGCCCATCCGCCGCGGCTGCGCCCGCTTGCCGAAGGCCGCCTCGAAGGCGTCGGCGGCTGCCCGGGCGGCCGGGTGGTCGATGCCGCAGACGACCGGCGGCGCCGAGCCCAGGTCGCGCACGTCGACCTTCACGCCCGGCGTGCTCAGCTCGGACACGTACTCGGCGAAGGTGTCGAAGATGCGGCCCGGGTCCTGGCCCGGCACCAGCCGCATGGAGACTTTGGCCATGGCCTCGCGCGCGATCACGGTCTTCGAGCCCTCGCCCGTGAAACCCCCGATGAACCCGTTGACGTCGAGGGTCGGTCGCGCGCCGAGACGCTCGGCGAGCTCGAACTCCGACTCGCCTTCGAAGACGTCCGACTCGATGATCCTCTTGACCGTGGCCTCGTACTCGGGGCCGCGCGGCCATCCGGCCTTCTCCTCCTCGCCGGGCGGGATGAGGCCGTGGTAGAAGCCGGGCACGGTGATGTGCCCGTCGCGGTCCTTGAGCTCGCCCAGGATCCGGGCCAGGGTGTTGAGCGGGTTGGGCGCCGCGCCGCCGTAGCCGCCGGAATGCAGGTCGGTGCCGGCGCCGGTGGCGTGGATCTCCGTGTAGACGATGCCGCGCAGCGCGCTGGTCAGCGAGGGCACCCCGTCGCTGGCGAAGCCGCCATCCCAGACCAGCACGTAGTCGGTGCGCAGGCGCTCGGCGTTGGCGCGGATGTAGCGCGGCAGGGAGACCCCGCTGATCTCCTCCTCGCCCTCGATCAGATAGCGGAGGTTGACCGGCGGCCCGCCGGCCCGGAACCAATGCTCGGCCGCCTTGAGCGCCGCGAAGTGGTTGCCCTTGTTGTCAGCGGCGCCGCGCGCGTAGACCAGCCCGTCCCGGACCGTCGGCTCGAAGGGCGGCGACTCCCATTCCTCCAGCGGGTCCGGCGGCTGCACGTCGTAGTGCCCGTAGACCGTGAGCAGGGGCGCACCCTCGCGGCCCTTCCACTCCGCCTCCAAAACTGGGTGCTTGCCGCCCTTCACGTTGACCAGTCGCGTCTTGAAGCCGAGATTGATGAAGCGCTGCTGCAGCCAGTCGGCGTTGCGCAGCACGTCGCCGGCGCGCTCGGGCAGTGTGCTGACGCTGGGGATGCGCAGCTCCTCGAAGAACTCCGCCCGGTCGCGGTCTCGCGACGCGCGCGCTGACTCCAGGGCCGCGTCGAGCGTCATCGCTCGCCGGCCTGGAGCGGGAAGAAGCACGCTGCCTCGTGGCCGTCCAGGTGCACGGTGTCCAGCGGCGGCACCTCCTGCGCGCACTTCTCCTGGGCCTTGAAGCAGCGGGTCCGAAAGCGGCAGCCAGAAGGCGGGTTGACCGGCGAAGGCACGTCGCCCTTGAGGATGATGCGCTGCCGCCCACGCTCGACCTTGGGGTCGGGGATGGGGATGGCGGACAGCAGCGACCCGGTGTAGGGGTGCTTGGGGTTGCGGTACAGCTCGCCCGAGGGCGACAGCTCGACGACCTTGCCCAGGTACATGACAGCGATCCGGTCCGAGATGTGCTTGACGACCGACAGGTCGTGGGCGATGAAGAGATAGGTCAGGTTGAACTGGTCCTGGAGGCGCTCAAGCAGGTTGATGATCTGGGCCTGGATGGAGACATCCAGCGCCGAGATCGGCTCGTCGCAGACGATGAACGAGGGGTCGACGGCGAGGGCGCGGGCGATGCCGATGCGCTGGCGCTGGCCGCCCGAGAACTCGTGCGGGTAGCGGTTGTTGAAGTTGGGGTTGAGACCGACGACCCGGAGCAGCTCGTAGATCCGCTCCTGGCGCTGCTTCCGGTTCGAGTAGAGGCGGTGGATGTCGAGCGGCTCGCCCACGATCTCGCCCACGGTCTGGCGCGGGTCGAGCGAGGCGTAGGGGTCCTGGAAGATCATGGCCATGTCGCGGCGCACGCGCCGCATGTCCCCGCCGCTCAGCTTGGTCAGGTCGTCGCCCTTGAAGAGGACCTGGCCTTCGGTCGGCTCGACCAGGCGCAGGATGCTGCGCCCCAGCGTCGTCTTGCCGCAGCCCGACTCGCCGACCAGGCCCAGGGTCTCGCCCTGCCGGACGGTGAGGTCGACGCCGTCGACCGCCCGCACGTGCGCGACGGTGCGCTGCAGCATCCCGGCCGTGACCGGGAAGTAGGTCTTCAGGCCGCGGATCTCGAGGATGGGGTCGGCGGCGGTCCAGGCCTTCCTCAGCTTGGGCCGGGCGGGCGCCTGAGCGCTCACCTTGGTGGACGGTCCACTAACTAGCCACCTCGTTCAAGTCTTTCCCGGCCTGGGTCACCCAGCAGGCGGCCAGCTGGGTCTCGCCCACCGGCTCCAGCGGCGGCGCTTCCTTGACGCAGCGGTCGACCCGAAACGGGCAGCGGGGGTGGAACGCGCAGCCCGTAGGCAGGTTGATCAGGTCAGGCGGCAGGCCCTCGATGGCCCGCAGCGGCTCGTGCTCGACGGCGTCCAGGCGGGGAATCGAGCGCAGCAATGACCAGGTGTAGGGATGCTTGGGGTTGGCGAAGACGGCCTCGGTCGGGCCCTGCTCGGCGACCTTGCCCGCGTACATAACGACCACGCGCTCGCACATCCCGGCCACCACGCCGAGGTTGTGCGTGATCAGGATGGTGGCGGTCCCGAAGTCGTGGTTGACCTTGCGCAGCAGCTCCAGGATCTGGGCCTGGATGGTGACGTCGAGCGCGGTGGTGGGCTCGTCGGCGATCAGGATGTTGGGGCCGGTCGAAAGCCCCATCGCGATCATGGCCCGCTGCCGCATGCCGCCCGAGAACTCGTGCGGGTACTGCTCGGCGCGCTTCTCGGGCTCCGGGATGCCCACCCGCTGCAGGTAGCTGATGGCCTCCTTGAAGGCTCGCTTGGCGTCGAAGTTCTTGTGCAGGCGCAGCGGCTCGCCGACCTGCCAGCCGGTCTTGAAGACCGGGTTCATGGAGGTCATGGGGTCCTGGAAGATCATCGCGATCTCCTCGCCTCGGATCTCCTGCATCTCGGGCTCGGAGGCCTTGGTGAGGTCGCGGCCCTTGTACAGGATCTTGCCGCGCGCGATGCGCCCCGGCCGCTGAAGCAGGCGCATCACGCTGAGCACCGTCACTGACTTGCCGGAGCCGGACTCACCGACGATGCCCAGCGTTTCGCCGGCGTCCAGGTAGAAGGAGACGCCGTCGACGGCTTTGACGACCCCGTCCTTGGTGGGAAAGACAGTGTGGAGGTCGTCGACCTCCAGCAGGTGGGCGGCCACGGGCTACTTCAGGCGGGGGTCGAAGGCGTCCCGGACGGCGTTCCCGAAGATGTTGGCCGAGAGCACGGCCAGCACGATGCACACCCCGGGCAGGACCACCAGCCAGGTCGAGTGGTAGAAGTAGCTCTGCGCGTTCAGCAGCATGTTGCCCCAGCTCGGAGTGGGCGGCTGGACGCCCAGGCCGATGAAGTCGAGTGCCGCCTCGAGCAGGATGATCTGGCCGACGCCCAGGCTGGCCGCCACGATCATCACGGGCAGCACGTTGGGCAGCAGGTGGCGGCCCATGATGCGGAAGTTCGAGGCCCCTATCGAACGCGTGGCCAGGATGAAATCCCGGTTCTTGACGGTCAGGGTCTCGCCGCGCACAAGGCGCGCGACCGCGCCCCAGACCGTGATCGCGATGATGAACGAGAGCGAGAAGGCGTCATGCCGGATCGTGACCGGCCCGATCGGGAGCGGCAGCATGCTCGCGATCATGATCAGCAGGTAGATCGTGGGCACCGCCAGCAGGACGTCCACGAACCGCATCAGGAGGTCGTCGAACAGCCCGCCGTAGAACCCCGCGCTGATGCCCACCGTGCCGCCGATCAGGAGGTAGATGGCGACCGTCAAGAAACCGACGCCCAATGACACACGCGCGCCGTACACCAGCCGCGTCAGAGTGTCGCGGCCGAGCTCGTCGGTGCCCAGGAGGTGGGCCCGGCCAAAGGGCGCGAAGCTGTTGGCCAGGTTCACGGAGGTGGGTTGTATGTGCGTCACGAAAGTGGCGAACAGGGGCGCCGTGATCGCGATCAGCGCCATCAGCACCAGGATCGCGCCGAAAAACATCCCGAACCGGCTGCCGCGCAGCCTCTCCCAGGACTCGCTCCAGTAGCTCTGTGCCGGCCGCCCCAGGCTGCCCTCGTAGGTGACCGGGGTGCTTTCAAGCTGGGCGATCGCGGTTTGGTCTATTGCCATCAGCGATGGCTCCTGAGGCCGGCCCGAGAGATTCGGTGCCCCGGTGCGCCGAGATCAAGGAAGCGACGAGCACGATGAGGAGCGCACCAAAAGGTGCGTGACGAGTCGCGCGCAGGAGCTGACGCCGAGATCGGCCGCCTGGGCGCCGAAGATCCGGGCTGGAGCTCAGGAGACATCGCTCATGCGTAGCGAATCCGGGGATCGAGAAGTGCGTAGAGCACGTCCGCCAGCAGGTTGCCCACCACCACGAGCAGGGCGACGAAGGTGGTCAGGCCGAGGACCATCGTGTAGTCGTACTGGAGGGCCCGCTCCAGCAGCAGCCGGCCCACGCCGGGCCAGCTGAAGACGATCTCGATGATGGCGCCCCCGCTGACCAGGCCGGGTAGCTCGAGCCCGATCAGGGTCACCAGGGGTACCAGCGAGTTGCGCAGTGCGTGCAGGTAGGTGACTCTGCGCTCCGACATGCCCTTGGCGCGCGCCGTGCGCACGTAGTCCTGCGAGAGCACCTCCAGCATCGAGGAGCGCGTGAAGCGCGACCAGATCGCGATGTAGACGAAGGCCAGGCACGTCGCCGGGAGGATCAGGTGCGCGATCCGGTCAGGGGGGTCGCCGCCGCCGAAGGCGCTGACCGCGCCGCCCGAGGGCAGCCAGGGCAGGCCCCAGGCGTGGAAGCTGACCGAGAAGAGGAGGATCAGCAGCAGCGCCAGCCAGAAGCTGGGGATGCTCACGCCGGCGACCGAGAGGAAGGTGAAGAAGTTGTCGATCACGCTGCCCCGGCGGAGTGCGCCCACCACACCCAGCGGGATGGAGATCAGGATCCCGATGACGATCGCGGTGAGGGTCAGCTCGAGCGTGTTGGGCAGGCGGTCGCCGATGTGCCTCAGCACCGGGCTGCCGTCGACCAGCGAGCGCCCGAAGTCAGCGTGCAGGAGGCCCCAGATCCAGTGCCAGTACTGCACCGGCAGCGGGTCGTTGAGGCCCAGGTTGTTGCGGATCCGGACGATGTCCTCGGGCCGCAGGTTGGGGTTCAGCTCCAGGCCGGGCAGGAACGCACCGGAGGTGGCGTGGAGCAGGGCGAAGGTGATGAGGGTGACCCCGAACACCACCGGGATCGAGGCCACCACTCGCCTCACCATGTAGCGGGCAAGCATGCGCTTAGCTCAGAAGCCTAGCTTGCCGTTCGCTCGTATTTACTTGCCGTCAGTGACGAACGTGGACTTCATCCACGCCTTGTTGCCGAACTGGGTGTAGGTGCCGAGGCCGAAATCGCCGCCGGTGACCCCCTGCACCCGCTTGGTCATGCCCCAGATGCCCTTGTTGAAGACCAGGATGGGAGCCGGAACCTCGTCGTTGAGGATGTCCTGCATCTGGAAGTACAGCTGCTTGCGCTTGCTCTGGTCGAGCGTCCCGACGGCGTCATCCAGGATCTTGTCCATGGCGCTCGACTTGTAGCCGAAGCCGTTGAAGCCGCCCGGCGCCGTGTTGCGGCTGTGCCAGAGGGCGGACTGGTCGGGGTCGGCATTCCAGGAGAAGCCGACCAGGAAGACGTCGAAGCTGCGGTCGTTGGTGATCTGGGCCACCAGCTGCGGGAAGGTGATCAGCTTGGGCGTGGCGTCGACGCCGATCTGCTTCCAGGCGTCCTGCATGGCCACCAGCGAGTTCTCGCGAACCTTGTTCCCGGCATTGGTGATCATCGTGAAGGACAGCTTCTTGCCGCCCTTGGCGCGGATGCCATCCGAACCCTTGGTCCAGCCCGCCGCGTCCAGCATGGAGTTGGCCTTGGCGGGGTCGTGCGGGTACTGCGGCTTGGCGTCCTTGTTGTAGGCCCAGGAGACTGGCGGCATCGACGAGGTCGCGACCACCGCCTGCTTGAAGTAGAGGGAGTCCGCCAGGCCCTGGCGGTCGAGAGCGTAGAGCAGCGCCTGCCGGACCGCCTTGTCGCTGAAGAGGTCGGCGACCTTGGCGTTGGCATTCTGGTTGTACGCGTAGAAGGTGAAGATGGCGACCGGGAAGGTCACGATCTGGAGGTCGGGGTTGCCCTGCAGGTCGGTCAGCTGCGAAGGGTCGATCGAGCCCATGTCGATCTCGCCCGTCTTCAGCTGGTTGCCGATGGCCACCGAGTCGGCCACCACCTTGTAGATGAAGGTGTCCAGGTAGGGCGCGCCCTGCCAGTAGCCGTCGTTGCGCGCCAGCGTGACCTGCTGGCCCTTGTCCCATTTCTGAAACTTGAAGATGCCGCTGGTCACGGTCGGCGCCGTGTTCATGTCGGTGGTGTTGACTTCTTTGGGGGAGAGGCTCCCCCACACCTTCTTGGGCAGGATGCCGTACTGCAGCTGGGCGACCGCGAACGGGGCGTAGATCTTCTTGAGCTGGAAGACGATGGTCTTCGGGTCCTTGACCGTGATGCTCTGGACGTAAGTCTCCAGGTCGCCGCGGCGTGGGGAGTTCACGTCCTTGTACTGGGGGTCGAACATCAGGTCATAGGTGAACTTGACGTCGTCCGCGGTGATCGGCGAGCCGTCGGTCCACTTGATGTTGTCGCGCAGGGTCACCGTGTAGGTGAGGCCGTCGCTGGAGGTCTTGGGCAGCTCCTTGGCCAGCACCGGGCGCAGGTCGCCGCTCGCGGTAGTGTTCATCAGGCTGTCGTACAGCAGGCCGTACACCTCGGAACTCGGCGTGTCCGAGCCGAGGACCGGGTTCAGGGTCTTGATGTCCGAGATCGTGCCCTCGGTGAGGTGCCCGCCCTTCTTGGCGGTGACGGTGGGCCCGTTGCCGGTGCCGGCGTTGGCGCACGCCTCCATGAACTCGACGCCACCGGCCAGGAACGCCGTGTAGGCGGCGCCGATGCCCATGCGCTTGACGAAGTCCCGGCGCGACCAGTGCTTCAGGAAGTCCTCGAACTGCCTGAAACCCTCTTCGCCAGGAGCCTGATCTCGGCTCATCTCAACCTCCATCCGTTAGTCCGGGCCCGAACGTCTGAGACGGCGGGCTTCCGCAACGGGTGATCATAGGCACGCTTGCTTCAGATCGTCAAAGTAGCAATTCGGTGACCTCCTCACCGGTGATCGGCGTTTTGAGGGTTACTTTGCACCTGCCCGAGAGCGGCTCCCTGAAGGCAAAGAGGCAGGTGGTGGCGGGATTGTTGCGCCGCGTACGGACCCGCTTCGGGGTTGCCGCGGCCGAGGTCGGAGACCGGGAGCGCTGGCAGCTCGCGCACCTGGCGGTGGCCTGCGTGAGCGCGGACGGGCGCCACGCCGATGAGATCCTGGCCCACGTGCTGCGCTTCCTGGAGGGCGAGGCCGTCGAGGCACAGGTCACCGACGTGCGCACAGAATTGCTGCGCGTTTGACGCCGGCTACGTAGATTTGACAGGCGACGCTTTCGGTTCGTGGAGAGAGATTTGGGAGAGAGAAGCATGATTGCTCGCAGGATGCTGGTCGCGATTGGGGCATCGGCGGCGCTGGCGGCGCTGTGGCCGAGCACGGGCTTTGCCGCGGACGAGCACTTCCCGCCGACGCCGGGCACCCCCAACTGCCACGGGGAGATCCTGGGGTTCGGGAATTCGCACGGCCACGTGATCGCCCAGGTCGCCAAGGCCAGGGGCACCACCGTGCAGGAGCTCCAGGAGTCGGTACGGACGTTCTGCGGCTAGTCCCCTAGCAGCTCCCGGATCTGGGCGTCCGGGAGGCCGGCCACCTCGGCCAGCACCTCCGCCGTGTGCTCGCCCAGGCGTGGGGGCGGGCGGCGAACGTGGAAGCGCTGCCCGTCGATCCGCCAAGGCGCGCCCACCATCCGCCAGCGGCCCGCCGTGGGGTGCTCCACGCTCACCTCGACCCCCCGCGCCTGCACGCCGGGGTCGGCGAAGACCTCGGCCAGGTCCAGGATCGGCCCCGCGGGCACGCCGGCTTGTTCCAGCACCGCCTGCCAGTCGGCGGTGCCGCGCCGGCGCAGCGCGGTCTCCAGCTCCGCGTTGAGGTCTTGGCGCCGGCGCTGGCGGTCGCGGTTGGTGCGGAAGCGCGGATCCGCCGCCAACCCTGGCACCCCGAGCGCGGCGCAGAAGGTCTCGAACTGGGCGTCCGAGCCGACGGCCACGTTGAGAAACCCGTCTGCCGTCGCGTAGGTGCCGTAGGGCGCGATGGTGGGGTGCTGGTTGCCCTCGCGGGCGGGCGCCTCGCCGGTCGCGAAGTATCGGCCGCCCTGGTAGGTCAGCAGGGCCATCACGGAGTCTTGCAGGGCCACGTCGATGAAAGCGCCCTCGCCGGTGCGCTCGCGGGCGTACAGGCGGGCGCACACGGCGTTGGCCCCGAACATGCCGGCCGCGATGTCGCCGATGGGCACGCCCAGCTTGATCGGCGGCCCGTCGGGCAGGCCGGTCAGGCTCATCAGGCCGGCGGTGCCCTGCACGATCTGGTCGTAGCCCGCCAGGGACGGCCGGTCCTGGCCGAAGCCGCTGATCGAGCAGTAGACCAGGCCGGGGTGGAGCAGCTTCAGGTCCTCGTACCCCAGCCCCAAGCGGGCGGCGGTGCCGGGGCGCAGGTTCTCGACCAGCACGTCACACGCCGCGGCCAGGAGCACGGCCGCCCTGCGGCCGGCCTCGGACTTGAGGTCGAGCGCGACGCTGCGCTTGTTGCGGTTGACGGAGAGGAAGTACGCCGACTCGCCGTCGACGAAGGGTGGTCCCCAGGCGCGGGAGTGGTCGCCTTCGCCCGGCGCCTCGATCTTGATCACGTCCGCGCCCAGGTCGCCCAGCAGCATCGTGCAGTAGGGCCCGGCGAGCGCGTGAGTGAGGTCGAAGACGCGAATCCCGGCGAGCGGGTCCATGGGCCTGAGATTAAGCTCAGGAGGTTCCGGCTCCATTACCAGGAGGTGCTGAGATGCCGTACTTCCTCGTGCAGGCCGCATACAAGCCCGAGTCCTGGGCCAACCAGATCGAGGACCCGCGCAGCGCCGAGGACCGCGTCCGGCCCGCGATCCAGGCGCTCGGCGGCCGTCTCGACTCCCTCTACTACGCGTTCGGGGAGTCCGACGTGGTCGCCATCGTCGAGTTCCCGAGCAACGACGCCGCCGGCGCGTTCTCGGTGATGGTGACCGCCGCGGGCGCCGTCAAGAGCGTGAAGACCACGCCCTTGATGACGGTCAGCGAGGGCATCGAGATGATGAAGAAGGCGGGCCAGGTTTCGGGCAAGTACACGGCCCCGATCGACGCCGAGAAAATAGCCAGTAACTGAGTCTCAGTAGGCTGGGCTGGTGAGCACCCTCACCAGCCCGGTCGCGGAGTTCCAAGCCACGCTGCCGTGGCCGATGGACGCCTTCCAGGTGGAGGCGGCCGAAAAGCTGGACGCCGGCGCGGGCGTGCTGGTCAGCGCGCCCACCTCCAGCGGCAAGACGGTGGTCGCCGAGTACGCCGTCTTCCGCGCGCTCCAGGAGGGCGCGAAGGCGATCTACACCACGCCCCTGAAGGCGCTCAGCAACCAGAAGTTCCGGGACTTCCAGCGCACCCACGGCGCCGCAACCGTCGGCCTCGTGACCGGCGAAAACACGATCAATGACTCGGCCCCGGTCGTCGTCATGACCACCGAGATCCTGCGCAACCTGATCTATGAGGACCCCGCGCGCCTGGACGACGTGCGCTACGTGATCCTCGACGAGGTGCACTACATCGACGACTTCCCGCGCGGCTCGGTGTGGGAGGAGGTGATCGTGCAGGCCCCTCGCCACATCAAGTTCGTGGGACTGTCCGCGACCATCGGCAACTACGCCGAGGTGGCGGCCTGGATGGCCGAGAACCGCGGCCCGGTGGGCACCGTCTTCCACGGGGAGCGGCCCACCGAGCTGGTGATGTGGCTGGCCATGCAGAACCGCTTCTACCGGCTCTTCAACGCCGAGGGCCAGATCGAGGCGCGCACATACGCGCGCGCCTCGCAGGAGGAGGAGGCGTCGTACCGGGTCCAGCAGTACCGCCGCCTCCCGTCCAACGACATGCTGCCCGTGATCGAGGAGCTGGTGCGCCAGGAGATGGTGCCCGCGATCTACTTCATCTTCTCGAGGCGAGGCTGCCGGGAGGCGCTGCAGCGCTGCTCGTTTCACGAGCTCGACCTCACCACGCCCGACGAGAAGGCGCGCATCGACCGCCTGGCGGCCGAGCGCCTGGGGTCGCTGCGCGACGCCGACGAGGCTGCCTTGTACCGCCGGATGGTCGACGCCGAGATGATGCGGCGAGGGCTCGCGGTCCACCACGCCGGCCTCATGCCCTACCACAAGGAGCTGGTCGAGGAGCTCTTCACCGTGGGGCTGATCAAGGTCGTGTTCGCGACCGAGACGCTCTCGCTGGGCATCAACATGCCGGCGCGCTCGGTGGTGATCTCGTCCTTCACGAAGTTCGACGGTGTCTCTTTCTCGACGCTCACCACCGGCGAGCTGACGCAGCTGATGGGCCGCGCCGGCCGCCGCGGCATCGACCTGCGCGGCCACGGCGTGATCCTCAAGGAGTCCGACGTCGAGGTCGGGACGATCTACGAGGTCGCCATGGGCGAGGGCCTGGTCGTGGAGTCCAAGTTCCTGCCCAACTACAACATGGCGCTCAACCTGCTCCGCATCTACAGCGCCGACGAGGCCGTGGAGCTGATGAACCGCTCCTTCGGCCAGTACCAGAAGCGGGCGGCCGCGACCGGCGTCGCCGAGCGCCTCGACAACGTGCGGACGCGGCTGGACGACCTGCGCCGGCTGTGGTCGTCGGCCGATGGCGATCGCTGCTCGATCGAGAACGTCGCCGAGTACTACCGGATCGAGGACCGGCGCCGAGCGATCCGGATCGAGATGCGGCGCCTGCGCCGGGAGGCGGGCGCCGAGCGGCGGGGCCGGCGCGGCGGCCGGCCGCGGGCCCTGGGGGCGGCCGGCCGGCACCTGCAGCACCTCGAGGTCGAGGCCAAGGGCCTGCTCGAGCGGCAGCGCAAGCTGCCGGTCGTCCGCTGCCCGAACTTCGGCGAGCACCTCCGCGCCTACGGCGAGATCCGCGAGCTGGAGCGGGAGCAGAAGGCGGGCGCGCGCCAGGCCGGCGAGCAGATGGACGAGTACGCGCGCAAGCTGCGTCAGGTTTGCCGGGTCCTGGCCGAGACCGGCTTCCTGGCCGGCGACAAGCCGACCGACAAGGGGCTGCTGGCCTCGCGGGTCTATGGGGAGAACACGATCCTGGTCACCGAGGCGATCTGGCTGGGTTGGTTCGAAGGACTGACGCCGGAGGAGCTCTGCGCGGTGGTGGTGATGCTCGCGGCCGAGGATCGCCAGCGCGGGGAGCGCGATCGCGGCCCCCGGCAGCCGCGCCGTTACCCGACCCCGGCCATCGCCCAGACCGCGCGCCTGATCCGGTCCCTGTACTTCCGGTTCGCGGAGCTGGAGAAGGGGCTGGACGAGCCCAACCTGCGCCCGCCCTCCCATGACTTCATCGACTTCGCCTACCGCTGGGCCGCCGGGGAGCCCCTGGACACCATCCCGATGCCGCCCAACGTGGACATAGGGGACGCCATCAAGGCCATGAAGGGGCTCTACTCGCTGCTCCGCCAGCTGGAGTGGGCGCTCAAGGTGATGCAGATCCCGCTGGCGCCGGTGGTGAAGTCGGCGGTCGAGAAGATGGAGCGCGACGTCATCAAGCGGACGTAGCCGTCTTGGGCACTGGGCGCGCAGTCCGGAGGCGCTTGGCGATCCAGTCGCGGCTGGGGTTGCTCGAAGCCAGCACGTCGGCCACCGCGCGCTCCAGGTCGTACTCCACCCGGTGCACGGTGGCGCGACCGCCCGCGACGGCCAGGAAGGAGGCGCGAGGGTCTCCGTCGAGAGAGATGCTGACGCTGCCCGAGTTGGCCACCGTGACGGCCGGCATCACCCGCACGAACGGCCGGTGGATGTGGCAGAAAACCGCGACGGCCGCGCGCAGGGGTCCATAGACCTCCTCCAGCTCAGCGTCCGGCGCATCGGCGCGGATGCCCTTCCAGAGGTCGCCCGGCACGGCGTGGACCAGGGCCAACTCTGCGCCCCGTCGCCACTCCAACGGCTGCGCCTTGAGCCAGGTCAGCCGGTCGGGGCCGAGCTGGGCAACCGTCCATCCGATGGATTCCACAGGCACCGGCAGCTCGCCCGGCGGGCCGGTCCAGAGCATCTCGTCGGTGTTGCCCAGGACTCCAGGCCAGCCTCGCTCGCGCACCGCATCGACGCATTCGGCGGGCCGCGACCCATGAAGGGCGAGGTCGCCGCCGTGAACCACCAGGTCCGGGCTCAGCCGGTCAAGTTCGGCAAGCACCGCTTGCAGGGCGACCAGGTTCCCGTGCACGTCGGAGACCACAGCGATCACCGGCGCAGCCACCAGCTGCCGGCTCGGCCGGCCGATGCCTGATATCCCGGGATATCAGGGATGCGGAGCCACTCGAATGCCGTCATATCCCGGGACATCATGGATCGGCGGCCCGCCGACAATGCGCTGGTGGCGGTTGCCATCGGTGTCGTGCTGATCGCCGTCGGAGCCGGACTCCTCGTCAACCTCGGCGGCTCGGCGGACGCGGTGATCGCGCGCGTGACTTCGCGCAGCCTCGGCGAGCTGGCGCCCGGCTACGCCGCCAGCCGCGGTGGCTTCAGGGTCTACGCCACGCTGATCCTGGCGCTGGGCGTCGCCGTGGGCGGACTCGGCGTAGGTACGGCCGCGGCGCTCGCCGGGGCGGCCCTGGTTCTGATAGGCGCCGCGACCTTCGCGATCGCGTCTGTGGTGGCGATCGTGGGCGAGGTCCGCACGTACCGGGAGCGCCAGCACACTACTTAGACTCGGGACCGGATGCCGCGTAAGCACCGGATCCTGGTCACGGGCGTCGCGCGCTGGTGGGGCGCCCTGCTCGTGCAACGCCTGGTCGACGAGCCAGAGGTGGCCGAGGTGATCGGGATCGACACCAGCGAGCCCCACTACGACCTCGGCCGGGCGGACTTCCTCAAGCTCGACATCCGGCACTCGCTGATCGGAAAGCTGGTGCGGGCGGTCGGCATCGACACCGTCGTGCACACGGGGACCACGATCGACTCCTTCGACCTCGATCCCCGGCGCGCGCACGAGACCAACGTGATCGGCACCCTCAACCTGCTGGCGGGCTGCGCCGGCGCCGACAGCCCCGTGCGCCGCTTCGTTCTCAAGTCCTCAGGCCACGTGTACGGGTCGCGCTACGACCTGCCCGCGCACCTGCGCGAGGACCGGCGGCTGGCCGCCGATTCGCCGCACGCCTTCGTGCGCGACATGGTCGAGGTGGAGTCCTACGTCGTCGATTTCGCGGTGCGCAATCCCGAGGTGCGGATGGTCGTCCTGCGCTTCGCCAACAGCCTCAACGCGGACGAGCCGCAGCCGCTGGCGCGCTACCTCGACCTCGAATTGGTGCCGACCGTGATCGGCTTCGACCCGGTCATGCAGCTGATCGACCGTGACGACTGCGTTGAAGCCATGCGCCTGGCGGTGCTCAGCGGCCGCTCGGGCGCCTTCAACGTGGCCGCGCCCAGGCCGGCCCCCCTGACGGCGTTGCTCAACGCTGCCGGCAAGCTGCACGTGCCGCTGCTGCCTCCCTACGGGCTCGACCTGGCTTCGTTCGCGTTGAAGAGCCTGGGCCTCGCCTTCCTTTCACCGCAGCTCCTAGACCTCCTGCGCTGGGGGCGCACCCTGAGCGTCACCAAGGCGGAGCGCGAGCTGCGCTTCCGTGCCCGGCTGGACACCAACGAGGCCTTCCAGCGCTACGTCCAGGACCGGCGTGTGATCCGGTTCCAGCCGGAGCGGCTCAGCTACCAGTACGAGCAGGAGCTGGAGGATTTCATCAGGTCGCGGCGGCTCGAGCAGGGCGACGGCGCCAGGCCCCAGCCTGCGGTCAGCCCGCCTCGGTCCCGCCCCCGTCGATCACCAGCACAGCCCCGTTGACGTAGCTGGCGGCGTCCGAAACCAGGAAGCATGCCGCGCCCGCGATCTCTTCCGGCCGCCCGATGCGGCCCATCGGGTTGGTCTTGACGACCCGGTTGTAGATCTCCTCGTTGCCCCATAGCGCTTCGGCGAACCGGGTCTTGAAAAGGCCGGGCGCGATGCAGTTCACGCGCACCTTGCCCCCCAGCTCGCGGGCCAGCTGGCGCGTGAGCATGACCACGCCGGCCTTGGTGACGTCGTAGACGCCCAGGCCCACCGACGGCCGCAGGCCGCCCGTGCTGGCGATGTTGAGGACGGCCCCGCCGTGCTCGCCCATCCACGCTTTGACCGCGAGCTTGGTGAGCAGGAAGTAGCCGCGCAGGTTGACCTCGAAGGTCTTGTCCCAGACCGCGGGGTCGGCCTCGACGAGGGGCCCGAAGTAGGGGTTGGTGCCCGCGTTGTTGACCAGG
>Ga0207646_10001566_pt1 | contig 28010 bp, 23 predicted proteins | sample KBSK5502metaG_FD_184343 | JGI IMG/M metagenome (GOLD analysis project Ga0207646, IMG submission 184343) | Corn, switchgrass and miscanthus rhizosphere microbial communities from Kellogg Biological Station, Michigan, USA - KBS K5-50-2 metaG... | ecosystem: Host-associated > Plants > Roots >...
AATGAAGTGGTGGGTTGGATCATGAGCCACCGTGATAGGCTCATACGAGGTACACCTTAAACGAGGAAGAGAGAGTGCAATGAGTACACAGATTGACAAGCAAATAGACGCGCAAGCAACCGCTCCGGCTGAAATAGCCGATCCAACTGCTGAGGAGTTGCGTGCCTCCTACCGGTGGATGCTGCTGTCCCGCCACCTGGATGAGCGTATGTGGCAGCTCATTCGCCAGGGCAAGGGACACTTTGCCGTGCCCTGCGGGGGACATGAGGCTGTAGGTGCTGGCTACGCACTGGCGATCCGCCGGGGTTATGACTATGTCGCGCCACACTATCGCGACCTGGCGGCGATGCTCGCTATCGGTCTCACTCCGCGCGATGTGCTCGCCAATTTCTTTGCACGTGCCGCTGACCCCAGTACGCACGGTCGCCAGCCATATGCCCATTGGGGCTCTCATCGCTTGCATATCCTCACCCTGCAGGGACCCCAGCCTAATCATGTCACGCATGGTGTTGGTGTCGCCTATGGCGCAAAGCTTCAAGGCGAGGATAGCGTGACCTTTATCGCTTACGGAGACGGCGGGGCACAGAAGGGGGAGGTCCACGAAGCCATGAATTTTGCCAGTATCCACCGGGTGCCATGTGTCTTCTGCTGCGAGAACAACCTCTATACGCAATCGGTGCCACTCTCCCTGGAATCTGCTGTGTCCACTATTGCTGACCGTGCTGCTGCCTATGGCATGCCAGGTGTGAGCGTGGACGGTATGGATCTCCTGGCCGTCTATCGCGCGGCAGCTGCCGCTGTTGTACGAGCCCGGCACGGCGCAGGACCCAGTTTGATTGAGGCCAGGGTGTACCGTTACAGGTCTAATACTTCCAATGATGACGATACGCGCTACCGCTCCCGTGCCGAGGTCGAAGAATGGCGCACCCGTGATCCCATCCCCCGTTGCCGTGCCGAATTGCTGGCGAAGGGTGTGCTGACCCAAGATGACATCGACACGCTAGAAGCCGAAGTGGCAGCTGCTGTAGACGATGCCGTTGCCTGGGCGGAGTCGACTGCTGACCCAGCGCCGGAAGATGCGCTGCTCTATACCTACGCGGAGGATGTTCTGTAATGCCACAGATGACAGTCATTGAAGCCATTCGCACTGCGCTGACCGAGGAGATGGCTAGCGATCCACGCGTCCTCGTGCTGGGCGAAGATATCGGCACACTTGGTGGTGTTTTCCGTGCGACCGAAGGTTTGTTGGAACGCTACGGCCCCGAGCGTGTGGTGGATACGCCGATGGCTGAACTCTCCATTGCCGGTATTGCCGTTGGCCTGGCCATGAAAGGGCTGCGGCCAGTGGCGGAGATTCAGTTTGCCGATTTCATCCATGCTGCCGCCGATCATATTCTTGGGGAGGCGGCGAAAATTCGTTATCGCTCCGGCGGCGATTGGTCTTGCCCACTGGTTATTCGCACGGCCTATGGTGGCGGCTTCCGTGGTGGTCCCTACCACTCGCAGAGCGTCGAAGCGTTCTATACCCATGCCCCCGGCTTAAAGGTACTTGCTCCCAGTACTCCTGCCGACGCCAGGGGGCTCCTGCTGGCGGCGATTCGCGACCCGGACCCTGTGCTCTTCCTGGAGCATAAGCGGACCTATCGTTTGATCAAGGGCGAGGTTCCCGAGGGTGACGGCGTCGTGCCGATTGGACGCGCAACCATTGCCAGGCCAGGCACGGATGTGACCGTGGTCAGCTACGGCATGATGCTGCATGAAGCGTTGGCTGCTGCGGAGATGCTGCGTACCGAGGGCATCTCCATCGAGGTGATCGATCTGCGTTCGCTGCTCCCGCTGGACCGTGCCACCATCCTGGAATCGCTCTCACGGACCGGCCGGTTCTGTATTGTGCACGAGGATACGCGCACGATGGGCTTTGGTGCGGAGTTAGCTGCCCTGGCTGCAGAGGAGGCCCTGGATGTGCTGAAAGCACCTGTCTGCCGGGTAACAGCGCCAGATGTTGCTGGCATCCCCGTCAGCCCACCAATGGAAGACTTTGTGCTCCCCAATCGTGACAAGATTGCGGATGCACTCCGTCAACTTGTTGCAAAGCAGACGCGTCACTGGGCGAGTGCCGATCTAGCACGAACAGCCGCTCCAGAGCCCTCGCTCGATCCCTGGACGCGCAGCGCATTAGAGATTCCCCAGGCTGCTAGCATCGTCGAGGTGGACCTTAGCCAGGTCATAGCCTATCAAGAGGCTCACAAGGACGCGTTCCAGGCACGTGGTGTTGAACTGAATGTGACAGCCTTTGTGCTGCAGGCTACTGCCGAAGCGCTTGTGGCGCTTCCAGAGGTGAATAGCGCGTTTGCGGGCGAGAGTATCCTGCGCTACGGGAGCGTGGATATCTTGCTCGAGGTGGCCGATGGCAATACGCTCAAGCGTGGAATCATTGTAGGGGCAGAGACACGCAACCTACGAGGATTAGCGCAGGCGGTGAGTAGCATACTGGCAGGCGCAGCCACGTCCACATTGCCAGAGGGAGGAACCTTTGCGCTGGCCGATCTTGGGACCGAGGCGGCACTACTTGCTGTACCTCCGGTGTTGCCCGGCCATGCTGCTGCGCTACGAGTGGGTGCTGTGACAGAGCGGATCATGCCCCGGGAACGCAGCCTTGTACTCGTTCCGCGTGTGTACCTGACCTTGAGCGTGGATCACCGTGTCCTGGACGGCGCGATTGCGGGCCGGTTTTTGAACCACATCAAGACGTTTTTGGAATATCCCACAATGGATGAGCGCACCTGAGCCCAGCGAGTTACTATGATTTGTTGCCAATCGCAAGGAGGCAACTCGCTAATAATAGCTGGTGCGGAATAAGAAATATTGAGAGGTATGTTATGCCCACCGATGTTCTCATGCCCAAACTCGCTGATACTCTCGTCGAGGGGACAATCGCCCGTTGGCTTAAGGCTGCTAATGATGTTGTTCAGGCAGGTGAGCCGATAGTGGAAATCGAGACCGACAAGGTGACGACGGAACTGACTGCGCCGACCGCTGGCACACTTAGCGAACTGCTGGTTGCGGCAGGTGAAACTGTACCGATTGGTACTCCTCTCGCCCGCATCCGCGCCCAAGATGAGAAAGAACCTGCTGCAAAACGTGTCTCACCGCTTGCCGCGCGTGTTGCCCAGGCTCATGGCATTGATCTGACCAGGGTCAATACACCCGGCAGTCGTATTACCCGGGCGGATGTTGAGCTACACCTGGCTGAGGGAAGTCAAGCGATGCCCGCCTCCCCACCACCTGTGAGACAAGCAAGACAGGTAGACGGCAATGCGAGGGAGGGTACAAGCGCACCAATGCCCGGCTCAACGCTGTTGCGAGCGTCTTCGCCTGTATCCGGGCAAGGGGAAGTGTTGCCCCTGACAGGTTTACGCCGTGCCACGGCAGCACGCATGGCTAGCGTCCGGCAGGTGCCAACAGGGTGTGCAGTCGTGGAGGCTGATGTGACTGCATTAGAGCAGTTTTACAGGCAAGAGCGTGACGCATGGTTGGTTCGCGAAGGCTTTCCCTTGACCTATACACCTTTCTTTTTGTATGCCCTGGCACAGAGCTTACTATCCTGGCCTGTTGCACGGCAGGCGTTACGGAATGAGCAGCGCGAGCCGAGAGACGCTGTTCATGTTGGTGTTGCTGTTGCGTTAGAGGATGGACTGATTGTACCCGTGATACGCGCTGCGGATCAGTATGATCTACCTGGCCTGGCTCGCATCCAGGCCGACCTTGTTGCACGCGCCAGGGCTCATCGCTTGAGGCCTGAAGAGGTGATTGGCGGAATTGCAACGCTGACCAATGTGGGTAGCATGGGAGGTCTGCTTGCTCTGCCTATGCTCAATGAGAATCAGGCTGTCATCCTGGGTGTTGGTGCTGTGACTCGTCGCGCTGTTGGGACAAGCGATGGGATTCGCTACCGTTCCTGTGCGTACCTCTCGTTGACTTTCGACCGCCGCTTGTTGGATGACCTCCAGGCTGAACGTTTCTTGCTGGATGTAGCCCACCGTATCACGCAAGCGACCCGGAGAGAGGAACAGGCCTCCTCCTAAATATGCTTTTTAGGCGAATAGACTAGAAAGGACGTATTTTATGGATCGACCGGCAACAAAAAGTAGGGGATACATCTGGAATCTCCAGGCAGAGACGATGCCACGTACGGAATTAATTGCGCTCCAAACACGACGCTTGCAGCAGCAGGTAGGCCGTGCCTATGAGCTAGTACCTTTCTATCGACAGGCACTCGAGGAGCATGGCGTACACCCGCGAGACATGCAGACAATCGAGGACATCGAACGCCTTCCCTTTACGGTCAAAGAGGATTTTCGTACCACGTACCCCTACGGACTCTTTGCCGTGCCGTTGGAAGACGTGGTGCGGTTGCATGCTTCGAGCGGTACTACAGGGAAACCGGTGGTCGGTGGCTACACACGCGCCGATTTAGCAACGTGGGGCGAGGTAATGGCCCGTACCTTCGCGGCAGGCGGCGTGACAGCCGGAGATATTTTTCAGAACTTTTATGGGTACGGACTCTTTACCGGTGGATTGGGTGCGCATATCGGCGCGGAAGTTATCGGGGCAACAGTTATCCCCATGAGTGGTGGCCTGACACGACGCCAGTTACTGCTGATGGAGGATTTGGGAGCCACCATGATTGCAGGAACACCCTCTTATACCCTGGTCGTAGCAGAGACTGCTTTCGAGGAGGGGATTGACCTGCGCAGCCGTATGAAAGTGCGTGCGGGCTTTTTCGGAGCAGAGCCGTGGACCGAGGGGATGCGCCGCGAGATCGAAGAGCGCTTCGGCCTCGAGGCCTTTGATATCTATGGGTTGACTGAAGTGATTGGTCCCGGAGTCGCTGCCGAGTGCCCACAGCACCAGGGATTGCATGTCAACGAGGACCACTTCTACCCGGAGGTGATCGACCCCGAGACAGGCAAACGCCTCCCAGATGGAGAGATCGGCGAGCTAGTCTTCACCTGCTTGACGCGTGAAGCCCTGCCCTTGTTGCGCTACCGCACGCGTGATCGCGTGGCCTTGCTCCATGAGACCTGCCCTTGCGGACGCACGTCCGTGCGGATGCAGCGTGTACGTGGCCGCACCGATGATATGCTCATCGTACGCGGGGTCAACGTTTTCCCCACGCAAATTGAACAGGTGCTGCTCTCCCATCCTGGCCTGACCAGTAACTACCAGATTCTCGTCGACCGGCAGCGTGATCAACTCGATGAACTGGAGGTTCGTGTGGAGGTGGATGAAGCGCTTCATCGCGAGGGAGGTGAAACCATTGGTGCGCTGCAAGTAACCGTAGCCGGGGATCTACACCAGGCGCTTGGGTTGCACGCGCACGTGCTGATTGTTGAGCCCCATCACCTTCCGCGCAGCGAAGGCAAAGTAAAACGCGTGGTGGATCGACGTCAGCTTACTGGCTAATTACACGCTAGTGAAGATACGAGTGTCGAAGAGAGAGGATGATGTACATGTACCAGGTAGAACCGGGAGCTATGCATCCTTTGGGCGCGGTGCCCGGCGAGCAAGGAGTAAACTTCTCGCTCTTCTCAGAGCATGCGACTGCCGTTGAACTGCTGCTGTTCGCTGGGCACGACGACCCTGAGCCAGTGCAGATCATTCCATTAGACGCGGTGACACACCGCACTTTCCATTTCTGGCATGTCTATGTCAGGGGACTGCCAGCCGGCATGCACTACGCTTACCGCCTCGATGGTCCGCAGGACATACACGAGGCGGGTGATCGCTTTAACAAGCATAAGGTCTTGATTGATCCTTACGCCAGGGGCATCACTGCCGCGCTGTGGAGTCGCGCGGCAGCTTGCACACCGGACGATAATGTACACACCTCCATACGCAGCGCGATCATCGACACCTCGACCTTTGATTGGGAAGGCGATCGCCCGCTTCACAAGCCGATGAGCGAGACCATCGTGTATGAGATGCATGTGGGTGGTTTTACTAAGTCGCCTGCCTCTGGCAGCCAGCATCCAGGCACCTTTGCTGGCATCGTCGAGAAGATCCCTTACCTCCAGGAACTCGGCATCACCGCTGTTGAACTGCTGCCTATCTTTGCTTTTGATGAGCAGGGTATCAGCCGCTCCAGTCCTGTGGATGGCAGGCCCCTTAAGGACTACTGGGGATACAATCCCGTCGGCCACTTCGCACCGCACGCTGCCTATTGCCTTTCACCTGGAGAGGGCAGCCATATACGCGACTTTCGCGAGATGGTCAAGGCCCTGCACAAAGCAGGCATCGAGGTCATTCTGGATGTGGTTTTCAATCATACCAGCGAGGGCAATGAGTTAGGCCCGACCATCAGTTTCAGGGGCCTGGATAACAGCACCTTTTATTTGCTTGTCCCCCAGGATAAACAGTATTATCTCGACTATACCGGCGTCGGTAACACCTTCAATTGCAATCATCCCGTCGTTGACAAGCTGATTGCGGAATGCCTAGAATTCTGGGTCAAGGAGATGCACGTGGATGGCTTCCGCTTCGACGAGGCATCCATTCTGGCCCGTGACGTAAATGGCAATCCCATGGCCTATCCTCCTGTCGTGTGGCATATTTCCCTGGATGAAACCCTCGCCGATACGAAAGTCATCGCTGAAGCGTGGGACGCTGCCGGGCTCTACCAGGTCGGCAACTTCCCCGGAGAGCGCTGGGCAGAATGGAACGGGCGCTTCCGCGACGATATACGCCGTTTTGTCAAAGGTGATCCGGGCCAGGTAGGGGCGGTCGCTTCACGTATCGCTGGCAGCTCGGACCTCTACGAGGCCAAGGGACGCATGCCGATCAACAGCATCAACTTCATCACCTGCCATGATGGATTCACCCTCAATGACCTGGTCTCCTACAATGCCAAACACAATGAAGCCAACGGCGAAAACAACCAGGATGGCATAAATGATAATTTGAGCTGGAATTGCGGTGCCGAGGGAGCGACAACCAATCCTGAAATTGAGGCGCTGCGTGAGCAGCAGATCAAGAACTTTGTGACGATTCTCCTGCTCTCCCGGGGCGTGCCCATGCTCCTGGCCGGAGATGAAGTCAGGCGGACCCAGCAGGGCAACAACAATGCCTATTGCCAGGACAACGAGGTTAGCTGGTTCGATTGGAAACTTGCAGAGCAGAACAAGGGGCTGTTCAGGTTCTTTAAATACATGATTGCGTTCCGCAAGAGCCATCCCAACCTGTACCGCGCCAATTTCTTTAGCGGTGTACCGAATGCACAGGGGCAGAAGGACATCGATTGGCACGGCTGCCAGTTGTACGGTCCGGGCTGGAATGATCCTGATGGACATCGATTGGCACGGCTGCCAGTTGTACGGTCCGGGCTGGAATGATCCTGATTGCCGGGTGCTGGCATTCACCATCTGGGGCTTAGAGCAGGATGATGACATCCACGTCATGCTCAACATGGAGTGGCAGGATCTCGATTTTGAGATTCCTGCCCTGACCGGGCGGCAGTGGCTGAAAGTGATCGACACGGCTTTACTGCCCCCCGAGGACGTCGTCGAACCCGGGCAAGCAAACGTGGTCTCCGATAACACGTGCCATGTGGTAAAACGTAGCGTGGTGGTCCTGGTCTCCAGGACACGGTCCGGGTAATGCCCAACTTATCCCTTGTATGACAACAGCATGTTCAACACATTCAGTTCATTCGAAATGAAGAGATAGGAGCCGGTAAACAGTTTGTTTCTGACTTCCCTCAAGTTGAAGCTCCTGAAGACAACGAATGGGAATTCCCTGTAGGCCCCTCCAATGGGTAGGGTGTTATTCACAGGGTAGAGCGCACGCACATAGTCTGACAGCACATCACGGAACGTATACTCTTCTTGCTCTGCCTCGCCACGAGCAAAGCTGTCCTTCATGACATCCCCAAACATAAACGCCGTCAACGGCAGCGCGTAGTACTGGTCAGGGTGTTGGCTGTTCTGCATGAAACGCTGCGTCTTATCAGCCGGCGCGCGGTCCAGCATCTGTACGAGATCGATAGCATCCTTCATAGCCGTATGTAAGCTCTCCGGGTAGTCCCTGCTCTTACGAATAAAGTACATCTTTCTTAGAAGGTCATTTTCCCCTTTGTCATCTGCCAGGCCACGCTCAAGCTGTATTAAATAGTGCTCCTGCAAAGACTTTTCAGCGAACGGAACGATCAACAGGTCTCCCGAGATATAGCCTGCTTCAATTGGCTGCCACGCAAGCAGCCTGTCAAAGCCGTCATAGGCCGCGTTGGCAAATGTGGTAGAAAACGTGGTCCGCATTGATAGGTAGGATGTCACCGGCCGTTGACTCGTAGCTCCCGGCACCACCTTCGGCTCGGCCAGGCGAAAGTTTGCCCTGCCCAGTAGTTGCTGCAAGGTGGTATAGATCTCCTCTAACCATTTATCCTCTGGGCGGCGATAATACTCTTTGCGCAGTTCCCTGATCAGCTTTTCCATTACCCCGGTAAAGCTTTCACCGGCAGCGAGCACAGATTTCCCGCCTATGGGGATCATCATGAAACGCTCAAAGCCGACCTGGCCATAACCACACATGCGAGTCTTGATCGAGGTTTTCAGGATCAACAGTATATTCAGCAGGTTAAGTGCGCTCTCTTGTAGAGAAAGCCGCCTGTCCCCGCTATCATCATCGTAATACACGGTCCGATCAGAGAGATAAAACGAGAGCTCTTTTTCATCTCCATCATATGTCTTGAATACGCCCTCTTCCTTGAACTCGCCACGCCCCCGGTAGATCACCTGGATGATCTCCATCAGGTTCTGCTCAATTTCGAAGTGGGGAATATCCACCAGGATGTATTTTACCCTGGGAAACGAGAGTCCGCGACTGGCCGAAGCGGTCATGAAGATCACTTTCACTTTGTCCCTACAATCTCGCATATTCTCCTTGTCGGCCTCAGAGATGTTGGCATGAATTTCTATGTAGTCCTGATTCTTCTCAAAAGCACCCAATATCTTCTTGATCTCCCGGGTGAGCCGTACCAGGCGTCTTTTATCCTGAATATAGACAATTGCTTGAGCCGCACCAGGCCGCTCGAGAATGGTCAAAATATCTTCCATCATTTTCTTCTGTGCGTGGTCTGCAAGACGGTCCTTTGTCTCCAGGAACGTCTCTTCGTCAAACTTGAGAGGCTCTACGCATACATTGTAGTTGATGTGCAGGCGTCGCGCCGGATAAGAATTTGCATTGATCGCTACTGCCGCCTGCCGCTTGAACTCAAACTCTTCCAATGAGAGCGGCTCTGAGTTAGTTCTCTTGGGAACGTGCCTGAAATAGATCTTGTCCGGCTCGTATGCAGTCTGCGTGAGATGCTGCCGGATAACTTGAGCATCAACTATCGAAGCATCTGCCACAATCACCTTCAAATTAAAGCCATACTCCGGCTTCGTTAGCCCATACTGACCTATGAACTTATTGATACCGGCCAGAAATTCTACTCCGCTCTCATCACCGGTGACCTCGTCAATCATGATGAAGAGGTGCTTAAACCTGCCAGCAATCTCCCGTATTTGTTCAGGAATGACCTTATCTTCTTTGCTGTTGTAGGCACCCTGGAAGATCTTATGCAGGTGTTTGAGCGTGTCCCTGCCATCTGCAGTCTTTTTGAGTGACTGGATGGCAATCGTTGCGATGATGTTACTAGAGATAGGTTCCTTCATATTGACATAGAGCGCATTACAGATGCTATCCAGCACGCCACTGACATTCTCATCCCGGGCCACTGCAAGATCCTCCTGGATTAGCTCCAGGCGGTGAGAATGACCTCGCTGGCTCTCACTCTCCACTGTCGCTGCATCTATAAAATTGATACGTGTACTGGTTCCTTGTCTACTGAAATTGCCGTGTTGCTTACTCGAGTAGTAGTGGACGGTTAGCTTGCCTTGATTGTCATGAATGATTTTTGAGTTTGAGGTGAGTGCAAATACATTCCCCGCGAGCACACTTGTCCCCACTTCTCTAAACTTGTCGATAATATCAAGGTTTACCTGTTTACGAGGGCTGACATAGAAGAATAAAAAGCCTTCAGCGGCATGTTCTTGCAGAAATTTCACGATAGCCGTAGTTTTCCCGATGCCGGGGTTGCCTGTCAAAAAGAGATACGTTTTCGCACCAGCCAGTTCTTGCTTAATCAGTTCTCCGTGCGCATCACGTAGGCTCATTCCTCTCCTAGCCCCGGCTCCCAGCCGCGAAACGAGCTCAGGCTTGATACGCTCTACAGGCAGGGGATCAATGGAACTAACAAAATCATCAATGCACTCCCGGTGTGACGGCACCCATTGAACGCCGTCTCCGGCCTCGGCAATAGCGATGAGATTTTTTGAAAATGTCTCACCTTGTTCAAAGCTTTTGGCAGCATTGGCCCGGATAGTCTCCAGCACGCGCATGCGCTCTTCTTGTATCTCACGCGGGCTTGTATGACGCTGATAAATCGATGCACAGGTCTCCAACACCTTCATATGCTCGTTGTTCACCGACATCGCGTTAATGCTGCGATCGGTGTGCCCAACCACGTTGAAGACCACCATGTCTTCGTCCGCCAGCACGCCCCTCGCCTTCAGAAAGCCGTAGAAGTCGTAGGCGTAGCTCGCGGCCTGGATGAGCTTCACGCTCTCCTTGTCATCGCGCTTAAAGGCGGTAAAGTAGCGATCCAATCCCTTAGAAAAGGTAGCATCTAGTGAACCGCGATCCGTGTCGATGCTCAGATTGCTAAATACGCTCTTAGATCGTATATATCCCAGTTCGTGTAACAGAAGGCGCCGCAACATTTCAATGTTGTTCGGGTCCTTCAAATTTGCTGGCGATTTGACAGCAAATGCTGACAGATCAACACACAGCACGCGCCATCGGCTAGCGTAGTGTAGCAGCATAAGTGTGTCTGCGCGTAAAAATCTTCCCTGCCTGGAATAAAGACCGGTGTCTATTGTCTTGACATCCAGCCCCCTGTGCGCAAGTTGAGCGAGCACCTCCTGCCACTCCTGCTCCTCGGGCTTGTAGTTCGTATTGGCGCTGTTGCTCCCACAAAAGCTGCACTGGTAGTACACAATCTCTAGTTTGTGCCCCTGTATGTTCAACGACTGCAAGTACTCGTGAAAGAAGTTGACGCCTGCCAGAAAGCCCTTCTGCAGGAAGAACATCAGCCACTTCCGGGCAACCTGGCGATTCCACTCAGAGATAATGTGTGCTCTCTTGAGTATACTTTTCTCCAGCATGGGGAAACGCAGCTTGCGCAGATCATCAACGTACAGGTTTTCAAGGTGATGCGAAAAGTCCTCTTCGTGCTGCTGTATGTACGTGAGAACGCCTATATTAAATCCCACTTCAAAGAGACGCCCCACATCTTCAGCGATCTCATCACCCATGTACAGCTACCACACTTTCCCTGTTCAACACACCTTTCACTTCTGTCAGGAAAGCCAGGGAATTGAATCCGACGAAACCGATTGCGTGGGTAAACAGTGAGAGCGAGCCAACGGAGTGTAATCGACTTCTCTTTTTCATAGCGGGAGAAGTGCACGAGTTTAAGGAAATCCAGGATCTCTCCTTTCAAAGAACCCGATTGATTGCCATCCAGCAAATTGGCTCGTATGTACTGGTCGTAGGTAATGTTGTCGTACATATTTACCAGTGTTGCATAGGAGACAACTCCATTATAGAGGCTGCGCTTACTCACAGTTATACCGTTGAGCAGGTTGAAGAATACAACAGAACTCTGATGTGGATCGGCTACCAGGCTGGTAAGATCCGCGGTGTCATCCACATACAGGGCGGGAGTTTTCTGACCTCTGCGCAAATTCACGACAAAGTATTTGTCGCAGTAGAGCGGATAGATCTTGATGTCACTCCTTCCCCGCATCAATGCCTGGATAATGTCTTTTGACATGAAAAACAGCTCTTCGTCTTCATCGGGGCGGGTGATGTGCAGCATGCTGGAATAGGGCGCCCTGGCAATATACAGGAAGTGCCTGTACCGTTGCTAAATCCATATACTAACGTATACTATCAGCATCTATCCTCTACACACAGTCGTAGCAGGATGGGAGTTGCATACGACGAGCGAAGGACAACCGATAAGTGCCAGCCAGGATACGAAATTTTGCCTCCCAGATGGGAGCGACTCTTGCGAGTCGGCGGTGGCAACAGCAGCACCGCGCCTTCGGCGATATACGGCGAAGGCTTGACCGCGTACACCTCAGTCACGGAAAAGGCACGCGCCTTGTTGGTTGCTTGGATATGAACAAGATATGCGACTCCGAGCCGCGCAATATTGACTGCTGCCGCGTAATCTCTATCGGCAGAGTAAGAACAATGCGAACAAACGAGCCAGCGGCCCCACTTGATAGGTTCTGATCGGTGTTCCAGTCGAGGAGAGCGGTACGTGTTGGCAGGTTTCCCGCATCGTGGGCACGTATGACTGGTCCCTCGTGGACGCTCAGAACGCAAGCGCATGCCTGCCAGATGGCTTTTGTAGCGCAAGATGTGCCAGATCTCAGACCGAATCGTGGTGTTGTTGCGCCAATTCCGCCACTTTCCACGCACGCCACAACCCCTTCCGGTGGATTTAAGCGTTTTCAACGATTCTCCTGAAATCAAGCTGCACCCAAAGGTACTGGCAAGCAGCAGGAGGACATTGGCAGCCAAATGCGCAAGTTCCTGGTTCCGTGCCTCATACAGCCGCCAGCAGCGTGCGATTTCTTGCTCGTAAGATGCCCTGCGGGGATCATCGGCAGGAAATGTCTCGCGCTTAGCTTTGAGTTGGTCGATCTGGCGGCGCGTGCGGGCTTGATGCCCATCAATGCCGCCGGTCTGCAAGAACCAGGGGCGACTCACCTGTTGACCTTGGGCATCAAGCACCACCGCTGTGATTAAGCCATGGACGCCCCAGTCAAACCCGAGCACCTTGTCGATTGTCTCCCAGTCGGGAAGAGGCGCTTTGGGGATCTGAACGATGAAGTCAAGCACGACGATTCGACTTCCATCTGGACGGACATGTTCTCTGAGGGTCGGAGCCAAGCGCCCGCCTTGCTTGAGGCGATCTTGCACGATCTGTGGCAAAGTGAGCAGCGTTGGGGTCTTGCGCCACTGCCACGTGCCTTCTTCGTCAGGAAAACGAAAGAGCAGCGAGGCAGTCCCAGCCTCAAGATCGAGAGAGAGACGGTAGCTTTGGCCGAGTTGAGGACCGTCGTCTCCCGCATAGGTCAGTATACCGACTTTGAGCAGTGGCACGGGTTGAAGCTCTTCATAGGTTGCGGGGAATGCGCCGGTTTTGAGAAAGGCGTTGCAGCACTGCTCCACCACATTCTGCAACGTGACAAATGTGGTCTCATCGTCCTCAAGCGTTTTTTGCAAGGCTGGGATGGCTTCTTTGATTACGTGGCGGTTCTTTCCCGCAGGTCGTTTCTCGGTTTTGGGACGGATGAACCCATCTGTGAGAATGGGCAGGATCGTTTGAAACACCTGTTTGCGCTCAGCTTGGGAACGCATGAGACGACCAACGGTTTCCGCCTCGCATCGCCATTGTCGGTCCCCATGTTTCTGTGGGGAATCCATCATGGCGACCACTTGCTTCCAGGCAGGTCCAGTCTGTTCGCCCATGAACTCATCGAGTCTGGGCCACAGCGCGACCAGTGCGGCATTGATGATCCTTTTGCTGGCGTCCAACAGACACAGTGCATCCGCCTGTGCTTCATCTGGCAAGCGAAGATCATAGCTCAGGGCTTGCTGATGACGACCTGTAGGCATCTTTTTTTGCCTCCGCGAACATCTGTCCTTATGAGCGAGAGTATAGCATATTGTGGGGTTTGAGGCAACCACTCCCCTGCTTGAAAAAAGTTCATGATAGCAGAGGATAGTTTATGAAATCTGGCAGCTGTTAGCAACCCTCACTGAGAAACTCCAGGTAACGGATCTTCGCTTCTTTTTGCAGCCGGCCCAGCGACTCTTTGCTGACGAGGCGCTTCAATTTGTTCAGTTCAGATTCAGGAACGCTCATGTCTCGCTCCAGCACTGCCCGCGTGTTCTCCAGGTCATCTTCGCTGCATTCGTCACACTTGTCTTCAAGATGATGATAGATCCCACTGACCAGTTGCGTATCGAACCCATTGATGTTTCCAATACTGATCGTGAGCTTGTGACCTTTCAGCCAGGGATGCTCTCCACTTCCCCTGGACCGCAGACGCAGCCGCTCTTCCGCTAGACTCTGCGCCTCAAACGGATAATGCAAGCCTTTAGTGGCCGCCCCTTTAAATGACTGTGCTTCGCTGAGGAGACTCGTTGCGTAGCGGCTAATGGGCATACCATCCAGCTTACTTTTGAGCTCAGTCTCGAGATGGGTCTGCAACTGGTCCTTGATGCGCTCAACCTGCGTCGCAAACTGTCTTTTCGCCTCCACATCCGCAAAATTTACGCTAGAGCTGCGGGTGCCCCACGTGTTTTCAAAAAGAGGTTGACTGTTTGAGGCTATGATCTTCGTCGCTACTGCACTTGCCACCTCATCAACGTGAACTGCCAAGCACGCGGGTGCTGCATGAAATATACTTGCATTGTGCTTCAAGACTTCGAGGACCGCTTTCAGGAGGGGTTCATAGTGTACGCTCCCCAGAGCGTTGTCACTTTCTTCCAGTGTGTTCATGATTATGTTGGGGGATGCCTTCTCTCCACGTAGACCCAGCCTGTTAATAATGAGAGACTATAGACATCACGCTCCTTTCTTACTTTCGTATGCCGGCACAGGAAATGCAGCTATATTGTTGCTGGCGTATTTCCAATGAGGTTTGTCGCACTTGCAACGCTTGCAATATTTGTATCATTTGTATCACTTGTATCACTTGTGTCACTTGTATCGCTGTGTTGCCTCGTGCATCAAAGGGGGGTTTTTCGAGAGATGCCTCCTACGCTCGAAATGGTCTCTTAATTTTGCACGAGGTAGAATCAGGTGCACTTGTTACATAAGATGCGTGAAATGCATGTGCGCGGCAGTATAATAACACAACGATAGAAATATAGATAGGTGCTAGGAGTGGAGACTTGCTCATAACATACTCTACGTCGTTGGGCAGTTCAAATTGGCTAACCATGCCTTGATTCCTTGCAAACTTTTGGGGGATTAGGTACGCTTGAAGTAATCATCTTTGTCAAGGAGTGCTACTCCTTGTATCGGGAGGCAGAGAGGAAATGCCTGGACCGAAACGACCTCGCCGAGAGCAAACGGATGAGTGGGCAAGCATCAAGCAATGGACATTGTGGCCTGAGCAGGACACGTCTCGTTATGCAAGAGAGGTATGGCTCTGGCTGGCATTGACAACAGGAGGGATCATGACGGATCAAAAGGACCACAACCGTCAACTGATTGAGGAGTTTCGCGCGAACCGCAACAAGGTCGGTGGACCGTTTGAGGGCAGACCCTTGCTTCTGCTCACGACCACGGGTGCCAAGAGTGGAGAGCGTCGCACAACGCCAATGATGTATATCTCTGACGGCGAACGTCTGCTTGTGGTCGCCTCCAACGCTGGTGCACCGATTCATCCTGATTGGTATCGCAATCTGGTGGCTCACCCGCAAGTCACGGTAGAGGTCGGAACCGAGACCTTCGACGCCACTGCTGTGGTGACGGAAGGGGAGGAGCGGCAGCGGCTGTGGACCAGGATCGTGGAGTTATACCCCTTTTTCGCTGAGCACCAGGCGAAGATCACTCGTCAGATTCCGGTCATCGCGCTTTCCAGACAAAAAGGCTGAAGATCATGAGAATACTTTTCTGCTGGAGGCAAGATGGACAGCTTCTCTCCCAAACAACTCATTCTCAACTATGTTGAAGGATGGATAGCTGGAAATCGGGAACAGATTCTCAGTACCCTTGACCCTGCTTGTGTCGTCATCGAATCCTACGGACCGACCTACAGAGGGAAAGAGATGGTTGGGCGCTGGATTGATTCCTGGTTTGCTCCGGGCAATATCGTCAATCGCTGGGATGTCACTTCGTTCTACACCGTAGATGAGCCATGTTTCTTCGAGTGGATTTTTGAATGCACCTATCTTGGGGAGCGGCACAGCTTTGAGGGAGCATCCCTTGCACGGTTGAGCCAGGAGAAAATCATCTCCCTTCGAGAATACGCAATGACCACACCACACTACGAGTGGAAAGGGTAGCTCTCAGCAGGTACACTACAGAGCACGGAGAACCCGTTGACGAAGCAGGGCAAATCCAGGCGGATATTTGTTGACAACATGTCTACCTCCTCATGAATGAGCAGCCGCTTCTGTCTTCTCCTCCATCAGAAACCTCTTCGGAGCCAGAGCTTCCACCCACAAGAGGTCTTCTCCTGGTAGTGTAGGAAATGGTGACGAGAATGACAAGGAGGTTTGCCAAGACCAACTGCCCAACGGCGTAAGTATGCTATGAACAGGTTTCCTAGGAGTAATGGGGGGTGATTTAAGAAGTTGAAGTCAAGGCCTAGTTTGGGGAGGTGAGGGGAGCGCACAGCGCACGAGCGCACTACACTGCTTGACAGAGGGGATCCGGCCTGCTATGATTGGAATAGATGTTCTATCTTGAGAAAATCAGCTCATTATAAAGTCCTCTTTCGCCATATACAATAAAGGAGGATACGATTGTGAGACAGAGTGACGGCGCGGACCTCCTGGGCGCGAATCATCGCCGCAGTGCAGACATAGGCCTTATTTATGTAGCTCCCGCTGACGACAAGCAAAGTGTTTTAGCCGCCATTTCGACCCAGGATCAGCTCGGTCGCGAACAAATAGCAGTTGTATTGCCGGAACGCAACAGCGCTTTTCAACGCGCTGGAGATTTCGATAGACTCAAGAATATGCAGCGCGACTTGCAAGCGCAGCTTGTCTTCGTTGTGCCCGGAGGCCCAGGCCCCGCCGAGTTCGCGCGCCGGCGCCGTTTTCCTGTCTATCCTTCCCTGGAGGAATACGCGCAAACGCTCCTTGATGAATTTCAAGATCAGGATGCCCCAGACACAGTGGGACGTGTATTTGGGGGTAGACAAACACCTGCTCGATCTCCTGCTTCAACCGGCGCTGGCGAAAATGAAAAGCCCCAGCCACCTCGTGTTTTGCCAGTAAGCCCGCTTTCGCAACGTGCAATCGGTGCCGGTATGCAGCCCGAAGTTCAGCGCACCACCAGCGATAGAGTTGATGAGGATCATGAAAGCGAATCTCCGCCAGCTATCCCGGCTCCTGTACCACAAACTGATGAGATCACCCAGCCTGGAAACGTACCTCCACAGGAGGACGTAGCACCAATGCCAGCCAGTCCGGCTGCAAAAGGTGCAGGGGAGAACGATGTTGAAACAGGCGATATCCATCCTCCTTCCCAGAGTGGACCTGCTGGCGGCTTGCCCGTACCCGTAGGTGCCTCTGCACTTATGACACCACCGTATGCTGCTCACGCAATAAGGGGTTATCTTCTGGCCGCTGCTCTACGCAGAAGCCGGAGGCGATGGCTGATCGCTATTCCGATCGTACTCGCGCTGCTTGTGATTGGTTATTTTGTCTACCAGCCACTCGTGAATCTCATTTTTGTCCCGGCTGCCACGGTAACGATTACCCCGGCCAGTAAAGACCTGAGGAATACCTACACCATCACCGCCGTGACCGGGACTCCTGATCCCGCTAAACACCAGGTGCAGGCGCGTTTGTTGTACGCTGCTTCTTCAGGACTGGCGAAGACGGTCAATGCGAGTGGTGCAGGGCACACGCCGGCCACAATAGCCACGGGAACTTTGACCTTTTATAATAGCTCCACTTCCCCATTGACGATTCCTGCTGGTACGGTCTTCACTGATGCGAGCGGGGTAGAGATAGTCAATGCTAGAGATGCCAGTATTCCGGCTGGAAACCCACCTACGGTAGCCCAAATCACCGTTCCTGCCCACGCAGTGCATGCTGGCGCGAGTGGCAACATCCCTGCATTCGATTTCAATAATATGCCGTGCTGTGCTAATGGCGTCTTCGTGCAGAATGGAGGAGCGTTTAGTGGCGGCCAGGATCAACAGATCTATACCTATGTGGAGCAGATCGACATCGATAAGGCAGCGAGTGCCCTGGAGTCGTCCCTCATGCCAGGCGTACAGGCTGCGTTGCAGCAACAGATTCGGGCGAATGAGCAACTGGTCAGCTCCACGCACTGTATACCTGATAGCAGTTCCGATCATGCAGCAGGTAAGCAGGCATCAAATGTCACAGTCACTGTGATGGTGCTATGTACGGGCGAAGTCTACGATCAGCGAGCGGCGCAATCGATGGCTCAAGATTTGCTCGTAACCGACCCGGCGCGGAATCCTGGCAATGGATATGTACTGGTGGGTAACATTGCGACGGCTATGACGAATGCAACGGCAGATCCAAAGGGTATCGTCTCCTTACTTGTGAATGCAGAGGGGATATGGGTATACCAGTTCAACAATGCGCAGAAGCAGACGCTGATGAAACTGATTGCGGGCAAAAGCCAGAAAGTGGCTCAATCCCTGCTCTTACAGCAGGAGGGCGTAGATAAAACCACGATCCAACTCTTTGGAGGCAATGGCAGTACGTTGCCTACCGATCAAAGTCAGATTACGCTGGCGGTGTTGAGCGTGCAGGGGTTACAAGGAGTCGGTGCTCCTGCGACAAAACCTGCAAGTCCCATATCCACGCCCTAATGCTGCGTTCCTTAAAGACGGTAACAACAGAGATAGGCTTGCAGAGCCATATCGCCCTAGTTTAAATGATAGTGCCAATGAGGAACGGAGCACTACCGGTAGTTTGTGGACTCGGGAAAATCCGTATCCTTGCTCGTTTTCTGATGGCTGATGACATCTGCATTTATGGTATTTGAGAAAACATAGGCCGTTTGCTCTACATTGAGCAAATTCCCCAAATCAACAAACTACCGCTACAACGCCGATTTTTAGGCTTGACCCCGGGGATTCGTCGTTCTCTAATGTAGGGGATTTTAAGTCGCTCACAGGGCCAATTGGCTCTGTAAGCTCCTTTATATGATTACACTGGCTCTCCAGTCTGGGGATATTACTTTGGGTGAATATCAGGGTACCTTTCTTGCGATCACCGACCCCAACGGTTAAACTAGCCACAGCAGTAGACTCTAGCCACAACAGTAGACTTCAATTCCACGAGCGCACGCAAAGCAGACATACAGGTGGGTGAGGGAAAAAGAGGAGCATAGTATGGCAAATAGTGATCCCTGGATTGGCAAACAGGTAGGGAACTATCGCTTTGTCGAGATAATCAATAGCGGAGCCTTTGGCAGTGTCTATAAGGGAACACATCTCCACTTTGAGCATGATCCTGTTGTAGCCATCAAACTACCGCGTGCAACATTTCCTGAGGAGGAACGCAGCGAGTTCATTAAAGAAGCTCAGTTGCAACGACAGCTACGATATCTGCATATTCTGCCAATCCTTGACGCAGGCTTCCAGAACGGCATTCCCTACATTGTCACCATGTACGCTGCAGGTGGCTCACTGAGCGGTCGTCTTGGCAAACGCCACGGTCAAGCACTGCCTATCGACGAAGCCCTTGTGATCCTGACACAGGTAGGACAGGCTTTGCACTACGCCCACCAACACCAACCATCTGTTGTGCATCGTGACCTCAAACCTGAAAACATTCTTTTCGATGAGAAAAGTAATGTACTGCTGGCCGACTTTGGTATTGCGGTACTCCTGTCGAGCATCCATACCGGGCTCGTTGGCCCCGGTGGAACGCCCCCGTACATGGCCCCGGAACAATTTGAGGGGCTGGCCAGCCCAAAGAGTGACCAGTATGCCCTGGGTTGCATCGCCTATGAACTGTTGACAGGATGGAAGTTGTTCAGGATCCCAAATCCTACCCTGGAGGCATGGTGGTACCACCATGCTAAAGTTGAACCAGTGCCTCCTAGACAGTATAATCCACAACTCCCAACACGCATCGAACAGGCCATCCTCATAGCGATCTCACAGGACCGTGTCAAGCGCCATCGTGATGTTTCTGCTTTCATCCAGGCGATGACAGGAAACAACGAGCAACGGATAGTGGAAGGAGTTGTTCCTTGCCATCGTGATGTTTCTGCTTTCATCCAGGCGATGACAGGAAACAACGAGCAACGGATAGTGGAAGGAGTTGTTCCTTACGATACAGGTTATTTGTCATCTACCACCACTAAACCACCCGTAGGAACTACTCTTCTCACCTATCGAGGTCATAGCGCTGGTGCAATGGCAATTAATTGGTCGCCCGATGGGAGACGCATCGCCTCTGGCTCTTTTGGAGTCAATATATGGCAAGCGGAATAGTGTCGAACTGGGGGTCAAGATGGATCAGGACCGCGAAGTGGCAACAAGGACACTTGATGAGGATGATCTGTTGATTTACTGCATATTTGCAATTTGACGGATAAAATGGCGTCAAGCTGCCCTGGCCCATTCCATTTCGCATCACCATTTGGCTGATTTGGCCGAACTGCGATTTCATGGATAGGCTGCGTTTGCGAAGCATATCAGCCTATGAGGCCATTAACAGACGGCCTCGTTCTTAAGAGCCTCTCCGAAGAACCTGGTGAGGTCCTTTTCAGTCTGACAAAGCATCGTCAATCGCTTCGTCCTGCGTAAGTGTAGTTCCGGTGTTCCATTCCCTTCCAAAGGCAGGCTCGTCAAGGGCCGCTCTTGCCGTTGCAACCACCTGCTCGAACGCTTCACGCTCAGCTGGCAGGAGTGCTGTCTGTGTCTGCTCGCGCAGAGCCCAGGCTTGCGCACACAGACGTGTCGCTTGTGCATAGTGCCCTTCGGCACAGGCAGTGGCGGCGTAGCCCTCCAGACACGAGGCAATGTAGGTCGGACTGCCGAAGGCGCCATAGAGCATGAGCGCTTCCCGGTAGCGCGCTTTGGCCAGTGCATAGTTCTGCTGTTGGCGAGCCAGCTGGCCGAGCAGGGCCAGGGTCAGAGGGATATCCCACGTCATTCCGCTGGCTTGTACATCGGCCAGGGCTTCTTCTAAAAGCGCTGTGGCACGTGCCACGTCCCCTTGCATGCGTGCCACGTCCCCAAGAAGGATCAGGGCATGACTGATGAGGCCGTTATGCTCTAGCATCCTTGCATGCGTAGCACTTTCCGTATAGGCAGCCTCCGCCTCGTCGAGCTTGCCGCTCGCCTGGGCGATCATCCCCAGCGTCGCGAAAGCATTGCTGATGCCGTGGTGGTCGCCGATGCGCTGGGCCAGGTGCAGGGCTTCTTGCGCAAACGCCTCTGCACGACGCTCGACCTTGCCGTGGCGCACCATCGTTCGACCTATGCCATAGAGGAACTGGATGCGGAGCGTGAGTGGCGCTGTCGGCTTTTCCTGCTCTCTCGCCCGTAGGTCCAACGCCAGCATGCGTTCCATCCAGCGCTCCGCCTCGCTCATCTGACCCCGGACATGCCACAGGCGCGTGAAGCCTGCCAACTGCAACCCCAGTTCTGCCTCTTGCCTCTCCTCAGCCCACTGCAACGCTGCACGTGCATTAGGCAATTCCTGTGCCAATGTGAAGGCAACGCGTGCCTGGCGTACTCCCGGCTCAGGTCCAAAGCGCGCAAAGACGGTCTCTGCCAGGCGGGCGTAATAGGCGGCATGCCGACGCCGGCGCTGCTCCTCCTCTCCTGCTACGTGCAGCCGTTGCAGGGCATAGTCCCGGATCAGCTCCAACATGCCAAAGCGTCCTGCCGAACCTTCCGCTATCTCCGCCTGGACGAGGCTGGCATCCACCAGGGCGGCGAGCGTGAGGATGCTTTCTTCCGCCGCATCCTCGTCCTGGGCGAAGCCTACCGCCTCCGCCGCCGAAAGCTGCCAGCCTCCCACAAAGACGCCCAGGGCACGAAAACAGCGCTGTTGGTGTTCCGTGAGCAGCTCATAACTCCAGGCAATGGCGTCCTCCATCGTCTGCTGGCGTGCTGGCAAGTCTCTGGCACCTCCACGCAGGAGCGCCAAACGATGGGTCAGGCGCTCCTGCAACTCGGGTAAGGGCAGCACCTTAACATGCATAGCAGCCAGCTCGATGGCCAGGGGAAGACGATCCACCTGTTCGCAGATGGCCGCCACCTCGTCCACTCCATACGCTCTCTCTGGTCGTAGGGCCTGGGCTCGCTCGCGAAAGAGCGCCACTGCATCTTCGAGTGGCAGCGGAGCAAGCGGCAGCTCCTGCTCGGCGCGCAAGCGCAGCGGCGTCCGGCTCGTCACGAAGACAAACAGGCGAGGACAGCTTGCCAACAGATCAGCGACGAACGACGCGCAGTCCAGGACCTGCTCGACGTTGTCGAGCACCAGCAGGAGATGCTTGTGGTGCAAGAACGCACGTACCTGCGAGGCATTCGAGGAGTTCACCTGTTCCCGGATCCCGAGCATCTGAGCAACCACGCCGGGAACCAGCGCTGCATCGCCGATGGGTGCCAGCGGGACGTAGACCACCCCATCGGCAAAGTCAGGGGCAAGGTCCCAAGCAAGCTGAAGCGCAAACCGTGTCTTGCCGACACCACTGGGTCCTGTCAGGGTGAGCAGGTGGGTATCGCTGCGACGCAGCAGGGCCAGGACTCGTGAGCGTTCCTGCTCACGACCAATCAACCTAGTAGGAGGAAGAGGCAAACCAGGTGAGGGGAAACGAGGAGGAGCCTCAACAGCAGCGGCCACTTCTGGGCGAGCAGCAGCTTGCAGCAAGGCATGCTGCTGTGAAGACAGGGACAGGGCGCTGGCCAGCAATCCGAGCGTATCAAGGTGCGGCGTGCCATGAATGCCACGCTCTAAGTCAGAAATCGTACGCGCGCTCAGGCTAGCGCGAGCTGCCAGTGCCTCTTGCGAGAGACCTGCCGCCAGGCGATAACGCTTGAGAAGTACACCAAAGCTGCTCTGTTCCTTCATACATCGCCCTCGTGTACGCCGTCCTTTCTGCTCTATGATAGCACATCAACGGGAGCTGAGAAATGTGTGAGGAAAATGTGCCTGTTGTTCATGGTGGAAGGCAGAAGCGTCAGCTATACTTGCCATATGAATCTGAGATGACGTTGTCGTTTCGTTTCACAGGAACAGGTGCAGGTTGCTCCTATGACCAGGCAACCCAGGCATTTCCCTGAGAGAGAGGAGACCAGCCATGATACTTATCGTTGGAGCCACTGGCAATCTTGGTGGCGCAGTGACGCGAATGCTCCTGGCACAAGGCCAGCCCGTCCGCATCCTAGCCCGTTCGCGATCAAATTACCAGCCCCTTGCAGACGCAGGGGCTCAGGTCGTGCTGGGCGACCTCAAACAGCGCGGCTCACTCGACCCGGCTTGTGAAGGAGTCGAGACTGTCATCACGACCGCGAACTCAGCTGCGCGTGGGGGAGAGGACAATCCACAGACGGTGGACCTGGAGGGCAATCGCCACCTGATTGACGCGGCCAAAGCCGCTGGGGTGAAACAGTTCATCTTCGTGTCGGTGCTTACCGCTGATGCAAACAGTCCCATCCCCTTTCTCCAGGCCAAGGGCAAAACTGAAGACGCTCTGCGGGAAAGTGGCATCCCCTATACCATTCTCGCTCCCAATGGGTATATGGAAGTGATGGTCGCTGGGGTGGTGGGTATGCCCGCGCTGATGGGCCAACCCGTGACGATCGTGGGAGGAGGCCGCCGCAAGCACTCCTTTATCTCCGCTTCCGATGTGGCCGCGTTCATGCTCGCCGCCATCGGCAACCCGGCGGCTATCAATCAGAAGCTGCTGCTTGGCGGACCGCAACCCCTCTCGTTCCGGGATGCTGTGGCGATCTACGAGCGCGTGCTTGGCCACCAGATTCCAGTCAGAAGTGTGGCTGCAGGCGAGCCAGTGCCAGGCCTCCCACAGATGATTGCCCAGTTATTAGCTGGCTTAGATACCTACGATTCACCGCTAGAGATGACCGAGACCGCTCGCACCTTTGGCATCCAGCTGACGCCGCTGGAGGAGGTCGCCCGCCGGGTCGCCACAAGTGCTGCATCGGCTTGAAGCAATGAGTTCTGAGAAAAAGAAAGAGAGGGTTTGCCATGTCACAAGAACAAGTACAGGACGTGCAAACGCATTCGTCCCCCAAGGTGGTATTCGAGCGCATGATTCAGGCTACGAATCGACACGATCTGGAGGCGATGGTGGCGTTTTTTGCGCCAGACTATCGCAGCGAGCAACCTGTCCACCCGGAAAGAGATTTCGTCGGACAGGCGGGTGTGCGGAAAAACTGGAGCTTCTTTTTCACGACGATTCCAGACATACAGATAGAGATTCTGGGAGAGGTGGAAGAAGGAGACACCGTCTGGGCCGAATTGCACTATCATGGGACACAGACCGATGGGAAGAAGCACGCGGTGAGGGGAGTGACCCTGATGGGTATTCAAGCTGATCAGATCATCTGGGCTCGCTTGTACATTGAGACGGTTCAGGAGCCAGGCTAAGTAGTGATGTGTCCGCTTGATACGTCACACGATTGGCCTGGTGATCAAGGGATGAACCCACGAAACACTCGCATCATCTCTCTTGTGAGGATGAGATGAGCAGTTTCCCTCGTTCAGAGGTGAGAGGAAGAAAGGAGTCTCTCCTATGTCAACCGAAGACAACAAGGCACTCGTGCGCCGTTGGTACGAGGATTTTAATCAGCGGAACCTGGCAATCGTGGATGAGCTGTTTACTCCTGACTACGTGTATCATAATCCTCCCACGACCTTGCATGGGCCAGAGGAGTTCAAACAGTTCTTGTCGCTCTACCTAACGGCCTTCCCCGATGCGCGTTTCACCGTGGAAGACGAACTGGCCGAAGGAGACTTGGTCGCCAGCCGCTCTACGTTGCGTGGCACGCATCAGGGCGAGTTCATGGGCATTCCACCGACAGGCAAGCCGGTGACGGTCACGGGAATGGGGATTGACCGCATCGTGGGCGGCAAGTTCGTGGAAGGCTGGCTGAACTTCGATGCCTTGGGCATGCTGCAACAACTCGGCGTGATCCCTGCGCTCGGGCAGTAAAGTCGAGTGTTCTGTACCAACCTCGCCAGAGGAGGCTTGAGAACAATGAGCGGTGCCCGCTCTCTACCCGCCTTTCTCAAGCCTCCTCTGGCGAGGTTTGCTACCTGTCCCTCAAGCGGTGAACCGGAGGGGAAGAGCGAAGAGCGGCAAGGAGCGCCTCGGTTTCTGATGTGAGCTGGAGGCGTTGGCTCCAAGTATGGAATGCTTCGGGCGTCATCCTCATGGCCGTCTATCCTCGCGCGCCATCTATCCTCGCGCTGTGCACCAATGGGTCTCGCTTTCCCTCTCACGAGCAAGTAGACCTGAGAGCTGCCAAAAATGCCACCATTTTGCCGCATTTATTGGCTCTCCGACCGGTTTGGTGACAAAAAAGTAAACCGAATCGGCCTGAGAACTGGTAACAACGACCAGAGCCGCTACAAACTTCTTATAGGATTACACAAGAGCTAGAGGCCTTCTTTCATGTGCAATCCATATCACCAAACCGGTCCGAGAACCGATAAATTCACTCTGGCACACTGAGATTTGAATCATATTGGCTCATCCCACGGGATGCGCAACGAGATGTACCTCTCAAGCGAGGTGGCTCTGGACCATGCTTCGTTGCATCCATGGCTTCTCCCCTGAAGCAGAACTACTACAACATCACCGTAAAGCCAGCGATGTGACCAAGATGGCTTGTGACGCCGATCTGCATTACACCGTCCGTTTGCTGTAATCTCGTTGCGCATCCCGTGGGCAGCTCTGCTAATCAAGAGAAGTATATCACAACCCTAAAAGAGTGCCGAGACATTTGGAGATAAGCATGCTCAACAGTTCCTCCAGGACAGCGGTCAAGGCAGCGAACAGGCTGCTTGTCACGCCTGAGCCCATTCGCTTCGCTCAGGGTAAACTCCGCGAAGGGTCTGGCGCGAGGGGCACAGAGATGCTGCGCCGCGCTCAGCATGACAGCCAGGACAGCGGTCAAGGCAGCCCAAGTCCGCTCACAGGAGAAGTCTTCTCTCCAAATGTCTAAAGAGTGCCCGAATTGCTTGACGCTGCACTACTCGCATGTTATGATAAGGCTGGGTTGGTGCTGTAGAAGTTTGTTCTGGCAGTAAAGGCGCTCAAATGCAGAAACCCTCGTCCTGGCGCGAACTCCTGGCCTCCATCATCAGCAACCCGGCTGAGCGAGAGCGGATTGCCGCTGGGGCTGGCGTCCGTCCAATTACGCTCACACGCTGGAGCAATGGTGAATCAAAGCCACGCCTGCAGAATCTGCACTCCCTAATCAAGGCACTGCCAACGCAGCACCAGGACCCATTCCGAGAGCTGATTGAGGGTGAGGAAAGTCTCTCGTCTTCTGTTCTCTCAGGAGAACGTGAACAGTTGGAAGAGATCCCCTACAAATTCATCAACGAGGTGCTTACTACCCGTGCGAGCGGTCCTGAGGTGCTCCTCTTTTGGGCTGTAAGCCACCTGATCTTGCAACACGCGCTCAGGCATCTCGATCCTGAGCCTGTTGGGATGTCGATTACCGTTGTGCAGTGTATGCCTCCCGTTTATGACGGCAAGATTCACAGCTTACGCGAGCGCACAGGGCTCGGCACTCCACCATGGCCTGGGGATCTGGAACACCAAGGCATGTTTTTGGGCGCGGAATCGCTGGCGGGCCACGTCGTCTCCACCGGACATTATGAACAGATACAAGACCTCAGGGAAGAGCATATGCTCCTCCCCGCTTATCAAGTCGAATATGAGGTGAGCGCTTCCGCCCATCCTATCATGTATACCGGGCGCATTGCTGGCTGCCTGCTGGTTTCAAGCACATTGCCCAACTATTTTCTTTCGCCGTCCCGCACCGCTCTCATCAATGGGTATGCCAACTTGTTGGCCCTGGCGTTCAAACCAGAGGAGTTCTATGAACTAGAGGTAGTCGAGCTTTCTCTGATGCCGCCCCTGGCTGTGCAGCGAGCACAATTTGCAGATTTTCGGCAGCGCGTTGCGAGGATTATGCAGCAGGCCCTGGCAGCGCAACAGCCCGTCAATAGTGTGCAGGCGGAACAGACCGCATGGCAGCAACTCGAAGAAGAATTGCGGCAGCTATCACTTCAGACCATGTAAAGAGTCAATGTTCACCTAGAAGGAGTCCTTCCATGCCAACTACACCCGAGTCATCCAAGCAGGAGAACACCTACTTTATCCAGGATAGTGGAGCTGAACTGGCGCGAGTCATCGAACTGGAGCGTGTCCTGACAAGGGGCATGGGCGGACTCTTGCCAGAGCATCCCGACCCATCAGCTTTGGTGGCCCCTTTCCATCGCGTTCTCGATGTCGCCTGTGGCCCAGGAGGATGGTCACTCGACCTGGTCCAGGCCTACCCTCACTTGCAAGTGGAAGGCTTCGATATTGACCAGCGGATGATCGATTATGCGAATTCTCAGGCGCGAGTAGCCGGACTCGACAACGCCAGTTTCCGGGTGATGAACGCAGCCGGTCCGCTCGATTATCCCAATAACTACTTTGACTTAGTCAATGCGCGCTGGTTAGCGGTTATTCCTACAGATGTCTATGAAAGAGCCGTGCGGGAACTCGTGCGGATTACACGGCCCGGCGGCATCATACGCTTGACTGAGAATGAGCAGTACAGCATCAGCAATGGTCCCGCATTTGAGAGATTAAGCGGGATGTTCCTGCAAGCGGTCAAACGTGCCGGGAACACACACTCTCCTGATGGGCGTAGTACTGGCCTTACGCCGCTATTGGGGCGCTTTCTGCGCAATGCGGGATGCCAGCACATCCAGATGAAGCCCTTTGTGATCGATTGGTCAGCGGGGGCAGCAGAGCACGAGCCAGTTTACCGTGTCCTCAGCGTGTTCATCCAATTGTTGCAGCCGTTCCTGATCAAAGTGGGAGTGACCACAAAGGAGGAATTTGAGCGCCTCTATAACGAAGCCGAGATAGAGATGCATTCGGATGATTTTCGCGCTCT
>Ga0207646_10001568_pt1 | contig 27982 bp, 27 predicted proteins | sample KBSK5502metaG_FD_184343 | JGI IMG/M metagenome (GOLD analysis project Ga0207646, IMG submission 184343) | Corn, switchgrass and miscanthus rhizosphere microbial communities from Kellogg Biological Station, Michigan, USA - KBS K5-50-2 metaG... | ecosystem: Host-associated > Plants > Roots >...
TTGAAAGAAAAAGGGATTCGGAACGGGCCACCGTAGTCATGCGTAAATACCTCGATCTTGAAAAACACCAGCCATGCGGGCTGATTAGCCATTGCGCTGCGACGAAAAGTTTATCAGGGCGACCGCGAGCCAGGGCGACCACCGGCCAGGGCGACCGCGAGGGTCGCCCCTACTATACGACGGAATTGCCGGGGCGACTATGGGCCAGGGCGACCGCAACCTGGTATAAATAGTTATGTCTATAGTATAGCCAATAAGCCTGACTTATACAAGCTTGCTTGCTTGTTGAGCTACTCCAGGATGAGGTTCCCGAGCATGTGCTATACTGTGCGGGAATCGCTATGCGGTTCAGTATGATTTCGAAGGAAATGAGTCCGTACCCACCTGTTAAACATGCCAGGGATCTCATAACGAGATGCAAGACCTCGGATAGCATATCCTGAAAGAGGATGGAGAACAGGTACTCCTCATTGACGCCGCGCAGGAGAAACTATGACACGCAAGGGCTGGCTGCTGTTCACCGCGATGTCGGTGATCTGGGGCATTCCCTATCTGTTCATCAAGATTGCGGTGCGGGAACTTGATCCAACTGTGGTGGTATTAGCTCGCGTCGGGATCGCGGCTGCTGTACTGCTTCCTGTGGCGGCCCAGCGCGGGGTGTTGCGACAGCTACGCGAGCGATGGCTGGCGATTGTCGCGCTTGCTTGCGTGCAGATCGTTGGACCGTTTCTGTTAATCAGCTTCGGCGAGCAGCACATTGCATCATCGCTCACCAGCTTGCTCATCGCCGCTGATCCTCTGCTTGTTGCGCTGTTCGCGCTTCGTCTCGACCCTGGTGAGCGCGTCACCGGTCTGCGCCTGATCGGGCTGCTGGTCGGCATAGGGGGTGTAGTAACTCTGCTGGGTTTAGATGTTGGCGGAGATCAGCAAAGGTTGCTCGGTGCGGCTCTGGTCCTGCTCGCCGCTGCGGGCTATGCCGCCAGTGCCTTGCTCATCAAGCGACCGGCCATCGCTGCACTACCCAGCCTGGGGGTGGTGGCCGTCGAGTGTGTCACCGCGACTATCGTGGTGTTGCCGCTGGCCCTGACCCGGCTTCCCAGCAAAGTACCCGATCTGGAGGTGGTAGCCAGCCTGCTCGTGCTGGGTTTGATCTGCACGGCGCTGGCCTACCTGATCTTTTTCGCGCTGGTGGCCGAGATTGGAGCTAGCCGTGGCAGCGTCATCACCTATGTCAATCCAGCCGTCTCTGTCCTCCTCGGCGTCACCTTGCTCGGTGAGCCGCTCAACGCGGCTATCATCGTGGGGTTCCTGCTGATCATCGCCGGGTCCTGGCTATCAACTGGTGGTGTTCCGGCACCACTGAGGCACCTACTTCGGACACGTCGACAGCCACAAACCAGTCGCGACACTGAGGTCAGCAGACAGGACACTTCCCATTCACAACTGAAGTGAGCCGGGCAATACGCTCCAAAAACAAAATCTTTGCCTACTTTTTACAATCCCATGGAGCGTCCGATAAGCTCCTTCATAATCTCATACAAAGATGCAGTCAAAGCTACAACTTTAACCGACGAGGGGCGATGCAAGCATCCCCACCACCCATCCGCACCACTCCCGCCCCTACGGATGCATTCCCCTGCAAGGACGGAGACCCACACAATGACGCAATGTCGCTTGTTGATGCGCGGAGATCGAAGCCGCGTTTCTAGAACTGCTGGCATATTCTGAACATATCCCTCAAGGAACGTTCCATGAAACGCTTTGAAAACGCTGTGTGGATTACACTTGGAGCAGTTAGTTTGTATTCCTGCTCTGGCGAAAGGATGTTTAAGATGAATCCGAATACTCAATCTTTAAAAGCTATTGAAAACGAGGGAATTGCTGAGCCTGTTGTTTCTGAAGTGGATACCCTGGTCGAGCGCGGCTTTACACCTGATGAGATTATTTCGCTGGTCTGGCTGCGGGACTGGTACCAGAGCGGAGGCAGCGACCGGGTCGAGGTTATACGCCACCTGGAGTTTCTCAAGCTGCTTGTGATGAACGGCAAAATGGCGCTCTAGTGTTCCTGATACCCGCAAGGGGTATCACTACATTTCAGGCTCAGCACGGCCAAAAATGTAGTGACAGGGCTCGCCTCTGTCGGGATCATTCACAGGCCCTAGACGCCTGGCCGGCCCATCAAAGGCCCACTTGACCGAGCAGCGCATTTACTAGAAGAAGGGCAAGATGATGGAGAGATATTATCAGAATTACCGCTCGCATTTGTTTACCGTGCGAGTATGGCAGGAAGAGTTAGGGAATGGTCAGAAGGAGTGGCGCGGCAAAGTGCAGCAGGTGCACAGCGGAGAGGTGCGCTACTTCCGCGAGTGGCCGACACTGGTGGCAGCGCTGTTAAAGATGCTGTCTGAGCCCGACTCTGATCCTAAGATGGAATGAAGAGCGCTAGTCGCAAGAATTGACAACGCTTGACACTTACTCAAGGAACCTTCTATAGTATGAAAGATTGGGATCAACATTAGTAAGTGGCAAGCAATAAGGTATGTCAGATTCGGTAAACAAGCAAATTGTGCCCTATATTGAGCGAGCGCGAAAAGTCCTGCAGTACGAGCAGCGCGGCAATCACCAGGATCAGATCGTAAGAGGTGGGCTGGAGGTATTTGTGGTGCGCTGGGCTGATGAAATCATCGCTGCGTGTAAAAATGCAGGTCTTGATCCCAAGCCTATTCATCGCTTCACCGAGCATCTTGAAGGCTATCGCCGGCAGGACCCGATACAGCGTGCGGCCAGTTTGCGCGCGGCTCTTGCGATACTCAGTGAACTTGAGAGCGACGGTGCAGCTACTCCTGTTCGATCTACAACTCCTGCCAAAGTCACACCTGTGCAAGCGGACAAGACTGATCGCAAAGATTCAGCGCCTGCGCCAACAGCCGCGGATGGTAAAACAGCCTCAACTGCTATACGAACTGCACAGGCAACTCAAAATAAACAGGTTCACCTGGATGAGAGCATGTCGGCGGGCCATGCCGCGCTGACATTGTTGAGCGCTGATGTTACTGCTGTTCCGGGTGTAGGCCCGTCCGTGGCGGGCAAATTGCGCAGCCTGGGCATACGCACCGTACGGGACTTGCTTTTTTATTTTCCGCGCCAGCATCGCGACTATAGCAAACTCGAAAAAATAGCGAACATTCCCTTTGACGAGGTCACTACTACAATAGGCATGATCTGGGAAGTAGAGACGGTTCGCACGAGCAAGGGACTTGCACGCACAATCGCTACTATTTCGGATGAGACGGGAAAGCTGCGCGTAATGTGGTTCAACCAGCCCTACTTGCAGAAGCAGTTGAACGCGGCCAAAGGCTCCTACCTGGTCGTAACGGGGGTAAAGCATCGCTTTGGGAACAAGGTTGAGTTTACTGTAAGGAGCCACGAACTGCCTGAACAGGGTGATCTGCTGAATACGGGGCGGCTGGTGCCCATCTATCCACTGACCGAGGGATTGAACGCCAAGACGCTGCGGCGCTTCACCAAGTGGGTCGTCGATCGTTACGCGGTGATGGTCCCTGAATTCCTCCCGGCTTCAATACGTTTCGCCGGCAAGCTAATGCCGCTGCCTGAAGCGGTCTCGCAGGTACACTACCCCGAAAATGAGCAAGCGCTCGAAGCGGCCCGCCTGCGCCTGGGTTTCGACGAGCTATTTTTGATTCAGTTGGGGATGCAGGAACGCAGGACACGCTGGCAACGCGAAGGGCCGCGGGGAAAAGCTTTCAAGATTGATCTTGCTAAAATATTTGTTGACGCCGATAGCGTGGTAGCGATGGCAGGCGAAGAAAATGGGCAAGAGAGCGACGTGCAGAACGATACGACGCTCCCAGGTTCTACACTCTGGTCAATGGTAGCTACTGACAAGCCCTTTGAGGCAACATTGCCGTTCCATCTCACCGAGGCGCAGCGGCGCGTGATTATCGAGATTTCAGGAGACCTGGCGCAGAGTAAACCTATGTGCCGCCTGCTGCAGGGCGATGTCGGCGCTGGCAAAACCGCTGTGGCAGCGGCAGCGCTGTTAGCGGCGGCGCTCAGTGGCTACCAGGGTGCAATCATGGCACCGACGGAACTGCTGGCGGAGCAGCACGCGCAGAGTATCGGCACCATGTTAGAGCCCTTCGGTATTCGTTCCGTCCTGCTCACGGGGAGCCTGCGCCAACGCGAGCGCAGCATGGGACGTTCGGCGATTGAGAGCGGGGAAGCGGCAGTGGCGATTGGTACGCATGCCCTGATTCAAGAAGATGTCAATTTTGCGCGCCTGGGGCTGGTGATTGTGGACGAACAACACCGTTTCGGTGTCGAGCAGCGCGACCTGCTGCGGCAAAAGGGCTATCATCCACACATGCTGGTGATGACGGCTACGCCCATTCCGCGCACACTGGCGCTGACCGTGTATGGAGACCTGGATGTGTCGGTAATCGACCAGTTGCCGCCCGGACGCCAGAAGATTATTACGCGCTGGCGCAGCGGCGCACGTCGCGACGAGGCCTACCGGCTGATTGCCCAGCAGGTCTCGGAGGGACGGCAGGCCTTTATTATCTGTCCATTGATCGAGGAGTCCGAGTCGCTGGCGGTCAAAGCGGCTACGGTCGAATATGAGAGACTGAGCCGGGAGGTCTTTCCCAATTTGCGCCTGGGATTGGTGCACGGGGCGATGAAAGCTGCCGAGAAGGATCAGGTGATGCGGCGTTTTCGCGATGGGGAACTGGATGTGCTGGTGGCTACTTCGGTGATCGAGGTAGGTATTGATATACCCAACGCGACGGTGATGGTGATCGAGGATGCAGACCGTTTTGGGCTTTCACAACTGCACCAGTTTCGCGGGCGCGTTGGGCGCGGCGCGTATCAATCGTATTGCTATGTGCTGAGCGCCGATGCAAGTATACAGGCGCAGGAACGCCTTGAGGTGTTTCAGATGACGAACGATGGATTCCGCCTGGCGGAGGAAGATTTGCGCCTGCGCGGCCCTGGCGATTTCTTCGGTGTGCGCCAAAGCGGGGTGCCCGAGCTTCGTATGGCCGATCTGAACAATACGCAACTGGTTGAACTCTCTCGTACTCTCGCGGCGAAGCTCTGGGAGAGCGATGCTTATCTACGTAAGCCTGAACATGCTGCACTGCGCGAGAGGATGCATGTTTTCTGGCAGAGCTTCATGGCGCATTGAGCGCCACTTGACATGGACTTTTGTATTTTAGGAGGGATAACTGTGGTAGTACGTGTATCATTGATGGTATTGCGCGTGGCTGTGCTGGGGGCGCTGGTACTAGGAATATTGTTCTGGACAGACAATGCAACTGGCCTGCAGATAGTACATATTGTGCTAGGGTTCCTGGTAGTGATCTCGTTGTGGGTGATAGGGATTGCGCAGGGTGTCCAGCGGGGCGGTAGTTTTGGTCTGGCGCTAGCAACTTTTGTTGTGGGTTTTCTCCTGGCGCTGGTTGGGCTTTTCCAGACGAGATGGCTGATCGGCTCTTCTCACTGGGTGATTCAGGTGATTCACCTGCTACTAGCCTTAATGGCGATTGGGCTAGGGGAAATGATCGGTGGTCGCTACAGGAGGATGACGGCTAAGGAAGCGGTTTAGCAGTCACTTCACACTATTGCCGAATGGTCGCTAATATGTTTTAATGGGGGTATCAGGCTGGGTTTTAGGTGCCATGCCGGCGTAGAACAATTGTATTGAAGGGGTTTTCGAGCTTGAGCAATGAGAAAAGACACAAACGCGTTGCCGTTTATCCTGGCAGTTTTGATCCACTCACCAATGGGCATCTCGATATTGCAAGGCGGGCAGCGCGGCTCTTTGACACGCTGATTATCGCCGTCTATGCTTTCCCTGCGAAAAACCTGCTCTTTACGGTTGAGGAACGCATGCAGCTCTGGCAAGAAGTGATTGAGGCAGAAGAACTGACAAATGTACGCGTAGATACATTTACAGAACTGTTAGTGGAGTTTGTCCGTTCGGCAGGTGGGCAGGCTATTGTTAAGGGGCTGCGTTCACCTAACGATTTCGAGGTGGAGTTCCAGCAGGGACTGATGAATCGCAAGTTAGCGCCTGAGATTGAGACTATTTGCTTACTTACTAATCTGGAGCAGCTCTTTGTGAGTTCTTCTTTGCTTAAGGAGGTCGCCCGCCTGGGAGGGAACGTTACAGATATGCTTCCTCCAAACGTAGTGCTGGCCCTACAAAAAAAATTCGGGACGTAGTGCGTTGAAGCTGCCTGAGCCATCAGCGGGCAGGTGAGTGCAATTGGGAACGGAGAAAAGGCGTGGACGATATACTCTTTCTTGTAAACCGCCTGGATAATCTGATCGCAAGTAGCCGCAAGATGCCCCTGGTTGACCAATTGCTGGTGAAAGAAGCCGATATTCGGAGCATTATTCACGAGATGCGGATAGCCATTCCCGATGAAATCAAGCAGGCACGACGTATCATCCAGGATAAGGAACGTATCCTGGCCCAGGCACGCGAAGAGTCCGAACGAGCGTTGAAGCGCGAAGGTTTGCTACATTCTGCGGAAGAGCGTTCCCAGGAAATATTGCGATTAGCGGATGAAAAAGCTGAGCAAATCAAGGTTGAGGCCGATGCGTATGTTGTGGAAACGTTGCGCGCCTTGCGGGACCACCTGACGACGATCGAGATGGATGTTGGCCGTTCCATTTTGAGCATCGAGAAAGGGCTTGCCAGCCTAGAAGAGGTGCCTGAAGAGGAAGATGTGTACGAGGAAGAGGAGGAGGAGGCAGAGGATAAACAACCACCTTCACGACCAACCCCAAGACGGGCGTCGCTGGCTGCTGATACGATGGGAGGGCCGAAGTTCCAGCAGGATTCGATGCAGGGCAGGGAATGAGCGACCAGGCCGGGCAAAGGATCAGGGCGACCGCAAGGGTCGCCCCTACCATATACGGCTTCGCTTTTCCCGGCATTGGGGGTGTGATGGCGATACCAGCCCTCGATTGTTGGTAGAACCTATGCTTGCTTACGTGTGGTATTATCAAGCAAGATGTCCTATTGTTCTGTTATGAGTCCTTCTTTCAGGCAGTTCTGCCGGCCTGATAGTAAATCGTATCGTAAAGACCTATACAATAGTGCCAGATCCAAGGAGGTCAATTCATGATCTGTCCCCGCTGTCAAAGCCAGGTGGCCGATGGAGTGAAGTTCTGCGGCGTATGCGGAGCGCCTATGCAAGTGAGCCAGACACCGCCACCACAGGGCCAGCCCCAAAGTCAATATGGAGCGCCGCAACAAGGAGCCTACATACCACCTAATCAGTACGAAGAGTATTCCAGCAATCAAGCGTTTGGCGCTAAGGTGCCGAGAGCCGAACTACACAATCCTGAAGGGGTATTGCATGTAGCGGATATGTCGATCACGATTGATGGAGAGCTGGTGCCGGTCGTAGATGTTATGCTGGGCAACCAATTACCCATCTATTTCGAGCATCACATTTTGCTCTGGAAGCACCCAGGGGTGCAGATTGGCTTCAAATCGCTCAGGGGAGCTGCCAAGCGTTTCTTCGCGGGCTTGCAAATCTTCATCACCGAGGCGCAGGGGCCTGGTAACATCTCCTTCTCGCGCGACTCGGTAGGCCAGGTTGTGGCACTACGCCTGCAGCCGGGCCAGATGGTCGAGGTACGCGAGCACCAATTCCTGTTCGCCACGGGCAATGTTGATTATGATTTCACTTTTGTGCAGGGTGCAGCCAACATCCTGTTCAGCCGCACCGGTCTCTTCGTTGACCAGTTCACGTGTCGCGGCGGCGAAGGCATCTTAGTGGTCCATGGATATGGCAATGTCTTTGAGAAAATGCTGGCTCCAGGCGAAACGCTCGACGTCGAGCCGGGCGCGTGGTTGTGGAAAGATCCATCGGTGCAGATGACCGTCACTACGGTCGCCGGCTCACAGCGCGGCGGCGGCCTTTTCGGTGCCATCGGCGGCTTCATGGCGGGTGCATCGATCGTACTCAACCGCTTCACGGGACCGGGTCGCCTGGGCATCCAGTCTATGACCTATCATCCACCACAGGCCGAGGGCTCTCCGCAAGCGGGTGGAACGAGCAACATCGGAGGAACGCTGGGCCAGTTGTTCAACCAGTAATAACTCCCCGACATACTGTATGAGCAGGGCGATGTCCTCGCGGTAGCGGTGATAGTGGTCGCGGGCATCGCCCGATGACTCGACGAAGGCGCTGCCAGCCGCATGTTCCATCGCCCAGGTGTCGTTGTAAACGTTGCCGCCCTCTACCTGGTGCGCGGCTGTGGCGGTGCCCCAGAGAAACGTGGGGGGAAATGTGATCTCCATATAGTGATCTCCCTTTCTCAAGATGGTCGAACGGAGTGCTTCTTCATCCATTATGTACGAAAATCCCTCTCCCCGCCAAGCCTCCCGTGAGCCTCAAAAGTATAACATCCTTGACAACAGGAGTTCTCTCTTCTATACTTGTTTCCGTTAGGAAAATAACAATGCAAAGGGAACTATGAGGCCAATCGTTCCTTTGCAAGATGAATCCTCGGCACCTATCCGTCCTGCTAACGCTGGTTCTTGCCCGCCTCGGCAACGGTGCTTCGCACCTAGCGCTTCGCGCTCAGCCGAGACGAAAGGCACTTCGCAGCTAGTGCTGCGCACTCAAGCAGGACGAAAGGAGAAAGATTGAGTTTTTATTTGGAGGTAATGAGATGACAACACAGAATGAAGCGGAAGCTGGAACCCAAAGTCGCTGGCAGTTTGACCCTTTTCACACGCAAGTCGAGTTCGCCGCCAAGCACCTGGGCATGATGACGGTGCGCGGTCACTTTGCCGAGACCAGCGCGACCGGGAATATCTACCCCGACGACCCCGAAGCGTCATCGGTGGAAGTCACCATGCAGTCAGCAAGTATCCGAACGCACAACGAGAATCGGGACAATGACCTGCGGTCATCCAATTTTCTGGAAGTCGACAAGTATCCCACGATTCACTTCAAAAGCACCAGGATCGAACAGACCGGAAAGGATCGCTACACCATGACGGGCGACCTGACCATCAAGGGCAACACCCGGCCGGTGACGCTGAAGGCGGTGAAATATGGGGAATTCAATGACCCCATGATGGGCCACCGGATCGGCTACAGCGCCGAGGGCCGGATTGACAGGAGGGACTTTGGCCTGACGTTCAGCATGATGCTCGATGGCAAGTTTATCGTCAGCAACGAGGTCGATATCTTGATTGAGGGCGAGTTCGTCGAGCAAAAGTAAGTGCAGGGTACCGCCGCCACAAGTAACTGAGCCTGGTGTTGAACAACTTGCGATTGGCCGATCTCTCCGGGTAGACTGTCTCGCAGGTGGGAGGTGCGAGACAGTCGAGGTCGGCAGATCACGATGTTCCTGGTGCTTTAATCATTTAGCAAGAGCGTAAGCGCGGGCGACGGTACTTCGTGGTCGGCGGCGCTAGCAACGACGGCGGTACCGATAGCGAAGTACTCGATGACGTGCGAACCCCAGCCATGACTGCGCTCGTGGATCTGCGCACCGACGATACCCTGTGCATTCAGACTTGTAGCCTCCGCTTGCATACGCTCCATGGCCAGTTCGCGGGCATCATAGAGCGCCTGGGTATAGTTGGCCATTTCGGCATTCTGGCCGACCTGCTTCATCCACTGACCTATACCCTGGTGGGCAACATGGTAGACACAGTTACCCATAACCATGCCCACGGGCCGGTAACCGGTCTGGAGCAAGGTCCAGAAATCCTGGCCGGAGAGGTCTGAGGTGAACGGCATGCCATGCGCGTTGCGAAAAGTTTGACCGCTACGCGAGCGGATCGCCGTGCCGATCGCTAAGAACTCGGCCAGGGATTCCCCCCACTCGTGCCGCGTGACTTCCAGGCGCACGCCGACGATACCGTCTGCGCCCAGCGCAGCGGCCTCCTCCTCCATACGTGTCATGGCTAATTCGCGGGCATGATACATGGCCTGGGTCAGGACATTGATTTCCATGTTCTGCCTAAAGCCTGCAAACTGATAACCGATGTGATAGATCGAGCTACCTACCACCAGGCCAACCGGGTCGAAACCCGCTTCACGTACCAGCAAGAACTCGTTGACGCTTAAATCACTGGTGAAAAGGCCACGGTGGGTAGCATCACTGCGCATAGATTTGAGTCGTTCGCGCGCATGTACGGGCAAATCATCGCCCTGAGGTACCTGGCTAGACATGGAGTTTCTCCTTCTATTCTCTTATTGTAAGCTCACGCGTTTCCCCGCGCTGTCCAGGGCGCAGGTCGGTGAAAGTGAGCGTGGGTTTTGGCGACGGAATGACATGGTCTGGTCTGCGAGAGACGATGGCGGTACCAATAACCGAGAAATTGATGAATAAATCGCGATACGTGGTGGGATCATTCTCGCGGTCATACTCGTATTGTTGCTTATTGAATCCGATATGCATGCCGACGACGCCCACAGCATTGAGGCTGCGGGCCATCGCGGTGAGCCGGTTCATCGCCAGGTCACGAGCAGCATAGATAGCCTGCGAATACGCTCCAACCTCCTGGTTCGACCAACTGCGTAGTATCTGACTCACCTCCCAGCCAGTGGAGACACAGTAGGAGCAATAGCCTGTCACCAGGCCAACCGGGAAATACCCTGCCTGGAGCAGGGTCCAGAACTCCTGGCCGGAGAGATCGCTGAGGAAAGGACGTGGGAAAAGCGGCGCGTCAGGAAGTCGGATAGCCGTACCAATAGCCGTGTATTCAATCAGACCGCTGCCCCACTCGTAGTCGCGCGTGGTGAGCCGTACGCCGATGATGCCGTGGGCCTTCAACAGCGTCGCCTCCTGCTCCAACCTGCCCAGGGCAAGCTGGGCGGCATGCTGGTGAGCCTGGGTAATAGTTGTCAATTCATATGAGTTGGTAAATCTTGCATAGCTCCAGGTATATTGCCTTCCCACGTGGTAGATCGAGCTACCCATCACCTGGCTTAAGGGCTGGTAGCCCTGGTTGCGTGTCAGCGCGAACTCCTTCGCGCTCAGATCGCTGCTGAAGAGCGGGTGACCGACTGCAGTCTCCTCGCTCAAGCGCCGCAGCGCCTGCGCAGGTAGTCCGCCGGCCTGCAATGAACGCAGGCTGGCCTCTGCTTCTTGCAGTGCCTGGATACGCTGCTGTTTTTCCTCTGGCGAAGAACGTTTCCAAAAAGGCATGCGAGCCTCCTTCCTCACATACAGCGCCTGGTGCGCTATTGCAGCAGAAATCGCTCAAGGGCAGTACGGGCCTGTGCACTTTGTCCCGCCACATGGGCCAATGCCTCCGAAAGCTCCTCAATCCACTGCTCCACGGGTATCTGCTCAGTTTTGAGTACGATGCCTCGCACTATTTTCGCTCGCATTGCCACCAGCGGCCCCTGTCGCTCCCTGCCAATGCGATATTGATACTCACCCAGCGACACCGTAAGCTCTTTCACCGGGTGCTCACGCGAGAAGAGGCCGCTCTGGCGCGTTACCGTGGTATTGTTGGGCAGTGCCCCTTCCAGCTTGACGGTAAGGGCTTCTAAAAATGCCTTGATATCGGTGTTGTCGGCACGCAAAGACGCGGCGAACAGTTCAGTTCGCATCGGCTCGCTGAGTTCGTCACTCATGCTCTTCTCCTTAACAATATATATAACGCGGGGCCACTGTAAAATTCCAAAGCGGGCGACCATCAAGGCCTTGTAAAGATACCCCGTATCTTTCTTGCTCCACCACTCCTCACCTCCCTCGCCCACGTGCTGGATAAATCCGCACTCTACGGGGACATGCCCCTGCACGGAGGGAGACCCGACAATGATCTCTACAAGCTACGCATTCTATGATATCATAGCTATGGAAGCTATGATAGCTTGATAGGAGGATTACATATGGGCATTTTCTCACGCTTTACAAATCTCTTGCGCATGCGCGCCAATACAGCGCTGGATAAGGCTGAGGACCCGGGCGAGGTGATGGATTACTCGTACAGTAAACAGCTCGAACAACTGCAAGAACTGCGCCGCTCCATCGCTGACGTGGTGACAAATGAAAAGCGGCTAGAAATGCTGGAGTCACAAATTCAGCAGCAGAGCAACAAGCTCGACCAGCAGGCAGTGCAAGCATTACAGGCAAATCGTGAAGACCTGGCGCGAACTGCCTTGCAGAGGAAGCAGGCGCTTGCGACACAGGTCAATAGCTACGAGCAACAAGTTGCCCAGTTACGGGACCAGGAACAGCGGTTGGTCGAAATGGAGCGCACTGTCTCTGCTCGTATCGAAGCCTTCCGTACGCAAAAAGAGATGGTCAAAGCCCAGTACGGCGCAGCGCAGGCGCAGGTGAAGATTAACGAAGCGGTTACAGGCATTTCGCAAGAAATGTCTGAGATGAATCTCGCCATGCAGAGGGCACAGGATAAAGTGCTGTCGATGCAAGCACGTGCAGATGCGATGGACACGCTGATCGACCAGGGGACGCTCAGCGAACAGGGGTTGATCGGCGCTGGTTCTGGCGACACGCTTGACCGCGAGTTGCAGCAAGTTACCTCACAACAAAATGTGGAAGCGCAGTTGCAGGCAATGAAACAACAAATGCAGCTAGGAGGTCCAGACGCATCCCAGCGACAAATCGAGGGACCTACCTCTAACTGACTAGTTATGCTTCTCTTTTTCGCGGTTAATGCGCAGGATCTTGAGCATATATTGTTCGGAGTTCAAGTAGTAGGGATTCCTCTTGATATACTTGCCGACGACAGCGATGGGATGTAGCTTGAGCATCTCTACTACCAGGCTAGGCAATAATTTGCTATGGTCGTAGTGCATTAGCGCAATAATAGGGGCATTCTGGAAAGTAAATACCGCGTCAGATGCCGCTTCATATTTGAGGATTTGTTCAGGAGTGGCTATATCTTTAGTCAGCCAGGTCATATCGATCGAGATACGTACCGCCTGCCATCCTTCACGCAGCGCCTGAGCAATGAATGTCTGATGGGAGGAAAGTAAAAAATACGGGTCAAAGCGTTTACCTTTTGCCAGAAACAGCTCGCGTTCCTCGTGTAAGACCAATTGCCCGGCCTCAATCACTCCATTCACGTCAATCTGTAACTTCTGTAGTTCCTCGCGTAATTCCTTGACCTGTGCTGGGGCAGCAGCAAATAAACACTTTTCCGAAAGCGTCAGTCCCACACGCATTAAACGCGCTGTCACACCTGGAATCTCGTTCACTTTACTATAAAGTTGACAGATATGCGAGCCAGGAGGAATGCGCTCAGATTTGCCTTCGACGCTGAGATCCATAGCTACTACCTCCACCGGTCATTGTTGACCTATCTGCGCTTTCCGTGCTTGACGAAAACGAGCGGCTTTGTTGCTCATACTCACAATTAACAAACCTAATATGCCAAAGAAGAAGGCACTCGAAAGAAAAGCAAAGATCAACAGTACCAGCGCCCTCTGCAGGGTATATGACGCGAAAACGACTACGGGCAAGATTAACAGGGAAATGCAGGCAGGGAAAAATAACATCCACCCCAGCATAACGCGCAGGCTTTGCTTCAATGAAAGTGGCTGCTCTCCGTCATAAGGATAGAGAATGCGCCGCATGAGGCGATAACGCGGCCTGTGCTGCATATGGCTATTTTTTCCCTACTTTCTGTTGATCCTGTAACCAACGTTCTAAAATTTCTTCCGCCTGGTAAAGGATATTCGCCTCGTTTTGGTAGGTCATGCGACGCGCTGCCTCGGAAAAGGAAAACCATTCTACGCGATCATATTCGGAATCATGTAGAGCGGTATCGCCGCCTATGGCCTCAAACAAATAGTGGCGCACCTGTTTCTGAAATCGCACCTTGTCGCGTATAAAGAAATAGGAAATACTACCTATATAGGCAATCAGACGTACCTCTAATCCGGTTTCCTCCTGCACCTCTCGCAACGCCACCTGCTCAAAGGTTTCTCCAGACCGAGGAGTCCCCTTGGGTAATGCCCAGATACCGGGGTGACTGCGCCCGACAAGGGCCACCTCCACAGTTGCACCTGTATATTGCTCCAAGTCGTCCGGGTCTGTTGTGCCTTTGTTCTGCCTCGAGTCTTCTGGAACAAGACGAAAAACCACTCCTCCTGCGGAATAAGCTCGTATTGTTTGATGTCGCTCCATCAGTCGCGAAGTGCCTTCTCTATACCACCAGTGCTCGATCTCTAAATGTAAGGGCGCAACAAATGCGCCTGTTTTATCAGCGTAACTCGTACTTTTGCTGGACGCGGTTCGTTGCCCTCTACCTGGCTTCTATACACTATACAACATTCAGCAGCACCACTGCTCAGGTATCGAGGTTCCACCACACGGGGCGATGCTGGCACCTATCCGTCTCGGCAACGCGACTGCGTCGCTACAGCTTCGCTGTCAGCCGAGACGCAAGGAGAAGCATCCCCTCCCTTCCCCTCACCGCCCCCGCCCCTACGGGAAAGGTATTTCCCAGTTCTGCCGAGAGAGTATAGCCAATCCTCCAGAGGGTGTCAAGAGAGCGAGCTGCGTATAGCGAACAGGTTCTCGGCAGGGGTTTCAGGTGGTATAGAACAACCCGGGGCAAGCAGGAAATGCCTGCCGCCTGTCAGCTCTAGCGCCTCCGCCACCTCTTCACGTACCTGGCCGGGTTCTCCATTTTTCAGCACGGTTTTCTCGCTGATCCCGCCCATTACCGCTTTGCCAGAACGCAACTTGCCCTCGCGCAGGTCAGGATTGCCCTCCAGGGTAGCGGCCCAATTGAGAGCATGTACCGGATATGTCGCCAGCAGATCAAAGTAGATATGCGTGCCACAATTATGCAGGATGTTGAACTTGCTCCTGCTCTTGACGGCATCAAAAATCTCAAGGTCGTACTGTTCACCAAACTCACGATACTGGTCAGCAGTCAACATGCCTTCGGCAGCCCAGCCATTTGTGGCGTAGAAGATGCCGCTGGCGCCCTGTTCCAGGCATGCAATCGCATAAGTGGCGAAGGTCTCTGTAATCACACGCAGAGCCGCGTGCATGGCTCCCCGGTCTTCGCGGATGGTCTGAAGCACCGGCTCGCTTTTATTACCAACCAGGTATTTTGCAATCCCCAGGGGACAGAAGATGGTCTGCACAAAGTAGGCGTCAAATCCTATTGCGTGGTTAATCAATTGCAGCGCCTGCAACTGCTCGCCCAGCGCGCCCTCATCCGGCTCAAGTGGGCGTATGCGTTTCCAGTCGGAGCTACTCTTGATAGGAGTATCTTCGATGACGGGCGCTTTATACTTCTCTCCCGAGGGATGGACGAGGACACCCCAGCCCTCGACATGGTAGGAAGCGCGGGGGTTGACCTTCATATAATCCCAGTCATAGCGTGTGAAGTTCTCAACCATCGCCTCCGCCAGCGATTGCGCACCCCACTCGCGTTCAAAGTCGTGTCCCCACATGCTGGCAGGAACTCGATCTACCTGTTCATCTCGCAAAGCAGCATCTACACGTTCCTTCTTATTCACGGTAATTCCCTCCTTCTCTTTGTTGATTTATCCACTATTCCCCCAATTCCTTGAAGCGATACCCTACACCGCGCTCGGTCAGGATATAGTGTGGATGTGCGGGGTCTTTTTCGATTTTTTGCCGCAGGTAGGTAATATACAGGCGCAGGTAATGGGCCTCGTCACGATATTCACTGCCCCAGACTTTGGATAACAGGGTTTCATGCGTCAATAACCGCCCGGCATTACTGACAAGATGGTAGAGGAGACGGTACTCGGTCGGACGCAACACAACCTTTTCCCCCCGTACAATTACTTCACGGCGCGAGAAATCGATCTTCAGATCAGGATCAACAAGAATCTCTGTTTTCCGCGCTGGCGCCGCCATAAATGAACGACGCAAGAGCGCCCGGGTACGTGAGAGCAGTTCCCGCGGACTAAATGGCTTCGCGATATAATCATCGGCTCCCAGATCGAGTCCATGAATCTTATCCTGCTCACTCTGGCGCACGGTGAGCACAATCACAGGTACATTGGACACCTCGCGAATATGGCGTAACGTTTCGAAGCCGTCCATCTCTGGCATCATGACATCGATCACGATCAGGTCCGGCAGATTTTCACGCAGTTGCTCCAGCGCCTCCAGGCCGTTACCGGCTTCTATGACGCGATAGCGGTCTAATTCCAAATTCATCCGCACAAAATCGCGGATGCGCGGCTCGTCATCCACGATCAGAATAGTCATATCACGCGCATCAAACGCTTCCTTCTCCATCAGAACACCACCATCGGCAATCTGGCTTTCTCCTCACGAGGTAAGCTAAACGAAAATGTCGATCCCTGGTGCAGTGCGCTCTGGACCCAGATGTGCCCCCCGTGAGCCTCAACTATGGCACGACAAATGTATAAACCGAGTCCAACACCCTGCGTCGAGAGTGTTATGCTATCACCGGCTCTTTGAAAACGATCAAAGATGCGCTCCTGGTCACGTACGTAGATGCCCATGCCAGTATCACTCACGCTGACAATCACCTCGTCACCTGTTGCGCGGCAGGCAACCGTTACTTCATGCTTATCCGGCGAATACTTCACTGCGTTATCCAACAAATTTTGCAGCACCTCTTCAATGCGATCTCTATCCGCCATTACAGCCGGCAGATTCGCAGGCACGTTGACTCTAATCGTAACACCTGGACTTTTGACCTGCAATCGATGTGCCACCTTCTGCACGAGATTCGCCAGGTCGAGCGGCGCAATATCCATTTGCAGGCCGCCTGCCTGGATACGCGAAGCGTAGAGCAAATTGCCTACCAGCTTATTCAGGCGATCAGCTTCTTCCTCCACTGCCAGCAGGCGAGAACGCAGGGCCGCCGCATCAAACTTCGCGTCGGCGCGCGCCAGGGTGGAAGCATAGCCTTTGATGATGGCGATCGGCGTCTGCAATTCGTGCGAAATCACGGATATAAAGGTGGAACGTTTTTCCTCTTCTTCGCGCTCCCGTGTCACGTCACGTACAGTGAGAATGCCGCTGGTTGGCTCGCCCTTGCTTGAACGAACGCAGGCAGCCGTCACACTGACATCGAAATGTTGCCCATCACGCGCCGCAATCACCATCTCTCGATTCACTACGCTCTGGCCTGCAAAAGCTTGCAAAATAGGTGAGCCTTGCAAGCCGAGTTCATTTCCCTGGCGATCTTTCGGGCGCAGCACTTCAAAGTAGAAGCGCCCCAGCACCTCGCTTTCGCGCCAGCCGGTGAGTCGTTCCATGGCCGGGTTGAAGTCAATGATGCGCAGCGCCGTATCTACCGTCAAGATGCCCTCCGCGCTCTGCTGGAAGATGGCCGCCAGCCGTCTCTGTTCCTTGACCAGGGATTGCGATTTCAAGGCCGAACGCAAACCTGCTGCGAGATGCGCTATAAATAGCCGCAGCGAGCCATCGTTTTCACCCGGATGCTCAAAGCACGAGCTCGAGCCAGCCGGGCGCAGGCAGTGCAGCATACCCAACATGCCCGCCTGGTCGCTCAAGAACAGAGAACACCGCTCAAACGCAGGTAACTCTGCTGCATCCTTCGTTTCACTATCCTCATCGCAGATTCCAAGCTGCTTCACCAGGAGAGATGGCAGCATATCCGTCACCAGGGGACATCTTGAACCCGGCTGCTTGCCCTGCTGTACATACGATAACAGGAGCTTCGCTGCCGGTTCGTTGAGACGGTACAAAGTATACTCTGTATTGCTCTGCGGATCAAATGCTTCGTTCGATACGACGAAGACCCCTGCATCGCCGCACAGTAGCCGGATGGCGCTGCCGACTAGAATAGTAATTTGATCATGCAACTCCCCGGATTGTTGCATTTGGGACCATGACATAGCGCATTCGCTCCGTTCAGGAGACAGGAAAACGACCACAGGCCGCGCAATCGAGAGTTACACGGCGGGCGCTTCGACGACATCATCAACCACCTGCTAATTAAGAGGCAACGGTGTTATTGTAACACAATGCTCAACGGCCTGCTAACCCTTTCAACATAGAGCCTGTGCATTCTCCTGACAGGGGCAAGCCCTGTCACTACATTTTTGGCAGTGTTGAGCCTGAAATGTAGTGGAGCACCCTCTGGGGGAGGATGAGTGCCCCTTTGCGGGTACCGAGAATACTAGCGGAGTTTTCGGGAACATTCACAAACCCTCCCCTTCAACATAGTACCAATTGACGTAATTGAGCGTCTCGGGTATTATGCTTAGAAGTTGAGAAGCTCTATCTGCGAATTGCAACCCGAAGGCCTGCAAAGGATCCTATTTGAATGGCAAAGGTGAGGATGGCCATGCATTTCGATATATTCACCCTGTTCCCTGAAATGTTCGAGGGGCCATTTTCTGCAAGCATGCTGAAACGCGCTCAGGAGCGCGGGCTGCTCAGCATCGCCCTGCATAATATCCGCGACGCCACTACCGACAAGCATCACGTTGTCGATGACTATCCTTATGGAGGCGGCGCCGGCATGGTTATGAAACCTGAGCCGGTTTTTACAGCAGTTGAGGGAGTCTACCAGGGTGGGCCGATTATCCTTCTGAGTCCACAGGGGCGACTATTCAATCAGCAGACAGCTCGTGCACTGGCGCAGGAAGCGCGAGTGACACTCATCTGCGGGCATTACGAGGGCATCGACGAGCGCGTGCGCAAACACCTGGTTACTGACGAGATCTCAATAGGCGATTACGTGCTGACAGGCGGAGAACTCGCAGCCATGATTGTGGTCGATGTCACAAGCCGCCTCATTCCTGGCGTGCTGGGAGGGGAAGACTCGATACTGGAGGAATCGCACAGCGGGGGATTATTGGAATATCCGCACTATACACGCCCACCGGAGTTTAGAGGCTGGCACGTTCCCGGTGTGCTGCTATCTGGCAACCATGCAGAGATCGCACGCTGGAGACGTAAAGAGTCGCTAAGGAGAACTAAAGAAAGACGACCCGATTTGTTCGAGAAGCTGGACTTGGGCAGCAAGGAGGACCTCAAGTTGCTGAAGGAACTGGAGGAAGAACGGGGTGTTGAGGGTCAATGATCGTCGCGTAGGGGCAGGAGAGGTTCCGCCATCTTTCTACTCTCTCTGCTCCCTTTACGGGATTTTCTCTAGCAGCTCCAGTAACACGCCGTTCGTCCCTTTTGGATGGATAAAAATAGCCCTTCCTCCGGCAGCAATACGCGGCTGCTTATCGAGCACGGGCACACCTTTCTCTTGCATCTCGGCCAGCGTGGCATCGATATTCTCCACTTCCAGGCAGATATGATGGAGGCCCTCGCCGCGCTTTTCCAGGAACCTGGATAGGCTGGAATCGGGCGCGGTCGGCTCGATCAGTTCGATCTCGCTTCCTCCGGGGCCACCCAAGGGTAGAAAAGCGATGCGCACCTGTTCCGTTGGCACCTCTTTGATTTCACCGGGCCTTATACCAAGTGTATCCTGGTAAAAGGCCAGCGCTTGCTCGATATTGTGCACAATGATGGCAACGTGATCAATGCGTTTGGGCATCTCTATCTCCATGGACTTGATTATGCGGTTTTCTCTACTGGACGCGCCTACTTGTGACACGCTTCGAGGTGAAAATCCACCTGGCGCAATGTGTGCGGAATCGTAGCAAAAAGACCCATGCCTAGCTGAATGGCGTTCGTAAGCGTACCCATCGCCATTAATGCTCCAATGCGCGTTTCCTCGTTGTAGTGCAAGGTATCCGCCATCAGGTCAAACTCTGCCTGAGTCAGCACTTCGTACGTCAAATCAGGATCCACTAAGAGGTTCAGATCAAGGTCAATATAGTAGAGGCGCTCAAGCTCGAAGGTGGCGGGCTGGATAATGGAAGCATAGGTATGTATTAATGAGGGTCCATTATAGAACGCGCTGAGCGTATACCAGCGTTGAGGCCAGAAAAATTGCAAACAATTGTAGCGCAGTGGTCGTGTTCCGCTTGACCAGTACATTGGTGTACCGGCAGGTAGCCAGAGACGTAAACAATCGCTGCTTGCTGCTACCAGGTCTTCATCGCTAAGTTGTACTTCTGGATTCAGTTGATATGCTCGCCAAGATCCACGTAGCATCTGATCATAACTGCGACTTTCAACCTGAAAATCTGGTTGCATAATTGCACTCCCTTCCGTTAATCCCCATAGTACGCAAATTTACCATTGTCGTCAAGCACAGAAACAATAGTCCCACGTCAGAAAAGCACGTTTGTTGTACAATAGATGAGAGCGAATGCGTTATTTTCGATCGACGCGGGGACCAGTGACCAAAAAGACAGGATAGATATGCGCTGCCCGAACTGCCAGACGATCAACCCACCAAATGCAAAATTTTGCCTTGAATGCGGGAATCGCCTGGTCATCTGCCCAAACTGCGGCACGGTCAACTTGCCGAATGCAAAATTCTGCATTGAATGCGGAACCGCGTTAACGCCAACACCCAGAGGCACGAACCCGCTTGCAGCAACGCAAGCCGCCAGAAGCGAGAGGCAACCATACTCATCAGAGCTGGATGGCAGCAAAAGCAGGCTTACAGCACCAGAGGAAAGACGTATCGTTACCATTATGTTCGCCGACATCACCGGTTCGACACCCCTGGCGGATAGGCTGGACCCAGAAGATATGCGAGCTATCCTGGCAGGATATTTCAATCTGATGACTGAGCAGATCCGCAGGCACGGTGGTACTGTCGAGAAATACATCGGTGACGCGGTGGTGGCTATTTTCGGCGCACCAATTGCGCACGAAGATGATCCCGACCGCGCGATTCGAGCAGCGCTGGATATGCAGGCAGCGCTTGCCAGGTTCAACCAGCGAAGGCAGACGCAAGACCCGGCGGTTACGCGCCTGCAAATGCGTATTGGCATTAACACCGGCGAGGTCGCCGCTCCTGGCGCCCAGTTCAGCAGGCGCGATTTCCTCATCACCGGGGATGCCGTTAACGTCGCCGCCCGCCTGCAACAGGTCGCTGCACCCGACACGGTTCTGGTGGGAGAACGAACATACCTGGCGACCCGCGAGGTATTTGATTTTCGCCCGCTCGCCCCATTGACGCTCAAAGGCAAGCCTGAACCTGTTCGCGCCTGGGTCGTGGAGGGCTTCCGATCGCGTACTCCGGCCATCATCCAGCATCCACGTGGCATCGAGGGACTCGAAGCCCCACTGGTAGGGCGCGACCTGGAACTTACCTTGATACACGCGACTTACGCACGCGTTCAGGCCGAGCGGCATTCCCATCTGATTACATTGCTGGGTGCTCCGGGCATTGGTAAATCCCGGCTGATGCGCGAATTCATCGCGCGCGAAGAAGAATTAGCGAAATGGGCCTCGAGCGACAGCAGGTTGAGCAGCCCCAGGGTCTTGCAAGGTCGTTGTCCACCTTACGGGGAAGGTATCACCTACTGGCCCCTGGTTGAGATACTACGCACCTTATTGAAAGTCCAGGGAGGAGAAGGCAGAGAGGCATTAGAAAAACGCTTTAACGAGTTTGTGCGGGATACGCTCGCGAAAGCAAAACGCAGCGAGGACCCAGCAGAGGTCGCCAGCGCTATCATCCGCAGCATCGGGAGCGGGCTTGGAGGCGATGGCAGCGAGCAGAGTTTCGCCGAGCGGCGGGAAATTCAACGGAGCACACACAGCAAAAGCACAGAACAGGGAGGTCCCCAGGCAGTGGTATTGCGCGCATGGCGCGCCCTCTTCGAGTCAATAGCACAGCAAGAGCCGCTTATTCTTGTGATCGACGATCTGCAGTGGGCAGACGAGGCGCTGCTCGGTCTGCTTGAATACCTGACCGACCGCATCACCGATGTGCCTATCCTTTTTCTCTGTCCCGCTCGGCCAGACTTCCTCGAGCGGCGACGTGATTGGGGCGGCGGACGGCGCAATTTCACGACGATTGTGCTGGATGCCCTTACGGGCGAGGAGAGCCTTGATCTCATTACCGGGCTACTGGGGACGCACGACCTTCCCGACGTGCTCTACTATACTATCCAGAACAGAGCCGAGGGCAACCCTTTCTATATTGAGGAAATCGTGCGTATGCTGATCGACCAGGGCATGCTGGTCAATCAAAATGGCTGCTGGCGCATCGGTGAGCAGAACGAGGCTATCTTAAGCGAACTTGCCAGTCCTGCGACGCCCCCTGATGATACGCTGATTGACCAGCATTATATACTGCCACTTCCCCGCCTGCCCGACACTATACAGGGCGTGCTTGCCGCGCGCATCGACCTGCTGAGCCAGGTTGAGAAGCAGGTGCTCCAGTACGCTGCCATCATCGGACGTACCTTCTGGCTGGCTGGTATTATCGAACTGGCCACGGACCTTGACAGCGATACTGTTCTCAAGACGCTTAATGTGTTGATCCAACATGAGTTTATCATTGAAGCTGAGAAGCAGGTACGCACTCCCGTTGAGCAGGACTTCGTATACAGCTTCAAGCATGTGCTGATACGCGACGTAGTCTACAACAATATCCCGCGTATTCGCCGCTCTCAAAAGCATGCCCAGATCGCGCTCTGGTTGGAAGAAAAGACAGCCGGCAATACCGAAGCGTTCGCAGAACTGCTCGCCTATCATTACCAGCAAGCGCTGGCTAACTGGTCAGCCAGCCTGCTGGTAAATACTGCCGGTACAAGCGAAATAACCGGCCAGGCGCCAGGCTCATCAACGCAGCCTATAACCTTAACTCGCCAGGAACTCAGTCGCCGCTCGATTATCTACCTCACAATGGCAGGGGACCAGGCCTATCATAGTTACTACACCATACGTGCCATCCAGGCTTATACCGAGGCGCTGGACCTCTTGTCTGAGAGCAATGCCGCTCCACTCACCATTGCAAGGATGCACCAAAAACTGGGTGATGCTTATACGCAACGTGCCAATGCCGATGAGGCATGGCGTGAGTACTCCCACGCGCTTCAACTCATGCAGGAAGACCCACAAGGAGATCGCTCAGAGTTGCTATGCCTGTACATGCGCCTGGCTGAACTATCGACCCGCTGGTTAGGCTGGTTCAATACTCCTCCCGATATGCAGCAAATGCGCTCCTATATTGATGCGGGATTGAAATTGCTGGAAGGACAGCCGCCGAGCGGAGAGCACGCATTATTTCTTACTTACCAGGCCATGTGGTATACCCGGCAAATGAAAACCGCCAGCCCAGCCCAGCGTGCCAGGATCGCTGAGCAGGCTCTTCGCAGCGGGCAGGAGGCGCTACGGATCGCAGAAGAAGTAAACGATACCAGTTCTTTATGGGTCACACTGGATGCCCTGGGCTTTATCTACGCTGCGCAACATAAGTACGAAGAGGCACACCGGGTACAACACCGCCGCAAGGAACTGGAATCCTTCATTAAAGGGCGAGATGAACTGCATGATCTGTACGATTCTTTAGGCTGGGCTCACGAGTATATCGGCGAATATCGTACGGCGGCGATGTGGTTTGGTCGCTCCTGGCACATTGCTCAGACGATGGAGAGCCCATCCATGCTGCTTGCCAGTATGATAGGCCGTATGTATACCTGGTACGAATGGAACCGCTGGAGCGAGGTGCGCGAGGCCGCCTATAATATTCTGCAATTGGCCGAGCAATATCACCAGGATGAGCAATGGCTGCTCGATGCTCTGGAGACGCTGGCAGACATTGCTTATCGCACGGGCGACAAGGAAGAGAGCGATTCACTGCTGCGCCAGTACAAACGTCTTTCAGAGCAGCGCGGTTTTCATCCCGAACTTTCGCGCAGTATCCATCTTGCTCGTGAAGACTGGGTGCGTGCCTGCACTGATTTCAAAGCGGCACTCGAACGGTCAGAACCATTTCCCTCGCCAGCAGTGGTAGCATTCCTGGCAGAACTGTATGTGATCACAGGGGAAAGTACGGAAGCGCAGCAGGCCATGTGCGAGCGGGCTATCGCCCTGGCGAAGCAGTCGCGTGCGCGTAAGTACCTGGCGGTTGCGCTGCGCGCGCGTGGACGGATGTACCTGGAACAACTCAACTGGGAGGCGGCTGAAAGTGACTTGCGTGATGCTCTTGTGCAGTGCGAGCTGTTAGATGTCCCCTGGGAACAGGGGCAGACACTTTACTGCCTGGGGCTACTCTACCGGCGTCACGCTGATGTAGTCAATCGCGATGATTCTACTGCACGTGCTGCCGACCTTGGCCGCGCCCACTTCAACTTCGAGCAAGCTCTCGGCTTCTTCGAGTCGCTGAAGGCTGTACATGACGCGGAACGCGCTCGCCTGGCGGTATTGACGCTGGATAGTAAGGCGCCGGTGTAGCGATTTATGCCTTGTAGTAAGCGCGCAAGAACTCGTCTCTTGAAATTCCCGCCTGGGTACAAATGGTTCTCAGCGTTGATCCCTTTATTTTACTATGATTGGGTAACGTCAATGGCGTTTTTGTGCCGTCGACATTCTCACGAATCATTGCAATGTGTTCTCGTTCTCGCACCAGGGAAAACCCAAGCAATTCGAAAGCTCTAATGACCTTCGCCTTCGGTGCATCGACGGGAAAATGTATCACGAGAGCACTACCCCTGCTTCAGCAACGAACGCTTCTAGCACGGGAGAGTCTGTTTCGAAGATATCAGGGCCAAACGTTTCGATATGAAAGCGTATGGCGGATTTCACATCAGCGAGAGCCCCCTCATAGGTATCGCCTTCTCCGACGACAATCCCTTTCAAGCCTAGTGGGTATGCGACGTATCCATCGGCATGCTTTTCCACAATAATTTTGATAGTCTGCATCGTCTTCTTCTTTCTTCTCTTAGAGCTGCTTTGTTTCTCTGGTGCGCAAACATGTTCAGATGGCTCTCAAGCAAACCTTAGCAGGCTACAGCGAAGATGTCAAGATTAGAAAATTTTTATTATGTCGTCATCTCCCACAACGAAGGAACTTGCCACAACTGCGTAGAATCCCACGCGCTGCCCATACCGGGAGGTAAAACGGAGATGTGTATTTGCGCCAGGTCAGCCCCAGCAGCCTTGATACGAGCGCGCATGCTGCTTAATGCGAGTCTGGGCGTATTATTGGTGCGGCTCAGATGCGAAAGCCAGAGCCAGCGTACACCATCCGTTCTCCACGTACGCAAGACTGCCTCTGCCGCCTGGTCGTTGGAAAGATGGCCCGTGGGGCTGAGTATGCGCTGCTTCAAAGCATAAGGGTAAGGGCCTCGCAGCAGGCGTTCCCGATCATGATTCGATTCGAGAATGAGTAAGTCGGCCTGCTTGATTGCCTCGAGCATGGTTGGGGTGACTTCTCCGCTATCGATAGCCACACATACACGACAACCCCCGGCGCTCAGCAGATAACCGCATGGTGCAGCCGCGTCGTGCGAGACCGGAAAAGATATCACTTCAATATCACCGATCACACGGCGTGACCCCGACGCGAGATGTATAGAATGCTTTGGCTGGTCATGCTTAACCCCATTCATCCCGGCCAGCGAGGTATCAATTTCCGCTTCTAAAGAAACAAGCGCGCCGGACTCTGTGCGCAACATGCCAGCCGCAAAGATTTCTTCTACAGCCGCCAGGGTGCGAGGATCAGCAATTGCAGGAATAGCATAGTGTTTCAGTAACGCAGGCAGGCCCAGGATATGGTCAACATGCTCGTGGGTAATCAGGGCACCTTGAATTTGCGATAAGGAAGCGCCTGCTAACCGCAAGCGTTCGCGTAATATTCGCTCAGGGAAACCTGCGTCTACGAGTAATTTTGTGCGTCCTTTCGGTCCTGCTTCAACCAGAAACGCGTTTCCACTACTACTGCTACCTAATGAAACTACTCGCATAATGGATAGATCCTCTATGGCCTCACGCGGTCGCTATAAATCACGCCTACAACCCCAACAAACGCTGGGCATTGCCGCCCAGAACCATCTTTACTGCTTTGTCATCCAGGCCGGATTGTGCAATATGCTCAATAATGCGCCGCTGGTCTAACAGGCCATAATCACTCGCAAAGAGAATGCGGTCAGCACCGACCAGGCTCGCCACTACCGGAAAGATATTTTGATGATAGAGGTAGACTGTGGCAGCCGTATCATACCATACATTGGCTGTGATCTGCCGTATCTCCGGCATGAGTGTATAAAAAGGTAATCCGCCCCCCCAATGCGCCGCTACGAAGCGTACATCGGGAAATGCTGTAAGGAACGTAACAATGTCCTGCAGTGAAACATTGCCCTTGCCCAGGTAGGCATGTCCTACCGGCTCGCTGCAATGCGAAAGCACGAGCAATTGATACTCGCGCACGACTTCCATAACCGGCATCAGTAGAGTAATATCACTCAGCCTGTAATCCTGCCCATGTGGCATTAACTCTCCCAGCCCGATCATACCAGCCCGCGCACAGCGTTCAAGCTCACGAACGGCCCGTATACCGGCTTTTGGCTGGAGTACTGCCATACCATAGATACGCTTTGGATAGCGGCGCAGAGCATCGATCACATAGCTATTTGTTTCTTCTACCAGTCCCGGATCGGTCCAGCCAAATGAGAAAGCAACCGAGGCATCAACTCCAGACGCATCCATCTCTGCAATCAGATCTTCGGCGCTGACCATGCGAGCCCGGGCACTGCTGTAAAGCTTATTGAACCAGGGGTCGCGTGCACAATATCGCTCACGGTGATCTCGCACGTCCGGCGGAAAGAGATGCGTATGGAAGTCGATGAGCATAGCTGGCTACTCCTCGTGCTAACAAGCGGGGCTCTTTCTTACCTATTCTAAACCATAGGCGAGTGCGTGCATAGCCCCAAAAACACAAAGGGCGCACAAATATTTAGTGCGCCCAAACAGAATAACATTATTACCTCAATTTTGCCGAGACGAGAGCCAGGAGCAGACCCCAGCGCTGCATGCGCCGATGCTGCACAAGCCGCTCGATCATTAGGCCCGCTCCGCTGCGGCTGTTACCAGCCTTACGCGCGCGGTCTACCTACCAGGTCGTCTCCCTGGGATCTTACCTCTACTCCAGGAGTAGAGGGCAAGACTCATCTCGGGGCCGGCTTCGCGCTTAGATGCTTTCAGCGCTTCTCCTTTCTGGACGTAGCTACCCAGCTCTGGCCCGGGCAGGCCAACTGACTCACCAGCGGTCCAGCCATCTCGGTCCTCTCGTACTGGAGATGACTCCCCTCACTCTTGCCGCGCCCACGACGGATAGAGACCGAACTGTCTCGCGACGTTCTGAACCCAGCTCGCGTGACGCTTTCATGGGCGAACAGCCCAACCCTTGGGACCTACTCCAGCCCCAGGATGCGCCGAGCCGACATCGAGGTGCCAAACCTTGCCGTCGATGTGAACTCTTGGGCAAGATCAGCCTGTTATCCCCGGGGTAGCTTTTGTCCGTTGCGCCACAGCCCTTCCACTCGGTACTGTGGGATCACTAAGCCCGACTTTCGTCCCTGCTCGGCACGTCCGCCTCGCAGTCAAGCTCCCTTCTGCCTTTGCACTCTTGCGGGTGATTTCCATCCACCCTGAGGGAACCCTTGGGCGCCTCCGTTACTCTTTGGGAGGCGACCGCCCCAGTCAAACTACCCGCCTGGCCCTGTCTGCCCCCCCGTCTCGGGGATGGGCATGAGACACAAAACCGTACGAGAGTGGTATTTCACCGCTGCCTCCCTCACCCCCGCGAGGGTGAGTTCTCCGGCTCCCACCTATCCTACGCACGCACCGCCTCGTGTCCAGACCACGTTGTAGTAAAGCTCCACGGGGTCTTTTTGTCCTGTCGTGGGAAACCCGTATCTTCACGGGTACTTCAATTTCGCCGAGCCCTCTGTCGAGACAGTGCTCAAGTCGTTACTCCCTTCGTGCGGGTCGGAACTTACCCGACAAGGAATTTCGCTACCTTAGGACCGTTATAGTTACGGCCGCCGTTCACCGGGGCTTCAGTTCGTGGCTACGCTCACCACTCCCTTTCACCTTCCGGCACTGGGCAGGAGTCAGCCCCTATATTTCCGCTTTCGCGTTCGCAGAG
>Ga0207646_10001572_pt1 | contig 27945 bp, 41 predicted proteins | sample KBSK5502metaG_FD_184343 | JGI IMG/M metagenome (GOLD analysis project Ga0207646, IMG submission 184343) | Corn, switchgrass and miscanthus rhizosphere microbial communities from Kellogg Biological Station, Michigan, USA - KBS K5-50-2 metaG... | ecosystem: Host-associated > Plants > Roots >...
CGTCCAGCGCGCCGCCGCCACCATCCGCGAGGCGCTCGAGCGCGTCGAGATACACCGGCGAGTGGACGCGCTCCAGCTGATCACGCGTCGCAGGCCGGCCCTCCACCCACTCGACCGTCGCCGTCAGATCAGGCGCGCGCAGGGCGGTGAGGACCGCCTCGATTCGCTCGGGGCGCTCGGGATGGCCGGGCCCCGGGTTGTGCAGGCGAGTAGCGGGATGGAAGACGACCGGGACGGGCACTACACTGCCGGACGGTCGGACGGCCGAACAGGCGGGCCGTGACGACGAAGGGGATCCGATCTACGATCCCACCGTCCGACCGTCCCACCGTCCGACATCAGTTATCCAGATGTTTGCCGTGCAGCAGCTGCCGGATCGATTCGACTTCCGCACGCATCTCTCGCCGCGCGCGCTCCAGGTCCGACATGACGCGACGGTAGCGCCGCCACCCGAACACCACCAGCACCGCGGCGACGAGACAGACCGCGGCCCAGAAGACCAGCATGCGGCGACCGAGGGCAAACCCGCTGTACGCCAGCAGCAGGGCATCCAGCAGCAAGAACCCGACTGTAAAGGTCGTCAGCGCGCGGGACATCATCAGCGCACCGGGTGGCGCCGGGCGGGCAGGATGATGAACGGCGAGTTGGCCACGGCGCCCAGCGCGGCCAGGGTCGTGGACTCGTCCAGCACCTGCGCGCCGCGGAACTTCACAACGTAGTCCTCAGACCGCACCTGTGCCCGTTTCAACGCTTGAGTGAGCGCTTGGCGCTTCAAGTCCGCAACCGTGGTCGTGGGCTCGACAGCGAGAAATACCTGATCCCACACGTCGGTCACCATCACCCGGACGGCGAACCGCTCAGCCACCGCGGTCACACGACTTCCACGGTAGCTTCGAGCGGGAGGGTCGAAAGGAAGCGATCGAGCGCCTGATCGAAGAAGAGGGTGGAGGCGCGCACCCGAGTCTTGCCCGCGGCATCCACCCACGCGTGCAGCGCGATCTCCTCCCCACCCTGACCGCGCAGCACCAGGAACCCCGGCCCTTCCTTCTCCGCGAACGCGGCCGCGTTCGGTACCCGCTCCGAGAAGAACCGCTTGGCCCGCTCGAGCACGTCCTGGGGGGGCAGTGCGACGGTGGTGGAGTGCATCATGGCTCGGAAAGATAGGCGCGGCGCGGGACTCCGCAAAGCTGACAGCCTGTAGGTCGCGCGCCCCTACTTTGTCAGCAGGTCCCGAAGTTGAGCCTCCACCTGGGAGTTCGGGACCGCCGTCGCGCCAGCGTCGCGCGCCGCGCGCAGCTGCTCCACCTGGACGTGTGAGCCGTAGGCAAGCACCGGAATCCCGCGTCGTACCAGCTCGGCGATTCGGTCCGTCGCCCTGGGGCCCCCGAGCTCCAACACGGCGAGATCGCAGGCGGCCTCGTCCCGGGACACTTCTGCGCCGGCGGCGGCTGCGACACCGCCGAGCTTCGAGCGGAACAACAGGTCCCGCGTGACGAGCAGGACGCGCTTAGCCATCGAGCGGCGTGACCTCCACGACGCCTTGCACCGCGGCCGCGCGGTGCCGGAAGAGGTCCAGCAGACGTGGAGCCGGCTTCACCACCAGGACGGCGTCACCTGGGGGTGGGTCGACGAGACCTTCGAGCGTAAGGAACAGGCGTCCCCCGCCCGGGTGGGGGAGCGACACGCGATAGCGCCGCCCATGCCATGCCGCCTCCACCTCCTTCCCGCCACGTTGCACGTTCCACGTCGTACGTTCCATGAATACGTCGTCATCCACCTTATACACACCAGGCGCAAGCTCCTCTCCGGACCGGTAGAAGACCGGATCAAACGGCTGGCCCTCGTGGCGTTTGAAGTTTTCTTCCGCGGCCCAATCGTACGCCTCGAGTCGGTCGAGGTGGGCACGCCATTCCAAGTGGTGACGCAGCTCGTGGGTGAGCGTTTCCCAGGTCTCCTCGCGCCAGTCGAAGTCTCCCAGCCGGGCGAGGCTCGCGAACGAGCCATGGTAGAGGATGATCCGCGAGTGTAGATCGGCCCCGCTGCCGCTCCACTCGAGCGGCACGCACTCACCCAGGGTGTAGACGTCGCCATGCACCGGATGTGGGAGAGCCTTGGGGCTCACGTCCACCGCCACCACCCCACCGAGGTACTCGGGAGGAACGTCCTTGAGGAGGCGCTCGACCAGCTCGCGGAAATCATCCAGCCGCACAACCCCGCCCCAGTGCTAGCCCCTCAAGTGTTCAGCCAGGTATTGCACGAGTCGGTCGCTGGCGACCCGATCTTGTTTTAGCGTGTCCCGATCACGCACCGTCACGGTGCCGTCCTGCGTTGACTGACCGTCGATGGTGATGCCGAACGGCGTGCCGGCCTCGTCCTGGCGGCGGTAGCGCCGACCGATCGAGCCGCCGTCGTCGTAGAACGTGTTGTAGTGCTTCCGCAGATCGTCGAAGATGCGGCGCGCCAGTTCGGGCATCCCATCCTTGTTCACCAACGGGAACACCGCGGCCTTCAGCGGAGCGATCGCGGGATTCAGGCGCAACACCACCCGCTTCTCTCCTTCCACATCTTCCTCGTGGTACGCGTCCACCATCACGACGAGCGTCGTGCGGTCGGCGCCCGCCGATGTTTCGACCACGTACGGAATGAAGCGCTCGTTCGTCGACACATCCAGGTACTCGAGCTTCTTCCCCGAGAACTCCTGATGCCGCGACAGGTCGAAGTTCGTCCGGTTGTGAATCCCTTCGAATTCCTGCCAACCGAAGGGGAACTCGTACTGGATGTCGTAGGCATCCTTGGCGTAGTGGGCCAGCTCGTCTTTCGTGTGCTGGTGGAACCGCATCTTGTCGGGCCGCACGCCCAGACCGGCCAGCCACTTCATCCGCTCCTGGCGCCAGAACTCGAACCATTCGAGGTCCGTACCCGGCTTCACGAAGAACTGCATCTCCATCTGCTCGAACTCCCGGGTCCGAAAAATGAAGTTGCCGGGGGTGATCTCGTTCCGGAACGCCTTGCCGATCTGCGCGATCCCGAACGGGATCTTCTGGCGCGACGACTGCAGCACGTTGAGGTAATTGACGTAGATCCCCTGCGCCGTCTCTGGGCGGAGATAGACGACCGCCGCCACCTCTTCCACCGGGCCCATGAACGTCTTGAACATGAGGTTGAACATGCGCGGCGCGGTGAGCGTCCCCTTGCTGCCGCACACCGGGCACTGTGCCGTGGGCTCGCCCGGCGTGCCCTTGATGCGCGGATCATCCGCCCGAAACCGGTTCTTGCAGTGCTTGCAGTCCACCAGCGGATCGGTAAACCCCGACACGTGACCCGACGCTTCCCATACCTTGGGGTGCATCAGGATCGCCGCGTCCAGGCCCTCGATGTCCTCGCGATCGTGGACCATCGAGCGCCACCAGCGCTCCTTGATGTTTTTCTTCAGCTCGACGCCCAGCGGCCCGTAGTCCCACACCGAGCCGAGGCCGCCGTAGATCTCCGAGGACTGGAACACGAAGCCGCGTCGCTTGGCCAGCGACACCAACTTGTCCATGACATTGTCGGTTGGGGACATAAGGGCCGGAAGATAGACGGGCCGCTAGGCAGCGGGCAACCCGAACGCTTCGCGCACGGCTCGCTCCGCGAGGGCCGAGATACCGGCGCCGTCGAGCACGCGACCTTCACCGTCCAGCGCATGCAGACCGACGAGCCCCTCGACCTTGCCCGCCACGACGGCGACCCGCGTCTTCGCCGCCTGGGCGCGCCGGACCACCTCGCCCGACGCCTTTCCGACGAGCGACGTCTTGTCGAACGTCCCCTCCCCGGTGATCACGAGCTGGGCCTTGGCGAGTGCCGCGTCGAACCCCACGCGCGCCAGAACCCACTCCGCTCCACCCGCGAGCTCAGCCCTGGCGAAGCACACGAGACCCGCACCGAGACCGCCCGCGGCACCACCCCCGGGCAGTGTAGCGAGGTCGCCACGGCCGTGCCGAGCCATCAGCTCGGCCAGGCGCTCGAGGCCCCGCGCGAGGAGCTTCACTGCCTCGGGCCCGGCCCCTTTCTGCGGCCCGAACACCGGCGCCGCGCCTCGCGAGCCAACGAGCGGCGTGGTGACGTCGGCAAGCGCGACGACCCGGGCGGCGATACCCCACCCCCCGTCGAACTCCGCCAGGTGCGCCAGCGAGCCGCCTCCTTCGGGGAGCGACGCTCCCGCCGCGTCGAGAAACTCCCAGCCCAGGCCGCGCGCCGCGCCCGTACCGCCGTCCACCGTGGCCGAGCCGCCCAGACCCACGACCACCGTCTTGGCACCGCGTTCGACCGCTTCCCAGAGCAGCTCGCCCACGCCCCGAGTGGTGGCGCGCAGCGGGTCGAGCTGCTCGGGCTTGAGGAGCGCGATGCCGCACGCGGTCGCACTTTCGAAGATGGCCGTTTCGGGATCCACCCACCCGAGCTCGCCTGAGACGGGTTCGCCCAGGGGTCCGGTGACGTTGAGACGCTCCCGCAATGCAGCGGGTGCAAGCACGGCGTCGAGCAGCCCGTCGCCGCCGTCGGAAATGGGGCACTGCAGCACGGTGGCTTCCGGCAGTGCGCGGCGTGCGCCTGCCGCCAGGGCGTCCGCCACCTGGCGGGGCCCCAAGGTGCCTTTGAAGGCTGCTGGGGCGATCAGTATCAGCTGCGACATGCTGCGTTATGCGTAAAAACATGCATTTTGCGATACATCTCACCGTCACGTAACTTGCTATGTGCCGTAGTTATCGCCATTACGCGGCAGGCATCGTTCTTGCTCGACAAGTCTGCGGCTATTGAGCGTCTCGCTCGCATCGGGTTCTAGGGCGCACGATGTCGAGCAGGCGATCACCCCCCAGGGGCAACTCTGGGGGGTTTGCTTTTGATATGGTCGCAGATCCGCCCACCATGCTCGCGCCCGTTCTCGATGAAGATCTTGTTGGCGTCGAAGCCGGAGGCGAGCACGCCGGCGATGTACACGCCCGGCACGTTCGTTTCCATGGTTTCCGGTGCGTGCCGGGGGATGCCGCTGGTCTCATCCACCGCCACGCCGACCGAGCGGAGCAGCGACAAGTCCGCCGTATAGCCGGTCAGGGCCAGGACGAAATCCGCGGGAATCGTTTCCCGCGGACCGTCCGGATCGCGACGCACGACGACCTCCGCCCGCCTGATCTCGACCACGCGGCTGCACCACCGAACGGCGACCTGGCCCTGTTTCACGCGGTTGGTGATGTCGGGCAGGATCCACGGTTTCACTCCCCGGTCGAACTCGCTCAGAAAATGCACCAGGGTCACGCGTGCACCGACGCGGCACAGCTCGAGCGCCGCCTCCACCGCGCTGTTGCCGCCGCCCACCACGACGACGCGCTGCTGCCAGTAGGGGTGCGGCTCCACGAAGAAGTGCGACACGTGCGGGAGATCTTCCCCCGGGACGCGGAGCGGGTTGGGCGACTCGAAGTAGCCGGTCGCGAACACCAGATGTCGGCTCGACACCGTCTCCGGCTCCGGGCCACCGGGGTGCTGTGCCACCAGCTCGAACCCGTCCCCCGTGGGCGTCGCGCGTGACACAGTGTGATACTGGCGCACATCGAGCTCGAAGTGCTCCGCCACCTTCCGATAGTAGGTCAGCGCTTCCCGTCGCGTGGGCTTATCGCCGGCGGTCACAAAGGGCACGCCGATCTCGAGCTTGTCGGGAGTCGAGAAGAACGTCATGTACAGGGGATAGCGCATGAGACTGGAGGCGACGGGCCCCTTGTCGAACAACGAGCAGGTCAGGCGGGCGCGCTTCGCCGCCACACCCACCGCGAGCCCGCAGGGCCCGGCTCCGATCACCGCGAGGTCGAGCATCAACGAGCCACTGTCACGTCACTTCGATAATCTGATCGCGATGCGTACCCACGCTCACGTACTGGATGGGTGCGTGTGCGAGGTCCTGGAGCCGGTCCAGGTAGGCCCTCGCCGGCGGCGGCAGGTCCGCCAGCCGACGCACGTGGTTGAGCGACTTCTGCCAACCGGGGAGCGTCTCGTACACCGGCTCGACGCGCGCGAGGCGCTCCACCTCGGCGGGCATCGAGTCGAGTGACTCGCCGTCGCAGCGGTAGCCGACGCACACGGGAATCTCCGGGAACGAGTCGAGCACGTCGAGCTTGGTGACGGCGAGGCCGGTGAGGCCGTTGACGCGTACCGCGTAGCGGACGACGACGGCGTCGAACCACCCACAGCGGCGCGGCCGTCCCGTGGTTGCCCCGAACTCATCCCCCAGCTCGCGGATCCGCTCGGCAAGCGCCGGCGTGGCCTCGGTCGGTAGCGGCCCGTTGCCCACCCGGGTCGTATACGCCTTGACGACCCCGAGCACGGCATCGATCGCCGTCGGGCCGATCCCGGCTCCGACCGCCGCCCCGCCGGCCGTCGTGTTGGAAGAGGTCACGTACGGGTAGGTCCCGTGGTCCACGTCGAGCAGCGCGCCCTGCGCGCCCTCGAGCAGCACCGACTCCCCGCGCTCGAGCGCTTCCCAGACCACCCGTCCGGCGTCCACCGCGAGCGGCAGCAAGCGCGGGGCGAGCCGCTCGAGCAACCCCACGTGCTCCCCCGAATCCGCGCGCTCGGTCGAGCCGAGGAGCCCGAGGAACTCGTTGGCGGCCTGCACACGCGCGCACACCAGCTCCTTCGCCCTGGCCAGGTTTCGCAGGTCGCCTACCCGGACGCCCCTTCGCCCGTACTTGTCCTCATAGGTAGGCCCGATGCCGCGGCCGGTCGTGCCGATCTTCTCCCGGGCTTCGCGGGCCCGGTCGAGCAGCTTGTGGAACGGGAGCGTGAGGTGCGCGCGGTCCGAAACGTAGAGCTTGTGCTCGGTCCGGATGCCCCGCTCACTGAGGGCGTCGAGCTCGGTGAAGAGGGTCTCCGGATCGAGTACGACCCCGTTGCCGACCAGGCAGACCGCGCCCTGGATGATCCCGGAGGGAATCTGGTGGAGCACGAATTCCCCGGCGCCGGTGTGCACCGTGTGACCGGCGTTCGCCCCACCCTGATAGCGCACGACCAGATCGGCGCGCTCGGCGAGCACGTCGACGATCTTCCCTTTGCCCTCGTCGCCCCATTGGGCGCCGACAACCACGACGCAGTGGGTCTTCGGTCCGAACATGGCTCCCCAGCAAAAACGCCCCGGAAGCGGGGCGTTGGAGTATCCTCCGGCGGAAGCTAGACCCATCAGCACCGGGCGTCAACGCATCCGATTCCCACTCCAAAAGAGTGGGCCCGGCACGTCGCTGCCCTTAAGGGCAGTGCATCACCGGGCCCAGGCTTCAGCCTGGGAACAGCGCGGCGGCGACACCGGCGGCCACGCGGCGCACGCCCTCCAGCGTCAGCCGCTCCGCCGAGTCACGTGGCGTGTGGACGATCGTCGCGGTACGCCAATCGCCCCGCATGATCGTGACGCCCTCGCGAGCCGCGCCGCTGAGCGACAGCCCGTCGACCAGCACGGGGAGCCAGCGCGCCCGCCGCGCGCCGAGCGCGGCCGCCACCCGCGCCACGGTGGGTCCGGGGCGATGTATGAACGCGATTGTCGAGCCGCGGTCGTCCACGCCATCGAAGTTGACGATGCACGTATCGCCGAGCAGGTTGGCCCGCTCCCGCACGAGCGCCCGAGCGCCGAGCAGCCCGTATTCCTCGGCGTCCGGGAAGAGCACGCCCACGCCCGCGTCCTGCGGCAGGGCGTCCAGGGTGGCGAGGACGGCCACCACCCCCGCTGCGTTGTCGACGGCGCCCGGCGAATGATCGGTCACCCGGTTGGCTGCGAGCGCCAGGATGCCGGCGGCGCCGGCCGCGCCAATGACCACGTCGGGTACGCCCGCGTGCAACGGACCGAGCAACGCGCGCGTCGCCAGGGCGACGAGCTCGAGGGCACCGAGCGTCGCCAGCCCCGCGGCCGCGAGGCGCGTCGCCATCGAAAGGGGCTGGCCCTTCGAGTCGTAATGCGCGGCGAGCCACACCGAAACGCGAGCTCGAGGGCGGACACCGATCAGGTTGACGCCTTCCAGCGGCGCTCGCCCGTAGCGGTGTAGCAGCGACCTCCCCGTGAACCGGTGCTCCATCACCACGAATCCTCGCGCCACGAGCTCGCGCTTCAGCACGTCCCGGACCCGCTGATTCGCCGCCGTGGTGGAGCGCCGCGGCACCGCGATGGCGGCGAGCAGCGCTCGGTAGTCCGTCACGCGGCGACGAGCTTCACCAACCGCTCCCGGTCCGACGCTGCCACGGGCGCGAGCGGCGGGCGCACCGGCCCGCCGTACAGTCCCCCGCCCACGGCGTCCATGGCCGCCTTCACTCCCGCGGGCCCGAGCTTCCCCACGACCTCCCGATCCAGCGGCGCGAGCCGCTCCTGGAGCTTCCCCGCACCCTCCCGGTCGCCGGCGCGGAAGGCGGCGAACACTTGGGCGGAGAGCGCCGCGGCGAAGCAGGCCACGGCGAGGATGCCCCCGTCGCAACCCAGCTCCAGGGCGGCATACAAGAGCGAGCCCGAGCCGACAAAGACCGACCATTGCGGGGCCGCGTCGCGGTACGCCGCGAGGTTCTTCGCATCGCCCGACGAGTCTTTCACGCCGACGATGTTGGTGTGCGACGCCAGTTGCCGCAGCAGGCCGGCCGCAATTGGGAGGTGTGTGTACTTGGGGATGTTGTAGACGAGCACCGGCACCGGGCTCGCGTCCGCCACGGCACGATAGTAATCAGCGAGGCTCGCGGGAGAGACAGCCGCGGAGAAATACGCGGGAGGTCGCACCAGGACGGCGTCCGCTCCCTCGGTCGCGGCCGCCCGCGTCAGGGCCACCGCCTGTCGGGTGGACTCCCCACCCGTCCCCGCGATGAGCCAGCGCTTGTCCGGCAGCACCTCCCGCACCCACGCGACCATGCGGCGCTGCTCGTCCGGGTCGAGCAGGGCCGACTCCCCCGTCGACCCCCCCACGACCACGCCGTCGAGCCCCGCCGCGACGAGTCGGGTCACGTTGTGGCGCAAGTGGACGGGAGCGACCTCACCCGTCGCGCTGTCGAACGGCGTGGTGATGGGGGCCAGCACCCCCGCGAGCTGCCGCTCGGTCACTGGCCGGGAGTCGCCTCCGCGGGCGTGCCGGTGCGCGAGCGGCGGCGCACGGAGCGCAGCTGCTTCTCGAATTCCGCTGGATCCGTGCTCGCGGCGAGGGCTGTCTCGTACGTCACCACCTCGTCGGCCACCAGCTCCATCAGGTGCTGATCGAACGTCTGCATACCGTACTCGTCGCGTGCCTCGCGAACGTATTCCGGCAGGTCGGCAGTTCGGCTCGCATCCTTGATCAGCTCACGCGCCTCCCCTGTGCAGATCAGGATCTCCACCGCCGCTACCCGGCCGTGGCCGTCGGCGCGCGGCAGCAGCTGCTGCGACACCACGGCCTGCAGCGCGTCGCACAACCGCAGCCGGGCGACTTCCTGCTCTTCGAGCGGGAACATCGAGACGACCCGGCTCACCGTGGTCACCACGTCGGGGGTGTGCAGGGTCGAGATCACGAGATGGCCCGTTTCGGCGGCCTTCATTGCGGTGTCGATGGTCTCCGCATCGCGCATCTCGCCGATCAAGACGACGTCCGGGTCCTGGCGCATCGCGGCGCGAAGACCTGCCCGGAAGTCGTCCGTGTCGACCCCGATCTCCCGCTGCGTCACCGAGCAGTTGATGTCGCGGTGCAGGAACTCGATCGGATTCTCGAGCGTGATGATGTGCTTGTTCTGCGTCTGGTTGATGTGGTTCACCATGGCCGCCATGGTGGAGCTCTTCCCCGAGCCCGTCACTCCCGTCACGAGAATCATCCCGCGCTCGGCTACGGCGACGCTCGCGAGGATCGGCGGCAACTTGAGGGAATCGAACGTCGGTACGTCGAACGGGATCACGCGCATCACGATCATGAACGAGGAACGCTGCCGCAGGATATTCACGCGGAACCGCCCGACGCCGGGCATACCCCAGGAACAGTCGTAATCGCGCAGCTGGTCGAGACGCGCGCGGTCTTCGTCGCTGGAAATCAGGTGCTGCGCGATGGCCTTGGTCTGCTCCGGCGTCAGGCGATGCTTCGTGAGGGGCACGAGCTTCCCGTCGATCCGGGCCCGGAACACATCCCCGGCCTTGACGTGCAGGTCGGAGGCGCCGCGATCGATCGCCGCCTTGATGATCTGCTCGATGCCGCGCGGCTGGCCGGCAGTGGCGCTCGCGCGGGCGCTCTTGCCTTTTTCCTCAGTCACTCAGTATCCCGCCTCCAGGTCGACCGTATTGGTGAGTGGGGACCCTGCAAGATAGCGCCGGATGTTCTCCACGATCAGGCCCGTCTCGCGCTCCCAGAAGCGTGCCGTCACGGCGGCGACATGGGGGCTCACGAGTACACGCGGGTGGCGCCAGAAGGGGTGGCCCGCAGGCAACGGCTCCGCTGCGAAGACATCGAGGGCGGCGCCTCGCACTCGGGAGGCGTCGAGAACGGCGAGCAGGGCCGTCTCGTCCAACAGCGTCCCGCGAGACACGTTCACCACGATGGCATCGTGCGGCAGCCGCTCGAGCACCGCGCGGCTCACGGCGCCACGCGTCTCCGCGGTGTGCGGCGCGGCGATCACGAGGCAGTCGCTCTCAGCGGCGAGCCGTGGCAGGTCGGCGAGGCCGCCCACCCAGCGGACGCCCGTCGGCCCGCCCCGCGCCGACCGACGCCGCACCCCCGCGACGCGCATCCCCAGGGCCACCCCACGTCGCGCGATCGCTCCGCCGATGCCGCCCAGGCCGAACACGCCGAGCCGCAATTCGCCGAGCTCGCGGACCCGCACCTCCAGGTCGGCGAACGCCGGCCTGCCCCATTGCCCCGCGGCCTGGAATTCCCGCATCCGGTCCAGGCCGCGGGCGAAATAGGCGATCGCGGCAATGGCCCAGTCGGCGATCGGCTCGGCATGCACGGCCGCCGAGTTGGTGAGCACGACGCCGCTGCCGGCGAGGTGCGGCAGGCTCGCGCCCACACCGGCCGTGCCGGAGTGCGCCCACTTGAGCGTCCCCTTCCCGGCCGCGACCACCCCCGGCGGGACGCCGTAGCCGACGTAGATCTCCGCACCGCGGGCGGCGGCCACCGCCTCCGGGCTCCCCGAGCCGCCGTCGCCGTCGGAGGCGGCCGGCGCCTGGACGAGGACGACCTCCCAGCCGGGGCCCAAGGCCTCGCGCATTGCGTCGGCAACGACGGGTGGCATCCGCCAGGCGGCGAGCGGCGACGCGAGATCGACGACGAGCCGCCGGGGAGGGGGGGGCGTCACTCGCCCGTGGACACGGTCCGGACACCGGGATGGTGGAGCAACGCGACCATCACCTCGTCGTGAAGCCGCTTTGGCCCGCGCAGCGTGAAATCGATGACCAGATCCACGTTCTCACGGCGGCTGGCCTGCCGCTCGATCTCGAGCCCGGTCCGGCGGACCACCGCTTCGAGCTCGTCCAGGACGGTGGGGTCCGGGCGAGCGTGCACCGACAGCGCGCTCTGCGTGGATTGCCGTGCCACCAGACGCTCGACACTCCCGAGTCCCCGCAGCACCACCAGGACGAGCAGCGTGGTGCTTGCCGCTTCCCAGTAGAACGTCGCGCCGAGGGCGACCCCAATGGCCGCGACGACCCAGATCGTGGCCGCGCTCGTGAGGCCAACCACCGCGCCGCGCGCGTGCAGGATGGTGCCCGCGCCGATGAACCCCACGCCGGTCACGATCTGCGCGGCGATGCGCGTGGGGTCGGCGGTCCCGGCGGCCATCGTGATCGAGAGCTTGGTGTAAAGCACCGAGCCGATGCAGATGAGGATGTTGGTTCGGAGACCAGCTGGCTTACCTCCCAGCTCGCGCTCGAGGCCGATCGCGCCCCCGAACAGCGTCGCGAGACACAGCTGAAGAAACAGCTCCAGCCGGAACATGTCGACCATCTGCTGCAGGAAGTGCTGCATCAGGTCCCCCCTCCTCGCTCCACGCCCTCCAGGAACCCCATCCGCCGGCGTACCTGGCTCAGGGTGCGGCGCGCGATGGCGCGCGCCTTGGCGGCGCCGGCCCGGAGCAGGTCTGTCACCTTGCGCGGCTCTGCCTGGAGAACCTGTGCCCGCTCGCGGATGGGGGTGAGCGCGGCTATCATATTGTCCGCCAGCACCCGCTTGCAGTCGAGACAACCCCATCCGGCCGTGCGGCAGTTGTGCGCCACGAGCTTGAGCGTGTCCGGCGGTGAGAAGCCCTGGTGAATGGTGAAGATGTTGCAGATGTCGGGGTTGCCCGGGTCCTTCCGCGTGACGCGCGCCGGGTCGGTGGCCGCGGGTTTGAGCTTCTCCCAGATGGTCTCCGGCGAGTCGAAGAGGGCGATCGTGTTGCCGAGGCTCTTCGACATCTTGGCCTGGCCGTCGAGCCCGAGGACGCGCTTCGCCGTCGAGAGCAGGGCCTGCGGCTCCGGGAGCGAGAACCCGTTCGCGAACCGCGTGTTCCAGCGACGCGCGATCTCGCGCATCAGCTCGAGGTGCTGGAGCTGGTCTTCACCCACCGGCACGAGGGTTGCTTCGTACAGCAGCACATCGGCTGCCTGGAGCACGGGATAGTTGAGGAGTCCCGCCGGCACGCTCTCCTGGCGCTGCGCCTTGTCCTTGAATTGCGTCTGCCGCTCGAGCTCGCCCAGTGGCGTCACGGTGTTCAGGACCCAATAGAGCTCCGTGTGCTCGGGGACGTGGGATTGCACGAAGACGATGGCCCGCTCCGGATCGATGCCGGCGGCGAAGAGGCCGATCGCCATGTCGATCGTGCGCTGGGCCAGGGTCGCTGCGTCGTAGGGTTGCGTGATGGCGTGCAGGTCCACGACGCAGAACAAGCAGTCGTGTTGATGTTGCAGCTTGACCCAGTTCTGCACGGCGCCGAGGTAATTGCCGATGTGCAGCTCGCCGGAAGGCTGGATGCCGGAGAAGACGCGCGCCATGGGCTCACAACCTACGACGGTGGAGGTCGGCGCCGCAAGGTGCGAGAACTCAAAGACTTAGTCGATGTCGCCAAACACGCCGCGGAGCGCGCCGCTCGCTTCCTCCGAAGCACGACGCCGGCGAGCAGCCGCGACTGGATCGAAAAAGGTCGCCACGACTTCGTGACCGAGGCGGACCGGCAGGCCGAGGCGCTGATCGCCGACACGTTGCTGCACGCGGTGCCGGAGTCGCGCGTGGTGGGCGAAGAGCTGTCGCCGGCGGCAGCGCGTGTGGGCGACGTCGTGTGGATCGTGGATCCGCTCGACGGCACGACCAACTTCCTCCACGGCTATCCGCAGTACGCGGTCTCGATCGGGGCGTTGGTGGCTGGCGTGCTGAGCGTCGGCGTCGTGCACGATGTGCCGCGAGATCGCGTGTATTGGGGCGCGAGCGGACTCGGCGCCTGGGAGGGCGAGCGGCCGCTCCAAGTCTCCCAGCTCGCCGAGCCCCGGCACGCGCTCGTCGGCACCGGATTTCCGTTCAAGAATCTCCCGCTGTTGCGGCGCTACCTCGACCAATTCGCCGCCGTCATGGGATCCACGAGCGGCATCCGCCGTGCGGGCGCAGCGGCGCTCGATCTGGTGGACGTGGCGGCCGGTCGCCTCGATTGCTTCTGGGAGCTGACACTCGCCCCATGGGACGTCGCCGCCGGGGTGCTGCTCGTGCGGGAGGCGGGGGGAGTGGTGACGACGCTCGACGGATCGCCCGACGTATTGCAACACGGATCGGTGGTCGCCGGCAATCCGACGCTGCACAAATGGCTCATGGATTCAGTGAGGAACGCATGAGAATGCGGCCCTCTCCCCTCATCGAATGCGTACCGAATTTCTCCGAGGGCCGCGACGCCGCGACCATCGAGGCGCTCCGCCTGGCGCTCACCAGTGTTCCCGGCGTCAGGCTGCTCGACGTCCAAGCCGATGCGGCGCACAACCGCTCCGTGTTCACGTTCGTGGCGCCGCCCGACGCGAGCGTCGAGGCAGCGCTCGCCGCCATGCGCGTCGCGACCGACCGGATTGACCTCTCGCGGCACACCGGCGAGCACCCCCGGATGGGCGCGACTGACGTCGTGCCGTTCGTGCCGGTGCGCGACGTGACCATGGACGACTGCGTCGCCCTCGCGCGCCGGCTCGCCGACCGCGTGGCTGCCGAGCTCCAGATCCCCATCTACCTCTACGCCAAGGCGGCCGGCCGCCCCGAGCGCGAGCGTTTGCCCGATATCCGCAAAGGCGAGTTCGAAGGATTGCGGGACCGCATCGGGAAGGATCCGGCCGCCGATCCCGATTTCGGACCCAAGAGGATCCACCCCACCGCCGGAGCGACGGCAATCGGTGCGCGGCCGTTCCTGGTCGCGTTCAATATCTACCTCGACACGGGCGATGTGACGATCGCCAAGGACATTGCCAAGCGGATCCGCACGTCCAGCGGCGGGCTGCCGGCGGTGCAGGCGTCGGGGTTCGACGTGGACGGGAAGGCGCAGGTATCGATGAACCTGCTCGACATCGACGTGACGTCCCCGGCGACGGTGTTCGCCGCCGTCGAAGCGGCGGCCCGGCAGCGCGGCGTGGCAGTTCTCAAAAGCGAGGTGGTGGGTCTCGTCCCGGAGCGTGCGGTGCTCGGCGCGGGGGCGGCCTCCCTGAGGCTCGCCCACCCCGAGGCCCACCTGCTCGAGCCGAAGATCCGAGCGGCGGAAGGACCGACGCTCGACGGCTGGCTCGACGAGCTCGCGGGCGGCGCGCCAGTGCCCGGCGGCGGCAGCGCCGCGGCGCTGGCGGGCGCGCTCGCCGCCGCGCTGGTCGCCATGGTCGCGCGGCTGACGATCGGGCGGAAGGCCTACGCCGGCGTGCAGCAGCGGGCGGCGGAGATCCTGGCCGAAGCGGAAGCCCTGCGCGCCCAGCTACGCCGTCTCGTGGACGACGATGCGGCTGCGTACGCGAAGGTCAGCGCGGCCTACCGCCTCCCAAAAGACGATCCGCGCCGGACGCGTGCCGCGGACGAGGCGCTCGTCGGGGCGGCGCAGACGCCGCTCGCGATGGCGCGCGGCGCGGCGCGGCTGCTGGCGCTCGCGCGGGAGATCGGGACGATCGGCAACCGGAACGCGCACTCCGATGCCTTGGTGGCTGCAGCGCTGGCCCGCGCGGCGCTCGACGGCGCGACGGAAAACGTCAGGGTGAACGTGCGATCGCTCTCGGAGCCCGGGTTGGGCAGATCGCTGCTGGACGAGGCGGAAGGCCTGGTGAGGCAGGTCGGCCAAGCGTAGGGGCGCAGCTACCCGTCAGTCCGCCGTCGTCAGCACGCGGGGTGGGCCGCCGTTCTCGACAATGGCGACGGTATGCTCGAAGTGCGCGGAGAGCGACCCATCCTCCGTCACGACCGTCCACTTGTCGTCCAGGGTGCGGATGTCCGCGCCGCCGACGTTCACCATGGGCTCGATGGCGAGCGTCATGCCGGGCATGAGTCGGGGGCCGCGCTTCGGCTTGCCGTAGTTCGGCACCTGTGGGTCCTCGTGGAATGCCGATCCGATACCGTGTCCGACCAGCTCCCGCACCACGGAGTAGCCCGCTCCCTCCGCCACCTCCTGCACCGCGTGGCCGATGTCGCCCACGTGGTTGCCGGCCCGCGCCTGGGCCACGCCAGCCGCCAGCGCCTCCTGAGTCACCGTCAGCAACCGCTCCGCCTGCGGGGTCACTTTCCCGACGGGGAAGGTGGCCGCCGAGTCGGCGTGCAGCCCGTCGAGCCACACGCCGACGTCCACGCTCAGAAGATCGCCTTCCTTGAGGACGCGGCGCGAGGAGGGAATCCCGTGGACGACCTCCTGGTTGATCGAGGTGCACAGGGTGGCGGGGAAGTCGTACAGTCCCTTGAACGACGGGCGGGCGCCGGGGTGTGAGCGGATGAAGTCCTCGGCTGCGCGATCGAGCTGCTCGGTGGACACGCCGGGGCGCACCTGGCGCGCGACCAGAGCCAGCGTCTCCGCCACGATGCGGCCGGCGGCGGCCATCGTCTCGATCTCGCGCGGCGACTTGATGGTGATCATCGCCCGATGATGCGCTGGACCTCGGTCGCGATGTCGTCGACGGCGCCGGTCCCGGGCACGCGGCGCACGATGCCGCGCTGGGCGAAGTGCGCGATGAGCGGCGCGGTGTCGCGCTGGTACACCTGAAGCCGGGTCCCTACGGCCCCCGGCGTGTCGTCGGAGCGGCCTTCCTGCGCCGCCCGCGCCATCAGGCGGCGGATCAGCTCTTCCTCGGGCACGTCGAGCAGCAGGATGTGGTTCAGGCGCTGACCGCGCTCTGCGAGGGTACGATCCACGAGCTCGGCCTGGGGGGCGGTCCGGGGGAAGCCATCGAGCACCGCGCCCTGCTGCGCCTCGGGCTTCGCCAGCTCTTCCTTGATCAGAGAGAGAATAACGGCGTCGGGGACGAGCTTCCCCTCGTCCATGAACTTCTTGGCTTCGAGGCCGAGCGGCGTCCGGGCCTGGACGGCGGCGCGGAGGATGTCGCCTGTCGTGATCTTCGGCAGCCCGAGCCGCTCCGCGAGGATCTTGCCCTGCGTGCCCTTCCCCGAGCCCGGCGCGCCTAAGAGGAGGATGAACACCGCACGCCTACATGTACCGCTGGCGGCCGCGGAACTTGACGCGTCCTTCCTTCATGAACCCATCGTAATGTCGCAACAGCAGGTGTTGCTGCACCTGCGTCACGGTGTCGAGCGCGACACCCACGACGATGAGCAGCGCGGTGCCGCCGAACCCGAACGGCATGTTGAACGTGTTCGACACCACGATCGGGAGCATGGCCACGATCGTGAGGAAGATGGCACCCGGGAACGTGATGCGGGACAGCACGTCGTCGATGTAGTCCGCCGTGGCGGCGCCGGGCTTCACGCCCGGGATGAAGCCGCCCTGCTTCTTCAGGTTCTCCGCCAGGTCCACGGGGTTGAAGATGATCGACGTGTAGAAGTACGCGAAGAAAATGATCAGCAGCGCGCTCGTAATCAGGTACACCGGCGACGTGACGCTGAAGTACTCGGCGAGGTGCTTCAGGGTCGCATTGCCGCTGAAGGCGGCGATCGTGCCGGGGACGATAATGAGCGACTGGGCGAAGATGATGGGCATCACGTTCGCCGTGTTGAGCCGCAGCGGAATGAACGTCTTCTGGCCCTCCCGGATCCGGCCTCGCCCCATCACCTTGCGCGGGATCTGTATGGGGATGCGCCGCGCCGCGACCGTCACCGCCACGGTGCCGGCCACCACGAGCACCATCACCGCGAGCACGATGATGAGCTTGGGGAACGAGAGGCTGCGCGCCTGGAGCGCGTCGATCGTGCGGATCGTCTCGGGCCAGATCCGCTCCACGATCGAAAAGAAGATCAGGAGGCTCGCCCCGTTGCCGATGCCGCGCTCCGTGATCTGCTCGCCCAGCCACATGACGAAGACACCGCCGGTGGTGAGGGTGAGCACCGTGGTCAACCGGAAGAAGAAGCCGGGATTGGCCACGGCACCAGCGATCTGCTCCGTGAAGAGCGCGTACCCGTAGGCCTGGAACAGGCACAGCACCACGGTGAGATACCGCGTCCACTGTGTGAGCTTTTTCCGGCCCTCTTCGTCGCGCTGCATCTTCTCGACGACCGGGAACACCGGCGCGGCCAACTGAAAGACGATGCTCGCCGAGATGTACGGCATGATGCCGAGGGCGAACACGGTCGCTCGGCCGAAGCTGCCACCCGCGAACAGGTCGTACAGAGCGAACAGCGTGCCCTGCGCCTGGTTCCGCAGGTAATCGGCGAGGGCTTGGACGTTCACACCGGGAGTCGCGATGTGCGCGCCGATGCGGTACACGACCAAGCACAGGAGCGTGAAGAGGATCTTTTCCTTCAGCTCCGGAACTTTGAACAGGTTGGGCAGCCGCGGTGCGGTCATGGGAGGCTCAGGTCGCGATGGTGCCGCCCGCCTGCTCGATCTTCGAGCGGGCCGAGGCCGACACCGTCACGCCCTTCACGCTGAACTTGCGTTGTACGTCCCCCATGCCGAGCAGCTTGATGGGGTGGTCCGGCCGGCGCACCAGCCCAGCGCCGAACAGCGTCTCCGGCGTGACCTCGACGCCCTCGGCGAGCTGGCCCAGGTGCCGAACGTTCACCACCTGGGCGGGCTGCTTGAACGGGTTGGTGAAGCCGCGCTTCGGGATACGGCGAATGAGCGGCATCTGGCCGCCTTCGAATCCGGGGCGGACCTTGCCGCCCTGGCGCGCGGTTTGTCCCTTGCCGCCCCGTCCCGCCGTCTTGCCGATCCCCGAGCCCGGCCCGCGCCCCTTGCGGATGCGCGCGCGGTGCGAGCCGGGTGGCCTCCGCAGGCTCGACAGCGTGATGTGCCGCAGTTCGGGCTTCGCCGCCTTCGCTCGCGGCTTTGCCTTCGGCCTCGCCCTCGTCTTCGTCCTCGCCGTCGCCTTCGGCTTCGCCATCGCTTATTCCCCTGCCTTTGCCTTTGCGGGTGTCACCTCGACCAGGTGGCGCACTTGATACAGCATGCCCCGGAGCGACGGGCGATCCTGCTTCACCACGACGGCCTGGTGGTGCTTCAGGCCCAGCGCTTCGAGCGTGCGCCGCTCATACGCGGGCCGACCAATCCCCGAACGGACCTGCAAAATCCGCAGCTCGCCCTTGCCCGGCGGCGGCAGCGGCCGGTCGCGGCCCGGCTTACGTTTGCGGTATTTCCGAGTGGGCGGCAGCCTAGCCATGGGCCACTTCCTGGCGCGCTCGGTACGGGATGGCCTCGAGCTCGACGCCGCGCTCCTTCGCGACACGCCGCGCCGTCGTGAGGTGCTGCAGCGCATCCAACGTCGCCCGCACCATGTTGTGCGGGTTGGTGGAGCCGAGGCTCTTGGTGAGGATGTCGCGCACGCCGGCGCACTCGAGCACCGCGCGCACGGGTCCGCCGGCGATGACGCCGGTCCCCGACGCGGCGGGTTTCAGAAGCACGCGCCCGGCGCCGTGGTGCCCGATGATTTCATGCGGGATGGTCGTGCCCGCGAGCGGGACCTCGACCATGCGGCGGCGCGCGGCCTCGACGGCCTTGCGCACCGCCTCGCTCACCTCGTTCGCCTTGCCGGTGGCGATCCCGACGCGTCCCTGCCCGTCGCCCACGGCGACGAGCGCGTTGAAGCCGAAGCGCCGGCCGCCCTTCACGACCTTCGCGACGCGGTTGATGGAAATGACGTTCTCGACGAGCCCGTCGCCCTCGCGCTGCCGCTCGCTCGAGTCGCGCCGCTCCCCACCGCGCCCCCGGCCCCGGCCGCCTCGACCCCGGCCACGCCCCCCTCCTCCCCCGCCGCCACCACCCCCGCCCCCACCTCCTCCACCACCTCCGCCACCTGCGCCACCTCCGCCACTTGGAGCAACAGCAGGGTGCTCGTCGTGCCCAGCGTCGCCACCCGCGTGCGCCGTCTCCGCCGGCTCAATCGTCCCGGGGCCTGACGGCCCGGGCTGTTCTTGGTTCACCATTAGAGCTCCAATCCGCCTTTCCGAGCGCCGTCGGCCACCGCCTTCACGCGCCCGTGATACTGGTAGCCGCCGCGGTCGAACACAACCTTGGTAATGCCCTTCTCCTTGGCCTTGGCGGCAAGCAGCCGTCCCAGCCCGAAGCTCCGGGCGGTCTTGCCCTTGCCGTCGGCCTGGAGGCCCTCGGAGGTGTCTGCGGCCCCGACCAGTGTGACGCCCCGCGCGTCGTCCACGATCTGTGCGTAGATGTGCTTCGAGGAGCGGAACACGACGAGGCGCGGCCGCTCCGCGCTGCCCGCCACCTTGCGGCGCACCCGGAGATGCCGCCGGTACCGGCGGCTGGCCTGCGTCCCGACCTTATGAATGGCTCGCATGGACTATTTGGCCGCCTGGGCGGTCTTGCCGGCCTTGCGCCGGACCTGCTCGCCCACGTAGCGGATCCCCTTGCCTTTGTAGGGCTCGGGTGGCCGGATCGCGCGGATCTCTGCCGCCACCTGGCCCACGAGCTCCTTGTCCACGCCCTCGACTTTCACGAGGACGTTGTTGTCGACCGAGATCTTGATCCCTTGCGGCGCGTGATACGGCACCGGATGGGAGAACCCGACGACGAGCTGCACGCCGAACGGTTTCGGTTCCGCCTTATAGCCCACGCCTTGGATCTCGAGCGCCTTCGCGAATCCCTTGGTCACGCCGTCCACCATGTTCGCGACGAGCGTGCGCGTGAGTCCGTGGAGCGCCTTGTGGCGGTTCTCGTCGGACGGCCGCCGTACGACGATCGTCTCGCCCTCCACCGCCACCGCCAGCTCGGCGTGAATCAACCGGCTGATTTCGCCCTTCGGACCCTTCACGGTGATGCGCAGGCCGTCCAGCTGGGCGGTCACGCCCTTGGGCATGGGGACCGGCTTCCTGCCGATGCGCGACATGGGAGCGGCCTCCTTACCAGACCACCGCGAGCAGCTCGCCGCCGATGCGGGCGGTGCGTGCTTCGCGGTCCGTCATGAGCCCCTGCGGCGTCGAGAGGATCGCCATCCCGAGGCCGTTCTTGACGCGCGGGATCTCGCGCGCCTTGACGTAGCGACGCAGGCCCGGCGCGGACACGCGCTGCAGCTCGCGGATCACCGGTGCATCGTTGTGATACTTGAGGTAGAGTCGCAGCAGCCCGTGACGCCCATCGTCCAGCACCTTGAAGTCCTGGACGTAATGGTTGTCGCGGAGCAACCGCGCGATCTCGACCTTCAGCTTCGACACCGGCATGTCGACCCGACGATGGCCCGCCTGGCAGGCGTTGCGCACCCGGGTCAGCATATCGGCGACGGGATCAATCACGCTCATCTCGCGTTCCGTCCTTTTACCAACTGGCTTTGCGCACGCCGGGAATTTCCCCGCGCAGCGCGAGCTCGCGGAAACAAATGCGGCACAGCCGGAACTTGCGGAGCGTCCCCCGGCTGCGGCCGCAGCGCTGGCACCGGTAGTAGCCTCGCACTTTGAACTTCGGCTTCCGCTTGACCTTTTCCATCCACGTCTTCTTCGCCATCCGATGGTCTCCTAAGCGACCGCGACGGGGGCTTCGCCCCGGAAGGGCATCCCCAGCTCGCGCAGCAAGGCCAGGGCGGTGTCGTCCCGGCCGGCGCTGGTCACGAGCGTGATATCCATCCCGTGGATCTTCTCGACCTTGTCGTAGTCGATCTCCGGGAAGATCATCTGCTCCTTGATGCCGATCGTATAGTTGCCCCGGCCGTCGAAGCTGTCGGTCGGCAACCCGCGGAAGTCGCGCATGCGCGGCACCGCGATCGTGATGAACCGGTCCAGAAACTCGAACATCCGCGCCGCCCGTAGCGTCACCGAGCAGCCGACCGGCATGCCCTGGCGCAGGTTGAAGTTGGCGATGGCCTTCTTGGCACGCGTCACCACGGGCTGCTGGCCGGTGATGGCGGCCAGCTCGGCTACGGCGGCGTCGAGCGCCTTCGGGTTCTTGGACGCGTCCCCCATCCCCACGTTGAGCACGATCTTCACGAGCTTCGGGATCTCGTGGGGATTCGTCAGGCCGAACTGCTGCGCCAGCTTCGGCCGCACCCGCTGCTCGTAGTACTCGTGGAGGCGTGGCGGCGGCGCGGGCTCGGGCGGCGGGCCTTCCGGCTCGGCCGGAGCGGCCGGCTTGCCCTCGCCCGGCTTCTTGCCCTTCTGCTTGTCCTTCTGCTTGTCCTTCTGCTTCGGCTTGGGCGCCGCCGGCGCCTCCGCCGGAGCTACGTCGGCAGCCTTCGGCTCCTGCCCCTCGGGCGCTTCCCCGGGGTCAGCCTGCCGCGCCTGCTTCGGTTCCTTCTCTTTCGTGTCCGCCATAGGCTATTTCGCTTTCACGCGCGGAATCGGCTGGCCCGACTTGACCGCGATCCGCTGCACGGTGCCATCCTTGTCCACCCGCCGCCGGACCCGCGTGGGATCCCCCGACTTGGGGTCGAGCAGCATGACCTTCGACGCCGCGATCGGCGCCGTCAGCTCGATGATGCCGCTCTCCTGATTCGGGTTGGCGGCGCGCTTGTGCTTCTTCACGATGTTCACGCCCTCCACTTCCACCCGGAATTCCTTAGGGAAGACGCGGAGCACTTTCCCTTCCTTGCCGCGATGCTCCCCCGAGATCACGCGCACCGTGTCGCCCTTGGCGATGTGCATCTTGTGGCGCTCGGGCTCGCGGGCGTCGGCGCGGGTGCGGCTCTTCTTGTAGACGAGCGGCTTCATGTCAGATCACCTCCGGCGCGAGCGAGACGATCTTCATGAACCGCTTGTCGCGCAGCTCGCGCCCGACCGGCCCGAAGATGCGGGTCGCGCGCGGCTCGCCCTGGTCGGTGATGAGCACGGCGGCGTTCTCGTCGAACCGGATGTAGGAGCCATCCTTGCGCTTGGTCTCCTTGGCCGTGCGGACGATCACCGCCTTCACCACCTCGCCCTTCTTGATCTGGCCGGTGGGGATGGCGTCTTTGATCGTCACGACGACGATGTCGCCCAGCCCCGCGTAGCGGCGCTTGGATCCGCCGAGCACGCGGATCACGAGCGCTCGCCGCGCGCCCGAGTTGTCCGCGATCTTGAGAATCGATTCCTGCTGTACCACGGTCCCCCCTCCTGGTGCCCGCCGCTACTTCGCGCGCTCGACGATTTCGACCACCCGCCACCGCTTGGTCTTCGACAGCGGCCGCGTCTCGACGATCCGCACCGTGTCGCCCGCCTTGGCGCCCTTGTCATCGTGCGCGGCGACCTGCTTGGTGCGCACGATCTGCTTGCCGTAGAAGCCGTGGGCGAAGCGGCGGGTCAGCGTGACCGTCACGGTCTTCTGCATCTTGTCGCTCGCCACTACGCCGGTCCGAACCTTGCGCCGCCCCCTCATGCCCGCTTCCTCTCTGACAGAATGGTGTTGATCCGCGCGATCTCGCGGCGGATGGCGCGCAGCTGCAACGGGTTCCCGAGCGCCTCGGTGGCGCGGCGGAATCCCAGACGGAACCGCTCCTCGGTCAGCACGACGAGCTGCTGCTCCAGCTCGTCGGTCTTCATCTCCCGCAGCGCCTCGGGCTTCTTCCTCGGCATGCTAGCGCTCCTCCCGCTTCACGAACTTCGACTTGATCGGCAGCTTGGCCGCCGCGAGGGCCAGCGCCTCGCGCGCCAGATTCTCGGCGATCCCCTCGAGCTCGAACATCACTCGGCCCGGCTTCACCACCGCCACCCAGCCTTCGGGATTTCCCTTGCCCTTCCCCATCCGGGTCTCGGCCGGCTTCTTCGTGATCGGCTTGTCCGGGAACAGACGGATCCACACCTTGCCGCCTCGCTTCATCTCGCGCGTGAGGGCCACGCGCGATGCCTCGATCTGGCGGTTCGAGATCCACCCCGGCTCGAGCGCCATGAGCCCGTAATGGCCGAACGCGACTGTGTTGCCGCGGGTGGCCATCCCCTTGGTCCGGCCCTTGAACCGCTTGCGGAACTTGACGCGCTTCGGTGCCAGCATGCGATCAGACTCCCGTCGAGTACGTGCGGCCCGACAGCTCTTCGGTCATCTCGCGCGTGAAGATCCACACTTTCACGCCGATGGTCCCGTAGGTCGTCTTGGCCGTCGACGTCGCGTAGTCGATGTCGGCGCGGAGCGTGTGCAACGGCACCCGCCCTTCGTGGTAGCCCTCGGTGCGCGCGATCTCGGCGCCGCCCAAGCGACCCGCCGTCTTGATCTTGATCCCCTGCGCCCCCATCCGCATCGCGCTCTGCACTGCGCGCTTCATGGCGCGCCGGAACGAGATGCGCTGCGTCAGCTGATGCGCCACGGAGTCCGCCACGAGCTGCGCGTCCAGCTCCGGCCGCTTGATCTCCTCGACGTTGATGCCCACTTCCTTGCCGGTGAGCTGGGCCAGCTCGTCGCGCAGCTTGTCCACCTCCGCGCCGCGCTTGCCGATCACCACGCCGGGCCGGCCGGTGTGCACCGTGACCGTGACCTTCCCCGGCTTGCGCTCGATGTGAATGTCGGCGATGGCCGCGTGGGAGAGCCTGGTCTTCAGGTACTTCCGGATCAGGTCGTCTTCCTTCAGGAGCTCGGGGAAGTCGTGGCGTGCGTAGTAGCGCGAGCGCCACGGCTTGATGATCCCGAGCCGGAATCCGTAGGGATGTACTTTCTGGCCCACTTACCTCCCCGCTTTCTTTTTGGACTTCGTCGCCTTCTTTGCCTTCGTCGGCTTGCGCCGCTTCGCTCCCGCTCTTACGGGCGGGGCTATGGCCTCGGCCTTGGCCCCAGCCTTGGTGGAAGCGGCCTTGGGCGACCGCGACTCCGCGTCGCCCTCTACGTGGATCTCCACGTGGCTGGTGCGTTTCTTAATGGGCGTGGCCCGCCCCATCGCCGCCGGCGTGAAGCGCCGGAGGGTCGGCCCTTCGTTCACCACCGCGTACTTGACGCGCAACTGGTCCACATCGAGCGCCGCGTTTTCGCGCAGCGCCCGCTGCTCGGCGTTCGCCACCGCTGACTTGAGCACCTTGTGGATCTGCTTCGCGGCCAGCTTCTTCGAGAACCGCAGGATGGCGTACGCCTGCGGCACGGCCTGACCCCGGATCTGGTCGATCACGAGGCGCATCTTCCGCGCCGACTGGCGCACCGTCCGCTGAATCGCTCGCGCTTCCATGGGCTATGACGGCTTGGGCGGCGCTTCGGCGGCGGCCGCGGCGGCCTCCTCACGCTCCTGCGCGGAGCCCTTGGCCGAGTGGCCGCGGAACAGCCGGGTCGCTGCGAATTCACCCAGCTTGTGCCCCACCATGTTCTCCGTGATGTACACCGGGATGAACTTGTTCCCGTTGTGCACCGCGAGGGTGTGGCCCACGAAATCGGGCGTGATGGTCGAGCGGCGCGACCAGGTCTTGAATACCTTCTTCTCGTTCTTCTCGTTCAGGGCCGTGATCTTCACGAGGAGCGACGGCTCCACGTAGGGCCCCTTCTTGACGCTCCGTCCCATTACTGTGTCGCCTTCCCGCGCTTGCGTCCGCGCACGATCAGTTTCGTCGACGGCTTCTTCTTGTGCCGAGTCTTCTTGCCCTCGACCTTGCCCCACGGATTCGTCGGCGGCCGGCCGCCCGAGGTCTTGCCTTCGCCGCCACCCAGCGGGTGGTCGACGGGATTCATCGCCACGCCGCGCACCCGCGGATTCCGGCCCAGCCAGCGGCTCTTCCCGGCCTTCCCGATCGACAGGAGCTCGTGCTCGGGATTGCCCACCTCGCCGATCGTGGCGAGGCACTCACCGCGCACCATCCGCATTTCGGTGGACCGCAGCCGGAGCGTGACGTAGTTGCCTTCCTTCGCGACCACCTGAATACCGGTGCCCGCCGAACGGGCCAGCTGGCCGCCTCGCCCGATCTTCAGCTCCACGTTGTGCACCGTGGTGCCGAGGGGGATCTCGAACAGCGGCATCGCGTTCCCCACCCGGATGTCCGAGCCCGGCCCCGAGACCACCGTGTCGCCCACCGCGAGGCCCTTGGGGGCGAGGATATAGCGCTTCTCGCCATCTGCGTAGTGCAGCAGCGCGATGCGCGATGTCCGGTTCGGGTCGTACTCCACCGACGCCACCTTCGCGGGAATGCCGAACTTTTCGCGCCGGAAGTCGATCCGTCGATAGCGGCGCTTGTGCCCGCCGCCCTGCCACCGGTTGGTGATGTGGCCCTTGTTGTTGCGCCCGCCCGTCCGCCGCAGCGGCTCGAGCAGCGACTTCTCGGGCTCGCTCTTCGTGACGTCCGCGAAGTCGGAGACCGAGCGGAACCGCGTGCCCGGCGTCATCGGCCGAAACTGTCGGATGCCCATGTCAGCCCTCGAACACGGCGATCGCGTCGCCTTCTTTGAGTGTGACGATCGCCTTCTTCCACGCCGAGCGACGGCCCGCCCGGCCCGAAGAGAGACCGCCGGTGCGGCGCCGGGCGCGCACCACCAGCGTGCGCACGTCGGTCACGGTGACCTTGAACAGCGTCTCGATCGCCGCGCGGATCTGCGGCTTGGTTGCGGCCGTGTCCACGCGGAAGGCGTATTCTTTGCGGGCCTGGTACGCGGCCGAGGACTTCTCGGTGATCACGGGGCCCACGATCAGACGGTGCTGGTCAGGCATCTCGAGCCCCCTCCTCCCCCTCGGCCTGCTCCGGCGCCTCGCTGCCCTCGAGCGCCGGCAGCTCCACCACCACGGCGTCCGCCCACAGGATCTCGTACGCGGTCGCGTCCGTGAACCGCATCACGAGCACGTCGGGGATGTTCCGCCCCGAGAGGTAGACGTTGTGCGCGCTCGCCGCGCCGGCCGTGAGCACCAATACCTTCTTGTCCGCGACCCCCAACTTCCCGAGCAGCTCGGCCAGGGTCTTGGTCTTCGGCTTCTCGTACTCGAGCGAGTCGACCACGAACAGCGCCTCCTCGCGCGCCCTCGCATTCAACGCGGATTTCTTCGCGAGCTGGCGCACCTTCTTCGGAATGCCCAGGCGGTAGTCGCGAGGATGGGGCCCGAACACGACGCCGCCGTGCCGCCAGTGTGGCGCGCGGGTCGAGCCCTGCCGCGCCCGGCCCGTGCCCTTCTGGCGCCACGGCTTCTGGTTGCCGCCCGAGACTTCGCTCCGAGTCTTGGTGTCGCTCGTCCCCTGGCGCTGGTTCGCGAGGAAGGTGACCACGGCACGGTGCAGCGCGTGCTCGTTCACCGTGCCGTCGAACAGCGCGGCCGGCAGGCGCACCGATTTCTTCTTCGCGCCGGCGGCGGAGTAGTGCGGCGCCTCAATCATGACGGCTCGGCCCTCCCTGTTTGCGCACCGTGAGGAGCCCGTTCATCGGCCCCGGCACCGACCCACCGAGAAACAGCAAGTTCCGCTCGGCGTCCACCTTCACGACGCGGAGTCCCAGCTCGGTGAAGTTGCGCGCCCCCATATGCCCGGGCATGCGCTTCCCCTTGATGATGCGCGACGGATCGGTCCCGGGGGCGATCGAGCCGGGCTTCCGATGCCGGGTATTGCCGTGCGTCTCGGGGCCGCCGCCGAAGTGATAGCGGTGCACCACGCCCTGGAAGCCGCGACCTTTGGTCACCCCCGTGACCTTGACGCGGTCTCCGGCGGCGAAGATCGCCACCGTCACGGTTTCGCCGGCCTTTGGTGCCTCTCCCGCGACGGGGAAACTCTCCAGCACGCGCGGCGCGGTCTCCAAGCCGGCCTTCTTCACGTGACCCGCCAGGGCCTTCGCGGTCCGCTTCGGCTTCTTCGTCCCGAAGCCGAGCTGGACCTGCGATTGGCCCACCTGCACCACGGGGCACGGACCCGCTTCGATGACCGTTACGGGCACGTGCGTGCCTTCCGCATCGAACACGCGGGTCATGCCCAACTTGCGACCAATCAATCCAGTCATTCGGAACCCCGACATTACCCGTTTTTAGGTAGGGGCGCAGCATGCTGCGCCCCTACGAGACGGTGGCCTATTGAACTTTGATTTCCACGTCCACGCCAGCGGGCAAATCGAGCTTGGTCAGCGCATCGACGGTCTGGGACCGTGAGTCCAGGATGTCGATCAACCGCTTGTGCGTCTTGAGCTCGAACTGCTCACGGCTCTTCTTGTCGATGTGCGGGCTCCGGAGCACCGTCCACAGCTGTCGCTTGGTGGGCAGCGGAATGGGCCCCGAGACCTGCGCGCCGGTCTTTTCCGCGGTGCGCACGATGTCGGCCGCGGCCTGATCGATCAGGGCGTGGTCGAACGCTTTGAGACGAATCCGGATTCTGCCTGCCATAGTTGCTCCGTTGTACTACTTCAGGATTTTCGTGGCCACGCCGGCGCCGACGGTGCGGCCGCCTTCGCGAATCGCAAACCGCAGCTGCTCCTCCATCGCGATCGGCGTGATCAGCTCGATCGTCATCTTCGTGTTGTCCCCCGGCATCACCATCTCCACCCCCGCCGGCAGCTCCACCGTCCCCGTCACGTCCGTCG